>Ga0163161_10001517_pt1 | contig 17187 bp, 14 predicted proteins | sample S45metaG_FD_129847 | JGI IMG/M metagenome (GOLD analysis project Ga0163161, IMG submission 129847) | Switchgrass rhizosphere microbial communities from Kellogg Biological Station, Michigan, USA - S4-5 metaG | ecosystem: Host-associated > Plants > Roots > Rhizosphere > Soil | place: USA... | reverse complement strand
TTATGCACTGTTTTTTGCAATCCAGTCAACTTCGAAGAATCTTTTTTCTCAGCCAACTCTCAGCAACCACCCCTTCCAGAGCAACCACCGAACAACACATCAATGCGTTGTCAGCCGAGCCCATGAGTATATGCCAAATATCGGGGCTCGCAAGACTGCCGTGAAGAAAATCGAACGCAGAACCTCTTCGCCCTGAGGCGGCGCTTCGCGCCGCCTCAGGGCGAAGAGGAGGCTCCTCCGATAATCCGTGCCACATGGCACTCATCACACTCCTCGACGCCCAACTCGCGTTCGGTCACGTCCCGCTGCTCGATCATGCGGACTTCTCTCTTCTTGAATCGGAACGCATCGGCCTGATCGGCCGCAATGGCGCGGGCAAGTCTTCGCTGCTCAAGATACTGGGCGGTCTGGAGAAGACCGACGACGGCACCCTGCAACTGCAGCAGAACCTGCGGGTCGCCTACGTTGCGCAAGAACCCGTGCTTGATATGGATGCGGACGTATTCACCGCAGCCAGCCAGGGTCTGGGCAGCGTGATTGCCGTGCGCGATCTCTATCTGTCAGGCGCCGAAGGCCTCGACCTCGACGCCCTTCAGTCCCAGATCGAAGCCTACGACGCCTGGAACTGGGAGCAGCGCGTCGAAGAAACGCTGCACCGCCTCCACCTGGACCGCAACGCCCGCGTCGGCTCCCTCTCCGGCGGCACCCGCAAGCGGGTGGCGCTTGCCCAGGCCCTGGTGGCCGCGCCCGACGTCCTTCTATTGGATGAGCCCACCAACCACTTGGACCTCGACTCCATCGAATGGCTCGAACAGTTGCTGATCGACTTCAAGGGCAGCGTCGTCACCGTCACCCATGACCGCAGCTTCCTGAACCGCGTCGCCACCCGCATCATCGAGCTCGACCGCGGCAAGCTGGGCTCCTATCCCGGCAATTTCGAGCAGTACCTCTTACAGAAGGAAGAGCAGCTCGCCCAGGAAGCCGTCATCAGCGCCAAGGCCGACAAGCTCCTCGCCCAGGAAGAGATCTGGATCCGCAAGGGCGTCGAAGCCCGCCGCACCCGCAGCCAGAGCCGCATCACCCGCCTGCAGGAACTGCGCGCCAGCCGCGTCTCCCGCCGCGACGTGCAGGGCAGCGTCAACATGGACGTCGCCTCGGGCCAGTCGAGCGGCAAGATCGTGGCCGAACTCACCGAGGCCACCAAGTCCTTCGGCGAGAAGACCGTCATCCGCAACTTCAGCGGCACCATCCTGCGCGGCGACAAGGTCGGGCTGCTCGGCCCGAACGGCGCGGGCAAGACCACGCTGCTCAAGCTCATCCTCGGCGAACTCGAACCCGACAGCGGCAAGATCCGCCGCGGCACCAACCTGCAGGTCGCGTATTTCGACCAGATGCGCGACAAGCTCGACCTTGATGCCACGCTGGAAGACTTCATCAGCCCCGGCAGCGAGTGGATCGAGATCGGCTCGCAGAAGAAGCACGTCAAAAGCTATCTCTCCGACTTCCTCTTCTCCCCCGCGCGCGCCAACTCCCCCGTGCGATCACTCAGCGGCGGCGAGCGCAACCGCCTGCTGCTGGCCCGCCTGTTCGCCCGTCCCGCCAACGTGCTGGTGCTGGACGAGCCGACCAACGACCTGGACATCGACACCTTGGAGCTGCTCGAAAACCTGCTGCAGGACTACGACGGCACCGTGTTCCTCGTGAGCCATGACCGCACCTTCCTCGACAACGTGGTCACCAGCACCATCGCCTTCGAGGGCGACGGCCGCTGGCGCGAATACGAGGGCAGCGTGCAGGATTGGCTGATCCAGTCCAAGCGCGCGCGCGAAATCGCCGCGCAGCGGCTCGCTGCGGCACCGCCGCCGCCTGCCGCCGCACCCGCCCCGGCTGTCGAGGCCCCCAAGGTAGCGACCGCTCCCCGCAAGAAGCTCTCATATAAAGAGCAGCGCGAACTCGAAGCGCTGCCCGCGCAGATCGAAGCCCTCGAAGCCGAGCAGAAGCGCATCACCGAGATGCTCGAAGTCGACGGCGGCGCCATCTACGCCTCCGACGCCTCGCGCGCCGTCGAACTGAGCGAACGCCACGCCCGGATCGACGACGAGCTGCTCGCTGCCCTCGAACGCCAGGAAGAACTGGGCGTCGCGCGCTGATCAAGTCAGGCGCCGAAGCCCCGGTTCGCGTCCGCCCGTCCGACGCGGGCCGGGCGCCGACTAGGCTATATATGCGGCTACCCCAATCCCCCGGGAATCGCCGCATGCCTTCACCCTTCCCGCTCTTCGGCCGATATGCCGTGCTCGCCGCGGCACTGCTGCTGGGCGCCTGCGCCCAACTGCCGAAAGACGTCGACCGCCCCGTCTCGACCGCACTCGCCTCGCCGAACGACACCGCGCTGGGCGCCCTGGTCCGCCAGCGCCGCCAGGCCGACAAGGCCCGCTTCGAGTCGGGTTTCATGCTGCTCGGCGGTCCGCCCGCCGCGTACGGCAGCCGGCTCGCGCTGATCGAAGGCGCGCAGAAGACGCTGGACCTGCAGTACTACGCCATCCACGCCGACGCCAGCACGGGCCGCCTCGTGCGGGGCCTCCGGGCGGCGGCCGAGCGCGGCGTGCGCGTGCGCATCCTGCTGGACGACTTCCACAGCACCGGCCGCGACGCGCTGGTGCTGGGCCTGGCCTTCATTCCCAACATCGAGATGCGCCTGTTCAACCCGCTGGCGGGCTCGCGCGATTCCACCTTCAGCCGGCTCTTCAATTCGATCGGCGACGCCTCGCGCATCCAGCAGCGGATGCACAACAAGCTGTTCCTGGCCGACAACGTGCTCGGCGTCACCGGCGGGCGCAACCTCGGCGACGCCTATTTCGGCAACGCGACCACCGGCAACTTCGTCGATCTCGACGTGCTCGCAGCCGGCCCGATCGTGCAGGACCTCTCGCGCAGCTTCGACAGCTACTGGAACAACGAGCGCGCCTACCCCGTGCAGTCGCTGGTCTCGCGCGAAGAGTTCCAGGAGATGCGCGACCGCGCGCGCAAGGCCGACAAGGAACTGACCGACGAAGCCGCGGCGGCCAAAAGGGACGACCCCGGCGCGCCCGAAAGCAAACCCGGGCCCGACGCCCCACCCACCGCCGCCCAACGCGCCCGCGTCTGGGACGAGAAACCGCTGGACCTGCGCACCGCCACCTTCGTCTGGGCGCCGGCCGTGATGCTCGCCGACCAGCCCGGCAAGATCCCGGCCGACACCGGCCCCGGCGCGACGCGCGACCCGGGGCTCGTGGTGAGCCAGTCCGCCGATGCGGCGCGCGTCCCCAGAGCCTCCCGAACTCCGAACGCGCCGCCGCCCTCACCGCCCTCGCGCCGTACCGCATCGCTCGAAGCCGCATCGGACGCGGCGGCCAGCGGCGACACCGTGGTCGAGGGCCTGCTGCAACTGATCGGCCAGGCGCGCTCCGAACTTCTCATCATCTCGCCCTACTTCGTGCCCGGCCAGGACATGAAGCAGGCCTTTGCCGCGGCACGTGCCCGCGGCGTGAAGATCCGGGTGCTGACCAATTCGCTGGCGTCGAACGACGCGCCGGTGGCGCATGTCGGCTACGCGCGGCACCGGGAAGAGCTTCTCAAGATGGGCGTCGAACTCTACGAGCTGCGAAGCGAGCAGACCACCTTCGGCACCGTCTTCGGCTCGGGCTCCTCAGGCGGCGGCGCTGGCGGCAGCAGTGCCACCGGTGAATCGCGCGCGATGCTGCATTCCAAGGTGCTGGTGATGGATGGCCGGCTCTTGGTCGTCGGCTCGATGAACCTGGACCTGCGCTCCCAACTGCAAAACACCGAGATCGCACTGCTGATCCGCAGCGACGAACTCTCGCGCGTGGCCAGCGAGCAGATCGAGCGCGGCATGCGCGAGCGCTCCTGGCACGTCGAGCAGGTCAACGGCGCGTTGGTGTGGCACGCACCCGAAGGCAGCGGCCTCGCGGACACGACCACCGAGCCCGACGCCAGCGCCACGCTGCGCCTGATGCTCAGGCTCTTCGGCCCGCTGGCGCCCGATCAGTTGCTCTAGGGCCTGTCAGTGCTTGTGCTGGTGGGCGCCACCGGCATCGGCGCCTTCGGGCGCGCCCACGGGCAGCGTCACGTCCAGCGCGGTCTTCACGCCCTTGGCGTCCTCGAACTTCAGGGTGAACGGCACGGTCGCGCCCTTCGCCAGCGCGCCCTTCAGGTCCATCATCATCACGTGATAGCCGCCGGGCTTGAGCTCGACGGTCTGGCCCGCGGGCAGGTCGAGGCCGCCTGTGAGCTCGCGCATCTTCATGGTGTCGCCTTCCATCTTCATCTCGTGCACCTCGGCCACGCCGGCCGCGGGCGTCGAGATGCCGACCAGCTTCGCGCCGGTGGGCGCGGTGAGCTTCATGAAGGCGCCCGTGCCGCTCTGGCCCGGCACCGATTGCCGCACCCAGCCGTCACGCACATCGACCGTGGCCACGCCCTGCGCCACCACGTTGAGCCTTGCGGCCGGCGACTTGAGCCCCGCAGTCGAATTGCCCGACGTCGGCACTTCGGCCCAATCGGCGACGCCGACGTCGCAGGTCTGCAGCACCTTGAACCACAGCGTACCCGGCGTGCCCGGCACCTTGCCGCGCAGCACGAACTCGCTGCGCTCCTTGCCGGGCAGCGCGTCCTGGGGGGTCTCGGCGGTCCAGCGTACTTCGCCGTCGCCGGCGTTCTTCTGCACGTCGAGCTTCCAGCCCTTGCGCGCCTGCGCGTCGCTGAGCACAAAGCCCTTGGGCAGGCGCACTGCCAGGCCCGTGGTGGCCGTGGCGCCTTCGCAGGCGTGGCCGACGCGGAAGGCGGCGTTGTAGTCGCTGCCGACGGTGGCGCCGCCGGGCGGCAGGGTGACGTGCGCCAGCGCGGCGGCCGCCCCACCCAGCAGGGCGCAGGCGGCGAGGGTCTTCTGGATCTTGAAGCGAGGGGTGTTCATATCGTCGTGTCCTTGCAGATGAATGAAAGCGTCAAAGGTCGAACTTGAGTTCGGCCACGTAGGTGCGTTGCGGGTACGGGTGGAAGGCCCAGTACTTGTTGTTGTTCAGGTTGTCGATGCCGACGGCCGCGCTCCACTGCCGGTCGATCCGGTAGCGGATGCGTGCGTCGACCACGAAGAATTTCGAGAAGCCCATGTACGCGAAGCCGTTGGGGTCGCTGTTGTCCAGCGAGCCGTACTGCTTGCCGCTGTAGCGCATGCCGACGGTGTAGCTCCATTTGGCATCGGGCCGGTACGTGGCGAGCAGCGCGGCGCGCACCTTGGGCACGCGCGGCTGCTCGCGGCCGACGCTCGCAGGGAAGCCGCTGTTGGCGGTGATCTTCGAATTCGTCAGCGTGAGGCTGCCGCTGAGGTCGAGCCCCTTCACGCCCACGTCGACCGCGTTCAGCGCCACCTCGAGCCCGCGGGTGCGGATGGCATCGACGTTCTGCACCGTGCTCACGAGGTTGTTGAGCGCCTGGCTGTAGAGCGCGTCCTTCGTGTTCTCGAAGAAGAGCGTGGTGCGCAGCATGCCGTCCAGGCCCCAGCCCTTGAGGTCGCGCTCGGCGGTGAGCTCGGTGGTCCACGAGCGCTCGGGGCGCAGGTTCGGATTCGTGTTGACGATGCGGTTGCCGTCGATCGCGCCCTGGTAGAGCTCGCTCACCGTCGGCATGCGCACCGCGCGGCCGGTCGAGGCCTTGAAGAGCCAGTCGGGCGTGGCCTGCCAGGCGACGGCCGCCTTGGGCGAGTCGTAGCTGTTCTTGCGCGGCGCGAAGTCGAGCAGCCGCGTCGCGTTGCCGAGCTGGCCGCCGTAGGCCTCCCAGCGCTCGTGGCGCAGGCCCAGCGTGGTCTTCCAGTCCTTCGCGAAGCGCCAGGTGTCCTGCACATAGAGCGACTGCAGCCGGGTATTGCCGTTGAAGGCGGAGAACGGCGTGACGGGCGATCCGTTGATCCAGTCGAGCGTGTTGCCGACGCTGGTGCGAAGGCGCGCCGTGTCCTGCTGGAAGCCGAAATCGACCACGTGCGCGCCCACGCCTTCGGCCGAGCCGGTGGGCCGCCAGGTGCCCGCGGCCTTGAAGGTGTTCCAGCCGGAACCGCCCATGTCGGTGGTGCGGCCCGGCCCGCTGTTGAAGGCGCCCGGCAGCGGGGTCGTCGGTGTGCGCGAGGTGTCGCTCGAATAGTCGAACAGGCTCGCCGCCACCTCCCAGTCGAACACACCGCCGGTGTGGCTCTTCACCGAGAGGCCGTGCATGTAGTGGGTGAGCGCGGTCTCGGTCGGGACGAGTGCGGCGCTGGGCGCATCGAGGTTGTAGGTGCGCCCACCGATGTTCACCCGCCCCGAATACACCGGCTGCCCGAACGCATTGCGCAGGTACGTGTCGACGCCGCCGTGCGTGGTGTTGTTCCAGGCGCCCAGCGTGTAGGTGGCGCGGAGCGTGGGCGAGAAGTCGTAGGCCACCTTGAGCTTGGCCTGCTCCTGCGTGGTGTCGTAGATGGTCGAGCCGCCCACCAGCCACCACGGCTGATTCGATGGGTTCAGCCCCAGCACCGCACCAGTGACCGGCGTGCCCGCGTTGCCCAGCGTGCCGGCGCTGAGCAGGCGGTTGCCGAACACCAGCGCCTGCCCCTTGCTGTGGGTGCGCGAGGCGCTCAGCCACCACGACCAGTCGCCGCTGCGGCTGCCGAGCGACAGGTCCAGCTGGTTGCCGGCGGGCGACGAATGGCTGTTGTACAGGTCGAAGTTCGAAGCGAAGCCGCTCAGCTTGACGTGCGCCTCCAGCTGCGTGGGCATGCGCGTCACGTAGTCGACGACAGCGCCGACCGAATTGCCCGGGTACGCGGCCGAGAACGGCCCATAGAGCACGTCGACCCGCTCGATTTCTTCGGACGACACCATGCCCCAGCGCGGCGCGTAGGTGGCGCCGTTGCCCAGCGGGTTCGACAGCATGATGCCGTCCGCATAGACCATCGAGCGCGCGCTGTTGCCCGTGCCCGAGGCGCGGGTGGCGAGCACCGCGTGGTTGAAGTCGCCGATGTAGCGCTTGCGCACGACCAGGCTCGGCAGGTACTTGAGGGCGTCCTCGGCATCGGTCGCGTTGACCGTCTCGGCGATCTGTTCGCGCGTCACGCCCTCGATGGTGGTGGGAATCTGCGCCGGCAGCGAGGTCGGCTGGCCGCCGGTCACGGTGACGGTACTCAGGGCGCGGCCGGTGCCGCTTTCAGCCGGATCGCCCGGCGCCTGCTGCGCCCAGGCGGGCGCGCTGAGAGGAAATGCCATGGCGATCGCCAAGGCGCGGGAATGCTTTTTCACTGGGAACCTGCTCCACGAACTTCAAGCCGGACAGGCCGCGGGCGCCCTCATCGATCGGGCGCACGCGGCTATGGGTTGGAAAGCTTCAGGAGCGGTTCGGGGGCCCGCGCGCCGGCAGTGGCGCCGCGGTGGCCGCGGCAAGGCGCGCGGCGGGAATCGGCTGGACCACGCGGCCCAGCGGGAGGGGAAGGTCGAAAGAGGCGACGGCCAGGGCCGGCGGCGGTGCGCCGGTCAGCACGCACAGCGGGCAGTCCATGTGCGAGGCGCCCATTTCCTGCACGCCGTCTTCGGTGTGGACCACCACCTTGATGGAGCCGGCGCTGGAGCACACCAGCTCCATGGCCTGCGGATGCACGATCGGCGAGGCCACCGCCACGCCCAGCGACAGCATGAACCACAGCAGCACCCAACGGCCGATCTGGCCGAGGAAATGGGGGTGGTGGGGGCGCTGCGGGTGCATGGCGGTCGCGATTATCTGCGCACTTTGCCTTTGGGCGCCGCCTTGGCCGGCGCCTTGGCGCCCTTGGACGCCGGTGCGGCCTTCGAGGATTTCGCTCCCTTGGCTCCCTTGGCAGCAACCGCGCTCTTCTGGGCTTTCTGCCCCTTCACGGTCTTGCCGCCGCGCACGGCCCGGGGCGCCGGCTCGGGCGCCGAGAGCGCCGGCATCGGCACCGCCGTCTGCGCCTGCGCGCTCGTGAGCACCGGTGTCACGGTGAAGCCGCGAGACGCCATCAGCGCCGGCAACCCCTGCGGGCCGATCATGTGCAGCGCGCCGACCGCGGCGAACACGCCCTTGCCGCTTGCATGCATGCGCTCGATGCCATTGGCCAGCCCCGGGTTGCGGTCGTCCAGCAGGCGCTTCATGAGCCGCTGCTCGGCGGGGGTGCGAAGGCAGTCGCACCAGTCGGCATAGCGGGCCAGCTTGTCGGCGTCGCTGCGCGCCCAGACATCGGCCAGCTCTTTCAACTGTCCGCGCAGCTGGCCCGACTCGAGCTCGTCGAGCGCCGCATCGACCTGCTCGGCTTCTTCCGCTTCGGAATCGCCGGTCAGCGCCTTGATCTGGTCGGCCGCGTTCTCCAGCGCGAAGATCGGCTTGTTGCCGTTGCGGGCGGAGACCGCCATCGTCTCGTCGACGCCGAATTCCGGGTACAGCCCGTCGGCGCGCGCCACCAGGCCGGCGAGCGCGGACACCTGCAGGATCGGCTGCAGCTTGGCCGTGGCGCCCGGCGGCACGCAGGCCTCGGTGTTCTGGCGGTCGAGCCGGCGTGCGCGCTCGCCGCTGAGCATGCGCGAAAGCAGCGCCGGATCGGCCGGCTGGCCCATCACGCGGGCGGTGGCTTCGTCGCGCGAATCGATCTCCAGCGCGAGCGCGTCGCTCTGCGCCAGCGCCTTCTGCACGGTGGGGCCGGGCCGCACCCATTCGGCGCGGCCGATGTGGATGGTCCCGTAGAGCCAGGAGGTGCGCCCGTCGCGCTCGATGCGCCAGAGCATTCCGCGGTCGACGCCGTTGCGCACGCCCGCCCCGAGCTTGGCGAGGCTGGCGATGGCCGAGGGCGGGCAGTCGGCCGCCTGCGCCGCGACCGCGAACACGCAGAGGGCGCCCGCAAGGACCTGGCGCACCAGGCGCGCAGGTGCCGATAAATCAGTGGTGCGCCTGAGCGCAGAGAGGATCCGGCGTATCCGCAAGGCCTGCTCCATGATGAAAGAAAGTCCGGCATTCTCACAGCACCGCTGCCCATAATCCGAAACCATGCAGAGCATCTTCCACCTTGCCTTTCACGTGCGCGACCTCGACGGTGCGCGCAGCTTCTACGGCGACGTCCTCGGTTGCGCCGAGGGCCGCAGCACCGACACCTGGGTCGATTTCGATTTCTTCGGCCACCAGATCTCGCTGCATCTGGGCGAGCCCTTCGCCACCGCGCGCACCGGCCGCGTCGGCGACGTGATGGTCCCGATGCCGCACTTCGGCCTCGCGCTGGCCCTGCCCGACTGGCAGGCACTGGCCGAACGGCTGGAAGCCGCGAACACCGATTTCGTGCTGAAGCCCCAGGTGCGCTTCGAGGGCCAGCCGGGCGAGCAGTGGACGATGTTCTTCTGCGACCCCTTCGGCAATCCGATCGAGGTCAAGGGCTTCCGCTCCCTGGCCACGATCTACGACAAGTAAAGCCGAAGCCACGTGGGATACACCTTCGCATCGGCCACCGTGTTGCTGCTGCTGATCACCGATCCGCTGGGCAACATCCCGATCTTTGCCAATGCGCTCAAGGGCGTGGCGCCCGAGCGGCGCACCCGGGTGATCGTGCGCGAGGTGCTGATCGCCTTCGCGCTGCTGCTGGTCTTCATGTTCGTGGGCGACGGGTTCCTGCGGGTGATGGGCCTGTCGGGCCTCTCGCTGCAGATCGCGGGCGGGGTGGTGATGTTCCTGATCGCGCTGCGCATGATCTTTCCGCCCGAACATGGCGCGGCGCACGTCGCGGCCCCGACCGAAGAACCGCTGATCGTGCCGCTCGCCGTGCCCGCGCTGGCCGGCCCCTCGGCGCTGGCCACGGTGATGCTGCTGGTGTCGCAGGCGCCCGAGCGGCGCCTCGAATGGGTGGCCGCGCTCAGCGTCACCATGGCCGTGTGCGCCATCGTGCTGGTGCTGGCCGAGCGCATCCAGCGGCTGGTCGGCGAGCGCCTCGTGCTTGCCTTCGAGCGGCTGATGGGCTTGATCCTGGTGGCCGTGTCGGTCGAGATGATGATCCGCGGCGTCAAGCTGCTGGCATCTGAAATGGGAAGGTAGCTGTCCACATGCCTTTCTTCGCAGAGCCCCATCTGGCGGCACGGCTCTTCCGGGTCACGCTGGCCACCCTGATTCCGCTGCCCCTCTTCTTCGGCGCGAGCGCCGCACAAGCGGTGCAGGTCTGCGAACTCAACGGCCAGAGCGTGAGCCCTGCCAACGGCAGCACCACGGCCGGCAAGACCGGCCTCATGCGCTGCAAGGACGGCACCACCGGCGAGCTCCAGCGGGAGCAACAGGTGCAGAACGGCGTCTTCATGGGCCTCGTGCGCTTCTACGAAAAGGGCAAGCTCGCGCGCGAACACACCACCAACGCCAAGGGCAACATGCAGGGCCGCGCCCGTGAGTTCTCGCCCAGCGGCCAGGTGCTGCGCGAAGCCGTCTACGACGACGGCCAGGAGCGCGGGCTGGTGCGCAGCTTCTACCTCGGCGGCCAGCTGCGGCGTGCCACCTTCCATCCCAACACCGGCGCCGGCCCCGAGCGCGCCGTTGTCGAATTCACCGAACGCGGCCAGATGTCGATGCTGCGCTGCGGCGAGGCGCCGGTGCTGGCGCCCGTGGCCGACGACGCCAAGCTGTGCGGCTTCACGAGCGGCGGCGCATCGCAGGTCGATCTGTTCGACGCGCGCGGCACGCTGCGCTCGCGGGTGTCGTACCTGGCGGGCAAGCGCGTGCGCAGCCAGGAGTTCTACGACAACGGCAAGCCCTCGACGCTCGACGAGACCACCGGCAACCAGCGCATCGAGCGCAGCTTTTCATCGGAAGGCACCAAGCGCCGTGAGACCGTGTGGCTGCTGGTCGAGCGCGCGGCCATCCGGCAGCGCGAGCAGGAGTTCTCCGAAAAAGGCACCGTGGTGCGCGACCAGCGCTGGACCCCCAAGGGCGAGCCGCTGCAGGACGACAGCTTCTATCTGAACGGCCAGCCACGCAGCAAGGCGGTGTACAGCGGCGCGGGCAACGCACGCGTGGTCGAGGTCACCGAGTACTACGACAGCGGCCAGCGCGCCGCCCACGGCCGCTTTCTCGCGCCGAGTCGCAACCGGCAGTTGCCCATCGGCACGCACCAGCGCTTCAGCGAAAAGGGCACGCTGCTGGCCGAGTCGCACTTCGATCCCAAGGGACGCGTGACGCGCGAGCGTGCGTGGGATGAGAACGGCGAACTGCAGCGCGACGACGAAGTCTTCGAAGACGGCTCTCGCAAGGCCTTCACGCAGTAGCTGGGCGAGGCCTCGCGGCTGACGCTGGCGTCAGTCCAGCTTGATGCCCGCCTGCTTGATGATCGGCCCCCAGCGCTTCGACTCCGCACGCGACAGCGCCGCGAACTGCGCCGGCGTGCCGGGCATCGCTTCCATCCCGAAATCGTCGAAGCGCTTCTGCACGGCGGGCGTGCTGAAGGCCTTGTTCAGGTCGCCGTTGAGCTTGCTCACCACCGCGGGCGGCAGGCCGGCCGGGCCGAGGATGCCCTGGAACGCGAACACCTCGGTGTTGGGCACGCCCACTTCGGCCAGCGTCGGCACGTTGGGCAGCGGCTTGCTGCGCGCGCCCGAGCCGATGGCCAGCACACGCACCTTGTTGCTCTGCATGATCGACAGGCCCGAGGCCAGGTCCAGGAACATGCAGGGCACCTGACCGCCCATCACGTCGGCCATTGCGGGCGCCGCGCCACGGTACGGGATGTGGGTGATGAAGGTGCCGGTGCGCACCTTGAACATTTCCATCGCAAGGTGGTGCGGCGAGCCGTTGCCGGGCGAGGCGTAGTTGACCTTGCCGGGGTTGGCCTTCACGTAGGCCAGGAACTCCTTGAAGTTCTTCGCCGGGAAGTCCGGATGCACCACCAGCGCGAGCGGGAACTTGCCGATGGCGCCGATGTAGGTGAAATCTTTCTCGGGGTTGAACGGCAGCTTGCTGAACAGGTGCTCGTTGAAGGCCAGCACGGCGTTGTCGGCCGAGAGGATCGTGTAGCCGTCGGGCTTGCTCTTGGCGACGATGTCGGCGCCGATGTTGGTCGAGGCGCCGGGGCGGTTGTCCACCACGATCTGCTGGCCCAGCGTCTGGCGCATGGCTTCGGCCAGCACGCGCGCGATCACGTCGGTTCCGCCGCCCGCCGGGTACGGCACGACCCACTTGATGAGCTGCGCGGGGTACTCCTGCGCATGGGCAAAAGGCGAGGCGGCCACGGCGGCGCCGGATGCGAGCGTGGCGAGTAGGGTGCGGCGATCCATGGATCAGTCTCCTGGTTGTAGTTAGGTTGCGGAAAGCGATGGTACGGGCAGCACGCGCAGCGCATCGGCGAGCGCGGCACGGCAGCGCGCCTCGTCACCGACCTGCTCGAACAGCAGCAGCGCGAGGCGTGCGAGGAACAGCGATTCGCGCTCGGTGCCCGCTTCGGTAATGGCGCGCGCGCACTCGGCATAGAGCCGGTCGCGGGCGTCGGGATCGAGGGATGCGGTGTGGCTCATACGGCGGCGGGCTCCAGTGAAACGGCGGCGCGGGCGAGCGCGACTTGCAGGGCGCCGGGCGGCATGCGGCGCCAGCGCGCAGCCACGTGGCCGTCGGGGCGCAGCAGGTAGACGGCGCCGTCGCGCGCGCCGAGGGCTTCGAAGACGGCGGGGTTCGCGTGCGCATCGGCGCCGTCGATGCCCGGGGCAGCGATGGTGCGAATGGCGAAAGGCAACGCGCCTTGCTGCGCCTGAGCCACATCGTCTTCGGGCAGTTGCGCGGCACCGGCATTCGGCCGCAAAACCAGCAGCGTGAAGACCGGCGAAATCAGGTCGGTGAGATGGCCTTGTTCGAGTTGCTGCTCCGGCATCACCTCGCCCGGCAGCGGACCTGCGGGCAACGCATCGCCCTCGCTAGACAACGGCGATTCCGCATAGCGCACGGCCTGCGTCTGCCGCGGATTGATCAGTTGCGCGATGCCGCGATGCGCCTCCGACAGCGACAGCGCCGCCTCGCGCAGCAGATCGAATCCGCGCGACGGCGGCGACATGAATTCCGTGCTGCGCATCGCGTTCTCGGCATTGACGTGGAAGGCTGCGATGCGCTCCTGCGAGTACGAATCCAGCAGCGCCGCATCCGACACGCCGCGCGCGACCAGCGCCAGCTTCCACGCGAGATTGTCCGCATCGTCGAAGCCCGAGTTGAGCCCGCGCACGCCGAAGATCGGCATCGCATGCGCCGCGTTGCCAGCGAACACGACGCGGCCATGGCGATAGCTCTCCAGTGTCATCGCGCCGGCACGGTACACGGACGTCCACACCGTCTTCCACGGCAAATGCCCTTCGCCGATCGCATCGAGATGGCGCTGCACGAACTCGGCCACGGCCGCGGGCTGCAGCGCCTCTTCGGTGCTCTGGCCTGCGCGCAATTGGTAGTCGATGCGCCAGATGTCGTCGGGCTGGCGGTGCATCAGCACGGTCGAGCCGGGATTCCACGGCGGATCGAACCACGCGCGGCGCTCGGTCGGATGGTCGCTGTGCAGCTCGATGTCGATGATCACGTAGCGGCCTTCGTAGCCCGTGCCTTCGAGCGAGAGGCCGAGCGCCTTGCGCACGAAGCTCTGGCCGCCGTCGCAGGCGGCAAGCCATTGGCCCTGCAGGCGGTAGCTGCCCTCGGCGTTGCGCACGTCGAGCGTCACGCCGTCATCGTCCTGCGCGAGCCCCGTGAGCTCGGTGCCCCAGCGGATGTCGATGAGCCCCGGCGTCGCCTCGTTGCGGCGGAAGATTTCCTCCAGCAGGTAGTGCTCGGCGTAGTACTGCTCCAGGTTGATCATCGGCGGCAGCTTTTGCTGCGCGTCGTGCGGCATCTCGAAGCGGAACACCTCGGCCGTCTTGTAGTAGCTGCGACCGCCGGTCCACGGCAGACCCTTTGCCATGAACGCCTGGCGCACGCCGAGCCGCTCCATGATCTCCAGGCTGCGCCGCGAGATGCAGGCTGCGCGGCTGCCGACGCACACCGTGTCGTCGGCTTCGAGGATCACGCAGCGCACGCCGTGATTGGCCAGGCCCAGCGCGAGCGCCATGCCGACCGGCCCGCCGCCTGCGATCACCACGGGATGACGGCCGGGTTCGATGCCACCCTGCTCCAACGGCGGCGTCCAGACCTTGTAGCGCGTGTAGTCGAAGGCGCCGACCGAAGGCGGCAATTCAGTCGCGCTCAGGGTCGGCGGCACGGGGCCGCTCGCGGCATCGGCGGCAACAACAACGGTAGGGTTCGTCATGCAACGGGATTGTCCCGATGCACGGCGACCGCCGATGTCATAACTTCGTACGAAGTATTTACCCTCGATTCACCCGAACGCATGAGACGCTGGCGCATCCACCCCACTGACACGGCACTGGCCGCGGCCATTGTCGGCGACGTGCTCTCCGGCGTGGGCACGCCGCACCTGGCCACGAGCTATCTCCAGGCGATGCAGCGCGTGATGCCGGTCACCTTCTGCACCGTGTTCGCGGTGAGCAGCACGGGCCGCATCGAGGCGGTGTCGGCCGCCAGCAGCTACGGCAGCACGGCCGAGCGCACCACCGAGCGCTATGTGGAACAGCGCTTCGACCTGCTCGACCCCAACATGGCCTGGCTCGCGGCCCGCAAGCTGCCGGAGCGCCCGCAGCTCTGGCTGGGCCATCAGCGCGCCGAGGAGGTGGCCGACCCGGCCTACCGCGCCGCCTGCTATGGCGACGTCGGCATCCGCGAACGCGCCTCGGTTCTGTTGCTGCTGCCGACCGGCCAGCGCGTGGCGGTGAGCTTCTACCGCAGCCTCGCGCAGCCGGAGTTCGATGCCGGCGACTTCGCGCGGATCGAGGCGCATGCAACGCTGCTCGCGGACGCCACCGCGGCACATGGCCGCAGCGCGATGGCGGTGCGGGAGTCCGTGGTGCCAGCCCTCGCCTCGCGCCTCTTGACCTTGAGCCTGCGCGAGCGCGAAGTCATCGGGCACCTGATGGCGGGCAAGACCGCGAAGGAAGCGGCGCGCGAGCTTGGCGTCGAGCTGACCACCGTGCGCACCCACCAGTACCGGGCGTTCCGGCGGCTGGGCATTCGTTCGCAGAAGGAGCTGCTGCTGCGCGCCACGGCAGACGCGTAGCGCGCTCTCTCGCTCTCTGCTTACTTGGCGGCGTCCAGGCGCTTCTGCATGCGCGCCGAGCGATCGGCCGAGGGCGGATGCGAGCTCATGATCGAGCTGCCGGTGGCGCCGCCGCTGAGCTTGGCCAGCTTGTCGAAGGCGGTGACCAGGCCCTTGCGCTCGAGCTTGCGCTCGGTCAGCAGGTCGAAGGAATAGTTGTCGGCCGCGCTTTCGTTGGCTTGCGAGAACTGCGCATTGACGAACTTCTCGCCCAGGTCGCCGGCCTGCGACTGCGACAGCTGCGCCGCGACCCCGCCGGCAGCGCCGGCCAGACCACGCACGGCCGAGGCGGCGTAGGCGGTCTGCATGCGCGACTTCGAGTGGCCCAGCGCCACGTGGCCGATTTCGTGGCCGATCACGCCACGCAGTTCATCGTCGTTCATCAGGTCCATCAGGCCGCTGTAGACGCGGATGCAGCCGTTGGCCATGGCCCAGGCATTCACGTCCTTGGTCATGTAGACCTTGTAGTTGGCCGTCTTGCCGTTGACGGTGGTGGGCATCTGCTTGATGACCTGGTTCAGGCGCGTGGCGTAGCGGCTGCCGGCAGGCGCGATCTGGTTCTTCTGGTCCATGGCGGCGCAGGACTGGTCGGACATCGTGCTGACCTCGGCGTCGCTCAGCGACATGGCCTTGAAGGCCGAACCGCCCGCCTGGGCGAGCGCGCCGGTATCGGCGTTCTTCATGGTTTCGCAACCGACAAGGGCAAAGGCCGCAACGGCGGCGGCAATAGGCAAATAACGCATGGAATACTCCCGGTTTTTTATTGGTATCAATGGCGGCCGCGGAGCGCAGCCGCCGGACGCGCTGCCCGGTGCAATGAAGAAGCGATGAAGACGCGTCAGGGCAGCCGCTGGATCATAGCCATCGCAAAGCGGCCCGAGCGACACCGGCAAGCAGTGGCGCGCGACGTACCGCCGCCATGCCCTCAGTCTTCGGCCGCGTCCTCGGTCTGCGGCTTGACCAACGACACCGGCGCCTCCTTCGGCCGCCCATTCGTCGACACGATCTCCTGATCGATCGCACCGAACAGCGAGCGCCCGTCCAGCCCCTTCATCTCGATGCGGATCGTGTCGCCGAACTTCATGAATTCGGTGACCGGGGTGCCGGTCTGAATGGTCTCGATGCAGCGCTTCTCGGCGATGCACGAATAGCCCTTGGGCCACTCCATCTGGCCGTCTTTCTTCTCGACGCCCTTGTTGCTCACCGTGCCGCTGCCGACGATGCTGCCGGAACGCACGTTGCGGGTCTTGGCGATGTGGGCGATGAGCTGGCCGAAGTGGAAAGTCATTTCCGGGCCCGCGTCACACATGCCGACCTTGCGGCCGTTCCAGCTGCTTTGCAGCGCGAGGTGCACGCGGCCGTTCTGCCAGGCTTCGCCGATTTCGTCGAGCGTCACGGCCACGGGGCTGAAGGCCGTGGCGGGCTTGCTCTGGAAGAAGCCGAAGCCCTTGGCCAGCTCGGCTGGGATCAGGTTGCGCAGGCTCACGTCGTTGGCGAGCATGACGAGGCGGATGCCGTCCAGCGCCTGGTCGGGCGTGGCGCCCATCTTCACGTCGCCGGTGATGACGGCGATCTCGGCCTCGAAGTCGATGCCCATGGCTTCGCTGGGCACGATCACGTCGTCGACCGGACCGAGGAAGTCGTCGCTGCCGCCCTGGTACATCAGCGGGTCGGTGTAGAAGCTCTCGGGCACTTCGGCGCCGCGGGCCTTGCGCACCAGCTCGACGTGGTTGATGTACGCCGAGCCGTCGGCCCACTGGTAAGCGCGCGGCAGCGGGGCCATGCACATCGCGGGATCGAACGGGAACGCGTGGCGCGCGCGGCCGGTGTTGACGGCGTCATAAAGGTCCTGCAGCTGCGGGCTCATGAAGCCCCAGTCGTCCAGCACCTGCTGCAGCCGGCTCGCGATGCCGGTGGCGTAGTGGGCGAGCGTGAGGTCGCGCGAGACAACGACGAGCTGGCCGTCG
>Ga0163161_10001512_pt1 | contig 17202 bp, 17 predicted proteins | sample S45metaG_FD_129847 | JGI IMG/M metagenome (GOLD analysis project Ga0163161, IMG submission 129847) | Switchgrass rhizosphere microbial communities from Kellogg Biological Station, Michigan, USA - S4-5 metaG | ecosystem: Host-associated > Plants > Roots > Rhizosphere > Soil | place: USA... | reverse complement strand
TGATTCCCGCTACGTGATGGCCGCGCTCAACGACGCGCTGCTGCCACATGCCGACGGCAGCCTGCCGATCATGGAGGACCTGTATTACGGCGATGTCGACTTCCGCGATCCGCTGGTGTCCCCGATATTCTCCGAGCCGCTGCTGGCGCAGTTTCCGCCCACCCTGTTCATCACCGCCACCCGCGCCGCCGAGCTGAGCAACGTGGCCTACATGCACGGCCGGCTGGTGGACCTGGGGCGCGAATCGGACCTGCATGTGTGGGAGGGCCTGGGCCATGCCTTCCACCTGGATGCCAAGCTCCCGGAGAGCCAGCAGGCGTACCGGGTGATGGCGCGGTTCTTTGCCAGGCACCTGGAGGCGACGCTGCCTGCTCCGCCGCGCTGAGGCACCATGGGCAGCGCGTACCGGCTCACTCCAGCACGTCGTGGGCCGAGAGATTCTTGTAGATGAACCGACCGTCCTCATCCCATTCGGGCAAGGACAGGTCCAGCAGCGACAGGTCCACCGCGCACTGCGCGGTCGTAAGCCCGGCGAGGCTGTCCAGCAGGTACGCGCGAAATGCCTCGACGTCGAAGTCGCGCGGGCGACGCTTGCGCGCGTACCAGTTGTCGACCGCGCGCAGCAGGGCCGCCTTGTAGGCGACCAGTTGAGCGTTTGCATCAAGGAAGCGCACGTCGTGCCAGTCCAACTGGCCGACCGAAAGGAGTTGCCGCAGCTTGGGCGTGTAACGCGAAAAATCGGCCGGCACGGCGCCGGACGAGCCGATGGCAGTGCCATCGACCGCGTCGTACATCTCGAATCCGAATATGAAAACGTCGACAGCGGCGCCGAAGCTCTGCCCCGACAAACGCTGCTTCAGGAACTCTTCCATCTGGCACAGATCGAGCCACCAGACACCCTGGCTCAGATCAAACCGCCACCCCGATTTCAGCTTCGTTGCGTCCCTGGCCTTGGCCGGCCACGTGGTCATCTGTCGAAACTCCATCCCCGTCTCCTGGCATCGCGTCCTGGCGATGTTCAAGATTACCCGGCTGGCGATCACCATGCACCTGGCCGGCGCCGGCCAGCGCCGGCCAGCGCATGCGACGTTCGAACCGGGTCGGGTGACCTGGGTTGGGCGCAATCGCCGTCGAACGCGGCGGCCGCAGGATCCACCACGGCCGGGCAGAGGGTATCGACGCGAGCATTCGCGCCGCGTCATGTGGAAGGGGCTTGCCTGCGACGCTACCCTCACCCTGTATGCACCGCCGCCACACCACGCGAGGTCCCATTGCGCAGCAACCGGCATTCATCGAGGACATGTCTAGACGAGCCTCACAGGAACCCCCCGTTCAAGTAACAACCATGCGCCTAGCCTGCACTCTCCAACACACCCCGGTGCAGACACATGGCAATCAAGACGATGGAAGATCTCTTCATCCACGAGCTCTCCGACATCTACAGTGCGGAAAAGCAGTTGACCAAGGCGCTGCCGCGGCTGGCCCGCGCCGCAACCAACCCGGCCCTGAAAGCCGCATTCGAGCTGCATCTGGAGGAAACCCAGGGCCAGGTCGAGCGTATCGACGCGGTGGTCGAGCTGCTCGGCATCCGGCTCAAGCGCATCAAGTGTGCAGCGATGGAAGGCCTGGTCGAGGAAGGCAAGGAGGCCATCGAGAGCATCGAGGAGGGTCCGGTACGGGATTCGGCCCTGATCGGCGGCGCGCAGAAAGTGGAGCATTACGAAATCGCGTCCTACGGCACCATCGCGGCGTTGGCCAAGCAGCTCGGCTACAAGGACGCGGTGCCGCATCTGCTGGCCACGCTGCAGGAGGAGAAGGCCACCGATGACAAGCTGACCCTCATCGCGAAGGGCGGCGACGGGAAACCTGCGAAGGCGGCATGAGCCCATCCGGCTCGGCGAGCCTTCTGGACTACCTGGCCGCCGCGTCCCTCGCGGCGGCCAGCCGGGACTGCGCTACTCCCCTGCCGGGCTCAGGTTCCGGCCACCGCCGCCGATATCCAGCGAAGGGGCCTGGCGCACTGCGTCGCCACCCGCCCCGCCCTGGCGACACTGACGGACATCGATACCCATGACCTGCACAGGCGTTTTCGAACTGATTGAAGTCAACGTCCCCACCGAAGCGCGCGACGCGCGCGCATCGTGGCTCAGCTCGGTGGCTGCCGCCTGCGTTGCGTGCAAGCGCCACTTCACCGCCAGCGGCGACAACGGTTTGCAACTCATCCCCGGCGGGGTGGCCATTACCTGCCCGGGCTGCAAGACGCGGCAGGCGATCAGCCGGGCGCGGTTTGATGGACTGCTGCGGCAGGAGCGGCAGGGCTAGCAGCGAATCGGGGGGCCTGAACGCGGCGACAGGCACCCCGGCCTGGCCCGTATGGGCCGGCAGCTGAGCGGCGGGATTCAAGCTGCAGGAATGATGGTGACCCCGGCCCGATTCGAACGGGCGACCTTCCCCTTAGGAGGGGGGCGACCCGCTCAATTGGGGCGAGGGTTTTGCCCTGACCTGTGCCAAAGCTGTGCCAAGAGGAGGGGTCAACTACCTGTAGCAGAGGTCGCCAGTCAGGACCCTCGAGAGAGCACACTGGTTCACTCTAATCACCTTGATTAGTTGCCTCAGTCACATTAATATTGATTGCTTCAAGCAACAATGTGGGACTGGCTGTGAAATCGATTCCCTTGCCGGACGCCGCCTTGGCGGATCAGGTGCGGCACTTCAACCGCGTGTACACCCGCCGGATTGGCGTGCTCCAAGACCGGCTATTGGGAAGCGAGTTCTCACTTACCGAGTTGCGCGTGCTCTATGAACTACGCGCGCGGGGGAGTGCGCGAGCATCAGATCTCTGCCGGGATCTGAGCATCAACCCTGGTTACCTGAGCCGGCTCGTGGCGCGACTGGAGGGGTTGTGCTTAGTCGAGAAGCGGCGCAGCTCCGAGGATGCCCGATCCAATGCCCTGACGCTGACCCCTCATGGTTTGGAGGTTTTCCTCCCGTACGAGGATGCGTCCCGAGCCGAGGTCATCGCGATGCTGGAGCCGCTCTCGCTCGCGCAGCGAAGAGGACTGGTTGAAGCAATGACACGTATTGATCAGCTGCTGGCCGGTGGATCGCGCGACTACATCCTGCGTGATCCCCGGCCGGGCGACATGGGTTGGATCGTCCACAAACAGGCGCAGCTCTATGCCGAAGAGTATGGATGGAACAGTGAGTTCGAGGCGCTCCTTGCGGAGATCGTCTCCCGATATCTCCGCGAGTTCGATCCCACGTCCGAAAGATGCTGGATCGCCGAGCAGGACGGCATGGTGCTCGGTTCTGTATTCGTGGTCCGAGAGGATACCGACACAGCCAAGCTGCGCATGCTTTATGTGGATGCCCTCGCTCGAGGGTCGGGTATCGGTCGCCGGCTGGTAGAAGAGTGCTTGAGCTTTGCGCGGGCCGCAGGCTACAAGCGCATGGTTCTGTGGACCAACAAGTCGCTGGTAGACGCGGTTCGCCTGTATGAAAAAGCCGGCTTTGTCCTGGTCGATGAAGAGCACCATCGCGCATTTGGTAAGGATCAGACGAGCCAAGTTTGGCAGCGCGATCTCTAGTGTTTCCCCACCGACATGCGACCTGGGCTGGCGGAGGCAGAGGCACCACCATGTCAAGGTCGCGGAAGATCAACAGAAACAACGACTAAGCCGATCACCCGCGATCAATTGCGATCTCGTGGAATCAGCCACTTAGCTGCGTCCTGGGGTCAGTTTGGGGTCAGTCGGTTTGGCCTCTACGGAACGGCGAGCCTAACTCCGAAAACCCAGCCCTCGACCTATAGCGGCCCGAGATCAAGCAGCTGGCAGCTGCCCTGCTGCAGTAGTGCGCTGAAGAGCCGGCCGCCAGCGACAGGCTTGGCAGAAGCTTGATTAAGATGGGCCGCCTGGAGCCGGCCGGCCTCCAGCACGGCCTCCGGCTCAAAGCTATCCGGCCGGCCCCTAAGCGGCCCGCCAGGCGACGCCAACCCACCCTCCAGCGGCTGGACAACAACCGGTCGCCCAATGACGCTCTTCGCGTAGGCCGTCGCCATCATGCGGCGGTTCTTCGGCGACCAACCACCCAGGACCAGCTCCGTGTGCATGACCTCGCGCGGAATGCCGGCCCGGTCGGCCGCGGCAATGTATTCCGGCCACAGCTTCTCGATGACCAGCCCCATCTCCGCCATCAACTGCTCCATGGTGAAGTCCGCCCGGAAGCTGGCCTGAAGACTCAGCTCGTAGATTCGGAGAAAGAACTGGGCAGACCCCCGACAGGCCAGCACAAGGTTGTGCTGGGGGATCAGCAACAACTTGGCGCCGGAAGACGGCTTCCCCGTCATGGCGTCCTCGGCCAACGTGTCTACCGCTACCAGGAGTTTCTGAGGGGTCAACAGGACGTTGAGGATACTCATCGGGGCATCCGTATGGGCAAGCTGAACTATCGTGGGCGCTCACCGCCATGTCCAGAGGGGGGGGCGAATGCGGCAGCCCGACTCGGACTGTGCGAGCTGAGCTGGTAGCCTCTTCGGAAACTCACGAGGGGCGAGCCATGGGCCACCACACTGACGCTACCGGCGAGCGTCTCGAACAACTCGATAGCAAAATTGAAGCCCTCATGGGCCATGTTAAGGCTCTTGAGTACGGCCTTCGGCTGATGATCGCCACCCATCCGCGACCGGATGTAGTTCTTCATGCCCTTGATCAGGTCATCCATCAAGCCGGCCAGCCCCTGATTCTCAGCGGCGCCGAATCGGGTCCGCTTTACACCGCAGCCTTGCAGCAGGGTTTGGACATCATTCGGGAGCAGATCGTGGAGTCTGCAGCCCCCTACCCCTGAGCCACGAATACGGGGATACCGCTACTTTTTGCTTTCGAATTTCAGTGCCTCACGGAGCCTGCGCCGCTGCTGTACCTCAAGGCGAAGCCGGTCTTGGTGCCGGATTGCCCACAGTTCCGAACCGATGACCCCCTGCTCGTGGCTGGTGCATGTCCGTCCCTTCGGCCTGTCGGCGGGGAGGTGTCGATCCACCCAGACCCACCACACGTGGTCGTCTACGCGCTGGCTGAGGCGAAGTACCTCCACCCCATCACATAGCAGCGCATCCGGCAGCCCGTCGGGGCGGCTGGCCACTGATCGCCATCGGAAGTCGGGAGGGAGCATGGGCGGCATCGTACGGATCCGTCTCTCAGATCCTGCGACCGCAGCCGGTCAACGGCGTGCGAAGGCCGGCACCGAAGGCAAGGAGTATGGTTCGGCCATGTGCGGCCGATTCGTCCAGACCCCGATCCGAGACGCCGCCAGCCTGGGCTTCCCCCAGCTGGTCGGCGACCTGCTGTCGATGCCAGCCAGCTACAACCTGGCGCCGACGCAGCGCGCGGCAGTCGTGCTGGACCGCGGCGATGGCCTCCAACTGCAGCGGCTTGCCTGGGGCCTACTGCCGTTCTGGGCAAAGGCCAAGAAGCTCCAGGGATCAACCATCAACGCCAGAATCGAGACGGTGGCCACCAAGCCGGCGTTCCGGTCCGCCTTCAAGAAGCACCGGTGCCTGATCCCGATGGCCGGCTACTACGAGTGGTCGGTCAACCCCGAGGACCAGAAGAAGGATCCGTGGTTCATCCACGCGGAGACGCCCCTGTGGGCCGCAGGCCTGTGGCAGGACAGCAGCCCGCTGCTCGACCCGGACAACCTGGGCACGTTCACCGTCATTACGGGCGACAGCAGCGGCGTCTCGGCGGACATCCACGACCGCATGCCAGTCTGGCTAGACCCGGGCCAGGCCGAGGAATGGATTGCCGCTACACCGGACGACGCCATGGCGATGCTGCTGGCCAGCGAGCCGCCTGCAATGGAGGCCTATCGCGTCAGCCGCGCGGTGAACACCCCGCGCAACAACCGGCCTGAACTGCTTGAGGCTGTTGCGTGACATTCGCGGCGGTGTAACGCGAATGGTTCTCGGACCGGCATAGGGGAATTTTGAGCGATACGCTTGTGCTGTGCGAACCACAACACAAGGAGAGCGTTATGCGCGCAGTTCTGATCGCCACCATCCTCGCCATGACCGGCATCGGCACTGGCACCGCCTCGGCAGCTGATAGTGACGTCATCCACGGGGGGACCGTGGAGCTGTACAAGGAAGAGTCGCACCCCGGCGAAGCGCTGCACACCTTCGTGGTGCGCCTCGCTCCGCGGGCTCTGGAGGCATCGAAGACCGCACGTGCGAGCGTGTGTGGTCACATCGAAGGCACGGGCCCGTACCTCGTCAAGGTGAAGACCGATGGCTACATGAGCACCTGCGACCTGCCGAAGAACTCGACGCCATACGTGCTGGTCAATGGCACCGCGACCGACGCGCGCGAGAACCATTTCTCCCTGGCAAACCGCAACAGGCCTGGCTACCTCGTGACCCCTTGGGCGGTTAAGTTCCAAGACCGCGCCGGCGTGCGAACCGTCAGTAGTTTCTGAGGTCCACCACCAAGCCCACCGCCTGGAAGCTGCCGAACTGTCCGGTCGGCGGTGGGTTATTCGGCCCGTCTGTGATCCTCAGCGCCAGCTGGATCATCCGCACAACCACACTGCCGTTCAGCGTCTTGAATCCCGCCACATAGGCCAAGTCGTTGTTCATCCACGCTGGACCACCACCGACCGGACCGCCAGTTACCAGAATCCCGGCGCCACTGTTGGACAGCCCGATGGCGTAGCCGGTGCCTTGCGGAACCGGATAGCTCAGCTCTGAAGTGGTGGCCGTCGACTTGATCATGTCCTGGATTCGCATGTACTTGTAGCGCGAATCGAAGATGACCCGATTGTTCGCAGGGTTGCGGATCCTCAACCCCTTCGTGAGCATGAAAGCCATCTGCGCAACGTCGGTGGTATCGAACACCCAGTACTGCACGTTGACCACCGGCACGCTGGATACAATCTCCCAGGTGACGGTGTTGCCCGAACGGCTGCGCACGCGCAGGCCCACGAAGGCGTCAGCACACGCCAACGCCAGGATGGGTTCGTTGCAGCCGGCGACAATGATCGTAGCCTTGCCTGCGCTCGTCCCAGTCCCTGTTGCCGCGAACTGCACGGTGGTGACCGCGCCCAAGGCCTTCAGCGCGAGATTTTCATAGGAGGGATCAATCTGGATCAGGGATCCATCCCCTTGCCGGATCCTGGCACCAGTAGCCATCTCAATATCGCCCGTATGTCAGAACGCCGCCAACTGCGAACCGGCTGCTCATGGTCCAAGTGATCGTGTTCGCGCCATCATCACTGAGCGAAGGAGACGCGTTGTAGTCGGATATCGCCCCGTCCACTGCGAAGTAGTAGAACAGAGGGTTGTTTCCGCTGGACGGAACAACCACAGATCCACTGACCCCCGGGGCGATCGTGACCCGGCCGATAATGCGCGGCAACCTGGTGCTGATGTTGATCAACTCGGCGCCGGTATCAGGATGGCGCTGCCGAAGCCCGATAGCCATTACAGCAGCTCACCGAGCTCGACAAGCGCCACCGTGCCGGCGGAGTTCCAGAACCGCAATGCTGTATCGGTCAGCTCCATGTAGCCGGAACCGGCGTTGATACCCCGCATCGTGAAGGAGGCATTCTTGTCGAGCCGCCAGCGCGGCTGGCCACCAGCGCCGACCGCCGTCGACTGGATCACGTCACCGATCATAGCGTTCTGGATCCACCCGGTGCCGATCAGGGCTTGGCTGATGAACGTCTGGCCGCCCTGGATCACGAACGGCGACGTGACCTGCCCGTTCACGACGTTGATCACGGCGAAACGGTCTGCCTGCACAAGGAACTGCGATTGGTAGCTGCCGTCGGGCTGTTGCTCAACACCCAGGCCCATGCCTGCGGCGTAGATCTGGCCAGCGCTGGTGATCTGGGCGCGCACCGTGTAGGTGGCGCTCACCCGACCGTCGAGGCCTACAACCGCTTGCGATACCTGCTGGACCGAAGCAGCCGTGTCCCCTACGGAAGCCTCAACCGTATCCACCCTCTTCGAAATCGCCAGATCGGCGCTCGCGAAGACGCTTTGCACGGTCGTCGTACCGGCAAAGACGGTCGTGTCACCTGCGCCCCAATCACCATCACCAGCGCCCTGCACGTCCAGCTGAGCGAACAGACCCTCGGTCTTGACCCCAATGGCCTCCAGGCCAGTCTCGGGGTCGTTGACCTGCAGCTCGAGCGTATTGACTCGCCCAACGACAGCGCCGGCCTGCGCGATCGCGTCTCCGATGTCCTGCCATTCCGTACCGGGCGGCTCTTCGTTGCCGGACTCGGCGCCCTGCCATGCCCAGATTTTCCCGTTATAGACCACGGTCTGGCCTGGCTCGTATGTAGCGTCGGCGTCCCAGATCAGCGGCACGATCTGATCGATCGATTCGATCTTCGTCAGAAGGTCCTGACCCAGAGCACTCTCGGTGATGCGCCCGGAGAAGTACTCGTCGTAGTCCGATTGGTTGGTGCTGGATTCGCCCATGACGCCGGCGCCGGCCGGATACCACGGGCCGATATTCCCCGACCTGTCGACTAGACGGGCCCAGAAGTAGAACCTTGCGCCGGCAGCCAGGCCGTCGAGCTGCACTCGGTTCTGCGGATAGGCGTAGTCACCCAGCTTGGTCGCGGTCTCAAGATTCGGGCTCGGACCGCGCCAGATCTCGGTGCGCTCGGTGTCAGTGGCCCCCGGCGGGAATGCCCACGCAAGCTGGATCCCGAACACCACAGAGGTGGCGGTCAGAGAGGTGACTGCCGGCGGCGGCTCGGTCTTGCCCATAATCGTCGTGAGCGGGCTCATGGCCGGCAGCGATACCGCATTGAGCGCATTCACCGCGCGAACGCGCGCGAGATACTGCCCTGCATAGATGCCCGGCACTTCGATGCTGCTGGTGGCCACCCGGCCAGCGCGTACCCAGTTCAGGTCGTCGCGCCGCCATTCCACGTCGTAGGCGATCGCCTTGTCGGCAGCGTCCCACTCGATGGTCAGCGTCGGGGTGGCGATTCCCTGGTCGATGACGACGTGCGAGGACAGCGCGACGTTCGTCGGCGGCGGCTGCACGCTCGGCGGGATGATGCTGATCGGCGGAAGCTCCAGCCTCGTGCCGTCGTCGATCGCGGCGTACTTGCCGGGTACGTGCTTCAACGCGGTAATGGCGTAGGTAAGCCCCTCGCCTTCTGCGATGGCGATCACCCGGAACAGCTGCAGCACCAGATCGCTGGACTCGGTAGCCCAAACCGACTGTGCCACCGGCAGGGTGCTCCAAGGGGCTGAAACCGTGACTACGCCGGTTGCGAGGTCCACGCTGTTGATGGTGCGGCCCTCGGTGCGGCCGCTGGGGAGCGTAGCCCGCAGAATGTCCCCTACTGCCATCGAGTCGGGAACGCGATCAAGCGTGAGGCTATTGGGGCCAGCCGAACGCACACGCCCGGCGTTGCGCCGGCCCGCCCTGTTGGGGTCCGCCACCTGGATGATGTCACCGGGCATGCAGTTCAGTGCATCGAGTCCGACAGAGAAGCTGACGGTCTCCGTCTCCAAGCTCTCAGTGTAGAGGATATGGTTTCCCACACGCTGCGCCTGAGCGCGCGAATGACAGCCAATCGCAGTGACCTCAATCTGATTGATTCCGTACCGCGCCACAGCGTCCAGAAGCTGAACCACCTCGACCTTCTGGCGGCCAAAGTCATCCGGATCCGTCCAAGAAACCAGCGCTACGGTGTGACGCGCCTTGCGAGCCGTACCTTCATAAAGGAACCTCCCCTCGATAACGTTGGCCTGGCTATACGTCGGGCCCGGGTCCTTAGGCATGTCGGCCGAGGCCATCACCTGTCCTGCGGCGTAGAAGCTGATCCCGCGGAACATGCTGGCCATGTCCTGCAGCAGCTTGTAGGCGTCTGCCCGGCTCTGTAGGTAAAGGCTGCAGGTAAAGCGCGGCTCCTGACCACCCATTCCGTCACTTACCAATTGATCGCAGTACTGCCCGATTTGATAAAGCCGCCACTTGTCCACCCAGTCCAGGGGCAGGCGGTTGCCCAGTCCGAATCGATCATTGGTGACGATGTCAAAGAACACCCACGCGGGGTTGTTGGTCCATGCCGACTTGAAGGTGCCGTCCCACAGGCCGGTGTACACCCTGGTCAGCGGGTCATAGTTGCTCGGCACGCGGATGACGCGGCCCCAGATGCGGTAGGAGCGAGACGGGATGTTCTGGAACTGGCTTGCGTCAACCTGCACCGCGCACAGCGCGCTGTTTGGATAGCGCAACTTGACGTCGATGATCTCGGTCATCGACAGCACGTTCACGACGTCCGAAATCAGGGAGTTGTTGGCGTTCGGGGTCAGCCGCCTGATGCGGATCTGCCACTGCGACCCTGCTGGCAGATCGATGCGGCGGCTGCGCTCGTACTGGGTGGTCGTCTTACCGGTGATCGCGTCGTTGAGGACGGTGGAGTAAGCACCGCCGTCCACCGACAGGTCCACCGCGTAGCTGATGGAATAACCGTTTCGATCGCCGTTCTCCTCATCGACCTTCTGCAGAGACGGAACAGCTAGCCGAATGCGAACGGCCGACAGGTTGGAGCCGCTCACGGTGCGCACGATCGGTTGATCGCTGCGCAGCTCGACGTTCACCCCGATCTCATTCTCAACTGAGGGGAAGCCGGGGATGTACTCCTGGTCCTGCGTTCCGGACCGGGTATCCACCGTTACGCCGGCGAAGTTCAGACCACCGTCAGGGTTCTGGATGGGAACCTGGTTGAGGTAGATGGACTGATTGCCGGTGACCAGGCCACGGATCTCGCCCTCGCTGACAAGGTCGATGATCCTGGCCACGGCCGTCGAGTGCAAGCTGTCCGGGGTCTCAACCGGGGTTCGGCCGTTGCTCCCGCTCTTGCCACCGGCGCCGGCCAGCCGAACGGCTTGACCCACGTCGTGAGAGAGCGCACTGCGCATCGCCCGGCTCAAAGCTGGTCCTCCGCCATGATGCCGCCGCTGATCACGGCCGAGCCGACCAGCATCCCCTTGGTGTCGTGGCCGCCGTAGGCAACCGGGACAGGGTTGCCCTGGGCCTGCGTGTTGACAGTGCCGTTCATGCTGTAGCTCGGGCGATTCTCGACGCTGTCCTGGGACCCCAATCCTCTGGGCTGTGGGGCCAGCATCTGCATTACGCCACCAACGATCATGGACCAACCCAACCCGATCAGCGGGCTAGTTCCACCGGCCGAAAAGATGCTGGTGTAGGTTCCCACAACCACCAAGATGATTCCCACGATTACCTGGAGGACACCACCACGCTTGCTGCCCGCAAGAACGGGAGCAATTCGGATGTCCTCTTGGCCAGGGGGATCCTGCAGCTGCTCCTTGGTCAGGTTCTGCTTCCCAATGAACACAGCAAACGCGACGCCCTCCTCGCTTGCACGGGTCAGGTACTGCTGGAACCCAGGCAGCAGAGCGCATAGCGCGCGCACCGCTTCCGCCGGGCTGTTGACAGCCATCCGGAACTTGCGCCCGAAGCGCGCGCCCAGCTTGCCGTACAGGCGAATTGTACGAAGCCGCTCAGCCATGAGCTGCCTCCCGGTGGCGGACGACGTATCGGGTTCGCTCCGCCCACATCCCGCCGTAGGTGATCACCTCGGACAGCCGATCAGCGAGGTGGTGGAGCATCTGGCCGCCGCCGAGGTAGACGCCGGCGTGGTTCGGTACGGGCGAGCGGATCTGCATCAGCACCATGTCGCCGCGGCGCGGCTCACCTTCGATCAGGTCGAATCCCTCGGCACGAAGGCGTTCGAGGCTGTAGAGGTCCTGGCCGTTGTCCCACCACTCGTCGTCGCGCTCGTACTGGCTCAGCTGGATGCCGAGCTCGCGGGCGTAGAAGTCGCGCACCAGCGTGTAGCAGTCGAGGATGCCGTGCGCGAACTGCCGCCCCACGAGCGGGGGAACGTACCCGTTCGGCTGGAGGGTCCGGAGGTCGCCGCATTCGGGCTCTGCCCCCGTGACCTGCCCGACGCTGATGATGTGCCACGGCAGGCCGCTGGCTTCGCACATCACCCGGTCAGCATCCGAGGGCGCGGCCGAGGCGTTCGGGTGGCTGTGCACGACGGCTAGCACCTCCCCGAGATCCTCCGCGTCGGCGTAGTCCTCGGCCGGCAGCCGGAAGTGCTCGCTGGGCGTGGTGGCCACATTGCGGCAGGCAACGTAGGCCTCGCCGCCTGCGGCCGCCACGATCAGGCCGCAGCACTCTCGCGGGTAGTCGGCGACGGCGTGCGCCTGGATCGCATGAAGGGTGCTCTGTTCCATGTCTCGCCCATAGAAAAGGCCCGCTCGGCGCGGGCCTTGTGGTGCTGCAGGTGCAGCGAGAAAGTGCAGGTGGTGCAGGTGGTGCAGGTGGTCAGCTGCGCAGCAGGCCGGCGGCCGGGAACCCGCCGTAGGGGAGCGGCTTGTCCGCGCCGAAGCGCAGCTTGCAGCTGTTCACCCTGCCCCCGCACTGATCGCGAGCCGGATCGTTGGTCGGTACATCGTTGGCGTCCGCCACCGGCGGCCCGTTGTAGCCGCAGTAGGGGCCACGGTAACCGCCCCGGATGAGCCACCCGCATACGCCAGCGATGATCTGCCGGTCAGGCAGCTGCGCCCCGTTGAGGTCGATCGCGGTGGTCAGCTCGAACTCGACGGCCTCCTTGTCTTCAGAGACCTTGCGCTCGATGAACCAGATCTCGTCCTGGAAGTGCTCGTCCGGATCTGCCGTCGGGTTGCCCTCGGGGAAGTTGGCGGCATCGAGATACTTCACCAGCGTCTGCCGGCGGATCAGGCGCGCGCCGACCAGGTCGTCGAAGAGCAGGCACAGCGCGGTGATCCGTCCATCGATGTTGCCGACCTTCAGCCGGGGCGTTGGGGGCTGGTCGCCAGTCCGGGCGAAGCCAGTCGCCTCGATCGGCCAGGCCCCGTACTCCTGGCCCTGCCACCAGATGACATTGCTCTGCAGGTGCTGATGGAAGAACAGCTGATCTGCCCCGAAGCTGCTGGCGTCAAGCTCGTAGACCGTGACCCGGCCACCTGGCTCGAGCGTTTGAGCATCGGCGGTGATCATCCGGCATCCCCCGCCCCTACTGGACGCTGCTCCAGCGCGGCGATGCGATCAACGAGCGCCTGAATGGCGCTGGCCTGGGAAGCCTCACGCCGGCAGCCTTCCTGGTGGGCTGCAACCAGGTATGCGATCAGCTGATCGGTTGCCCACCCGGCATATTTCCCGGCGATCACTTCCTCGACGATTACTTCCGGCGTGGCCGCACGCATATCGTCATCGGCCATCACGAACGCTCGATCCCTCTCATCCGCGTTGAACTCAGGAAGGTATTTGCCGATTCGGACGTTCAACGCGCACAGGGATTCGGTGGCGTTGGTAACAGGACGCAGGGTGGCTGTGTTCTTGATCGCCGGGTCAGAGCCACCGTTGATCCAGCTGCCGCTGGCAGTGGCATTGCCGTTGGCCAGGAAGTTGAACTGCGCAACGCCGCCGCCCGTGAAAATCGCTACCGACTGGTCCCGCTTGAACTCCAAATAGGAGATATTGCTTGCGTCGACGGTCCTGCCAACCCTCCAGTTGAAGTCGCTCCATGACTTTCCAGTCCCGCCGCCGGTGTTGGTATCGCGATAGTACTGGGTGTCCAGAAAGTCAGCGTTGTTCCCAGGCTTTCCATAGAGCTTTTGCAGGATATATCCCTGGTACTGTCCGTCCGGAATGGCTGGCCCTTCGATACGCAGCTGGTTGCTCTGCGCGTGGAACATGCCGTTTCCGGCGAAGATGTAGGAAGACGCCCGGAGGCCCATGTTCGCGTAATTGTTCCCTGCGGCGTTGACCGCCTGGAGGACCGCGCTCCCATCTCCCCCATTGATAACGCGGAGCATCGTTCCGCCGTAGGACCATTGCAACGGGCCGGTGATGATTCCGCCAGCTTTCGGCACTGCTGCCGCTGCAAGATCGCCAGACGCCTTTGCTAATTCTTCGAGGTACAAATCGTTGTCGTTGACCTTGGAGAAGGCGACCGGTGCCGGATCACCCTTGTAGGTGCCGTGGTCTGTGGTGGTGTCAACAGGATCGAGGGCCATGTCTTTTCCTTACGGCTGGAACGTCTGTTCGAAAGTGGCACTGAGCGTGAAAACGCCATTCCCATGCGCGGTGATGTTGTAGGTCTTGCACAGGTACAGGCCGGGCTCTCCCAGTGGCGGCGTCCACAGAAACGCGACGCCACCCTGCCGCGCGCGAATGAACGCCAGCGCTGGGCCGACCTTCGTTTCACGCCCGACGATGGATATGGGCCACTGCTGCGTTTCGTTGTTCAGCCCGTCGGCAGAGGTCTGGCGGTAGCCCTCACCGAATCGTGCCTCGCGGACCAGGAAGTCGCCGGCACCGGTGGTGTCGGTGCGCACGCACCACGTGAAGACCTCAGCCATTGCGCACGCTCATCTGGTGGAGGACACCGCCGGGTCGGGATTGCTGTGTGGCCCATTCGTTGATCTTGGCGTTGAAGAACTGCTGGATCCGGCGTGCATCCTCACTGCCGGCGCCTTGCTGAGTGCTGCTGCTGCCGTCCGAGGTGACGTTGAGGGTCGTGTTGAAGTTGTTCGTGATGACGCCGCCCGCGCCAGCGCCGGCGCCAGTCATCCCGGCGGTAACCGGCACGATCGAACCAGCGTCCCCTGGGATCAGGAAGCTCTTACCCCCCTGCTGGAACAGCTCAGGTCGACCACCCTCGCCTACGCGGTAGACGCTGTCGGCAGCCACCGGCCCGCCACCCGCGCGCGCGCCGCCGTAGGCATTGATGACGCTGCCGATCGCATTGATCCAGCTGCTACCGCCCCCTTCATAGCTGGATGCCCAGCTGCCGATCATCTTGAAAATCTCAGCGGCGGCAGCTTCGGCGGCCATGCGCTTCAGGGCCTTAGCGAATCCCTCCACCATTCCTCCTATCCCATCGGAGAACGGATCGAAGAGGAAGTCCGCGAAGGCGTCCTGCATGTTCCTTGCGGCCTGTTGGGCGTAGGTGGACATGCTGTTGGTGGCGTCCTTGGTTTTCCCTGCCATTGAGTCAATGCCGTCCCCGTAGATCGCCTTGTAGTCCTCCATGGCGTCGATCACTTCGGCCATGTTCTGCAGGTTCGCCTTCTGCTCTTCACTGAGCTTCTGCAGCTCCCCGCGCTCAATGTCGTATTGGACTGCCGCGGCCTGGCTGTCGCCGTTCTCCAGCAGATAAAGGCGACGGTCCATGCTGGCGGTGAGCGAGTCGTAGGACTTGGCCAGGGCCTCGGCAGCCTTCTGCTCTTCCGACATGCCCTCTTTCTTCGCCTTGCTTGCCCGCTTGGACTTCTCGGCGCTCTCCCCCCACATGTTCTGGAGCTTGCTCTCCCACTCGGCCGCCCGCCGGAGCTGCTCCGTCTGGTCCTTGGTCTGCTGAATCTCTTCGGCCGTTGCCCTGGTGCGGCGGCCACGCGGGCCGGAGCGAGCGCCATCGGGGATGCCGGCGCTTCCGCCCTGCATCGCCTTCCACCCGTTGTCCGCGTAGGCCGTTCCTGCCTGGTAGTCCTTCCCGAACGCGTCCCACCCGCCGCCCTGGGAACCAAGGACGCCGCTGTACTGACCGGTGACCAGCTTCATCACCGCGTTGCCCTGTTTTTCTACAGCAACGAGCCCGCCGCGCAGGCGATCCAGCCAGCTCTCCACCACCCCGAAGATCTCGGCAGCTTTGCCGATCTCGCGGAAAGCGCTGGCAATGCTGCTGGCCACGTCGCGGACGCCGCCACCTTCCTTGGCAACGTCGACCAGCTGCGATGTCAGGTCCGTCAGCGTGGGCAGAAGCTCCCCGGCGAGCTGGGTGAACCACCCCTGGGTTGCCGCGCGCAGGTCGTCCACGCGGTCGTTGAACTCGGCCGCGGCACCAGCTGTGTCCGCGTCGATGACGATGCCCAGCGATCGCGCCCGCTCTTCCATGGTGCGCATGCCGTCCGCGCCCAGGCTGAGAAACTCCAGGAACTCGGAACCGGACTTGCCAAAGAGCTGCATTGCGAGCGCAGTCTTCGTGGTCTCGTTGGTGATGCCGGCGAAACGGTTCTGCACCTCGGGGAGCAGGTCCTCGAAGCTGCGAAGGTTGCCGGCCTGATCCTTCACCGAGATGCCCAAGGCCTTGAAGGTCTTGTCAGCCTCGCTGCCTGCCTTGGACGCATCGGCGATGTTCTTGGAGAACTTCGGGATGATGCCGACTAGGCCCTCCAGGTCGGAGCCGGTCATCTTGGCTGCATACCCCCACCCGGAAAGCGTCTCCGTGGAGATGCTGAACCGGGCCGACAGCTCGTCGATTCGGTCGGCCGCGTTGATTGCGTTGTTCAGGCCGGCGAGCGCTGCATCGACGCTGGCGATTGCAGACAGTGCCCCACCGACGACACCAGCGATGGCCGTGAAGCCGACGCCGATGGACTTGCTGACGCCGGCCGCCGTCCGCTCCATCGACTTCATGGACTTCTCAGCCCGCTGCGTGTCGGTGACGAACGAGCCAGTTTTCATCAACAGGTCGACGACGATGGAGCCTGCAGTTGCCATCAGGTCAGCCTCTCGGTGGTTTCAGGCCGAAGGCTGCGAGCGTGCGCAGGTCGGCGTCGGGGAACTCGTGGACAACCGGAACCGGCTGCAGGAATTCGAGGTTCTTCTGGATCGACCCACCGAAGCTGGCCCCGATCAGCGCAGCTGGTCGGTGGTAGCGGTGCAGGTCGTCGAAGGGATACAGCTGGTAGAACGCCAGCCAGCGTTGGAACTCAGGCTCCGGAAGATCGTCGATCTCCCCGAGGGTCTTGCCGAGCGCGAGCCCTAGGATGCAGCTGAAGTACTCGCGTCCGCGCTCGGCAAGGACTTTTTTGCGTCCTCACCGATGCCGGCCACGGCCATCACATGCGGGAACAGGTCGGTCAGGCCGTTCGGGGTGAGGTTCTGCGATTCCGCCTCGGTCAGAACCAGCTTGCCATCGGCATCGCAAAGGCTCTCCGCGACCAGACGCTGCATCGCGAAGAATTGCACGTTGTCATCGCCGCTACCTTCGGCCGCGCGCCAGCGGCGCATCTGGCCCGCGCTGACTTGCTTGAAATGCACGGTCTCGACGCTTCCGTCGGAGAATTTCACCTCGCGCGCCACCGGGGCGCCGCTGGTGAGGATCTTGCTCTTATCC
>Ga0163161_10001510_pt1 | contig 17215 bp, 15 predicted proteins | sample S45metaG_FD_129847 | JGI IMG/M metagenome (GOLD analysis project Ga0163161, IMG submission 129847) | Switchgrass rhizosphere microbial communities from Kellogg Biological Station, Michigan, USA - S4-5 metaG | ecosystem: Host-associated > Plants > Roots > Rhizosphere > Soil | place: USA... | reverse complement strand
TGATGAAGCAGCCGTCCGCCTTGTCTCTCCGCAGAAAGGCAGTGAGCAGCGTGCACGTCTCCATTGACTGCCCATCTGGAAGCTTTGCACCAGTATCTGCGCTTGCGCCTGAAGCGCCCATATGATCGATGTGTGCTCCCCGCGCCTACATAGACGCCGCGCAACTCGCGGACGGGGCGCAAGATCGCCACCTCACACCTTCGGCACGGCGGCAGGAACTGAGTGGCGTAGGGAGAGGCTCTCACTGCCCACTTTGAACTTCGGTGCGAGGCAGATAAGACATACCTCCAAATGTTCACAGCATCGCGTGTTGAGTAAACCTGATGATGCGGAGCACTAGGACCGGAAGAGCGGCCCTAATGTCGTCCAATGCAAGGCGTCCATCGCTCATCGCTTATAGAGAGCTGCGCCCAGAACACGCTTCCGTGCCCGCCTCTGCGATTAGCGCACCGGACTGGCACAACCCTCGCGAATGATCTTGCAATCGTCCGTTCCGCACTTACCAAGTGCTCGCGTCCTGAGCCATTCCGCTGAATGCTTCTCCGGATCGGCGGTAGACCAGGAGAACTGGCTGGAATTCATCGTAACGACCGCACAGGAATTGACGAAGGTCTCTTCCACCAGACATTCCTTGCCACCGGCGGCGGCGCAGTCACTGAGTGCTGCTCTCTTGGCCTCACTCTCCGACTTGGCACCCACCATAAAGCCAAGCACTGCGCCTCTGCCAGTGGCTACTGCCCCCCAACGATTCCCAGGGTTGGGGCGCCGAGTGTCCCCGACGCCGTGTGCTGGAAGGTAGACCGTGTTGTACTCCACTGAACCCGGCTGGGGTTGCTGGGCAAGTGCTGTGTCGATTGATAACGCCATCCCAACGAAAACAAAGACTCTGGTTGCAATGTTCATCTAACACGCTCCAGCGGAGACATCAGCGACTGCGATTATCAGTGGCGCCAGGTGGAAGTCGATCAGGAAGTGACCCTCACTTCCTGAATTTCGAATTGCTATCGCTCTGCGAGCCCTGATTCAACTTGTCCGAACCCACGAAATCCTGCTGGAAGTCGGAACGCTGACCCGAGCTGTTACGACCCAAGTTACCGAAGCTCGAATTAGCCGCAAATGAACCCAGGGTGCCATTGAAGAACATGGCAGCCATCGGCGGAGCCATCACCATCAGGACAGACATCAGCAAACCGATGCCACCCTGCTGAAGGGCAGCCGAGTTGATACCCGCGCCGAAGCCCAGCAGACTGGCGCCGGCAGAGGACGCATAGTACGAAGCAGTCATCATGGCGGCGGATATGGCCACCAGCTTGGTTGCCACTGAAACAGTAAACGACAGGACCGCCATCGAGAACATGGTGCCGATTCCGTAGAGCAGCCAGCGCTTGAAAAGATCCTTGGTCTGGTCAAACAGGAGGCAGAGGATGAAGATTGGCGCAAAGCCTACGAACAGAACCAAGGCAATTTTGTAAAGGAGCAGCATTGCGCCGCCCACCACCGACGGCCCGGCGATGCCGACGCCAATCAGGGTGGTTGCCTTCTCCTGCTCTTTGGCGTTGGTGTCGTCACCCTTGGTGGGCAATGCATCCATCAGCGCGAAGATTAACCCCATGACCTTCAGGTTATCGTCGATGGCGTCCTCAACCTTGTCGTTCTTCCCGGTCACCACCTGATGGATCTCTGTAGGCAGATAGTCGGTCAGGAACTGGGTGACGTTCGTGCCTGCGAAGGACATGGATGTCGCTGCGATCACGATAAGGAACGCGCGAAGAGAACCGACCACCAACGCCATGAGCGATTCGCGGCTACGCCCTGTGATGATCATGAAACCATGCATGAGCACCCACAGCGTGAGCAGGGTCAGCGCCATTCCGCTGACCCACTGCATGCTGCGCAACAACATCGCCGCCTGGAACGCTTCGATTTCCTTGTTGACCAGCTCGAAGACGATGGAGAAAAAGGCCCATTGAATAAGGCCGGTTGGATCGAAATTGGGCATGAAACAGCTCCTGGTTCCTTTAGATGCCGCCGCCCGTCAGGCCGGAAATCCCGGGCAAGCCCGAGAGATCCAAGCTGCCGCCGCCCTTGAATGCGTTGCGCGTCAATGCGCTCTGCATATTTTGGATGTGCGCTACACGGGCGTCGTAGGCAGCCATGTACGTCTGATACCGGTCACGGTCGTTGTCCATCAGCGCGGTAAGCGTCAACAGCTCGTTGGTGTTGTACTGAAGGTTGGCGTAGTCATTCGAGCCAAGATTGCGGCGTCGATCCTGAATCTGCTTGAGCCGATCGTAGTTCTCCTTCGAGCGTTCGAACATGCGAAGAGAGAAACGGTAACGGGCCAGCTCGGTCTTGGCCAACTCCTGGCACAGTTCCAGCTGGTGTCTGCCAAGCGCCGTATCTGCGCCGGTTGTGCACAGCTTGTCCATCGGCAACACGGTAGCTGTCGGCTTTGTGGCATCGAGCTTTTCTTCGCCGCTTGGCTCCACCACCATGGCCGGCGTCGCATCTGACTGCCGCTTGGTCACGCTCAGCTTGGTATTTGCATCGTTCAGCTGACCGGTCACAGTGCCGTTGCTGCCGAGCTTGCTATCCAATTTGGCCTGCGTCTTGGAGTCATTCACCTCCCACGCCGCCATGGCGACGCCCGCACCCAACATCGACGCAATCGCCAGCGACAGGACCAGCCAACGGTTCGCCTTCGGCAGCACGGGACCGGCGCCGAACATGCGGGTCCAGGCCTGGTCGAAGCTGCTTGCGGTACCAAGATTACGGTTTCCCTGGGATGCCATTTTCCACCTCCACTAGTCTCTATCTGGGTTATACAGCCAGTGCGCGCCGGATATCAGCGCGTAACCGCCCGCCTGCGTTCAGAAGTTTCCCCGCCTGTCTTGCCACCACGGCCGGAGCCCTTGCGGTTTGCATAGAAGGCTTCAAGCCATTGGTCCGGGGTCAATTCCGATCGGTCGATTTCGAGTCGCTCGGCCTGCTCGCGCACGATGCGATCCATGATTTCAATGTTGTCCGTGCTGGCCGAGATGACCGCCAGGGCGTCGTCCATGCCGCGCAGGTTGAGCTGGCAGACGGTGGAGCCGTGGCCCTGTTTGACCAGGAAGCTGCGCGAGCGTTCGTCGAGCTTGACGACCACCTCGAACTCGGCCTCGGTCAGCTTCAACCCCTCCATGTACTCCTCGCGGGACGCATTGGGGTTGGGCAGCAGGATCAACGTGGCGGTCTGTTCGATCAGCGCCGCGGAAATGTCGCTGGCCAGCGCATCTTCCGGGCTCTGGGTGGCGAAGATGCCCAGGCCGTTCTGCTTACGGATCGTCTTCTGCTTGTTCTTGGCGAAGTCCTTCAGCGCGCCACCGCCGTCGAGGATCTTCCAGAATTCGTCCATCACGTAGATCAGCGGGCGACCGTCGATCAGCTCCTCCAGGCGGTGCAGGAGGTAGTTGATGACCGGCACGCGCACTTCGACGTTGTCGATCACATTGGTGTAATCGAAGCCGATGATGTTGGCCTTTTCCAGGTCGATGATGTCGACCGGGTTGTCGAAGACCCAGCCCAGCGTGTTGCCGGCGGTCCACTTGCGCATGCGCGCATACAGGCCGTCGTCGCCCATGTTGGGCAGGCTCTTCTGGAAGTTGGTCATGGTCCGATACTGCATCGGCATGTCCAGCATGCTTTCCACCGCGCGGAAGATGTCCTCTTCTTCGCGTGCCGAATAGGTGACCTTGCCGGCCAGTTCCTTGACCAGGTCGCCGAGGAACTGCACGTTGGCGTCGGTGTTCTCGCACTGGAACGGGTTGAAGCCGGTAGGCTCGCCGTTGTCCAGCGCCAGGTAGTTGCCGCCGCAGGCGCGCACGAAGATCTCGGCGCCGCGGTCCTTGTCGAAGAAGAAGATGGTCGGCGACGGATCGTACTTCTGCACCTGGCTGAGCAGGAAGTTGATCAACGCGGTCTTGCCGGTACCGGACTTGCCGATCACCATCGTGTTGCCGATCGCCTTCTCACCCAGCGAATTCTCGGCCGGGTGGGTGGCATGGAAATTGAAGTAGTACGGCTGCCCGTTGGTGGTCTGCAGCACGGTCAGGCACTGGCCCCACGGGTTGTTGTCGCGCTTGCCGGTGGCGAAGTTGTGCAGCGGCGACAGGCCCAGGAAGTTCAGCGAACTTACGTTGGCCACGCGCGTGCGGTACTTCCAGTTGCCCGGCAGCTGCGAGTAGAACGAGGAACAGACCGCGAGGTCTTCCTTGGCCGAGACGAAACCGGCGTTGGACAGCTCGGCACGGGCCGTTGCCAGGTTGACCGACAGCGACTTCTGGTCGTCGGCGTACAGCGTCAGGATGAAGTGGTACTCGCCCAGCACGAAGTTGCCGGACGCCACCTGGTCCATGGCGTAATCCATTTCGGAGATCTGGCTGACTGCCTTGTCTCCGGAGGAAATCATCATGCCCTTGGTACGCTCGAGGATCTTGAGCGCATCCTGGCGGCCCATCGGGCTGAAGGAATGGGTGATGACGTACTCGAAATCCAGGTACTTCAGGTTGTTCAGGATGCCCGGATAGGTGGCATCCGTGTATTCCTTGATGTTGAGGATGGCGCCGTAGTGGTTCTTGCCGCTCGGGGTGTTGATCACGAAATCGCCCGAGCGCGCCGAGAACATGTGGCGCGAGACCGGCAGGTAGTCGTAGACCGGTGCCCGCAGGACGGGCACCGGCTCTTCGACCCGGTTCAGCAGGTAGCCGAGGAAGCTCAGCACCTCCGAGAACACCACGCCGTTCTTTTCCTCGTACATGCCCAACTGGACCGGTGCATAGTCCTTCAGCACCGCTTCCACGTTGCCGGCCAGCTCCATGATCTTGCCCACGGCCTGGTCCTCTTCGGACTGCAGCCGCGAGACATCCGCGGATTTCTCCACGAACCGCTTGCCGGACACGATCGGCCGGTAGAGCATGGTCAGGTACAGCTCGTTCTGCATGATCTTTTCAGACGAGAGCCGCTGGAAGTACTCATCCGACAGCTGCTGGTTGAACACATGCTCGTACGAACTGCGCAGCTCCACCCGACCGCGTCGACGGATGTCGTGCACCCAGAACGCGACGTTCACGAAATCCGGCGCACGCAGCGTCTGCAACATCCGGTTGAAGGTGTTGTGCCGGTGCTCCAGCTCCCACTCTTCTCGCCCGACAAACGGCAACCCGTCCAGGCGCCAGATGATGAGGTAGTCGCCGCCCGTCGTTTTCACGACCTGCGGTGACACGTGCGAAGACAGCGGGATGAAATCGGCGATCGGGGTATCTGGCGCCAGCATTGGACTAGTCCGTGGAGGATTCTTCGAGCGACTTGCGGTAGCTGTTGGGTGTGAACACCCACATGCCGTTATGGTGCTTGATGTTCCTGGCCCTGAAGCGGAACTGCAGCCGCAGCCCCAGCAGGCGGAAGATCATTTCGTCCCGACGGGCCATCTGCCGCATGACCATGATGATCACCGGCAGCAGCAGCAGGAAAAACATGTTGAAGTAGAACGTGCAAAGAATGCACACGCCCGCTGCCATGGCAAAGGGGAGATACGGCACCCCCATGAACATGGCCGGGCGTGTGCAACCGCGAAATAGCGCGTTCTTATGCATACTTCAGCAGGGATTCCGCGATGACCATGGTGGTGGCGGTCACGTCGGCCGGCAGCAGCATCTTGGCGATCTGGGCGGCGGCGCCGATCAGGAAGCCGCCGATCAGGACCGGTGCCACGTCGGCGATACGCTTGTGGGCGAAGGCGATCTGGTAGCCGGCGAAGATCACCGCGATGGTCACGACCGCGATCGAGGCGACGTTGAGGATGCCATTGACGTTCTCGAAGAACTTGTTGACGCGGCCGGTCGCACCGGTGCCGTCCTGTGCCATGGCAATCAGCGGCAGCGCGAACAGGGTGGCTGCAGCGGTGGCCGAGGAGACCCGGCGGGCGATGGTGGAGAGGTGACGCTTGGCTTCGATCTTCATGGGTTGAATCCCCGTGGTTGTGGAAGGAGAGAACTGCGCTTTACTACAAGGCCGGGCATCGGCCGGAGTCGAAATCGACCTAGAACACCAACGCGGCATCCCTTTCAGGGACTCCCGCGGCCGGTGTCTGGTTCGAAATCGGTGAGCGTCGCCCCGCCGCCCCCGAGGGCAGCGTAGCGGGCGGTGCACCGGCCGGTTGTGAAACCGGGGGCGCACCACTGGGTTGGAGCAGGACCGGCGCGTCTTCGGAACCCTGTGCGCCGGCGAGAATGGCCTGGAGGGCGGCCTCGGGGCCGGTGCCGCCCTGCCCTGCGGCACGCCGCGCGGGCACGGCCGTGGCCGGGTACACGGACTGCGCGTTGGAGGTCGGATAGACGCCGTTGGCGGTGGAGGTCGGATAGACCGAACTGGCCTGGGACGAGGGATAGACCTGGCCGGCCGCCGCCGAGTACCCGCTGCTGCGGGTGGCCGGCGCGATCCCTGCCCCGCTCAGCGCGGCTTCCTCGATCCGGCGCAACACGCGGCTGGCCGCCGGCTCCACCGGTACCTGGATCCGGGTGACCGGCGCGCTGCCGCCGCGATTGCGGATGACCGGGATGGCACCGCCGGCGGCGGCGACCGAGCCGCGCCAGGAGGTCATGACCTTGTCCACGTAGCCGTGCCGATAGCCGGTGGTGAAGTTGCCGGAGTAGTAGCAGCTGAAGGCCTTGCCCCAGTCCTGCTTGGAACGGCTGTAGCACTCGGCCAGGATGCGCGAGCCCGCCTGCAGGTTCGGGCACATGCTGAAGGCCTTCTCATAGCTGTCCAGCCCCTGCTTCTGCAGGTTGTAGCGGTTGACCTGGGCCAGCCCCAGCGAGAAGTTGTAGCCCTCGCGTTCCAGCATCTTGGTCGTGGACAGGGCTTCGCCGAGGTTTTTGGGCTGGCGCGCCAGCCGGCCACCGACGACGCCGATGGCATAGGGATTGAAGGACGATTCCACGCGGACGACGTGGTGCATGACCTCTGCCGGCACGGCCAGTTCGGTGCATGCCGCCAACTCAAGACCTGGCAACATCAGGAGCCCCTCCTTCCAGTGGTGCGCGCAACCCGTGCACGCAACGCAGGCGAGCGTCCGCGGATGACGCTGGTAGCGATACCGGTCATTCCGCGAGCCCTCGGGTGGGATCGAAATCGATCCCGGTAATGAAACGGCGGCCGGCATGCGCCTTGATGTGCACCACCACGTCGATGGTGAGCTTCAGCAGGCGCTTGATGACCTCGAACTCCAGGCCCGAGCCTTCGTTGGAGGCCTTGACCATCAGCGCGAGCTGGTCCCAGGTCTGCGAGGTGCTGCCGGCGTGGCAACTGGTGATCGAGCCGGGGTGGCCGGAGGCGCAGTTGCGGATGAAGTAGAACGACTCATCGCCGCGCAACTCGGCCAGGATGATGCGGTCCGGCTTCATGCGCAGGCATGCTTCCATGCACGACTTGGCGGTGATGTTGCTTGAGCTCTGCCCGCCCTTGGAATACAGCAGGTGGACCACGTTGGGCTGCGCCAGGAACAGCTCGCGCGCATCCTCGATGGTCACCAGGCGCTCCTGGTGGGAGATGTGGTTGACCAGCGACTTCATGAAGGTGGTCTTGCCGCTGCCGGTGGCACCGGAGACCACGATGTTCTTGTGGTACTGGACGGCCTTCTTGAAGAAGGTGGCGTAGTCGCGCTGGGCACGCAGTTCGACCAGCTCGCGGTCGTGGTCGCTCAACGTGGGCGCCTGCTCGAGGATCTCGCTGAAGAAGCCGTCTTCCTCGTATTGCTCAAGCGACTTGCCGAACCGTGCCGGCATACGGATGGTGATCGAGACCCGCCCCGAATCGCAGGCGGGCGGGATCACGAACTGCGCACGCTGCCCGGTCGGGAAGGTCAACGAGACCATCGGGTCGGCATCGGTGATGCGCTGGCCGGTGTTGCTCTCGTTGACCACCGTGGTGCAGAACTGCCGCGCACGCTCATAGGTGAGCGTGGGGGCATCGGCGCGGTGCCAACCGTCGCGGGTTTCCAGGTACAGCTCACCCGGCCGATTGATACAGATTTCGGTCACGTCGGACGACTGCATGTGCTCGCCGATTCCCAGGATATGGTACTGATAATCCAGGAAATCGTTGGAGACCTTGGCGACGGTGGCCGTTTCGCTGCTCATTACAGTGTCTTCGCTCAGCGGATCACGGCCGAGAAGTCGACGTCGCGGGAGACGTAGACGTTCACGATCGTGCCCTGATTGATGGTCACCGTGGCCGGACGGGCCATGTTGCGTTCCATGGCGACGTTGGCCATGCGCTCCATGGTGCGTGCGGTGGCGCTTTCATACGGGTTCTGCACGACGGCACCGTTGACGACGGTCGAGCTCTCCGGACCATTCTCCGCGGCGGCGTACTTGAAGGCATCCGCCAGGATGCTGATCAGCAGCGACGAGGCGATACGCTGGCCCCAATGCGCGTTGTAGTAACCCGGATTGCCGGCCGAGCCGAGGTTGTCCACGCCCGGGCTCTTCATGTTGACGTCCAGGCCGGTGGGCGTGGTGATGCGATCCCACACGATCGCCACGCGGTCACCGATGGTGTCGTCCCCGCCGTAGGAGCCCTGGATCTTGGAACCGCGCGGCAGCAGCAGGCGCTTGCCATCGAACGAGTAGACCGGTTCGGTGACCACGCACGAGGTGTAGCCCGGGAAGTCCGAGATCACGCGGGACTGCAGCACGCAGCGGATGTACGTACCGCGCAGCAGCAGCGTGCTCGGCTTGTACAGCGGCTGTGCGCTGGTCGGGCCGTCGGCGGCACGACGCGGCGGCGGCGCGGCCTGGGCACCGGGCATGCCGGGCATCATCGGGTACGGCGGCTGTGCCTCACCCTCGCCCTGCGCGGCGGCCTGGGCCGCACCGGCGTCCAGCATGCGACGCTCCAGCAGCGACATCGGCTCGGGCTGGCGCGGACCGCCGTTGTCGCCCATCAGCATCGGCTCGGGCCTGTCATCGACCACCGGCAACGGCGGCAGCTGCTCGACCATCTGCGGGGCCTGGGCAACCGGCTGTTCCGGCGGCAGTTCCGGCAGGTCGCGCGGCGCGGCAGGAATGACAACCTGCGCGCTGGGCGCCTTCTTGACCTCTTCCTTGTCGGAGGAGAGGCCGCCGGAGAAGATCCAGATGGCCAGCGCACCCAGCGCCAGCACGATCGCCGCCAGGAAGGCGAGCGCCTTGCGGTTCAGGCGCTGGACGTCGTCGGCGCGCAGGTACGGCGACGACTCACCGTCCAGGTCCGGCTCGGCGCCCTGGCTGCGGCGGGTATACGGGTTGGAATAGTCCGCCGGCGCGGGCGCCGGGGCGCCAGCCGGTACGGGCTCGTGGTCATGCTCGTTGGGAGGAATCTGATTCACAGCTCCGGCCTCCTGCGCAGGGCGATTGCATTGTCGCCGTGCCGCACGACGAGATAGGCGTAGGTGCCGTGCACCACGATGGTGTCCCCTTCGATGGTCGAGTTGACGATGAACTCCTCGCCCGTCTTGCTGTCACGCGCAAATACCGCGGGGAAATTGCCGCTGGGGAAGCGCGAACGGTCGCCCATGCGAAGGTAGGTGAAGCGACGATCGTCATACACCGAAGCCGGCACCAGCCAGGTCGGCTGACGCTTGCGGTAGGTGTAATCGTAGTTGTAGTAGTAGTCGCGCCCGGGCACCACGTCGGTGCTCAGCTCGGAGACGGCTTCGTCTTCCTTCTTCTCTTCCTGCGCGGCGAACAGGGTGTCGGCCGGGTAGGTGAAGCGGACCTTGTACTGCACGCCGGAGGACTTGGCGTCTTCCAGGGCGCGCCAGTTGGTGGCGACCACCTTCAGTTCGAAGATGTAGGAATGGGCCGCGGTACGCACCATCAGATTGGTGTCCACGTCCACATTCTTGGGCTTGAGGTAGAACACGTTCTCGCGCCGGCTGATTTCCCAGCCGCCGCCGAAGCCGCTGCTGTAGTCCAGGATTTCTTCATGCGGACTCAGCTCGATCTGGGTGGTGATGCCCAGGCCGGTGCGGATGGTGTACACCTTGTCGGCGCCGTATTCGTACTCTTCCACGACCTTGGCCGAGGCTGGCAGTGCCAGGCCCGCCATCATCAGCAGAGCCAGGCCGCCGCGCAGGAACGCCTGCATCGGGCTACTCATCGTACAACTCCCCCTTGTTGACTCTGTGCGTTCATCTGTTCGGCTGGCATCGGTGGCAATGCGCCGGTATTGGGATCCTGCGCCGGCATCACGCCGGGTGCTGCGCCAGGCACTGCGCCAGGCACCGCACCGGGCACGCTGCCGGGTGCCGGCACGGCGCCGGGATAAGCCGCCTGCGCGGCAGCAGCCGGGTCGGCCTGCATCGGGGCGGCAGCCGCGCCATCAGGACGGAACACCGCCGCAGACGGTGCGGTCGGCGTGGGCGCGAAGTCGTTGTCCACGCGGTAGTTGGTGACGCGGAACCCCAGCGGATTGGCCAGGCGGTCTTCGTCGCTCAGGCGCATGGTCTTGTCGTAGGTGTATTCCATCGTGGCGATCTTGCTGTCCAGCGGCTGGGTACGCCCGTTGCTCTTGTCATACACCGTGCGCTGGAAGCGGACCGTGGCGCCGGTGGGCACGCGCCCTTCCCCGCCGCCGATCAGCACGATGCTGAGGATGCGGACATTGACCGCGCGCGACGCGCCGTACAGCCGGAACGGGCGTTCCGGATTGCTCTCGGCGTGCAGCGCCATGTACGCCGGCGCGACCGCCGGGCCGGCCATGGACAGCGTGGTGCGCCAGTTGCGCTGGCCGATCAGGCCCGAATCGTAGGACTCGCGCGCCAGGATGAACTGCGCCACGTTGCTCTTGTTGATCGCTTCTTCGGCGGTGACCTCGCGGTCGGCGAAGTTGCCGGTGAGGCGTGCCACCGACGCGGTGCCGGTGTAGGGATCGGCCATGACCAGGTACGGGACCTTTTCCTTCAACGGCAGGAACAGGAAGTAGCCGCCGGCCAGCAGCAGCGACATCAGGATGGCCGCCCAGGCGACCATCCAGGCCCGCCGCTCGCTGCGACGCGCGCGCTCGGCCAGGGTGATCTCGAAGTTCACGCCCTGGGAGACGGCCCGGTCGATTTCGGGCGAGGTGCTTTTCTTTTTACCGAACATGCGGGGCGCCTCGACTACTGGTCAGAGGCATCGGCGGCCGAAGCCCCCGCTGCGGCGGACGCACCAGCGACGCTGACGGTGATGCGTGCGTTGTCGACCGTGACCAGCACGCCCTGCGGGGCATAGGCCGCCGACAACGCCGCCGCCGCTTCGCCCGCACTGGAGGTGCGGATCTTGGCGACCGGGCCGTACAGCGTGTAGTCGTTGGGGTGCTGGTAGGACAGGGTCAGCCCCGAATCCTTGGCCCAGCGCGTGACCAGGCCCTTGAGGGTCTTGTCGATCGGCGCGGCCTGGTAGATGTAGGACTGGTTCAAGGGAATGGCGATCGTCGTTTCGGACATCCGATTGACCGGCATCCACTTGCCACGCGGCTCGGACGCCGGCGGCGTAGCGCACCCGGCCAGGACGGCGGTCAGAGAGAGTAATGCGACGGCCATCACATTTCTATTCGGCTTACTGCAGTTCACGAAGTCACCGTAGACATAGTTTTTGTATGCAGCAGATCGCTGCCCGACACTCCCCCCGGGGGGAGCAAGCAGTACGTACCACTACTGGATTTCAGTGCGATGTTTGCCGCGTGCAAGCGACGGCAAGGGGCTCCCACACCCCGGAAGAACCTTGGCAGGCCGCGGCCCGCTCTTCTTTCCCCGTTTGACATCAATCATCTGGAAATTCCTTTTCCGACTACACCATCGACTGCTACACAACGTGGCAATCGCTTCATTCCCCGTGAAGCTGCACCAGACCTTCACACGAAATCATACGAGGCGAACACGACCGGGATGTGAAGGCTTCTTCTTGTGAAGAATATTTCACGCGGACGAGTCACAGCGTTGATCGAAATGGCAATATGCCATGCGAACGATTTACGAACAAGCACTGAACACTGTCAGATAATTCTTACAATGTGTGACACGCATCAGAGTCGCCGCGCGTCATTCCAATCTGGCAACATGCGTCTCCCGCCTAGATGGCCCCCCTGATTTCGACAGGTGCGTAGTGGATCAGACACGGATGGAAGAGTTCGTCACCAATTCCGCATTGCTTGCGGGACACCTGACACAGCAATGTGACAAGGCGATTGCCGACCAGAAGCACGCCGCCGCCGAGCTGCGGCAGGCGGCCGCCGACGTTGGCCAGGGCGTTGCCGCTGGACGCGCGGAGTTGGCGCACAGCGCGCGAAGTGCGGTGCGCGAAGCGCTCTCGCAGGAAATTCCGGCGGCGGTGGAAGCCATCGCCGAATCCGGGGATCGCCTGCGCCAGCTGGCCGACCAGCTGCAGCGCGAGCACCTGTCCGCCGCATCGCGGATGCGCGCCCTGGCCTGGAAATCGCTGATCGCGATCGCACTGGCCTCGGCCGCGATCATCGGCGCCACCGCCTACACCGCATGGAACAACGTGCAGCGTGCGCAGCGGGCGCAGGTGGACGCACAGGTGCTCGAAGCCCTGCAGCAGGTGTCCATCACCTCCTGCGACGGGACGCCGTGCGTGAAGCTGGCCGATGACCAGCGCCGCTGGAGCAAGAACAGCGACTACCTCCTGGTCGATGGCAGCGGCGCCGCCCCGGCCCCGAAGGCGAAGTAACACGGCCACCCCCACGCCGCGCGGGCAACCCGGCGGCGTGGCATCATTGCCCCCCTCTGCAAACGCACGCACGTCCGAGTCGAAGGAATCGCCTTGAACAATCCCCGTATCCTGATCTCCGCCGTGCTGGCGGTGATCCTGGCCATCGCGGCACTCTACCTTTCTGGTCTGCTCACCCTGCTGTTCCTCGGGCTGGATACCGGCGCGACCAAGTTCGGCACGTACTACCAGTACGTCAAGAACCTCAACCACCCCCAGGTGATGCCCTACGCCGGGCGCATCAAGGCCGCTGGCGCCATCTCGGCCGTGCTGATGTTCGCCGGCTGGCTGGCCGTCACGGTGATGATGTTCAAGCTGCGCAGCCACAGCAACATCCACGGCAAGGCGCGCTTCGCCGGCATGATGGACCTGGCCAGCAAGGGCTTCTTCAAGCAGAAGGACGACGGCATCGTGCTGGGCCAGATGAACGGCAAGCTGCTGCGCCTGACCGGGCAGCAGTTCGTCATCCTGGCCGCGCCGACGCGCTCGGGCAAGGGCGTGGGCGTGGTCATCCCCAACCTGCTGGACTACCGCGAATCGGCGGTGGTGCTGGACATCAAGCAGGAGAACTTCGACCTGACCTCCGGCTGGCGCCAGTCGATCGGGCATGAGATCTACCTGTTCAACCCGTTTGCCGAAGACCGCCGCTCGCATCGCTGGAACGCGCTGACCTACGTGTCCAACGACCCCGCGTTCCGCGTGTCCGACCTGCAGGCGATCGGCGCGATGCTGTACCCCGATGGCGATGACAAGGACAAGTTCTGGACCGGCCAGGCCCGCAACGCCTTCCTTGCCTTCACCCTGTATCTGTTCGAACAGGCCGAGTCCCTGCCCGGCTCGCCCAAGCCGACCCTGGGCCAGGTGCTGCGCCTGTCCTCCGGCGACGGCACCGAGCTCAAGCCGTACCTGCAGAAGATGGCCGAGGCGCCGTTCCTCAGCGCGCAGGCGCGCACCGCCTTCGCCGGCCTGCTGTCGCAGGCGGACGTGACCTTCGCCTCGATCATCGGTTCGTTCCGCGAGCCGCTCAACCCGTGGTTGAACCCGGTCCTGGACGCGGCCACCAGTGGCGATGATTTCCGCCTTGACGACGTGCGCCGCAAGCGCATGACCATCTACGTGGGCATCCAGCCGAACAAGCTGGCCGAGAGCCGCCTGATCGTGAACCTGTTCTTCAGCCAGCTGATCAACGTCAACACCAAGACGCTGCCGCAGAACGACAAGGCGCTCAAGCACCAGTGCCTGCTGCTGATGGACGAATTCACCTCGATCGGCCGCGTGGACATCATCTCCAAGGCGGTCTCGTACATGGCCGGCTACAACATCCGCCTGCTGCCGATCATCCAGTCGATGGCGCAGCTGGATGCGGTGTATGGCAAGGAACTGTCGCGCACGATCATCACCAACCACGCGCTGCAGATCATCTACGCGCCGCGCGAACAGCAGGATGCGAACGACTATTCCGAGATGCTGGGCTATACGACGGTCCAGCGCCGTTCGCGCACGCGCTCGCATGGGCCGTCCAGCTCCGTGTCGGACAACGAGGTCCTGGAGCGGCGCGCGCTGATGCTCCCGCAGGAGCTCAAGGCGATGGGGCCGGACAAGGAAATCGTGCTGTACGAAGGCCTGCCGCACCCGGTGCTGTGCGCCAAGATCAAGTATTACAAGGACAGCTACTTCACCAAGCGCCTGCTGGAAAAGGCCGAGGTGAAGCCGCTCACCCTGCAGCACTGAGGCCACGAGCCCACCCGCCATGCGCCGCCACGCCGCCCTCACCTTCGCATGTTGCCTGGGCCTGGGCGCACTGGCGGCCACCGCCGCCGCCCACAATGCGCCGGCGGCAAGCAACGCGGCCGCTACGGCGCGCACGGAAAGCGGCGTGCTGCAGGGTGCGCCGTGGCGCATCGATCTGCCGGCGCACTGGAACGGCGAGGTGGTGATGCTCGCGCATGGCTTCGAGCCGGCAGGCACGCCACGCCCTGCCGATTGGCCGGCCAACCCGTCGACCGCCGCCCTGCTCAAGGCGGGTTTCGCGGTGGCCCAGAGCGGCTATGCCAGCCAAGGCTGGGCCGTGGCCGATGCGATCACCGACACCGAACGCCTGCGCGCGCATTTCATCGCCACCCAGCCGACCACGCGCCGGACCTGGGTGCTGGGCTTCTCGATGGGCGGCGCGGTGGCCATCGCCACGCTGGAGCGTTATCCGCAGCACTACGCGGGCGGCGCCTCGCTGTGCGGGGCCAACCTACCCGGCGAGGTGCTGGCCAGCGAGACGCTGACCACCCTGCTCGCCTTCGATCATTTCTTCCCGCGCGCACGCGGACTGCCCGCGGCGGGGCTGGCCTCGCCGGCCGCTGCCTCGATCCCGCAGGCCGACCTGTACCCGGCCATCGCCGGCGCGCTGCAGGCCCAGCCAACGGTGGCGGCACGGCTGGCCACGCGGCTGCAGGTCACCGCCGAGCAGCTGCCGGGCACGATCAGCCTGCATGCCCTGGTGCTGCACGACCTGGTCAAGCGCAGCGGCGGCATGCCGGTCGGCAACCGCGACACGGTGTATGCCGGATTCGGCGATGACGCGGCGTTCAATGCCGAGGTGCGCCGGCTGGATGCCGACCCCGCCGCGCAGGCGACGCTGCGGCGCGAACTGGGGCTGACCGGCGCGCTGTCGCGGCCGCTGGTGATCCAGTACAACCGCGACGATCCGACCATCAACCCGCGCTTCGAACCGGTCTATCCCGCCCTGGCGGCCAAGGCGGGCGCCGATCCGTTGCCGACCGTGCTGGCCCGTGCCGGCGAAGGCCATTGCGGCTTCTCCGACGACGAGGTGCTGGGCGCGATCCTGGTGCAGTCGACGCTGACGCAGCCCTGACGGGACGGTCCCGCACGGCGCTGGCCGGGCAATACCTCAGCGCGTGACGGCGGCGGGCGCACCGGCCTCGGGCTGCGCGGCATCGGCCGCATACTTGCGCTCGATGGCCGCCTCGCGGTCCCGGCGCTGGTCGGCGCACCGTTCGCGGGCCTGGGTGAGGCTGCTTTCGGCGGTCTGGCGCTCCATGCTGATCGACTGCTGCAGGCTGGCCAGCTGGGTACGCACCCCGGACTCATAGGTGGCATTGGCCAGGTTGTCGCGCGGCGCGGCCAGTTGCTGGTTGAGCTCGCCCACCTGGCGCTGGTAGCCGGCGATGCGGCTGTCCACCGGGCCGAAGATGCTCGCCCGCGCCGAGGCCACGCAATTGCGTTCGGCGATGGACGCATCGGACAGGTCGGTAGAACGGAACACCGCCGTACGCGTGGCGACCTCGGCGGAGGAGCGCGTCGCGCCGCGGTTGGAACGCACGTTGACCTCTTTCGCGCCGGCGCCGCAGGGGTTCTGTGCATAGACAGTCTCGCCGTTGCTGCCGGTGCACCGGTACACCTGGGCGTGGACCTGGCCAGCGGTGCCGGCCGCCAGGCACCCCAAGGCCATCGCCAGCCCGATTCGTCGTGCGTACATGGAGGTACTCCGTTACGTCCCGTTATGGCCCATTCTTGCCCGAGCAACGCCGGGGATGCCAGTGTCCCGGGGCGAGGGAGCGAGCGGAGCCTGGGGCGCGCCCATCGGCCCGCAGCCGCCCACGCGGCAATGGGCACCGATGGGGCTACCATGTGGCGCCCCGGTACTGCAGTGGTTAGAGATGAGCGGTGACATCAAGATGCGCAGGGCGATCGGCTCGCACGGCACCGTGCACGGCGTCGACGGCCTGCAGCAGCGCCACGACGCCGCCCAGACCCTGCCGGCGCTGTTCTGCGACAGCGCCGGCTGCGCCGCACCGCTGATCTTCGTGCCGGCGCGGCCGCGCCCGAAGACGGATCCGGCGTACCCGGCCCCGATGCCCGGTTACTTCGCCCTGGACAAGGGAGCGGCGCACGCACCGGGGTGCCGTTACAACGTGGCCGGGCACCTGGCCGAGGTGCTCGATGCCGCTGCAGCCAGCGACCCGGCATTCGTGCAGCGGCTGGAAGATGGCCGCCACGAACTGCGCCTGCTCGCGCTTCACCAGGGCCTGAAACGCGGCGGCGGCGCGCTGCCGGAGCAGCAGATGCGCCTCCTGTCCACGCTGTTGGTGCTGCGCGCGATGTGTGGCAACGACGCACTGCTGGCCGACCGCGTGGTGCTGCGGCTGGGCAAGAAGAAGCTGGCCTGGGACGCGTTCTTCCATGACCCGGCGCGCTACGACGAGGCCTGGGCACGGCTGGATGCGGCCAGCAACGAGGTGCCCATGGCCCTGCTCGGCACGGTGCGGTCACACCGCTCGCCGCCTCCGGGCACGGGCGCTGGCGCCACCTATCTGAACTGCGCACCGAAGTACCAGAAGACCGGGGTGATGGATCGCCGGGAGTTCTACGAGGTCAGCGTGGGTCACGACGATGCCGCGTGGCTGCAGCGCTTC
>Ga0163161_10001508_pt1 | contig 17221 bp, 11 predicted proteins | sample S45metaG_FD_129847 | JGI IMG/M metagenome (GOLD analysis project Ga0163161, IMG submission 129847) | Switchgrass rhizosphere microbial communities from Kellogg Biological Station, Michigan, USA - S4-5 metaG | ecosystem: Host-associated > Plants > Roots > Rhizosphere > Soil | place: USA... | reverse complement strand
GCCACGAAGGCTTCGGCGCGCAGCACGTCGAAGCAGCGGTGCGCCTCGCCCAGGTCGAGCTGGATCGGGTCGCAGCGCTTGAACAGGTGCCGCATGGCGGCCATCTTGCTGCGCATGGTGGCGCGGATGCCCTCGTCCACGGCGCAGATGCCGAAGTCTTCGGTCCATGCGACGCGCAGCTTGCTCAGGTCGAGGTCGGCCGGTTTCAAAAAGGACAACGGGTCCAGCGGGTAGCTCAGCGGATCGCCCGCGTGCATGCCCGCGGAGGCCGCCATCTGGAGGCAGGCGTCTTCCACGGTGCGACCCATGGGGCCGACCACGGAGATGGGCGTCCAGCCCAGCAGCTTGCGCACGCTGGGCACGATGCCAGGCGAAGGCCTGAAGCCCACCACGCCGCACTTGGCGGCCGGAATGCGCAGCGAGCCGCCGGTGTCCGAGCCGGTGCACACGGGCAGCATGTCGCACGCCAGCGCGGCGGCCGAGCCGCCCGAGGAGCCGCCGGCATTGAGGTTCGGGTTGAATGGGTTGCCGGTGGCGCCCCACACCTCGTTGCGCGAATTGGCGCCGGCGCCCATCTCGGGCACGTTGGTCTTGCCCGCCACGATGGCGCCGGCCCGGCGCAGGCGGGCCACCAGTTCGATGTCTTCCTGCGGCACATGGTCGCGGAAGATGGCGGAGCCCCAGGTGGTGAGCAGGCCTTCGGTGGGTTCGAGGTCTTTCACGCCGAGCGGCAGGCCGTGCAAGAGCCCCAGCGTCTCGCCGCGCATGACGGCCGCTTCGGCCGCCTTGGCCTCTGTGCGGGCGCGATCGAAGCAGGTCGCGGTCACGGCATTCACGAACGGGTTCACCCGCTCGATCTGCGCGATGCAGGCTTCCAGCAGGTCGACCGGCGAGACGGCCTTGCTGCCGATGAGGCGGCGCAGTTCGACCGCGGATTTTTCGATCAGTCCGGTGGGAGTGCTCATGCCTAGTCAGCGGTAATGTTGGCGCGGGCGGCAATGGCGCGCATCAAGGGCAGTTCCTTGCTGATCAGTTCGCTCACGGCGGCTGCATTGCTGTAGGCCGGCTCCAGGCCCTGCGCGGTCAGCTTGGCGCGGGTGTCGGCGTCGGCGATGGTGGCGGCCAGCGCTTTCTCGAGCCTGGCCTTCACGTCGGCCGGCAGGCCCTTCGGTCCCGCCACCACGAGCCAGGTGTCCATGTCGATGCCGGGGTAGCCGCTCTCGGCCATGGTGGGCACGTCGGGCAGCAGGCTGGAGCGCTTGGCCGTGGTCACTGCAATGGCCTTGATCTTGCCGCTCTTGAGCTGGGGAATGGCGGCGCTCACGGTGTCGATGGTGAACGGGATCTGGCCGCCCATCAGGTCGGTCATGGCCGGGGCGCTGCCCTTGTAGGGAACGTGCGTCATCTTGAGGCCCGTGGCTTGAAGAATGGTTTCGCCAGCAAACTGCGAGGTGGTGCCGGTGCCGAACGAGCCATACGAATACTTGCCGGGCGAGGCCTTCACGTATTCCACGAACTGCTTCACGGTCTTCACGGGCACTTCGCTGTTGGCGAGCAGGATGAGCCCGGTGCGCCCGACGATGCCGATGGGCTCGAAGCCCTTGACCGGGTCGTACGGCAGGTTCGGGCGAATCGCGGGGTTGACGGTGAACGTGGTGCCCGAGCTCACCAGCAGCGTGTAGCCGTCAGGCGCGGCCTTGGACACATAGCTTGCGCCAATGACTGTGCCGGCCCCGGCGCGGTTCTCAATGATCACGGGCTGGCCGAGTTCCTTGCCCAGGCGCTGGGCGATCACGCGCCCGTTCACATCCGTGGCGCCGCCGGGTGGAAAGGGAATCACCAGCGTGACCGGCCGCGTGGGAAAGCCGGTTTCCGCGGCAGCCGCTGCCAGGGACAGCAGGCCGAGGCAGGACACCAGCACGAAGCTGGCGATAGCGGGGAGGCGTTTCATGAAGAGTTCTCCTGGGGGACGGGGAAACTGCGCAAAAGCTGCGGAAGCGCGAAACGTGGAAGGCAGTCCCATCCTAGGAGCCGCGGCGGGCTGCCACAAGCGCAATGTTTAGAATTGTGGATTGCCGTTTCGGCAATCGAGACATGGCGGTTTGCAGCAGGCCGCAAGGAGAATCGATGTCGCTTCATGCACTCCAGGAGACTGCGGTCCGGTACTTTCTCGAGGTCGTGCGAACCGGCTCGGTGAAGGAGGCGGCAACCAAGCTCAACGTGGCGCCTTCCGCGGTGAGCCGGCAGGTGGCGCGCCTGGAGCGCGAGCTCGACACGCTGCTGTTCGAGCGGCATGCGCGCGGCATGGTGCCCAACGCCGCGGGCGAGCTGCTGGCCGCGCACGCCAAGCGGGTGCAGCAGGACATCGAGCGCGTCGCCGGCGACATCGAGGGCCTGCGCGGCCTGCGCAGCGGGCGGGTGCGGGTGGCCAGCACGGAGGGCTTCGCGTTCGACTTCCTTCCCACGCTGATCTCGCGCTTTCGCAGCCGGCACGAAGGCATCCGCTTTCATCTGGAGGTCTGCTCGCCGAGCGACATCCCGGGCCGCATCCGCGACGGCGAGGCGGACGTCGGCATCACCTTGAGCGCGTTGCCCGAGCCGGGCATCAAGATCGAGCTGCGGCACCCGAGCCCGATCCTCGCGGTGATGGCCAACGACCATCCGCTGGCGGCATCGCGGCAGCTGTCCTTGCGGCAAGTGGTGGGCTATCCGCTGGGGTTGCCGCCGCAGGACACCTCCATCAGGCAGCTGCTCGACATCAGCTGCGGCCGGCAAGGGCTGCACTACGTTCAGGCCCTGTCCAGCAACCATGCGAATGCGCTGGTGAGTTTTGCGGCGGCCGGTGGCGGCAGCATTGCCTTCTACGGCGAACTGTCGATCCGCACGCAGCTCGCGTCCAAGGCGCTGGTCGCCATACCGTTGAAGGACCGCGAGATGAACGAACGCCACCTGGAGGTCGAGACGCTCGCGGGCCGTTCGCTGCCCGATGCGGGCAAAGCCTTCGTGCGTTTCCTGACCGATGCGATCAAGGAAGCGGCCTGAAAAGCACGCGATGCAAGCTGCCTGGCGCGGCCTTCAAAGGAGCCCTGTGAATGGCGGGAGCGCCGCGTGCGCTACACTCCGCGCCGCTTGCAGCGGGCCTCAGCCGCTGCGCCGTCATTGGCAACATGACGAGAACAATCCAAAGGAAATTTTCAAGTGAACCGTATCGAACTGGTCGAAAAGATCGCCACCGCCCACACCGTCAGCAAGGCTGAAGCCGCACGCATCCTGGAGACCGTCACCGGCTCCATCATCGCCGCCGTGAAGAAGGGCGACCCCGTCCAGCTCATCGGCTTCGGCACCTTCAAGCAAGTGGCTCGCGCCGCGCGCACCGGCTTCAACCCGCAAGCCGGCGCCAAGATCAAGATCGCCGCGCAAAAGGTGCCCAAGTTCGTGCCGGGCGCCGCCTTCAAGGCCGCCATCGACCCCAAGGCTGCAAAGCGCAAGGCCGACAAGGCTGCCGCCAAGCCGGTCGCCAAGAAGGCCGCACCGGCCAAGTAGGCCGCCGCTCCTGCAAAGAAGGCCAAGAAGTAATCCGCGCCTGCGCGCAACGACGGCCCTTCGGGGCCGTTTTTCTTTTTGGGGCCTGGTTCAGCCGAGCGTCCCCAGCCGCGCGAGGATCAGGTCGTGCAGCGTCTGGGCCGCCACCGAGAGGCTCCCCTCGCGCCGCTGCACCAGGTAGATGGTCCGCGTCAGGCCCGGCAGCGGCAGTGGCCGCGTGACCAGGCTCTCGCGCCTGAAGTGAAAGAGCGTGAGCTCCGGCACCACGCTGATACCGATACCCGCTTCCACCAGGCCCATCACCGTGGCCAGGTGCTCGACCTCGAACACCGCGTTGAGCCGCAGCGGATGCAGTGCCGCGTCGAGCGACTGGCGCACGCTGCTGTTGCGCGCCATCTGCACGAAGGGCCAGGGCGCGAGCTGCTTGGCCGTGAGGCGGGCCACCGCGGCCAGCGGATGGTCCTTGCGGCACACCAGGTGAAAGCGGTCGTCGCAGAGCTTGCGTCCGCGCAGGTCGCTGGCGGCGGCGGCGCCGGCACCCGTGGCCGCCAGCGCAAAGTCCGCCTGGTGGCTGCGCAGCTGGGCAATGCAGGCGTCCGACAGCGCATCGTGCAGCTCGACCGTGATGCCGGGCCAGGCCTGCATGAATTCCGCCAGGATCGCCGGCAGCCAGCCGGCCGCGAGCGAGGGCAGCGCTGCCACGCTCACGCGGCCCTTGCGCCGCTGCGCGTGGTCGGCCAGGTCGCCGATGGCACCTTGCATGTCGTCGAGCAGGCGCCGCGCCAGGGGCTCGAACAGCCGGCCTTCGGGCGTGAGTTGCACGCTGCGGGTGTCGCGGTCAAAGAGGCGTGCGCCGAGCGTCTCTTCCAGCGTGCGGATCAGGGCGCTGAACGCGGGCTGCGAGAGGTGGCAGGCCTGCGCCGCCCGCGTGAAATTGCGCTGCTCGGCCAGGGTGGTGAACGCGCGCAGTTGGCGGCTGGACAGGTCGGGCGCAGGCATCGGTCTGGAATGGGGATGAAATGGTCCGCGGTTCCGGAAAATCCGTTCCCGCCAGTTGCATGGTATTCCTGTGCCTTGCACGCAACGGGGCCTCGCCGCATCCGCGCACGTCGTGATGGAAACCGCGCCTTGTGTAAAAAATTTGTGACTTGAAGCGCAATTCGGCATCATGATCCGGGCAATGAAGTCCGGCGAAGCATCTTCCGCTTGGCAACGCGTCCTCCGGATGGCGCAGGTTGCCGCTTTTTTCCTGGCTTTCGCGGCGGCGAACAGCGAGGCGCAGCAGTCCGCGCCTGTGCAAAGGCTTCGGATCGTCGGCGGCCTGGCCACCGTAAGCCAGTACACGCTTCAAGAGGAGCCCTTCTGGAGCAAGGACCTCGCCCGCCTGAGCCAGGGCAAGTACAGCGCGAGCATTGTCCCGTTCAACCAGGCCGGCGTGCCCGGGCCGGAAATGCTCAACCTCATGCGGCTGGGCGTCATTCCCTTCGGCACGGCGCTCCTCACCCAGGTCAGCAACGAGTACCCCGAGCTGGGTACCCCCGACATCGCGGGCCTGAACCCCGACATGCCCACCCTGCGCCGCGTGATCGCCGCCTTCAGGCCCTATCTGGAAAAAACATTGCGCGAGCGCCACAACGTCGAGGTTCTCGCGGTCTATGTCTATCCGGCCCAGGTCATTTTCTGCAAGCAGCCGGTCAAGCAGCTGTCGGACCTGGCAGGGCGGCGCATCCGCGTCTCCGGCAGCACCCAGGCCGACTTTGTCCGGGCTCTCAAGGGGGTTCCGGTGTTCACCGAATTCGCCGAGCTCGTCGCCAACATGAACTCGGAAAACACCACCTGCGCGATCACCGGCGCGATGTCCGGCAATGCGCTGGGGCTGCACAAGATCACCACTTCGCTCTACACCATGCCCATCAGCTGGGGCATCGCCGTGTTCGGCGCCAACACCGACGCATGGAATGCGCTTCCGCCCGATCTGAAAGTCCTGCTCAAAGCCGAGCTTCCCAAGCTGGAGGCCGCGGTGTGGGCCGAATCGGAGCGCGACACCGGCAACGGCATTGCATGCAACACCGGCGCCGCAACGTGCGTGAAGGGCACCAAGGGCACCATGGTGGAGGCACGCCCTTCGGCGGATGACGAACGCCGCCGGCGCGACATCTTCGCCACCAGCGTATTGACACGGTGGGTGCAACGGTGCGGTGCGGTGTGCGCGGAGGTCTGGGACCAGACCGCGGGACCCGTGGTGGGCATCAAGGCACCCGTCGGCCAGTGAACAAGCCACTGCCCCGCCGCATCACCGCCTTCGTCTATGGGGTTGCGGCGCTGTTCCTCGGCGCCGTTCTTTCGATCGCCGCCCTGACGATGTGGCAGACCCACGAGAAGGCCATTGCCGAGAGCGAAGGCGAGGCCAGGCGCTTCGTCGGCGCTTCCGAGGCCGCGCTCAACCGCGGCCTGCTGGGCGTGGACATGCTGCTTGCGGGCATGGGGCAGTTCCTGCGCAAGTCCACTGAGTCCAGTGTTGCGCAAGACATTGCCCAGCCCGACAACGCGCAGCTGATGGAGACCATCGTGCGCCAGAGCCTGCTGGTGCGCTACCTCGCCTTCCTGGACACCGAAGGCAACGTCGTCGCATCGTCCGACCGCCGGGGAGCCCGGCTCGCCGTGCAGCTGCCCGAGGGCTTCCTCAAGGAGCTCCTGGGCCGGCAGGGGTCCGTGCTGGCGATCAGCGCGCCTTCGGTCAGCCTGGCGACGTCGCAGCAGGTGCTGTATTTCGGCCGCGTGCTGCGGCTCTCGGACGGCAGCAGGCTCGTGGCGGTGGCCGAAGTGCAGGTGTCGATGCTCACCACCATCCTTGCGCAGGGCGCCAGCGTGAAGGGGCTCGAGGTCACGCTGGAGCGCGACGCCGGGCCGCTGCTGGCCAGCACGCCCCCGCGCGACGACCTGGCCGGGCGGATCATCCAGCCGCCAGTCACCGACCAGATCGGCGACGGGCACCCGCGGCGCATGGCTGCGCGGCTCAGCGGCACGCCCGCCATCGTGGTGGCCCGCCCGACGCTCTACCGCAACCTGCTGATCGTCGCGAGCATCCCGCTCGAGGTCGCGCTGGAGGACTGGCGCCGGGAGCGCGACCTGATCCTGGGTACGGCGCTGGCCTTCACCCTGATGATCCTGGCCATCAGCTACTTCGCCCACCTGCAATTGCGCAGGCAATGGCGAGCCCGGGGCGACCTGCTTCGTTCCAAGGCCACGCTGGACCAGGCCCTCGAATCCATGGCCGACGGTTTCGTGCTGCTCGACCCCGAAGGCCGCATCGTCACGTGGAACCGCCGCTTCGTCGACTACTTTCCCTGGACCGAGACACTGCTGTCGCCAAGCGCCACGTTCCAGCAGATCGACGACCAGAACGTGCGCCACCTGCACGCGCAGAACGAGCAGGAGCTCACCTTGCCGAACGGGCAGGTGATTCTTGCCGTGAAGAGCCCCACGCCCGATGGCGGGCTGGTGTGCGTCTACCGTGACGTCACCGAGAAGCGGCGCCATCTCGCGGACATCCTCGAAGGCAAGGCACAGCTGCAGGCCACGCTCGACGCGCTGCCCGACGTGCTGCTCGAAGCCGGCATCGATGGACGCTGCCACAGCTTCCATTCGCCGCGCCGGCCCCGGTCGTCCCTCAAGGTGCGGGAACCGGTGGGCAAGCTGATGTCCGAGCTGTTGCCGGCCGCGGCCGCCGCCGAGGTGATGGTGGCGCTGCGCGATGCCTTCGAGTTCGGATTTTCGTCCGGCAGGCAGTTCGAGAGCCGGGGGCCCAAGGGCGCGCTCTGGTTCGAGATCTCGGTCTCGCGCAAGGCGCTTGGCGAAGGTGCCGACGCACGGTTCATCGTCATCCTGCGCAACATCACGGACAGCAAGCTCGCGGCGCGCGAGATCGAGCACCTGGCTTTCTACGACATTCTCACGGGCCTGCCCAATCGCCGGCTGCTGCTGCATCGGCTGCAGGCCAGCATCGACGCCAACATCCGGCGCTCGCGCCACGGGGCCTTGCTGTTTCTGGACCTGGACGACTTCAAGACGCTCAACGATGCGCTGGGCCATGCCGTGGGCGATGAACTGTTGAAGCAGGTCGCGGTTCGGCTCCAGGCCAGCCTGGGCGAAGGCAGCACCGTCGCGCGGCTGGGCGGCGATGAATTCGTCGTGCTGCTGGAGAACCTCGGCGAGGATCCGGCCGTTGCCGCGATGCAGACCAACGCCAGCGGCGAGGCGATCCTCGCGGGGCTGAACCAGGCATTCCAGCTCGACAACCACCAGTACCACAGCACCTGCAGCATTGGCGCGGTGGTCTTCGCCGCCACGCACCAGTCGCTGGAAGACCTGCTGAAGCAGGCAGACATCGCGATGTACTACGCCAAGTCTGCGGGAGGCAACGCGCTGCGGTTCTTCGAGGCCGCCATGCAGACAGCCATCACGGCGCGCGCCACGCTGGAGAGCGAGATGCACGCGGCGCTGGAGGGCGGGCAGTTCGTCCTGCATTACCAGAGCCAGGTCACGTCGGAAGGCCACATCGTTGGCGCCGAGGTCCTCATCCGCTGGCACCATCCGGTCAAGGGCATGGTGCAGCCCGGCGGGTTCATCGAGCTGGCCGAGGAAACCGGGCTGATCGTTCCGATCGGCATGTGGGTGCTGGAAACCGCTTGCGTGCAACTGGAGCGCTGGAGCCACGACCCGAGGCGCCGGCACCTGCAGCTGGCGGTCAATGTCAGCGCCCGCCAGTTCCGCACCGACGATTTCGCGGAGCGCGTCTTCGATGTGATCCGCAGGACCGGCGCCGACCCCACGAGGCTGAAGCTGGAGCTCACCGAGAGCCTGCTGCAGGACAAGGTGACCGAGACCATCGGCAAGATGCAGTCGCTCGCGGCCAAGGGCATCCACTTTTCCATGGACGACTTCGGCACCGGCTATTCGTCGCTCTCCTACATGACGCAGCTGCCGTTGAACCAGATCAAGGTCGACAAGTTCTTCGTGCAGAACATCGGCGTCGATCCGAAGGTCGAGCTGATCATCCAGGCCATCATCGGCATGGCCCGCAACCTGGACCTCGAGATCGTGGCGGAGGGCGTCGAAACGCAGCAGCAGTTCGAGTTTCTCCAGGCGCACGGTGCCATGCTGTGCCAGGGTTACCTGTTCAGCAGGCCCGTGCCGATCGATCAGTTCGAGGCCCAGCTGGACGTCGCGATGGCCGACTGAGCGCCGGCCGCGCTGCAAGGGTCCACACGATGCGCTTTCCTTCCGGCTTGCCGCGCTTCAGCCTTCGGGCCCGCTTGTCGGCAGGTGTGGTCGCGATCGTTTTTCTCACGACCTTCGGGGTGACCGCCGCAGCGCTCTCCTTCATCAAGCGCAGCATGCAGGCGGCCATCGCCGTCGAGCAGCTCGAACGCATATCGGCCATTGCCGACGCGGTGGACCAGAAGTTCCTGAGCCGGCGCACCCTGCTCAAGACTTTCGGCGACAGTATCGAGAGCCACGGTATCACCGGCGTCGATGCACTGCAGGGGCTCCTCATGCAGCACCCGTCGCTCAAGGAGGCCTTCGACAACGTGGCCTTCGTGGACACGGACGGCAAGCTGGTCGCCAACCTGAACGGCGCGCACCAGATCGGCCGCGTGAACGTCAAGGACCGCGAATATTTCCAGCGCACGATGGCGGCCAAGACCGGCGTCATCTCCGCGCCTTACCGCAACCGCCTCAACGGCCTGGCGCAGGTCGCCCTGACCGAACCGGTGCTGGACCGGCAGGGCAACGTGGCCTATGTCATCTCCGCATCGATCAACCTCAGTGAACAGAACTTCCTCGGTGAACTTGCCCGGGTGAAATTCGGCAAGACCGGGTACATGTTCATCACGAACACCGACGGCATCGTCATCGACCATCCCGACAAGTCCAGGCTGCTCCAGCACGTGGAGGCGGACGGCGTGCGCAATGCCGCCACGGCACGCGCCATTTCGGGCGACGAGGGCACCACCGAAGCCATCGACCGCAACGGCGTGCACGGCCTCTATGCCTTCAAGCCGATCCGCCAGACCAACTGGGTGCTGGGCGCCATGTATCCGCGCGACGAGGCCTTTGCGCACATCGGCCGGATCGAGCGCTTCGCGTGGGCGGGCGCAGTGCTGCTGGTGCTGCTGGCCGGCGCGCTCGCCTTCATGACCGCGCGCACGCAGCTCGCGCCCTTGTCGCGGCTGCGCGAGCACATGCAGGTGTCGCGCGCCGACGCGGCCTATTCGCCGATGAAGGAAGCGCCTTCGCGGGACGAGGTCGGTGAACTGGCGCGCACCTTCGATTCGCTGATGCAGGAGCGCGAGGCATCGCAGGAGCGGGTGCAGGCCAGCGAGCGATTCCTGCGCGACGTGACCGACAACCTGCCGGCGGTCGTGGCCTACTTCGACAGCCAGCAGCGCTGCCTGTTCGCCAACAAGGCAGGGCTCGGCATGCGAGGCAGGACGCGTGACGACATCGGGCGCATGACCATGCAGGAGTCGTTGCCAGATGCGGTCTACCGGCAGCTGGTTCCGCACATCGACAAGGTGCTTGCAGGTACGCCGTCGCGCGCCGAAGGCATGTACGACCGCAACGGCAAGGAAGGCTTCTTCGAATGCCATCTGGTGCCCGATCTTCGCGACCACGGCGACCTGGCGGGCTTCTACGTGATGACTTTCGACATCACGCGGCAGAAGGTGGCCGAGCGCGAGCGTTCCCTGGGCGAGGCCCGCGTCCGCACCATCACCGACAACCTTCCGGCGCTGGTGTCGCACGTGGATGCGTCGCTGCGCTTCACCTTTGTGAACGAGCATCTGCGTGCGCTGTTCGATGGTGTCGAGCTGGTGGGCAAGCGGCTGCCCGAGGTGCGCGGGGTCGAGGACTTCGAGGCGGTGGAGCCCTACGTGCGGCGCGTCCTTGCGGGTGAAACGGTCACCTTCGAGAAAAAGGGCGACCCCACGCGCGGCATCGGGCACAAGTGGCACCAGTCGCACTACATCCCCGACGTGAATGCAGACGGCAAGGTGCGGGGCTTCTATGCCATGACCTTCGACGTCACCGAGCGCAAGCAGGCCCAGATGCGCAGTGCCGACAGCGAGCGCCGCCTGCGCGGGCTCACCGACAACGTGCCGGCGCTCATGACGGAGCTCGACCGCGAGGAGCGGGTGGTCTTCTGCAACGGCAGGTACCAGACCTGGCTCGGCATATCGCCCGATTCGATGATGAACCAGCCGATCCGGGAGGTGATCGGCGAGGCGCACTACGCGATGCGCAAGCCGCTGCTGGCGCGCGCCTTCGCCGGCGAGGTGGTGTCGTTCGAGCAGACCGCGCGGCTGCTGATCGGCGAGCGAACCCTGCAGACGACCTACCTGCCGCAGAAGAATGCCGAGGGCGAGGTCGTCGGCTTGTACGTGCTCGCAAACGACGTCAGCGAGCTGAAGCAGAAGCAGCTGCAGCTGGACGTTCTTGCGCGGGAGGACGCCCTCACGGGCCTGCCGAATCGCCGCTCGTTCGAAGAGCATGCGCGCGACGCCATGGCAAGGTTGCGGCGGTCGGGCCTTCCGGTCTGCCTGCTGTTCCTGGACATCGACTACTTCAAGACCATCAACGACTCGCTGGGCCATGCGGCGGGCGATGCGGTGCTGAAGGAATTCGGCCGCCGGCTGCGGCTGAGCGTGCGCGACACCGACATGGCGGCGCGCTACGCCGGTGACGAGTTCGTGATTCTTCTCGAAGGCGTGGCCGGGGCGGCCGACGCGCAGGTGGTCGCGGGCAAGGTGCTGGCTGCCATGCAGCCGGCGTTCGAGCTGCCCCACCGCAGCCTGCACGCGACCACCAGCATCGGCGTCGCGCTGTCGGAAGAGGACGAGGAGTTTTCTTCCTTGCTGCTGCGTGCGGACACCGCGCTGTACGCGGCCAAGAAAGAGGGCAAGAACCGATTCATGATGGCGGCGCCCAGGGCCGAGGCCAGGCTCGCCACGGCCGCGTGGCCGCGCCAGGAGCCTTACGGCGCCTGAGCCTTCGAAAGCGCCGTGCGCGCCGCGCGGTCTCGGCCTTGTCCTACGCGGAAAGTAGTGCGTGCTGCCCTAAATTCAAATGCGGGAGGCCGCATGCCGCGGCACGAGGCGCGGCCACTGGAAGGGTAAAGAGCAATGGCAGAACACGGAGGTGCGGAACGCGGGGGTGCGAGTGCACCCCTCAACCAACGCACCCTGGCCGACGCCGATTACCGGCTGATGGTCGACGCAGTCACCGATTACGCCATCACCGTACTGGACCCCAGCGGCATCTTCGTCAGCTGGAACGAGGGCGCACGGAAACTCCATGGCTACGAGGGCCCCGAGGTGCTCGGGCGCCATTTCTCGCTGCTCTACCCGAGCGAACTGCTGGAGCAGAACCGGCCGGACCTCGCGCTTGCAACCGCGCGCGAGGCGGTTCGCGTGGAAGAAGAAGATTGGCGCCTGCGCAAGGACGGCACGCGCTTCTGGGCGAGCGTGGTCATCACCCGGATGACCGGCGCGGGCGGAGAGCTCCGGGGCTATTCGATGATCACGCGGGACCTCAGCGAACGGCGCCGCCAGGACGAGATGCTGCGCATGAGCGAGGAGCGGTTCCGGCTCCTGGTCGAGGGCGTGAAGGACTACGCGATCTTCATGCTCGACCCCGGCGGCCACATCGTGAGCTGGAATCTCGGGGCGCAGAAGAACAAGGGCTACGAGGCTTCGGAGATCATCGGCCAGCACTTCTCCAAGTTCTATCCGGCCGACGTGGCCGCCAGCGGCTGGCCGGAGGAGGAGCTGCGCAACGCGCTGCGCGACGGCCGCTTCGAAGACGAAGGCTGGCGCATCCGCAAGGACGGCAGCCGCTTCTGGGCCAGCGTGGTGATCACAGCCCTGCACGACGCCACCGGCAAGCACCGCGGCTTCGCCAAGGTGACGCGCGACCTGACCGAGCGCCGCCGCGTGACGGCACTCGAGGACGAGGGCCGCCGGGTGACCAACTTCCTTGCGATGCTCGGGCATGAACTTCGCAACCCGCTGGCACCGATCTCGAATGCGCTCGAGCTCCTCAAGCGCGAGAAAACGGATTCACCCGTGGTTGCGCACACCCGCGACATCATCGGCCGCCAGCTGCGGCAGATGACGCGGCTGGTCGACGACCTGCTCGACGTGGGCCGCATCACCAGCGGCAAGATCCACCTCGAAAGCAAGCCGGTGCGCCTGCGCGACGCGATCGCGCAGGCCATCGAGGCGGTGCGCCCGTTGATCGAAAGCAAGTCGCAGGCACTGCACCTGGGCATCGGCGACGCCGACCCCTGGGTGGCCGGCGACAGCGCGCGCGTCATCCAGGTCGTCAGCAACCTGATCCACAACGCGGCCAAGTTCACCCACAACGGCGGCAACATCTGGGTGTCGCTCGCGGCGACCGCTACCGACGCCGACATCAGCGTGCGCGACGATGGCCCCGGCATCGCGCCGAAGGATCTGCAGCGCATCTTCGACCTGTTCGTGCAGGGCGAGCAGAACGTGGCCAGGACGCAGGGCGGGCTGGGCCTGGGACTCAGCCTCGTGCAGCAGCTGACGACGCTGCACGACGGGCGCGTGAGCGCCTTCAGCACCGGAAGGGCTGGCGAAGGCAGCGAATTCCTCGTTCAGTTTCCCGCCATCCAGGCGCCGTCGACCACGCTCGAGGTGCAGCCCCGGCCCGCGGGCGAGCAGCGTGTGCTGGTGGTGGACGACAACACGGATGCCGCCGAGACGATGGCGCTGCTGCTGGAGGCGCTGGGCTACAGGCCCAGCGTTGCGCATGGCGGACTCGCGGCCATCGAGGCGGTCAAGGCGCAGGACCCCGACGTGGTGCTGCTGGACATCGGGCTGCCGGACCTGAGCGGCCATGACGTGGCCAGGCGCCTGCGGGCCGAGATGATCAACCCGCCGCCGCTGATTGCCGTGACCGGCTATGGCCAGGCCAGCGACCGGGACACCAGCCTGGAGGCCGGCTTCCGCGCCCATCTGACCAAGCCGGTCGATGTCGACAAGCTCACGGCCTTGCTCGAACGCCTGCTGGAGCCGGCGCCGCGTTCCAGGGCGGCCTGAATCCCGGTCAGGCGGGGAAGGGCGGCTCCACCGGCAGGGCGCGCTTGTGGGCGCTCTTGCGGTGTGTCGCAAGAATGATCTCGCGCGCCGTGGCGGACACCGGCTTGCCCTCGAGGAAATCGTCGATCTGCTCGTAGCTGACGCCGAAGGCTTCCTCGTCGGGCTTTTGCGGCACCAGCGATTCGAGGTCGGCCGTCGGCACCTTGAACACCAGTTCATCGGGCGCGCCGAGCTGCTGCGCGAGCGCGCGCACGCGGCGCTTGTCGAGGCCGGTGAGCGGCGTCACGTCGGCCGCGCCGTCGCCGAACTTGGTGAAGAAGCCCATCAGCGCCTCGGCCGCATGGTCGGTGCCGATCACGATGCCGTTGTGCGCGCCGGCCACCGCGAACTGCGCGATCATCCGTTGCCGCGCCTTGATGTTGCCGAGCACGAAGTCCTCGTGCGCCGCGTCGCGGAACGCAAGCTGGCCCGCCTTCAGCGCGGCAAGCATGCCGTCGGCCGCGGGCCGGATGTCGATCGCAAGAATGCGGTCCGGCTTCATCACGGCCAGCGCACGCTGCGCCTCGGCCTCGTCCTTCTGCACGCCGTAGGGCAGGCGCATGGCGATGAAGGTGGCGTCGCGTCCTTCGGCGCGCAGACGCTCCACGGCGCGCTGCGCCAGGCAGCCGGCGACGAGCGAATCGACGCCGCCGCTGATGCCGAGCACCAGGGCCCCGAGTCCGCTGCTGCGCAGGTAGCCCGCAAGGAACCCGGTGCGCCGCTCGATCTCCGCAGCGGCATCGAACACGGGCGCGACATGCAGTGCTGCAATGATCTCGCGCTGGACGGCGTCGACGGGGGGCGGATCTTGCGTCATGGTGCGGGCTCCCGGGTCAGAAATCCACCAGGCTCAGGCCGATGCTGAGCACCGTGCGCTTGCGGTTGTAGTCGACCAGCGTGTCGCCGTAGCCATGGAAGAGCTGGGCGTGAAAGCGCAGGTTGCTCGTGGTCGCATCGCCGATGGCCTTGAGCCACTCGAGGCGGATCGAGCCGCGGCCGCTGTCGCGCAGGTTGTTGCGCACCGTGACCCCGAGGGTGTTGTCGCGGTTGAAGTTCCAGCGGCCCGTGACTTCGGCCCGCCCGATGTAGCTGGAGATGTCGGGGTTGTCGTCCTTGGCGGGATCCTCCGACAGCCGCTGCCAGACACGGCCGGTGATGCTGAAGCGGTCGTCGAGCTCGGCGCCGCCCATCAGGTACACGCGGTTCCAGCTGCGCGACAGCGGCAGGCTCTGGCCGTTCGACTGGTGCACCAGGCCCACGCCGGCATAGCGCCAGCGCCAGCCGCCGGGCAGGTTGAAGTCGAGCGGATAGACATATATCAGCTCGGGCTCGTGGTCGGTGGTGCGGAACGGCCGCGAGATCGCGCCGTTGAAGAGCTGCCAGGTCGACTGCTGCGAGTAGGCGAACCACAGCGAATCCTTCCTGGCCGGATCGTTCTGCGTGAGCAGGCCTTGCGCGATCTTGGTACGCACCGAAAGGCCGATGCGCATCTCGTTCGCCTGGTACGACGTGGGCGTGGCGGTGTGGCCTTCGGACGGCGACGTGGGCGTGTCGGGCTTGCTGGTGGCGGCCGAGGCCGACACGTTCAGCGGCCGGTAGCCGCGGAAGGTGAAGGTGCCGCAGTCGGTGCCGTTCTCGAGTTCCCAGAAGCGCGACAGCGCCGAATACTGCCGGTCGCGGCAGCCTTCGCTGGTGGCGACCGAGACCACGCGGGTCGCGGGGATCGACGCATCCACCGGCGGCTGCGTGCTGGCCAGCACCGGCGGCGCCACCGGCACCGAGACCGAGGGCAGCGTCTGCTGTTGCGCCCAGCGGTCGAAGCAGGCCAGGCGCGCTTCGCTGTTGGTGCCGAGCGCGGCGCATTGCTGCCAGGTCAGTTGCGCTTCCGCGAGCGGGCTTCTGGGCTTGTCGACCGCCTGTGCCTGCGCGGGGCCTGCAAAGAGGCCGGGCGCGAGCAGCAGGCTTGCGGCCAGCGTGGTGCGTAGTTGGATGGGGTTCATTTGTCTGCGGTCCGCTGCGTCTTGGTCAGGGTGAAAGGATGTGTGCTGTCGTCGGCGGCATTGCGCCATGTGCCCTTGAACTCGCGGCCGCAGGAGTCCGGCTGCAGCGAGCCCGACCACACGCCGCTGATGCTGCGGCCGTCCTGCGATTCATCGATGGCGAGTTCGCCCTCGTCGTCGACGTCGCCCGCGAGCTGGGCCACGGTGGGGCGCGCCGGGGAGGCGGCCGGCGTGCGCGTGATGGTGCCGCGCACGCCTGCGTAGTCGGGATGCTTGCCGAGCCGTACCTGGGCCGTGCCAGGCAGTCCGTCGAAGCGCGCCTGCCAATCGCCGTAGAGCGACTCCACGGGCAGGTCGCGCGCGGTGGCGGGGCAGCCCGGCGCGGCGGTGTGCCGGCCCACGGGGCCGGCGCAGGCCGTGCAGAGCGCGGCCACGAGAAGCAGGGCGAGTGTTTTCATGGGGCGGAGGCGGCTGCCGCAGCCGCGGCCGCGCTGTCCTGGGCCTTGCGCGCGAACTCGGCGCGCAGTGCCTTGAGCTTTTCGCGCGGGTCTTCGCGGGTGGTGGTCTTGTCCAGGCCCATCTCGGCGATGAAGCGGCTCGGCACGCAAGGCACCATTTCGCGGCCCTGCTTGCGCTTCTTGGTCCAGCTCACCGCGAGGCTGCGCTGCGCGCGCGTGATGCCCACGTACATCAGGCGGCGCTCTTCCTGCAGCCGCTGCAGCGTCTCGTCGCTTACCTTCAGCTGGCGGCCATTGTCGTCCTCGAGCTTGAAAGGCAGCAGGCCCTCGGTGACGCCGATCAGCATCACGTGCGGCCATTCGAGGCCCTTGGAGGCGTGCAGCGTGGAGAGCGTGACCACGTTCTGGTCCTGCTCGCGCTCGCTGATGGTGGAGAGCAGCGAGATGGTCTGCGCCACTTCGAGCAGGCTCTTGCGCTCGCCCTCGAGGTTGTCGTTGGCGCCCGAGGCGTCGTCCAGGCCGCCGCCGGCGCGCTGCGACATCCAGTCGACGAACTCCAGCACGTTGGTCCAGCGCGCGGCCGCAGCCTGCTCGCTGTCCTCGCCGTCGTAGAGGTGCTTCTCGTAGTCGATCTCCTTCAGCCAGTCGAGCATGAAGGTGCGCGAATCCTCGGCGCCCATGGTGCGGCGCGCGCGGTATTCGAGGTCGTTGATGTAGCGGCCGAACTCGTGCACGCCTTCCAGCGTGCGCTTGGGCATGACGCTCGGCAGCGACGGGCTGAACAGCGCCTCGAACAGGCTCAGCTTGTACTGGCTGGCAAAGGTGCCGAGGCTTGCGAGCGTGGTGTGGCCGATGCCGCGCTTGGGCGTGGTGATGGCTCGCAGGAATGCGGGATCGTCGTCGTTGTTGACCCAGAGGCGGAACCAGCCGCACAGGTCCTTGATCTCGGCGCGGTCGAAGAAGCTCTGGCCGCCGGACAACTTGTAGGGAATCTGGGCCTTGCGCAACGCCTGCTCGAACACGCGCGCCTGGTGGTTGGCGCGGTAGAGGATCG
>Ga0163161_10001507_pt1 | contig 17223 bp, 18 predicted proteins | sample S45metaG_FD_129847 | JGI IMG/M metagenome (GOLD analysis project Ga0163161, IMG submission 129847) | Switchgrass rhizosphere microbial communities from Kellogg Biological Station, Michigan, USA - S4-5 metaG | ecosystem: Host-associated > Plants > Roots > Rhizosphere > Soil | place: USA... | reverse complement strand
TGTTTTATGATTTCCGTGAATGGTCACCGTTTCAATATCCTGAACATGATGTTCCAAGACAATTGTCAAATGTAAATCCTGTGTAACTCCTACATTTTCAGTATAATCATTACAATCAGGATGTTTTGCAATGAGTGTGTAATTCCCGGAAGGAATTTTATTGAATGAAAACTTTCCGCTTTTGTCTGTTTTGGCAGTGAAATCTCCCAATCTGACCACTGCATTTTCCAGCAAGGTTTTATCGTGAAAATCCTGAACTGTCCCCTGAACAGTGAAAGTTTTCTGTGCGTTTGTAATTACCAATCCGCAAAAGATCAGCAATAAACTATATATCAGTTTCATTGTAAATAGCTTGATTGACTTTACCCGGTGCTGCGAAGTGCAACAACTGTAAAGTTTTGTTTGTTTAAAAAAAATTGATTGGATTTTTTGTTTAAAATGATAACCTTGAAGGTTAATTTTGAACCAGTAAGATTTTGTTTTAAGGAGTTTAGCACATTAAGTTGAACTTCGTTCAAGAGATACTCAAAAAAAATCTATTTGATTTTTCCTTAATACAACTTAACTTCTAAATTCATCTTAATGGTTCAAAAAACGCAATGTTAATTAAATACATCATGCTTTAAAAACATTAATTTTTAAAATTTAAAGCAAAAAAATCCGGTAAGAAAATCGGTAATTAAGAAATAGTGGGTGGACCCCGAAGTTGAAAAGTATACTTGGTTTGAGACCAAATTCTTTCCTGTAGTGTGATAATTTGTTTTACTTCCTGAGTGTAATTTTCAAAAGCGAAATTAAACTCTTCCGGAACTAAAGTGTTTCCTGTAGCCAGGAAATGACATGCCAAACAGTCGCCCGCTTTTTCTTTGGCTTCAGATTTTGAAATGTTGTTTTCTGTTTTTTTTAGATTAAATCCTATAAAAACATCTGAAGAATCATGACTGTGAAAACTCGAAGAAAACAACGCAAAAAAGTAGATCCCAAACAGGAGTTTGGAAACAAAACTTTTCAGATTTCTGCTTTCTTTAAAAATCATTTGACAAAAATAAGAATAATATTTTAAAGGATTTTAAATAAAGATTAAATTATGGTTATTTAATAATGATTTGGATATTAAAAGTGCCGCTCCTACGGAGCTCAAAATTCATTGCTGAATGTTGTATTACAAACGTGGCGCTCCTACGGAGCTTAACAAGTTTTGAAAGCTATTCGTCAAATTATTTTTTAATAAGTTGAAAATCTTGGAAGATGATTTTTTCAAAAACGCTATTTTGAAGGTTTAAAGTTTTTCACAAAAAAAGGATGTGCTTAAAACACATCCTAATTATTTATATTTTTTAAAGAAAATTACTCAAGCTGAGTACCAAGATATTCCCACTCCTGTAGAGCAGCATCAAGATCTTCTTTCGTTTTATTATATTTTTCTAAAGTATCCTCAGAAGGATTTTCTGTAGTGAAAGAAGCTTCCATTTTTTCGATGGTCGTTTCCAGCTCAGAAATTCTTTCTTCTACTTTTTTGATTTTATTCTGAATATTTTTCTGCTCTTTGCTTACAATGACCGTAGATTTAATTTCCGCTTTGGCTTGTTTTTCTTCAGCCTTAGCTTTTTCCACAACTTTTGCATCTTCATCATGAAGCTTTGCTTTTTCAGCAGAAATCTCTCTGATTGATTCTTTTTGCCTGAATTCAAGATATTCATTCACACTTCCTAAGAACTCTTTCATTCTACCGTCACGGAATTCGTAGATCTTATCGCAAAGCCCTTGTAGAAACTCTCTGTCGTGAGAAATTACGATCAAGGTTCCTTCAAACTTCTGCAAAGCCAACTTGATAATCTCCTTAGACTGAATATCCAAGTGATTGGTAGGCTCATCCATAATCAACGTATTGAAAGGACGAAGCAACAATTTACATAGCGCCAAACGGTTTCTTTCACCTCCGGAAAGTACTTTTGTCTTTTTATTCACCGCTTCACCCTCGAACAAGAAAGATCCCAACAAATCTCTAACTCTTGGTCTTGTTTCTTCAGTTGCAGAATCTTCCGCCTCTTCTAAAACAGTTTTATTTGGAGTTAAAACTTCCTCCTGATTTTGAGCGAAGTAACCAATATTTACGTTGTGACCCAAATTCCAAGAACCTGAATGATCTTTGATATCTCCTGCAAGAATTTTCGCTAAAGTCGTCTTTCCTTGTCCGTTTTGTCCAAGAAGAGCAATTCTGTCTCCTCGTTGAACAATAAAATCTACCTCATCAAAAATCTGCTTTTTACCGTACGCTTTTCCTAAATGTTCGGCCTCGAAAATTACTTTTCCGGGAACAACAGACTGTTGGAAACGAATATTGAATTTAGAAACATCTTCATTATCAACTTCAATACGGTCAATTTTATCTAATTTTTTAATAAGAGACTGTGCAAAAGATGCTTTGGTAGCACTCGCACGAAACTTATTAATATTGTCTTCCATTTGTTTGATCTCCGCATCCTGATTCTTTTTAGCCTGAATCAGTTTTTCACGGCGCTCTTCACGCATGACCAAATATTTAGTGTAATTGGTTTTGTAATCGTCAACTTTTCTGTTGTTTACGTCAAAAGTTCTGTTACAAACCGCTGTCATAAACTGCTTATCGTGACTTACCAAAACGATTGCTCCGGGATAATCCTTCAAAAAGTTTTCCAACCAAATGATAGATTCCATATCCAAGTGATTGGTAGGCTCATCGAGAAGCATCAAATCATTCTTTTGAAGAAGCAATTTTGCCAGTTCGATTCTCATTCTCCAACCTCCGGAAAATTCGTCTGTGATTTTTTGGAAATCATCGGCTTTAAAACCCAGACCAAACAATACTTTTTCAATATCACCTTCCAGATTGTAAGCGTCATGATGCATCAAAAGATCATTCAGCTCCGTCATTTTGTTGATAATATCGGTGTAAGCATCACTTTCGTAGTCGGTTCTTGTTGCCAACTGATGATTGACTTCTTCCAACTCATTTTTCCATGCATTGATTTGCTCAAAAGCCTGCATTGTTTCGTCCCAAACGGTTCTGCCTTTTACAAAATCAAGATCCTGCTTCAGGAAACCGATGGTGATATTTCCTTCCGGAACTACCAAACCTTCATAAAAAGTAATTTCTTTGGAAAGCATTTTCAACAAAGTGGATTTCCCCGCTCCGTTTTTACCAACCAAACCAATTTTATCATCCTTTTTGATGGTGAAATTCACGTTTTGAAACAAGTAGTTTCCCGAATGATGTAAGCCTAAACCTTGAACCGAAAGCATCTTTATGAGTAATTAATAATGAATAATGTGTACTGAATATTTTTCGGGTGCAAAAATACGCAAAATAAAGGACTTTAAATTTAATAATTCCTGACTGTCACATGAAAACAGCTTTGTTGCCTTTCTTTAATATAAAAAATGCGTCCTGCTTCGACATAATATTTTAAAACTTTTTCCAGCGCAACCTCCATTTTCAGGTCTGGTCGTAGTTTATTATTAAATCTTACATAAGAAATATCGAAAGAATTTCCATAATTGTGCGAACTGATTCCGAGTGATGCATTGGTATTAACTTTTCGTAATCTGCATTGATCTTCCAGCGTTCTTGTAATGGAAGAAACCGTAAAAGTATGCCCTTTAGTCTCTTTGCTGAATCTTGCTCCGATTTTTTCTAAAGTTGCTTTAGCTTTTGAAACCAAATACGGTCTGCTGTAATCTAACTTTTGGACTTTATAACCTTTTCCTGTTTTTTTTACTGTGTGAAATTTACCTTTATTAATATATTTCTGAACATGAGAAGTATTTTTGAGAATATTGACATTGAAGCTTCTTGAAGCATCCAAATGCGGCTTATAAAGTACAGTCGGCTCCACTTTTAAAACCTCTGTCAAATCATAGCAAGGAAGTGCGTTTTTTGATGTCTGACTATATGCAAACTGATAAAAAGTCAATGGAATAAGGTACAGAAACTTCCTCATAGAAACTATTTTGAAATTTTAAACGTAAAAATTACAGATTTTTTTATTGCCAAAGATATTAATTTAATAGAATGACATAAAAAATTATGTTTAAAAATTTAACATCAAACAATACATTAAAATAAATTTAAAACAATTATTTAGTTTAATCTTTAAATATAATTAATATTATTAACTATAATTATGAGTAATTAATTTTTGTACATTCGCTCTACAATCTAAAATACATTAAAAGATGATTTCAAAAACTTCAAAATTCGTAGCAGAAATGCTCGGTACCATGGTACTTGTTCTAATGGGATGCGGAAGCGCAGTAATTGCAGGCGCAGATGGCACAACGGGAGTCGGACTTCTGGGAATTTCATTCGCATTTGGTTTAAGTGTAGTTGCAATGGCTTACGCAATCGGACACATTTCGGGATGTCATATTAATCCTGCAATATCAATCGCAATGGTTGCGGCAGGAAGAATGAAAATGGATGAAGCCATCCGTTATATCATTGCGCAGATTATTGGTGCTATCATCGGAGCCGGAATTCTTTATGTGATTTTTATGAATCATCCCGGTGCAGAAATGAAAGAATGGGCACTCGGCTCGAACGGATGGGGAACAGGTTATCTTGATGCTTACAATACTACAGCAGCTTTTGTAGCAGAATTTATTTTCACTTTTATTTTCCTGATGGTCATTTTGGGGTCAACTTCTACAAAAAATATCAACGGCGGTTTTGCTGGTTTAGCGATCGGTTTTTCTTTGGTTTTGATTCATATTGTAGGAATTAAAGTCACCGGAGTTTCTGTAAACCCGGCAAGAAGCATCGGTCCTGCAATTTTCGCAGGTGGTGCAGCACTTTCACAATTATGGCTGTTCGTTGTTGCTCCTGTTTTAGGAGGAATCGCAGCGGCTTTCACCTACAATTTATTGATGGAAAGACCTGAACCGGCTAAATAATTACAACTATATATCAAAAACCAAATCCTGTCTTTCGGCAGGATTTTCTATTTTAATTTCTTTATTTCGAAAGGATTTTTGAAAATAAGTTCTTCATGTTTTCCTTTGATTTCCATTTTTCTTTGAAGTAGATTTAAAGCCATTTTTCGAATGAAAAGATCTTTGTCATTTAATTTCCAGTAAGAATCTTCATGTACTCTTTTGGGTTTTCTGATGATATAAAATTCAGTTTCCCAATTGTCGGCATTATGATAAAATTCAATAATTCCACAATGTTCCGGAATTGCAGCATGATCGATCATCCCCATCGGAAGCAAAAAACTGAACGAGTTGCAGGGATAATCACCGCAGCAAATTTTGTCATGCTTCAGAAATTTCTCACCCGTTTTTGTATTGATATATGATTTTTTAAAATCATTTTTGAAATCGCTTTTTGAAAATTTAATTTCAATTTCGTGACTGAATCCTTCAAAATCAATTATTAAAATATCTGCTTCCCAATCTGAATGAAAATGGTTGCTGAGAACAATTTCTTTCTCAAAATCGCAATTGGCGTGAATGTAAGCGTGAATAAGCTCCTCTATCTTTAACACTTTTTAATTCTTTTAATTTTTAACGCATGGTTCGCTAAGATTTTTTTTAAATATTGAGAATATTTTTTCGTTCGCAAATGAAATTCCCCAATACCTTGATTGGCAAAGGCATTCCCCTCAGCAAATAACTCAAACCCTAAAACTCTCCCACTCTCAAACCAAGTCACTAACTAACTAACTAACTAACTAACTAACTAACTAACTAACTAACTAACTAACTAACTAACAAGCTACAACCCCGAATATCCGAATGATCAATTCTTCCCAAAACCTGAAATTTTTTCTCATCTTCAGTTAATAATTTACCCAAATCCTGCGTTGCAATAAATGCGCAGGAATGAATATTCGCCAAATCGATGATGTTGATCGCTCCGGTTTTACCGAAGGTTTCATAACTGAAAGGATCTTCTACATTTCTGACTAAAACCCGCATCCAATTTGGGCATTCATAAATATTTTCACCCAAAGAATATGCCTGTGAAAGCAATTCTGTCATCGAATATTCTGAATATATGTTCTCAGTTTTAAATCCGCTCTGAAGAATTTTCAAAAGCTCATCTTTCGTCATTTCTTCTTTTCGACCTTTCATTCCACCAGTTTCAATGACTGTTAAATCGTTGGAGGGTTGTAGAGTTGCAGAGTTGGAGTTGCAGAAATCCAAAAAATCCAGAAGCGCAAATGAAACTCCGAAGAGAATGACTTTTTTATCTTTCAGATTATTCAAAAGCTTAAATAAATCTCCGTGATTATAAAGAAAATATCCATTTTCGTGCTTGTCGGATTTTTTCATCAGAAAATCTACCATGTAAATTAATGATGAATTTTGTTTTTCCAAATAACTTGGAAGTAATCCTAAAAAAATAAAATCTTCGGGTTTTCCGATAAACTGTTCGAAACTTTTGTAAATACTTTCCTGATAGATATATTCGTTGGCAATAAAATGTCTAGACAAATTCATCTGAGTTGTTCCTGAGCTTTGAAAAAACATTTCGGTTGAAACATTTTTATCCAAAATCTGATGATTCTTGAACATTTCAATCGGCAAAAACGGAATTTTATCTAATGAGTTTATTTTCTCAACATCAAGATTAAGATAATCAACAAATTTTGTATAGACTTCAATATTTTTGTATTGAAAACGAAAAGTTGTCAGTGCCACATCCAGAAATTCCTGCTCGCTCTTTATGTCAAATATACTTTTCAATTTCTTAAATATTTTTAAAGCTTTATTGATTCACAATGAATCATTTAGCAAATTTAAATAAAAACTTTACTGTTTTTTAATAATAAAAAATATAAAGTTGGTCAGGTTATTGCAAGTCAATCTGCGGAATATGGATTAGAAATAACAGATGTAGAAACTGTTATTCGGAAATTACCTCTTCGGGGGTAATTTTTTTATTTCTGTTCGAAAGTTTTCAGTTCAAAATCATTCTGAAAAACTCCGTAAGTAAAATAAGAAATCCAGTCTCCGAGATTGATATATTTTGAACTAGGATTTAAATCCAAAACCATCGGCAAATGTCTGTGACCGTAAATAAAATAATCGATTTTCTCTGTTTTCAGTTTCTCTTTTGAATAAATGATCAGAAATTCTTTATCTTCTCCTAAAAACGCTTTGTCTTCATCTCCGGAAATCATTTTGTTTTTCTGAGAAAGATACAGAGCCACTTTCATCGCAATATCGGGATGAAGCCATTTGAAAAACCATTGTGCAATAGGATTTGTAAAGACTTTTTTCATCCTTTTATATCCTTTATCTCCTGGTCCTAAACCATCACCATGAGCTAATAGAAATTGCTTTCCAGCAATCTCAAAATATTGTTTCTTGTAAAAAACCGTACAGCCAATTTCTTCTTCCAGATAATCTTTCATCCAAAGATCATGATTTCCGACAAAAAAATAAACATGAACACCGCTGTCTTTCAGTTCTGCAATTTTTCCGAGAACGCGAACATATCCTTTCGGAATTACGTGCTTCCATTCGTGCCAAAAATCAAACAGATCACCCATCAGAAATAAAACCTGAGCATCTTTTTTGATCTCATTCATCCACCGGATAAACTTCTCCTCACGAATTTTGCTCTGCTTCGTATCCGGTGCACCAAAATGCTGATCTGATGCAAAGTATACCTTTTTATCCGGTTCTAAATTGATTGTGGTTTTTAGCACTTTTCTATTTTTATTCCGAAAAAAAATTATTGATTGTCTTCTGCAAACCATTCTCCGTAAGAGTTTTCTGTTTCGTGAAGCTTTAAATAAGCTAAAGAAACATCTGCAGGAAGTTTTGATTTTATTTTTGCAGCAATGGCGTACAACATATTTTCGCAGGTCGGCTGGAAGTTGCAGTAGATCACCTTCTGACCTTTATTTTCTAATTCTTCACCCATTTCTCTGTGCGGAGAAACCCCGTTAATCAGTACAGAATGATCCCAAACATCGACGATTTCTGCCTTCACAATCGCTTTAATATCTCCGAAATCTACTACCATTCCGTTTTTAGGGTTATCCAGATCATTGATCGGTTTCCCCTTTACGGTAACGAAAAGTTTGTAGGAATGTCCGTGCATATTTTTACATTTCCCATCATAATTGTACAAAACATGAGCTGTCTCGAATGTAAAAATTTTTGTAATACGTATCATGATGCAAAGATAGAGAATTTGATTATAAATCTTAATCATATTAGGTGGCGTGCTTATGTAAAAAAAAATTATTACTTTTATTTTTAAACACAAACAATGATTTTAGATTTATTATTTCCAAATCGCTGCATTCATTGCAACCGAATTATCGACAATAATTTAATTGTTTGCAATATCTGCTTTGAACAGATTCATTTTACCCATTTTCAATACGCTGAAGAAAACATTTTAAAAGAAAAGTGCAAATTGCTTTTTCCCATAGAGAATGCTTTTGCTTTAATGCGGTTTGAACAGGAAAACCTTAGCAGGGAAATCATTCATCAACTAAAATACAGAAGCAGGGAAAAAACCGGGAAAATTCTTGCAGAGTGGACGAGAGAAAGATTAAATTTTATAGATGAGAAGCCAGATCTATTGATGAACGTTCCTCTACATCCCAAAAAGCATAAAGAGAGAGGCTATAATCAACTTCATCTTTTCACAAAAACACTGTCAGATTTTTATAGAATTCCTTTCGACCATAGTCTGATCCGGCGAAACCACTATTCAAAAGCACAGGCATTAAAGGATAAGAAGCATCGTCTCGACAGCGAAAACACATTTTCTTTAACCAAAGAAATCTCTAATCAACACATTCTTTTGATTGACGATGTTTTTACGACGGGAAATACTTTAGCTACAATTGCCTGGGAAATTTTGCAAAGAGGAAATAATAAGGTGAGTATTCTGGTGATGGCAATGGACGAATAGTGACTAAAAAAAGCTGTCCTTATGCAGAACAGCTTTGTGAAAAAAGAAATTATTTGAAAGGATTGCTCCATTTCTTATTGGTATAGACATCGCTGCCGGAAAGAGTTTTCAGAAACGCAATGACTGCATCTGTTTCCTGAGCGGTTAAATTCAATTTTTGCCCTGCTCCACCCGGAGTTAAACGAGGATCTAGATTTGTGTTTCCGGCAGCTACATTAATATTTGCATAATGACCAATAACTTGTTGTAAAGTTGTTAGATTTCCGGTATGCATAAACTGTCCGTTTTCAATTCCTGCAGTATTGGTGATATTTCTTAAACTCGGAGCTTTGGTATTGGTGATATCTATTCCTGTTCCGCTAATTTTACCAATGATGCCGTTATTTCTGGAATTGGGATCAATATCAAATTCCGGTGCGGCATGACAGGCTGCACAACCCAATCCGCCACCTGTACGATTTCCATTGGCTCCGAATTGCGGAGGTGCTAAAAATAAATTTTTTCCCTGATTTTCCTGTGCGGTAAAATTAGCAAACGGCTGCTGATCATTGGGACTCGCAGCTCTTCCCGCATCATATTTAGAATCAAAAGACTGAATACTTCTGATAAACTGCGCCAAAGCATTCTGAATTCTTGTTTGATTGACCGTAGCATCACCATACACAAACTTGAACATTTCCTGATAATATTTGATATTCTGAAGCTTGGCAATTAAATCCTGAAGAGTACCATCCCCATTAGTTCCGCTAAAGCCCATCTCATTATGATCCTGAATAGGAAAAGTAGTTTGCGCTTCTAAACTTGATGCTCTTTCATCCCAGAAAAATTTTGCCTCGTTCCCGAATCTTGCATTTACCAGTCTCATAGAATGTCTTCCCGTATTTCCATTCACACCTACACTTGCAACAACATTGTCTCCGAAAGCCAGCTCCTGTTTGTGACAACTTGAACATGAAATGGTATTATTTTTAGAAAGATTCTTATCGTAAAATAACATTCTTCCTAAAGTAGCTCCTTTATCCGTGATAGGATTTCCAGCCGTGTTATCTCTCGTAATATAATTGGGTTTTAGCTGATTGGCGTAATTTTCAAGGCTGCTAAGATTGATATTGGATCCGAAAGCTGCCAAAATTCCCGGATAATCTTCTGAAGAAACAGGTGTTCCTTCGATAACATCGTCTCCGGAACAGGAATACAAAACTGCCGCAACAGCAAAAACAGGAATAAGTAGAGGTTTTAAATTTTTTTTCATACGTGGTTTTAAGTTTTAGTTTAGTATTTTTAAAGTATTCGTCATTGATTTAACGAGGTGGTCTATCTGATTCTGGTCGATTAAATAACCTTCCAAAATCATTAATAAGATCATCGAAATTTTTTATCTGATCGGGATGACATATCTTTTTAATATCTTGAAAATGCTTAAAATTGATCTTCTCACTTTCCATATTAACCTTTCCGATCTTCTGAATCAAAGAATCTTCATTTTTCTGATCATTCTTTTTTAATAATGAATAATACTGAGTTTTCAAATCCATTATTTCATGTTCTTTTTCTCTGATCTGCATTCTGTGCTGACTGATCAATTCATCATATTGCATTATCTGATTTTCATCAAAATGGAGGCGTTCAATAATTAAATTTCGAGGACCCGAATGTTGCGGAGGTTTTCTCATCAAAACAAAGGCAACCAAAAGGAGATTGGAAATCAACAGACCAACGATGATAAAAATATAAAATCGGTTCTTAGTCATAAGAAAAAGTATTTTGTGATTTCATCATAAACAAAGCATCGAAATCTGATCTTGAAGAATCTTTTGTATTTTGAATAAGCTTAATATTAAAACTGATTAAAATTATGATTAGCGCCGCAGCCGTCAAAATCCATTTCGGAGAGACAAAATCTTTCTTCTGCTCCTCAATTTTGCCGAGAATCTGTGAGTAAAGTTCTGAAGGAAACTCAACTTTTCTAATGTTTTCCAATATCTGTAACTGATCTTCCATTACATATTTAGACGATTTATTTTTCATATTCCTTCTGTTGATTTAGTTTTTGGAGCAGATTTTTTTTAGCACGCTGAAAAAGAGATTCCACCGCTTTCTGGCTAAGGTTCATGATTTCGGCGGTTTCCTGTTGAGAATTCCCTTCGATTTTCAATAAAATCACTGCGGTTTTCTGGTCGTTCGGAAGCATATTGATAAAACTGAAAATCTTTTTTACTTCTTCTTTCTGCTCCAAAACAACTCCGGGATGATTAAAATCTACCGGCTCCTGATGTTTATTTTCATGACCAGAATCACTAAATAAACCAAAAAATGATCTTTTTTTTGAGTTTTTGGATTTCAGAAAATCCAGAGAAGTATTTATCGTGATGCGGTAAATCCATGTTTTTAATGATGACTCATTTTTAAAGCCATCTAATTTCTGCGATATTTTCACAAAAACATCCTGAGTTATTTCTTCGGCATCTTCTGTATTTTGGGTGTATTGCAGCGCAAGATTATATACCATTTTCTGATACTGATAAAAAACAAGTTCGAAAGTCATATTTCGGTTTTCATTCGGTCACTTTTTATCTTAGACGAAAAAAAATATATTTTCCTTCTATTTATTTTTAAGTATCGGTAAAAATAATGGAACTCAGAATCTGAAAAATGTATCGCGTAAAATCCTGATTAGGTATAAAAAGTTATCGCTGCAGTTTTTCACCATAGCTCAAATCTCCCGCATCACCCAATCCCGGAGTAATATATCCTTTGGAAGTCAATTGCTCGTCGATCGCACCCACCCAAATTTTTGCATCCGGATATGCTTTCTCAATGGTCTCAACACCTTGTCTTGATGCAATGGCCGCGACAATATGAAGTTGAGTAGGGTTTCCGTTGGTTAAAAGATCTTTGATCGCTTCAATTAAAGAAGCTCCTGTTGCCAACATTGGATCTGCTACGATCAAAGGTCTACTGTCAATATTCGGGCAGGTCAGATAATCCTGTTTGATCGAAAAATAATCATTTGCGTCATGTTTTCTGTAAGCAGCTACGAAACCACAGTCTGCTTTGTCAAAATAATTTAAAATCCCCTGAAAAAGAGGAACTCCCGCTCTCAAAATCGTTGTAATAACAGGTTGAACAGCAATTTCTTTTACTTTAATTGTGTCTAAAGGTGTCTGAATTTCAATTTCTTTCTGTTCCAGATCTTTACTGATCTCGAAGGCGGCAATTTCACCGATGCGTTCCATATTTCTGCGAAATCTCATGCGGTCGTGCTGCGTTTGAACATTCCTAAGCTCATTGATCCACGAATTGACTAAAGAAAACTGATCTGATAATACAACTGTACTCATTATTCTGAAAAAATTTTATCTAAAAATATTAAAATTAATTCAAATAAAAATCCCTTTTAGAAAAATCTAAAAGGGATCTGTTTTATTTTTGTCTGAAGTACACTTCAATCGGAACTCCGGTAAAGCCGAATTCTTTTCTCAACTGGTTTTCTGTAAACCTTTTATATGCTTCTTTCACATATTGCGGTAAATTACAGAAGAATACAAATTGTGGTGATGGCGTCGGAAGCTGTACACAGTATTTGATTTTGATAAACTTTCCTTTGTTCGCAGGTGGCGGTGTACGTTCAAAAATAGGAAGCATCACTTCATTTAATTTTGAAGTTTTGATCTTCTTCTTACGGTCTTCATAAACAACCATTGCCATTTCAACTGCTTTCAGGATTCTCTGTTTCGTTAAAGCTGAAACAAAAAGAATCGGAATATCGCTGAACTGACCTATTTTTTCTTTGATTGACGCTTCAAAATCTCTTACGGTATTTGTTGTTTTGTCTTCAATCAAATCCCATTTGTTAACTACGATTACGATACCTTTTCTGTTTTTCTGAGCCAGACCGAAAATATTCATATCCTGAGATTCCCATCCTAAAGTTGCATCAACCATGATGATGACAACATCAGAAAATTCAATTGAACGAATGGATCTCATTACAGAATAGAATTCCAGATCTTCATTTACTTTAGACTTACGACGCATTCCGGCAGTGTCTACCAAAACAAACTCGTGCCCGAATTTATTGTAAAGAGTCTGAATACTGTCTCTTGTAGTACCTGCAACATCTGTTACAATATTTCTTTCAGCATCAAGCAAGGCATTCGTCAAAGTAGATTTCCCTACGTTTGGACGACCTGCAATGGTAATTTTTGGAAGACCTTCGAAAGGATCTTTGTAATCTGTAGTTGGGAAATCATTGACAACATCATCCAGAATCTCTCCTGTTCCTGAACCTGTAGCAGAAGATAGAGTGTAGTATTTTTCGATTCCTAACTGATAAAATTCTGTAGCTGCCAATTCTTCTTTTGAAGAGTCAACTTTATTAATGACATGATAAACCGGCTTTTTTGCTCTTCTCAACATTTCATGAATCTCAATATCTGTGTCTGTAAGACCTTCTTCTACATTCATCATAAAGATAATTGAAGTTGCTTCATCAATAGCCAGCTGCACCTGTTTTGAAATTTCTTCCTGAAAAACGTCTTCGCTATTAACTTCATAACCACCTGTATCAATGACAGTGAAGTCTACTCCGCTCCAGTCAGATTTTCCGTAGTGACGGTCTCTGGTAACTCCTGAAGTAGAATCTACGATAGCTTCTCTTCTTTCAAGCAAACGATTAAATAGTGTGGATTTTCCTACGTTGGGACGTCCAACGATTGCAACAATATTTGACATAAAAAATGTTTAATAACCCATGAGATTATACTCAGGATCAGATTATCAATGGGTTACTCCAACTATTGGAGCCCAATTTTTTTGCAAAGATAAGGTTTTATTATTTAGAAATATAAATTATTCATTCTAAGAGCTTTAAGAAATCTTTATTTAATTTAAAATTTTTAACGTCCTATTACAATCCAGCCTACTCCATCACTTTGAATCTGATATCGCTGACCTCCAGAAATTGAACTGATATTCGTATTGGTAACATCATCATAAATTCCGCCACCACTTACCGTGTTGATTGATTTAGATGTAATTCCGTTACTTCCGATTAAAATATAGACCCTTCCTTTACAAGTCGATGCATCAGGAAGAGTAATTCCTGTATTACCTCCGTAAATTCTTAAAGTATAATGAGTTTCATTTAATAATAAATTTCCGGAATTCGGAGTTTCATAAGGAACAGAAAATGAATTGGTGGATTGAATCTGAGAGATTGTCTTCCAGGACAAAGCTGCAGTTGCCGATCCTCCGTCTGTTGCTAAAATCTGATTGGATGAACCATTATTTCTTGGAAAAACATATTCTCCCTGAGGCGAACCAAGATTATTAGTAAAACTATAAGCAATACCTGTCAAATTATTTACTTTAATAGTAGAAGATCCTTCTCCTGTTTTATTAGCTGACAACCCTAGATTATTGGTTGAATTACCGCCAATAATGCTAAACTGCGTATTGAGTGTAGAATTTGAAGCAAGTAATGAAAATGATGATCCCGAAGAATCAGAAAAGGCACCGATGCTTGAATTCCCCGAAGAATTATTGACCTGCATATTTGCATACGAAGGTCTTAGAAAAAATGAACTGAAATTTGTAGAAGAGGAAAATTCGGCTTGATCAGAAATATACATCGCATTGATCGGAATTCCAAAATAAGAATAATTGGTTTCCATCCCAAAATAGTTTCCGGCGTTATTATATTGTGATTTAAAATCTCCTGCAACATCAAGTTGTTTCGAACTTACAACTGTTGAAGAATTAGTACCTATTGCTACCCTTCCTTGCTGATAGATATGATCTGTATTTGATTGTGAAGTATTTGATGTTCCTTGTACCCGCCAAGGTTCGATAGATAATTTCACCCATTTATTTACACTTGAGTCTCCGTTAAAATAATAATATCCCGTAGAAGTCACATCAATTGTTTGTCCGGAGGGTGAAGAATCGGGCGAAGTGATATATAACAGTGCTCCTGTCTGTGATGAGGTATAGTTTTTTAATTTTAAAAATGCTGCCGAAATTCTTGGCGCAATAATTCCGTCAAATTTGGTAGCATCGTTTGGAAATCCCACAACATCTAATGTAGATTGTGGAAGATCAGTATTAATCCCAACCTGAGCATAGCTATTATGAATTCCCAGTAATAATATAGCTAATAATGATTTTTTTTTCATACATTTAGTTTATTAAAGAGGTAAAAATAATAAAAAAATGAAAAAATCACTAATTATAATTTTAGTTGCTTTTGTAATCATTCAGTTTTTTCCAATAGATAAGACAAATCCACCCGTAAATAAAGGAATGGATTTTTTAAGAATTAAAGACACTCCCGAAAATGTAGCAAAAATCATTAGCACCTCATGTTATGACTGCCACTCTCATGAAACAAAATATCCGTGGTATTCCAGTATTGCACCATCATCATGGTTTTTAAAAAATCATATCAATGAAGGAAGAAAGGAATTAAATTTTTCAACGTTTGCAATGTACGAACCCAAAAGGCAAATACATAAAATGGAAGAATGTATTGAAATGATTGAAAAGAAAGAAATGCCCTTGGAATCATACTACATCGGACATCAGGACGCCAAACTGACCGATGAACAGCGAAAACAACTTGTCACTTATTTCAAGAAACAAATAGAAGATACTAAGATAAAAATGCAATAATCGATCATGCAGGAAAACTGGAACAATAAACATATTGTATTTTTTGACGGCGAATGCGGTGTCTGTAATTTTTGGGTGCAATGGATTTTGGAAAGAGATAAAAACGACCAGTTCATGTTTGCTTCTTTGCAATCGGAGTTCGGGCAGAAATTTTTATCTGAAAGAGATCTTGAAACCAAGCAATTCAACACGCTGTATCTCTGGAAGTCCAAAAGTTATTATTTAACGAAATCTCAGGCAGTTTTAAAGATCGCGGATTTACTTGGCGGAGTTTATAAACTTGCAGCAATCGGGAAAATATTTCCTTCTTTTTTCAGAGATAAAATTTATGATAAAATTTCGGAAAACAGGATGAAAATGGCGAATCAGAAATGTTATTTGCCAACACCTCAACAAAGAAAGAAGTTTATTGAGATTTAATTTTTAATGATAAATTTAATAATAAAGACTGCTCCAAAATTGAAGCAGTCTCTTTTTTTGTCCCGCAGATTTCACTGATTTACACAGATTTTTCTTTGGAAAATGGTTTAAGATTATTGATTTAATGACCAAACCGAATAACTATTCGGCGGACACTGAATTTTCACCCATTTGTCTCCCTGTGTTGTAGGATACCAAGATGAGTGACCCGTAAAGTCTTTTATTTGCTGACTTGCCCAGTTGGTCTGAATCCATCTTTCCTGCCAGTTTGATGAACTGTTGATGTACACCACCAATCCCGGATTTCCGTTGTAGCCATTTCTTCTTGCGATATATTCGTCATTATCTGTGTAAAGAATCGAAGTATTTCCTGTGGCTTTATTGTTATGAATCCAGATCAGGTTATTCAGTCTTTCTTTGTTTAACCATTCTTCATAATCTCTGTAAAAAATCGTAGGATATCCTTCATGTGTTAAAATATACGCATAAGCCAAATTTTTATTATAAATAATATCCGTGTCATGATTTGAAACGAAAGTCACTGCTTTATAAGGATTTCTCTTCCACATCATATCGTCATTCAGCGCATTAAGATTTCCATTATCAAAAGCTTCATCCATCTTATAGTAAGCTGCAAAATCAAACACCGAGCTGTTTGCATTATTTGCCCACCATTCCAATGTATTTACATTAGAATCCCATAATTCTCCGACAGAAAATCCGCCAACGTTAGAATTCCAGTTATTGACAACCCAAGGTCCGAAACCTTTCACATAATCAAATCTCCAACCGTCAAATTTCATCACATTTTTGTAATATTTGCCGACAGAATCTTCACGTCCCCAAAGCCAACCCTGCACATAAGGATTTGCATGACAAAGGTCAGGAAAACCTCCAAAAGCCCCTTCGTCATTATTTCCGTAAGAGTTTTTGTAAAAATCATTGTAGCCTCTCTGAAATTTCCCTGATGCAACACCAGAAAAATCTGTCCATGTGTTGGTTCCCGTAAAAGGATTTGCCTGAGACTGACCGCCACTGTTGTGATTAATCACAATATCAGCATATACCTGCATGTTTTCGGTGTGAGCTTTTGTAATTAACGCTTCCAATTCAGTTCTTGATCCGAAACGGGTTTCTACGCTTCCGTTTTGGTTGTAATTCCCGAAATCATAGTAATCTGTAGGATCATAACCCATTGAATAAGCACCGTT
>Ga0163161_10001506_pt1 | contig 17225 bp, 13 predicted proteins | sample S45metaG_FD_129847 | JGI IMG/M metagenome (GOLD analysis project Ga0163161, IMG submission 129847) | Switchgrass rhizosphere microbial communities from Kellogg Biological Station, Michigan, USA - S4-5 metaG | ecosystem: Host-associated > Plants > Roots > Rhizosphere > Soil | place: USA... | reverse complement strand
GTAGCCAGCTTATTCTGATCCGCCCTGCTCATCGTCAGCTGCTCCCAGTTTTTTACCGGTGGTAGCGGATATACTGCCGATGCCAGTACATCCCCGCTGGCTGAAGACATCACAACCACAGATACCCTGTTATTTTTTACGCCCGGATTTCGGGACAGTGCCTTCTGGAGATGTGTTTGCAAATCAGCATCCACACTCAGTTGAACATCCCTGTTTCGTTTTTTAAACAAAGCAATTTCATTGCTGTCCAGGCCTGAGATCAAAATGTGCGACAAGGCACTGAAGTCCCTTTTTACCACCGTCATTTCCTTTGGCCCTCTTGGCAGAAAGCGGTCTTCGCGGTACCGCGAAGCGATCAGGTGATAGTTTGTTAAAGGCATTTGAAATCCCCTGAGTTCGGCAGCATGCTCGTATTCTGCAAAATATCCGTTGATACCGCCATTGAATACCCCGGTATTGGCATCACCTGTCCAGAAAAACAACTGTTCTTCAAAAGGATAATAGCGGGATACCCTTCTGTGCCGCGCAGAATCGAGGTCATACCCCTCTGCTCCGGCCTCCCTGATTTTCTGCTGCTGTTGTTTTACCAGTTTCGGATCACTGGTAGCCAGCAGCAAACCAGAGCGGTCATATATATTTCCTGCCGCGAGTTTCTTCATCAGTATGCCTATCCTGGGATTATAGCTAAACATGCGGTTCCCGCTTCTGTCTGCCACCAGTGCAGGTTTGGTTACCCATGGCTGGTTGTTAAAGCTATATCCGGATACATTTACCAGCAGCAGCAAAACGCCAATACTGGCCGCAAGCAATGCCGGGACAAGGTTTTTATCCTGCTGGCGTGTCATATATTTCATTTGCCTTTCGGTGCCTTTAACTGAGGATGCAGAGAGCAGGAAGCCTGCTGCTACCAAATTAATGACCAGCGAAGAACCTCCATAACTTTCAAAAGGAAGTGATACGCCTGATAACGGCAGAGCGCCCACGGAGCCACCTGCAATCAGCAGAAACTGGATAAACGTACAAATTCCTATGCCCGCGCAACAATAAAAAAGGAAAGGTGTGCCTGTTTGCCTTCCAATCACAATGGCACGCTGCAGGTAAAGCAAAAATAGCCCGAAAACACAGGCGATGCCCAGCCAGCCAAAATCTTCGCCAATGGCAGGAAGGATCATATCTGTATGTGCCTCTGGGATAGTTTTGGCAAACCCTTTTCCCGGACCCTGACCGGTAAAACCGCCACTTGATATTGCCCACAGGCCATTAGCCACCTGATCGCCGCCATAAACTTCGTTGTCCCATGCATCCTGCCATATGGCCTTACGGTCGCTCAGCCGCTCCACCGGCCCCGGAACAATTCGATCGAGGTACGGAATTTTATCTATCGTCAGAAATGCGGTGATCACCACGAGGGCCATGATAGCAGATTCACTGACCGTTTTTTTCCTCAACACATGATATAAGGCAAGCACAGCAAAAGTAATCAATGCTTCCAGCCACACATTCTCCACCAACCAGGCCACCATCACATATAAAACTACAAATGCCGCCATTTCCATGAAATCACCTCTGGAGAAAGAAAAGAGAACGATAAACGTAAAACAGATCACGATAGCAGGGCCAAGATCGCCCAGCATTAAAAAGAGCAGCAGCGTACATAAAATTGCAAGCAGGGCAAAGGAGAAAAATGACCAGCGTTTTTTCCAGCTGGAATATGAAGCAATAAACTGCTCATTCATGGCAAAAAATCCCGCCAGGAACAGCACAACGGTATATTTTACCAACTCACTGGGCTGTATGCCCAGCAAATTGACCTTCACGCCGCTACCTTCGGGCCCGGCGCCGAAGATCAGCGTGATCATCAGCAGGGCAATCGCCATAGTGATCCAGGGCCAGCCATTCGCCGCATCACGCCTATTGTTGAAAATAAATAAGCGGTACAGCCGGGAATCGGCTGTAAAATACCTCAGGTTAAATGCCAGCAATATCCCAAGACCGATCAGGCCCAGGTACAGATAAAGCAGGGCATCTGCCACCAGAAAACGGTCGCGCACAGGGTCTTGCAGGCTTAGCAGGGTTAAAAAAGAAATACCCGTCATCAGCATCAACAACGGCAGGATGATCTGGTCGGCATCAGGCAAACGTATCGACAAAACGATGTGGACCAATAGAAATGCAAAGAGCAAGGCCGCTGCAAAACACCAGTAATATAAGCTGAAATCATCCGGTGTTCGTACAACCAGCGCACCTTCATTTTTAAGGATGTTGAAATCTTTTGAAGATAGCAGCCTGATCCTGTGCAGCGCTTCTGTAAAGTTCAAAGTCTCCTGTCCGCTTAGGGCTTGTACTCCTTTTACCTGTCCAAATTCCGCACCCGGTTTTAAAGGGATCACTTCGTAGGCTTTATCCTCCGGCAGTCCGGTAAATTTATATTTTCCATCCTGATCCGTACGCGCGTAGGCTGTAAAAGATTTTGCCTCGGTACTGTCAGCAGGTATAACCGTTGTGAGCCTGACCAGTACCCCCGGTACAATGCCTTCGGCATTTTTAATCTGGCCTTCAAGTTCTCCCTCTCCGCGGTGAAGATCCTGAACGGAAGGCAGCGCGGGAGGAGACACCAGCTCCTGCTCAAAGCGTTTTTCATCTTCTCCAGTAAAACCCAGCAAAGCCCTCGATATGGCTACGCGTTTTTTAAACGACACCCCGCCATACTGCGCAGCCTTATCTGCAGACACATGGTATTTTCTTTTATTTAAATCACCAATATTACTAAAAACATCTTCCTGCTGCTTGTCGGCAATCACCGACCGGATCAGTTCAATATCTGCCGGATCATCAAAATAGTATCCTTTGGCTAACATGGCTTTCATCGCATTGGCAGGGTCATCAGCATTGAGGTTTACTACTGTCCCATCCTTCAAACCTTTGTTTACATTTTTCATGCGTTCCTGCAATACTCCGGAAAGCTTAAAAAACGCAAATAGTAAAAGTATGGCGATCAGCAGTATGCTGATGCGCTCCCGGGATCTCCCTGCGGAGGTATAAGTCTGTTTATCCATCATTATTTCTTTGCCAGCGAATCTGCCTGGAAAGCACGTTTAGAAACCCTTCCATTGACAAATGAATGGTCGGGAAATTCAAATAATACCTGCAGCGGGTATTTACAATTGTTAAACTTTACGTTTTTGAGATCCAGCACATTTTTATACGATACAATGCCGGTTTCAAAATTATCAAACACCAGCTGGTCGATAACGATATATTTACAGGATGGCGATAAGATGAGCGCTGGCCCTGTATAGGCAGAATCACGCTGAAGGACTACATCACCTTTGGTTTTGATCACTAAAGTATCCCTGCTGATCGTTATTGCCCTGCTTAAATGCACAGGTCCTTTAAAAAGGTCAGCTGAAAGTATCAGAGTATCACTATTAAGTTTTGCCAAAGTATCGCTGATCATTTTCTCCTGCGGGTTCACAGCGATTGCAGGTACCGGATTGAGTTTACCGGATGGCTGAAGTTTTACCGGCGGGTTGGTAAAGAAGAGCCAGGCGGTACTGGCCAGTAAAATAGCACAGGCTATGGATAAGATCATCGTTAAAAGCGGAGATGCAGATTTTGCGGCAGGCTGAATGGGCGCTTCCCATAAAAAAGGATGATCGTGCTCGTTCACAGTTCTGCTGTCTTCTCTGGCTGGTTGGATCACTTCCGGTACCACAGTTCTTTTTGAACGATCAGTGTTTTCTTTCTGCTGATCAGTGACTGCTGGCAGGGCAGCTTCACTTTTCTTCTGAAGAGGCTTGTTTACAGGAATGTCAGGCGCTCCCTGTGAGAACAAATCTGCCGGAGGACGGGAAACAGGATGTGTTACCGGAGCCTTATCATTTTTGGCCAGTACAACCGTGATATTATCATTTCCTCCCGCAGCATTTGCTTCTGCAATCAGTTTTTCGGCCTTCAGCTGCAGAGAACCTGTACCGCTCAGCACCCTCGTGATCAGTTCACGGTTAATCATATCCGTTAAACCATCACTGCAGATTAAAACGAGATCTCCGGGTAGAAATGGTGATGAACCAGTTTCAAAGTAACTGTCTGACATTTCTTCCTGGCTCCCAAGCCCGAGTGCCTGATTGATCATGTTACGTTTGGGATGCTGCATGGCTGCTTCTTCGGTGATCCTTCCGGAGTCTTCCAGAAATCCTACCGGCGACTGATCATTTGATAATTTTATTAAAGAGTTGTCCCGGAAAAGATATAACCTTGTATCGCCCACATGGATATAGTGCAGCAAGTTATTCGGCCGGTCGATCACCGCCACCGTAGCTACACAAGCCATTGCCGAAAGCTGGCTGTCTTCCAGTTTCCTGGCAAAAATCTCCTCATTAGCGAGATTAAACGCAATTTGAAGTTGGGTAAGTGCATCAGATCCGACAGAGGCCATTTCAGCAAGCACCACCTCCTTCGTCAGCGAAGCTGCCACTTCACCTCCTTCATATCCACCTACCCCGTCGATCACACCGGCAATGATAAACTGACCGTTCATCACCTCCTCAGCAATGAAAACATCCTCATTATTATCCCTCACCTTACCGGTGTCTGTAATGCCAAACAAATAATTCATCGCTTAAGGTTTAAAAATATTTATGCCAATAATGCCGTTGAGCAGGATTCTGGAGTTAAAGGGCAGCTCTGTCCAGTCTGGCTGGTTTATACCGCTCCGGGGAACTTCAATCTCATTCAAAATAGTTTTTTCTCCAAAAGAAGCCAGGTAGAATTTGCCATCAGCATGGTTGTACCTGATGCTCAGGTGCGGCGTATTTACCCAGTCTGACGGAATCATAAAAATATGTGGCTCATTCCTGCTTTCGTCTTTGCCTGAGACTATAATTTCATCATTTGTCATCAGGTACTCGACTTTTTTGCCCCTGAAATTCTGATCCGGCATAATGGTTTCCAGCCTGGCGAAAGCTTTGTTCCCCGGGCTGTTTGCAGATCCTGGATTTTTACCCCGGGCTCCAGCATCAGTTCCGCCAGCAGCAGTACCGGCAGGCAGTTCAAATGGCATTTCATAATACCCTTCACTGTAGTAGGTAAATCCGTTCAGTATCTCCTGGTTTACATCCAGTGTCTCTGCAACCCCTGTCTGGCGTGGAATAAAAGTTACACGCAGGTTTTCATTCTTCTGGGTGCTGCCGGGCAAAAGCTTACCAATAAATCCCTTGTCGCCCCTTTCATAATCAGGATGAGACACCAGTCTGAAAACCCACTTAGAACTTGAAGGCTCTACAGTTTTCCCGGATTTGCGGTATTCTTCCAGTATCTGGTAAAACTGGCTTACTGATTCGTGAACGATAATCCCAAAAAGCCCTTGTTTGTGTGCAAGAAATTCCTTGTAATCTTCTTCATTGAAGCAGATGATATACTCATGATAAAAAACAATCCGGTTGGCAAAAGAAAGGGCTGCAATTGACTCTTTAAACTGCGCAATGATATATTTATATACTTCATCAGGAGTTAAGGCTTTAGCTACCTGCTTTTTCTGCGTTTTTTCTGAAGGAAGAAACAAGTCCTGCAGACCTGTTTTTTTCCAAAATGTCGGTTTTTCTGCCATTTAGTTCTGTCTTTGATCTAAGTCATTATCTGTATTCAGCTTTGTGATAAAGGCTAAAAATGTATGGTGGTATCCAGATCCATCACTGTTGTATCCGTTTGCGTCTGCGGTACAGGTTTCAGCTGCTGCACCGGTCTGGCTTCTCCTTCATCTGCTGCCCGGCCTGTGGTATCTATATCCGTTGTATCCTTGTTCTTGTCCCAGGCGTACCCCCTGCGTTCTGATTTAGCCGTAGTATCCGGAGCGGCCACCTCATTCATGCGCGACCTCTTCACCGGCTCATCCGGAGTGGTGAAAAGTAAAAAGTAACTGAGAAATGCTGCCATCAGCACCACACTCATCACCATCACATAAAACACAGGTTTAGAGATCACCACTACGCTATGATCGGCCTCCTTTGTTTGCCCTGCTTCTTCCTGGTAACTGAGGAGCAAAGTCTGCAGCCTTTCATTTTCCATCTGCAGTAAGGAAGTACCTGCAGCGTCGGCCGCACTCAAACCCGCATTTGTCCCCATATGTCCCGCGCCGGCATAGCTTATACCTCCGGCTTCAGAAATACTGGTTTTTATGATGGCTTCCTGCAGTTTTAGTCCATTGGCATATCTGTTCTGAGGGAGTTTTTCCAGGCAGATGCTGATCACTTTAAGCAGCCAGACAGGCACCTGCATTTCGTGCTGCCTTTTCGCTTCAGACCAGCTTTCAGGCAGATTTTGCTGTCTCAGGGATAAAACATCAGGTACCGCCAGTTCCAGGTGACCAACCAGTACATCATTACGTGATTTCTGGCCGTTGTCAATCAATGGGAAAGGGACCTGTCCTGCCAGCAATTCATAGAGTATGACTCCGTAACTATAGATATCTGTTTCGAACAACATCTGGCCTTCGCTTTGCTCCGGCGCCATAAATTCTATCGCACCCGCATGCCTGATACTAGTTCTTCTTTGTTCATCAGACATTGCCGAAAGGCCAAAATCGAGCAGCACATAATTACCGGTATGGATATTAAACTTGACATTATTACTTTTGATATCCCCATGTTTCACGCTCACCTTATGGCAATGTGCCAGGGCATTTGCAAGGTGATCGGCTACTTTAACGATCTCTTTAACAGAAAATATGCGCTCATGTGGTTCCCTAAGCAGGTCTTCAAGGTCCGGCCCCTCAATATATTCCATCTCAATAAAAGGAAAGGAACCGCTTTCGGTAATTCCTGAATTCAGGATCTTTACCACATTAGGATTGGGCTCCTCATTTACTTTCTTTAGTTTTTCTACCTCGTTCCGGAAACTCCTGAAGTTCTTATCTTCAGTGTTTTCCATATGAACAGGGGTAGGCAGCAGTTTTACTGCGGTGATAATCGGGCCAAAACGTCTGCCCTTATATACTGAGCCCTGTCCTCCTGTGCGCAAAGCGCCCATGTTCTCCAAACCTTCAGTAATTGTAAATACTTTACTCATCTAAGCTAATTCTACACTATATGTGGGCAATGATACTACAATTATAGTTCCAAGGATCGATAAAAGTATGATCCCACTAATTTATTAAAATAATAAATGGGTATAGCTATGCTGTGTAAAAAGATGTGCTACATCGTGTAAGTAAAGGTAGTATAATAAAACCCTCCGATCGATGGCCCGCCCAGGTATGAATAATAGTACTTATTGAAAACGTTTGATCCCCCAACCTTTACATTGAGCTTATTCCTGTACAGATCAAAATTCACCTGAGCATCTGTATTTCCATAATGTTTAACCGTGCCATTTACGAGGAAGGTTTGCGAATAGTAACTGCTCTGGTACTTGTACGATACATTAAATCCTAACCTGCCGCAGATTCTTTCTCCGCCAAATGACAGATTGTATATCCATTCAGGAGTATTAAAACCATCTTCCAGTCCGTCATTATTCGTAGTTCTGTCCAGTTTGGAATAGGTTACGTTTCCTCCAAGAGTATATTTCCCCAGCAAACGGTAGCTCAGCCCGAAGCTTCCGCCATAATTATATACGGTACTTTGTGAATTTGTCCATACCCTGTACCTGCTTTGCGTAGCCCTGCTGTTTAATGCCAGTGGAATAGAATCTGCAACGGTGGTATTGGGCACACTCATTTCCACCTGCGCGATAAAGTTTTCATACTTGTTATAGTAAAAGTCGGCATCAAGCTTCAGGTTACGGTCAAGAAACAAAGATTTATAACCAATTTCAAAAGAATTGATATGCTCCGGTTTGATATACTCATAATAGTTTTTTACCAAACGGCTTTTGTTATTTGCTATAGCAGCACTGGTAGTTATCCCTGCATTAAAATCCCGGGTTACAGCCGCCTGAAAAGCATCTATAGAATTTTTAAGATAACTATTTTCGAGCACTCCGTTGGAGAGGATCTTCAAACCCCCAATCCTTTTTACGCCACCGCTGTTCACATTAGAAAAAGCCTCGAAGATACTTGGAAACCTGTATCCGCTCTGAAAGGAAACCCGTATGTTCTGTTCCTCCACGGGCGAATATACTGCAGTAAAACGAGGGTTGAATTTTGTACTGAAGTAATCATTCCGGTCGGCCCTCAGCGTAGCCGTCAGCCGAAGTTTATTGTCCCAGAACTCCCTCCCTACCTGTACAAACCCACCGGTTTTGCTGTAAGAGAAAGTCTGTCCCACTTTAGCAGGGTCAGGGTTAACAAAATAATTGCCATCAGGCTGAATAAAATAACTGCGGTGATCAAAACCTGTCTGGAGATCCAATCCCGTTCTGCGTTTAAAGTTAGCGCCAATCAGCTTTGAAACATCCACCTGTCCCTCGGTGTGCAGCATCTGATCTTTTACGCGCAAGGCAGATCCCACATCCCAGTTATTCAGCTCAGAAAGTTCAGCGAGTTTATCCTGGAAAGCTGCCGTTCCCGGCTGCAGCCTGCCCAGGTCAGCAGCTTGTCTTGCTGCTGCAAAGGCCTCAGGTACCGTAGTACCGGCCGATCTTGATTGGTTAAATCCACTGGTAAAATCAGTATACCACTGGTTGTCTGACTTAAATGCTTTATCCTGATTTTCTGCTGCCGAGCGTAAATTATAAGATTTCCCTGTGTTCTCAGTGGTGACGTATGCGCTGACGCGGAAAATATCATTTTTAAAAGTAAGTGCGTGCTGCTGCAACAGGTAGTCCTGCAATCTGAAACGGTTGGAGCGCTGATAGATATTGTCCAGATCAGCAAAACGATAGGTATAGCTGATTAATGCTTTTGCGCTGACCTTGTAGGCAAGGGTAAGATCTGCCTTCACATTCTGCAGGTGATAGTCAGCCACTTCTTTCTCATCATATCCCGTTCTGGCAACAACGTATTGCCTGCCGCCCAGCGCCACCGTCCTGCGGTTCGAGGATTCGTTTCCATAACCGCTCACGGGATCATAAGCCGGACTTGCCGGGCCTCCGCCAATTCCGGCAGCTGCATTCGCTGAAGCATTGAGGTCCGTCCTGTCATCTGCTATCCAGTCGTAGCCTTTAGTAAAAGTACCATTGACTTTAAATGCCAGCCTGCTGTTTATTTGATGTGCAATTCTGACACTGGTTTCATTGAATAACTTTGCAGAAGTGCCGCCCGGATCATTCACATGATTGAGGCCAACTTTCTGCTGGACACTTACACCTTCACTCGTAAAAGGATCTTTAGTCATGAAATTTGCAAGGCCATTGATGGCATTAAGGCCATATAGTGCTGATGCGGTGCCCGGTATAATCTCCACATGCTCAATATCGAGGTCACTCGGTCCCATCGCATTTCCAATGGGCGCGCCTATATGTGGTGCCTGATTGTCTATCCCGTCTACCATTTGAGTAAATCTCACATTTGTTGTATTGGCAAAACCCCGGGTATTGATGATCCTGAACCCCATACTTGGTGTGATCATCTGCACCCCTTTTATGTTTTCCAGCGCATCAAAAAATGAAGGCGACCCCGATCGTTTAAAAGCAGAAGTATCCATGCGTTCAATACTCACCGGAGAACGTAAAATACTTTCTTCCGTTCTTGAAGCAGTAATTACCACCTCCGGCAACCTGTGCAGGCTATCCTGTATTTTTGTTGTTTTTTTTGTTGCAATGCGTAATGTATCACTGCCTTTTCTGGCAGTTCCGGTATACTGTGCCCTCACTGAGGGAGGATAAACAAAAATAAAAGTACAGAGGAAAATGATCAGTAGTAATTGTCTTTTCATAGATATCGTTATACATTTTGATGAATAACGAATATCCATATATAGTTTCAATTATCTAACTAAAAAACACTACCAATATCACTGTATTGTCTTTTTTAATTTCGCCTGACCATCCAGAATTACCTCAAAATAGCATCATTTGATATGCTGTATGGTAATTGCCGGACTGTGCTTTGCTAAAAACTGCTGGAATTTTTGATAAAACACTTTAAATTCGCTGATCACCTGCTCACCCTTTTCGGTCACGACAGCATTGCCCCCGCCTTTTCCTCCGCGCTGTGAAAGGACAACAGGAGCATCAAGACGCGTATTCATATCTTCTATCATTTGCCATGCCTGGCGATAAGACATACTCATTTGCAAAGCAGCCTGACGGATAGACCCACATGTCTGTATACGTTCAAGCAGCTCCACCCGGCCTGGCCCTACCACCTTTTTCCCGTCTGTTTCGATCCAGAGTTTTCCATTTAATTTGACGTCCATATCAGCTATATATAAAAGATTAACCTGCTTAACAGGGCTCAAGATATTAAAAAATCACATGTGTACCTATGCAGAATGGGTCACACTATTTAAAAAATCGGGCAAAAAACACAATATCTTAACTGCTTCAGTTAATAATTCAAAAATCCCCCTATCTTTGGACTCAAAATTTTACAATTATATTTATATGGCAAAGACTTCTGAAGCTAAAGTAGGAAACATTTTACGTTACAACGGCGAACTGGTAACAGTTACAGAGTTGATACACCGTACGCCAGGTAAAGGTGGAGCGTTCTATCTGGGCAAATTTCGCAATATCAAAACAGGAAAAATTGTGGAAGCCCGTTTAGGAACGGATGAGCAGATTGAAATTTGCCGTGTAGAGACTAATGATTACCAGTACCTGTACGAAGAAGGTGACTATATTGTAGTGATGGACAATGTTTCTTTTGAGCAGTTCAATGTACCTAAAGCATTATTTGGCCCATCGGCAAAATTCCTGAAAGAAGGAATGGATGTGATCATTTCATTGGAAAGCGAAGAGCCGATCATGGCACAGGCACCAAACTTTGTGGAGCTTGAAATTACTTATGCTGAGCCGGCTGTTAAAGGAGATACTTCTTCAGGTGCGCAAAAAAATGTAACAACAGAAAATGGCGTTGAATTAAAAGTGCCTTTGTTTGTGAATCAGGGTGATAAAATTAAGGTAGATACACGCACGGGAGAATACGTTGAACGTGTAAAATAAGATGCATGAGCCCGATCACATTGATGTGTATCGGGCTTTTTTAATACTGCTGCAGATCATCCCTTATTGTATTATGGTATCAAAAATCTCTCCCCTGCTCAGTTTGTCATTGACTTTGGCTATCGCTTCCACTTTTGCTTTCAGGCAAAGCGCATCGTCATCCAGCCTGTAAATATCCTGGAAAAATATCAATTTTGCCCCCTGTCTCTCAGGCCTGATCTTGACTTTAAAGAGATCCCTGCTGGTCAATGGGCGCTTGAAATCCATTTCGATACGGGATACCATTAAAATTATTCCCTGCCGGGTCAGTTCTGCGAATGAAAACCCTTTTGTAATCAGATATTCGTGCCTCGCATGTTCCAGGTAATGCTGATAGTTTGCGTTATTGACCACGCCCTGTATATCGCATTCATAATCCCTTACCTTTAGCTCAATTTCATATATATAGTCCTGCATAGGCTGCAAAGATCATCATTTATCTGATATCTTTTTGATGATCCGTAATCGTAGACCATGGTATTTTTAGCAATCCTTCATAGTGATTAACGGAAACCTGGTCAGAAACCTGGAGTTTATCATACATTTCCCTGGATAAGTTCACCAGATATGGCACGCTCCTCTTTTCCCTTGCTGATAAAGCAATTCTGTAGCTATCAGATTTCTTACTTCTGGTCACCTTAAACAACACAACTGCCTGATATGCTTTGCCGTCAGAAGTATCATAACGGCAATTCAGGATGAGGATGCTCGCAAATCCATACACAAAGGATAGAAATACAACGATAATTATACCGAAGGCCCTGCTTTTGCCGCCAGCTCTTATGAACTCTCTGCTCCTGAATATCAGAAGCGCTGCAGGTATTATAGCAAAGAATAAAGCTTTCTGCCAAACGTCATGATAATCATTAATGTGATAAAAGAAAGCCTTACCGGACAGGATCAAAATGAGGGCCAGAAATCCCCATAATATGGAAGGACACGGGTCGTTTTTTCCAATTCCGATCCTGATCAGCCCTTTGAAAGCCCGCATAATAATGATAAAGATCATAGGCGCAGCAATGGCCAGAGGCAAAATATAGTAATTGATTTTAGAAGGCAAACATAACAGGCAAATCACCACGCCAGCCACATTAATGACCTTCGAGCTTTCTATGGCATAGTTAAACCTTCGTTTTCTGTCATCAATTGTTTTTCCATAGCTCTCATTAAGTAGCAAACTGCGATATGTTGCTTTTTTTTCAAGCAGATCAAGATCAGGATAGCCATTCTTCAGCCATTCAATAATCTGATCCCTACCGCTGAGCAAGGTATTCACCCGGATTCTTTTCTTCCGCGGAGACAGCGGTTCGATATCTAAATATCTCTGATACACACGATAGCCCCTGATTTCGTCGAATCCCAATTGATGGGTAAATAGCGCAGCTGTATAACTAATGTTCTTCTCTCCAATGATAAATTTAGCCCTTATTGTTTCCAGAATCAGGTAAGCTATCATTAGTAAAATCAGCAATACATACAGGGCCACAAAATACTTGTCTGCGCCATCATGTTTGCTAACACCACGTAATAATCTCCCCACGAACAGGGTACCTATAAACAGTTCGAGAGAACCAAATAAAATCAGGTTAAAAATTTTCGATGTTTTGGAATAGGAAAATACTTGCATGCTGAGGCCGCTAAAATCTACATGCAAAGTATTAAAATTAAAGGAACAATTAAAACCTAAGCCTTATTTCTAAAATGCAGACAGCAGAAGGCCAGTATCGCACAGGATAACATCATGAAAAACATCGGATAAGCTGTATCATTGTGCAGCAGTGTCAGCAGGGACGTGATCAGAAAGGCGGACAGATAGCTCATAGAGCCGATCAGCGCAGAAGCAGATCCCCCGTACGAAGGAATTGAACCAATGTATAATGCGGTAGCATTTGGTAAAATCAATCCCAGCATAAACAGAAAAATCAGGATCAGTGCCAGTAAAAGCGGAAATGCTGCATGGAAATAAACCACGGACAAGATCAACAATCCCGTAACGATCTGAGAAGAAATGGCATACCTCGTAATGGTATGAGGCTCGAAATACCGCAGTAACCTCGCATTTAAAATCCCGGCACAGATGAAACCCACCGCAGAGCCGGAAAAAACATAACTGAACTGCTGTTTGCTTAAGGAATAGAGCTGCGTGAATACGAATGGAGAAGCAGTCACAAAGGAAAATGCAGCACTGTTACTGACAGACCTGACCAGCGCATAATTGATAAATGCCGGATGCGATATACAATAACGGTAGCTTTTGAGGATTGAAGGAAAATTCAACCGCTTGTCCTCAAGTGCCAGCTTTCCCGCTGGTAATATTGTCAGACATCCCATTAATCCAATACCTGATATGATGGCCATGATCAGGAACAAAAACTTCCAGGTACCATCAGATGCCAGGATACCCCCTGCCATTGGCGCAAGTATTGGAGAAACACCCATGATGATCTGCAGTAAGGTAAAGACATAAGCTGCATTTTTGCCCTGATACAGATCATTGACCAAAGCCCTTGAAATGACCTGGCATCCGCTGCCTGCCAGCCCCTGCACAAATCTCAGGCACAAGAAAACCGTGAAAGATTGCGTTAACATACAGCATACACTACAGGCCATATAAATCACCAGCCCGATTCTCAGTGGCATTTTTCTTCCCCAAACATCAGATAGCGGCCCAATGATCAGCTGGCCGAAGGACATACCAAAGAGGAATAAGGTGACAGTGCTCTCCACACGCACAATGGGCACCTTAAAATGACCCGCCATCACTTCAAAAGCCGGGAGGTACATGTCAATAGAAATAGAACCGATCGCTGTTAAGATCCCCAATGTTAGGGTGATCAGCAAGACATATTGGTTGTTTTTCATTTGAGCTGTTAATTCCGGGTTATTTGCTGCAAACTAACTTTACCTATGCGTAATTCCAAGTGTTAACCCAGAAATAAAATCTCAAAATTTAAGTGCCTGATAAAAATTCCAATACTAGTCGCAATAATTCTTCTGGTTGCTCTTCAGCTATGTAATGTCCACAATCTGGGATGCTCACCGAGCTTACTTCATGATCTGCAATCTTCTGCATTGCTTTCCCCATATTTAATCCCTGCGAATTGGCCGCTCCTATGGCAAGAACAGGTATATGTAATTTATGCCTGTAACTTAGATTTTGTGCAGCGCTTTCTGTGAAAGCCCGGTAATAATCAAAGCCCTTTCTTAATCTTTCCCTACCGCTGTAAGCTTTAACATAGGTTTCGATATCAGCGCTGCTGAAAGCATCTTTGATGGTTGTTTTTTTCTCGAAATACCATTTCAGGTATTCACTCTCTTTCCCTTCAATCAGAAATTCAGGTATTTCGTCAATTGCATGGAAGTAAAATTGCCAGATCTTTTTAGCGTTTACAGGCGAAAACACCTCGTCAGGGATCAGGCCCGGAATGCCACCATCAAGCACAATAAGCGATTTCAGGATTTGCTGATATTCCAGGGCCATTGTAACTGCTACCCATGCACCTATATCGTGTGCCATCACATGAATACCGCTAAGCTTCAACTGTTGGCAAAACGAGTGTATCAAACCAGCTACTGTTCCTGTATCCGCATGTTGTGCCGCATCATCGTTGCCCAATCCGGGCAGGTCTATTGCAAAAACATGGTAGTAATGTTTTAATTGAGGCATTACTTTTCTCCATATATGGGAGGTTTGCGGCCAGCCATGCAATAAAACCAGGGGCTCTCCCATACCATCCTCATGATAACGTACCCTGATCCGATCAATCACTACAACTTTCTTTTCCGGCATTCCACTCGGGCTTTGCATTTGCATATCTTTTAAATTTAAAGTCCAAATGTCGTTTAAACATCAGCTGTTAAAATTGAAGATATCGCGTATATACTTGTAACTTTAGAGCATGACAATACTCAGGCAATTTGATCCACTGGTCATCAAAGATTATATGGCCACAGTTTTTCAGTACAAACCTCATGGACATACTTATTATGAGCTCATTTATATTGTCAAGGGTAAAGGCATCCATTTATTCAACCATAACCGGATCAGCTACCAGACGGGAGACCTGTTTTTAATATCCCCCGGAGATCATCACCATTTTGAAATTATACAGCCGACCCGCTTTGTGGTCATTAAATTCACCGAAGAGTACTTCGAAAAATCAAATCCCTGCGGGAGCTTTTCCCGACTGAAACCACTGGAACTGATGCGTATGAGCGCATTAAAGGAGAATAAACTGATACTCGACCAGTTTGCGGCAGCGTCCCTGAAAACCACCATACAAAACATTACCGCGTACAGGGAACAGCGTAATGTCTGGTCTTCATTATATATTTATTTTCAGCTCTTGTCTGTGTTTGCACTGATCACGGAGTTAAAAGCGGCAGATATATCATTGATAAATTCTGACAGGGAACATCTTATCGATTATATACATCAGCATATCTATCAACCACAAAAATGCCGTATAAAAAATATAGCTGAACATTTTAATATATCAGCCACCTATTTTAGTGACTATTTCAGAAGAAATTATCACATTGGTTATCGTGAATACCTGAACCAATACCGCATCAGCCTGATACAAAAAAGGATCGAAAGTGACATGATGAGCTCAAAACAAATCGCCGAAGAATTCGGATTCAGCGATGAAAGTCATTTCTCTAACTTTGTTAAAAAAAAGCTTAAACAAAGACCGGTATCGTACCGGAAGGATAAGCTCAAATAATGGAGCTGAGCAGGGAACTATAACAGTTACCATACGGCTATCCCTAAATTCCCCTTGGTTTTCCCTTACTTCGTATGATGTTTTGCCCTTGCGTGCCATTGTCCTACCCCTAACGTACCCCTAAGGTAGTGCTACTGAACATCGTTGTACCATAGCACTACCTTAGGGGTACGTTAGGGGTACAAAAAGGCAAATCTTAAGCTGAAGAAATTACGCATAATTTAAGAATTTGGGGCGATAGCAACTATCAGCTAACCTTATCCCTTGTCGGATAATTGAGGAGATATCCGGTCATCAACATAGACGTAACCGGACATCTGTACATCTCTGTATGTGTTATTTAAAATAACATAAACAAAAAGACCAAATTCTTTATTATATTTATAATCAGATGTTTGCGTACGGTTAACTAAAACCATACTATCGCACAATCTTAAATGTTTTATTTATTCACAATTTAAATTTATTAAAATGGCAATCGTAAAAAGCGGTCCATACGTTGGATTTTCGGGAACAGTTGATGGTATCACCTATTGTCCCCAGCCTGATGGTACAACCACAGCAAAGAAGAAGAATACAAGAACTACAAAACCAGACAGTAAAGATCAGGCCTCAGTAAAGGATGATACAGGAATTTTCTCAGGAGCAATAAAGCATTTACTGGATCTGATCAACTTTGGTTATGCGCTGGAAGCAAAAACAAAAACGAGGAGCCCCTGGAACACCATGGTGCAATGCAACCGCAAAGTTGTGTTACAGGGTGAGTACCCCAACCGGTATGTTGACTTTTCGAAACTTTTGCTGACCAAAGGTACGCTGCCCCTGCCAGTAAATTTGGCGGCTACCAGAACAGCAAAAGGATTAGTTTACAGCTGGAGCAGCGAAGTGCTTCCAAAACGCAGTCATTACAGTGATCATCTGATCATGGTGGCTTATTTCCCTGAACTTGAAGAATCAAGATATTTGTTATCAGGCGCATTAAGGTCTGCCGGAACAGATATATTGTCTCTTGAAGGGATCAAGAAAGGAAATAAAGCACATGTGTATGCAGCTTTTATTACTGACGACCATAAAGGGATTTCGAACAGTGTTTATCTTGGACAATTTAACTGGTAATCATCATGGGAAAGAATAAAAGCAGATCCATACTTGGAGATTATTCAGGAACGGTTGGCACCGTAGTGCTGTATAGTTATCGTGGTATTCCGGTGGTGAAGTCAAGACCAATATCAAGCAGAAAACCCGCCACTTCAAAGCAACTTGATCAAAGAAATATTTTCAGGCTGGTGACCAAACTCATCGAACCATTGAAGGACGATTTCAAACGAGGCTATCAGTTGCCCAGGAAGTCGGCACTGTCTCCCCAAAATGCCGCTGTATCACATCATATGAGACATAACGTGGGAGGAGACCCCG
>Ga0163161_10001505_pt1 | contig 17233 bp, 16 predicted proteins | sample S45metaG_FD_129847 | JGI IMG/M metagenome (GOLD analysis project Ga0163161, IMG submission 129847) | Switchgrass rhizosphere microbial communities from Kellogg Biological Station, Michigan, USA - S4-5 metaG | ecosystem: Host-associated > Plants > Roots > Rhizosphere > Soil | place: USA... | reverse complement strand
TACATTACTACTCAAACACTTATAGGCGCAAAGTAATTTTATAATGGATAAAAGGAGCTTAAAGGTGGCTGTTATCGACTTGAATAACGGTGCACCTAATCAGGGTATGCGGGGAATCCAGGAAATTTTATCCCGTTTTAGAAATGAAAACAATATCGATTTAAGCTTTGATATTTTTGATTTAAGGCAAAAAGGTGAGATACCAGACATTGGATATGATGCCTATATATCGAGTGGTGGCCCTGGCAGCCCCATTGAAAGTAAAGGGGGAAAATGGGAAAATGATTTCTTTAATCTTTTGGATCAGATTGAAGCTTTTAACCATCAAAATGAGGAGATAAAAAAATATGCCTTCTTAATTTGTCATTCCTTTCAATTGGCTTGCAGAAAATATGAATTGGGCAATGTAACCGAAAGGCGGTCGAATGCTTTTGGCATTTTCCCCATTACCTTAACCGAAGATGGAGAAAAAGATGAGATCTTTAACGGGATCACTAATCCTTTCTTTTCTGTTGACAGCAGGGATTGGCAGGTTATCGAACCCGATTTTGCGGCTTTCGAGCGAAAAGGCGCAACACTTCTGGCCATTGAGAAAGAACGTAAACATGTGGATTTAGAACGCTGCATGATGTCGATCCGTTTTTCCGATGAAATTATCGGCACCCAGTTTCATCCTGAGGCCGATCCGGTAGGCATGAAAATGTATCTACTTCAGGAGGAAAAGAAAAAAGCCATTGTGGATATGCATGGGGAACAGAAATACCTCGATATGCTGAACAGTTTGGACGATCCGGCAAGGATTGTACTTACACAAAGTGTTATTCTACCTAATTTCTTACAAAAAGCAATTGGGAATTTGCAAGAGGTATAGTTTTATTTATGGAAATAGAGGAAGATTATAAACTTGAAAATATCGATTTAGAGGATATTGAACACACTATTGCTAAGATAATTACATCTTTAAAAATTACACTGCCATCAGATGCATTTTTAGAAGTAAAAACATTTGGAGACATCTGTGAAGTTTTTCAAAAGAACATTAAATACCAACACGAAGAAAGCTGCACTACTCAACAGGCCTTTTATAAAATCCGTAACGCCATTGCTATTTCACAAAAAATAGACAGGAAAAATATTAGCCCCGGCACTCGCTTAGATGAAATTTTCCCCAGAATTGGGCGTAGAAAGAAAATAAAAAAATTTCAAAAAGAACTAGCTATACCTGTTAATTTTTTAACTATGAAAACATGGCTTGTGCTTTCCATTATTGCTGGTTTCCTAATCTCATTGGTAGCTTTTTTCTTTAATTGGAAATTTGCTTTAACAGGAGTTTTGAGCTGCTTGATTTTTAATTGGATCGCAACAAAACTTCAACAGGAAATTGAATTAATTTCAATTGGAAATCTTGCTAAAAAAATAGCCAGAGAACATTATTTGCAGGCGAGACGAAATCAGGATACTATAAATAAAAGAGAAATCACAAAGGTTATTCAATGTAATTTTATAGCCGACCACGATTTAAAACCGACAGATTTATATCAAGATGCGTTACTTTCTAAGTGTTGACCAAATTACAAACCTATGATACCTGCCCAACGCAAAAATTTCAACCAGCAGTTTACCGAAGAGAAGTACCAAAACTTTCTTACTGAATTGCAAAACGGCTATCCTCAAATTCCTTTTAGGGTTGCAGAAACTCCGGTTTTTGTCCCAAAAGCGTTAAAGGAAAAATTAATTGCTGCGGGAGAGGAAATCATCAACCTGATTAAACAGCCTAACTTTAAAACACTTACGCAAAAGTCGATTCCTGCTGAGTGGAACGTACCCAACGAAAATGAGCAGCCCCATTTTTTAACTTTCGATTTTGGGATCTGTAAAAATGATGCAGGGGAGCTTATCCCTATGCTGATCGAAATGCAGGGTTTCCCATCGTTATATGGCTTTCAGCACCATCTGGCCAAAACCTTTCAAAGCAATTTCGAAGTAGATAGCTCGGTTAACTATTTTTTAAACGGCTATAGCGAAGAAAAGTATATCCAATTGCTTAAAGAAGTGATCATCGGTAAACATCAGGCAGAAGAAGTAGCTCTGATGGATGTAGACGCACCCAATCAAAAAACCGCTATCGATTTCTTCGTCACACAGAAACTGCTGGGTATTAAAATTTTGGCACTGGAAGACATTAAAAAAGCAGGCAAACAACTCTTTTACGAAGAAAATGGCAAACAGGTTCAGCTAAAGAGAATTTACAACCGCCTTATTTTTGATGAAGTTGCCGATAATATTGCCATTTTTAAAAACAGCTTCGATCCCCGCGAAGAACTGGATATCGAATGGGTTACACACCCCAACTGGTTCTACCGCATCAGCAAGTACACCATGCCCTTTTTAAAAAGTGAATTTGTACCTGAAACACGTTTCCTTAACGAATTAACAGTCATTCCACCCGATTTAGAAAATTATGTATTAAAACCACTGTTTTCTTTTGCCGGCATGGGTGTAATTATCGATGTAACTGAAACAGACATTACTCAAATAAAAGATCCCGAAAACTGGATTTTACAACGGAAGGTAAACTATGAACCAGCTGTTCAGGCCCCTGATGGTGGTGTAAAAGCCGAAATCAGGATGATGTATTTATGGCCGGATGGCAGCGAGCCTCAGTTGTGTATTAATCTGGCCCGATTGAGCAAAGGCAAAATGATCGGGGTGCGTTACAATGCCAATTTCGACTGGGTTGGCGGTACGGTTGGCTTTATGGAGGAATAATTCTCGTTTTATTAACCACAGAGCACACAGAAATCTGAAGAGAAATTATATTTCCGTGTTTTCAGTGAATCCGTGGCAAAAACAAAAAACAGTGAATAACAACGTAATTAATATTATCCGGCCACGGATTCACATAAAACAAGCGCTATGCCCTCTGTGTAAAACCCGGTGTTCTCTGTGGTGAAACAAGCAATATATTTACATTCAACTGAACAGCAAAGCACTAAAAGCCCTTATATTTGTATCATGGATATTCAAACGATTTTAGTCTTTTTACTTTTTGCGGTAGCATTGGTATATGTTGGCCGTTTGGTTTTTAAATCTTTACAGGTAAAAAAAGATGGTTGCGGTGGAAATTGTAAATGTGGTGTAGATTTTTCCGATATTAAGCCCGTAAAAAAATAACAGTCCATCTTTATGATTCATCAGTTTAAAACTTACTTTCAGTCAAAAATAGATTTAACTGATGAACAGTTCGATAGCATTTCTGCTCCACTAAAGGTTAAAAAGTTCGATAAAAACGAAATAGTACAATTTAAGGGCGACATCCTAAAATATGGCTTTTTTGTGGGTAAAGGTTTACTGCGGGCCTATTCTATTGATGCGAAAGGGAAAGAGCATATTATCCAGTTTGCGCCTGAAAACTGGTTTGTATCTGATCGCAATCAAATGCATGATGAGCCATCCGATTTTTTTATCGAAGCCATAGAGGCTACAGAAGCCGTTATTGTTCCTGATAATTTTATGAGTGAAGCTTCGCGTAAAGTTCCATGTTTGTTGGCCTTAAATGTAACCATGCTTCACAATTCGATCCGTTTTATGCAAAAAAGGATCAACATGTTGTTAAGTGCCACGGCCGAAGAGCGGTACCTCGATTTCATTAAGCTTTACCCCAACCTTACCCTCCGCGTACCACAGTGGATGATTGCATCATACCTGGGCATCACACCCGAATCGCTAAGCAGGGTAAGAAAAGAACTGGCCAATAAACATTTCAGGCCTTAGGTAATTTTGAATGTTGAGTTTTGAATAAGTGAATGACTTAATTCAATCTAATCTTTCAATATTGCAACATTCAATCATTCTGCAACTCAATCACTTCCTTTCTTACCATACATCAATCTTGAGCTGAAACCTGTGTTGTACTTTTGTGTTGTAAATATTAAACATCTCAAAAAACAAAAGATATGGCAACTACAAAATGGACATTAGATCCAACCCACAGCGAATTACAATTTAAAGTAAAACACTTAATGATTACTACCGTAACCGGTAGCTTAAAAGCCTTTTCAGCAGAACTAACATCTGAAGGTGATGAATTTGAAAATGCAGAAATTTCTTTCAAGGGTGATATCGATTCGATTGATACCGGAAATACCGACCGTGATAACCACTTAAAAAGCGGCGATTTCTTTGACGCAGAAAAATTTGCGCACATCGAATTCAAATCCAATTCAGTAGAAAAAGATGGTGGCGATTATATCGTTAAAGGTGATTTAACCATTAAAGGCGAAACTAAACCTGTAAAATTAATCGCAGAATTTGGTGGTATTGCGACCGATCCATGGGGAAATACCAAAGCAGGTTTTACCTTAAGTGGAAAAATTAACCGTTCTGACTTTGGTTTAACCTGGAATGCTGCCTTAGAAACCGGTGGCGTAATGGTAAGCGAAGAAGTTCGCCTTTTAGGTGAATTGCAGTTTGTAAAAAGTGTATAAGCAATAGGTGTTTGCGATAAGCGTAATGTATCGCTTATCGCCAAACGCATAACAGAAAGGTTCCGGTAATGGAAACAAAACAAATAGAAAAAGTACTGAAAGCCCCCGCCCCGCACATGGTTGGCGATGGCTTTAGGGTACACAACTTTTTCCCCAGCGGTTACGAGATCAATATGAGTCCGTTTTTTTTAATGGATTATGGCTCAAAGATCGAGTTTTCCGCAAGGAAAGAACCGAGGGGCGTTGGTGTACATCCGCACCGGGGTTTTGAAACCGTAACGATCGCCTACCATGGCGCGGTTGCGCATCACGATAGCTCTGGAAACAGCGGTGTGATTTATCCCGGCGATGTACAATGGATGACTGCAGCAAGTGGTGTATTACATAAAGAATATCACGAGGAACAATATAGCCTTACTGGAGGTCCTTTTCAAATGGTCCAGCTTTGGGTTAATCTTCCTGCCAAGGATAAATTGGGTAAACCAAGATATCAGGCAATTAAACAGGCAGATATGGCCCATTTTGATGTGCCAGAAAATGGAGGCAAAATCGAAATCATCGCAGGTAATTATCAGGGCATTAATGGCAATGCAAATACCTTTACCCCCATCGAGCTGTATAACGCCAGGTTAAATAAAGGTGGTGAGGCTATTTTCAACTTCGCCGAAAATTTCAACACCGGATTTATGGTGATTGAGGGTTCTATCAAAATCAATGGGTCCGAAACCGCATCCGTAGATAATTTTGTTTACTTCAAAAACAAAGGGCAAGAAATTCAGATCGAAGCCCTTGAAAATTCTGTAGTGCTGATTTTAAGCGGCGAGCCTATAGATGAACCAATTGTTCAATATGGCCCGTTTCTAATGAACACAGAGGCCGAAATCAATCAGGCCATCGAAGATTACAACCAGGGAAGATTTGGTTATTTAGAAGAGTAAACTGATATCGTCGTGCTGATCCGATAGCTACGGATTTGTTTCAGCATCTTTTACATAAAATCCTATTTTAGAATAGGTTAAAAAGCCGGCATTTTTGTGAAATTTGTCGGCTTTTATATATTTAAAATCTGTTTATTCTTTTTATTCAGCGCTTTATGAAACTGATCAATAGCAAGATAAAAATAGTATCTTAGGGTAGAACTAACGATCACCATCTCCATCCTTTCTTTTTAAATCATTCATCCAATCTTCATATTCGTTAGTGACATTTGATCATCAATCAGAACAGAAAAATGTCCGGAAAACAAATATTTCAAACTGAGACTAAAAGACGCTGGCACACCTTCACATGGGTAAGCCGCACATTTTTTTTAGTTTTCATAGGCGCAATCATCTGCGTGGTGTATACCCTTTCATCTGTACAGGAACCCAATTTGCCCTTCATCAATACCAATTCTCCACTAACACAGAAGCAGTTAGAGAAGTTAAAGAAATCGCAACAGTACAAGGACTTCACAATCGAAAAATCACAGCTCCAAAAAATTAGAAAAGACCGTGAGCACCGCATCTTAACCCATCGAGGCAATAGCAAACGGATCAATATGGCTTTTTATGTAAGTTGGGCATCAACCGTTGGAAAATCTTTACCAGATCTCAAAAGGAACATTGGCCATCTGGATATGGTCGCTACCGAATCCTTCTTTTTAAACGGCGACTCTATTGTGGATAAAGCGGATACTGCCGCGTTAAAAGTAATCCATACTGCCAAAAAATCAGCTATTGCAGTAGTTTCCAATTACAATAAAGATCATTGGGACGGTGCAGCAGTAAGGCGCTTATTGAACGATCAACCTGCACAGCAGAAATTAATCTACGATCTCATCGCCATCACAAAAAAATATGGTTACAGTGGCATTAATATTGATTTTGAAGAGCTGAATCTTGAAAACAGCGACAGTTTTCACGCTTTCATGAAAAATCTTTACAGTCAGTTCCATGCCGAAAAATTGATCGTTTCGCAAGATATTTCACCCGAAAACGACGATTATAAACCAGAAATCCTTCAAAAATACAATGATTATATTATACTGATGGCTTACGACCAGCATACAGAACAAAGTAATGCAGGCGACATTTCCCATCAGGAATGGGTTGAAGAGAAACTTGATGACATTTGCAGCAAGGTAGATGCCAATAAAGTGATTCTGGCTTTAGCTTGTTATGGTTATGATTGGCCAGAGAATAGTTTCGGTAAATCCGTTACCTATGAAGAAGCGATGACTATGGCTGTTAATTACAAAAGTAAAATAAACTACAGTCCTGCCTCAGCCAATTTAAACTATACGTATAACGATGGAAGTGGAATTAAACATGAGGTTTATTTTACCGATGCGGCAACCTATTTTAATTTAATCCGCAAGGCAGATGATTGGGATATCGCAGGTATTGCGTTATGGCGTTTAGGCTCAGAAGACAAGCGTTTATGGTCTTTTATTTCGAATGACCTTAGTTTGGATACCTTAAAGAAAAAGCCATTCGATCTGCGTAAAATTGCTTCGTTAAACATGGGTGGCATCTCTTATATCGGCGATGGTGAGATATTAGATTTAATTTCTACACCAACGCCTGGAAGTGTTAAATTCACTTTAAACAAAGACAATTTTTCAATCGCCGATCAAAAATACACCAGGCTCCCTGAACAATATGTAATTAAACGGTTCGGCGAGGCAGACAAGAAAATTGCCTTGACATTCGATGATGGTCCCGACCCTGTTTATACCCCGCAGGTACTCAATATTCTGAAACAGGAAAAAGTACCTGCCTGTTTTTTCGTGGTTGGCATAATGGCCGAAAAGAACATGGAATTGCTTCGGCAGGAATATAATGATGGTTATGAAATCGGAAACCATACCTTCTTCCATCCAGATATGTCGGCCATCGGACCAAGACGCGTGAAGTTCGAGCTGAATGCAACCCGGAGGCTAATTGAAGCCGTTACCGGACACAGTACCATTTTATTCCGCGCACCGTTTAACGCCGATGCAGAGCCGCAGAACATTTCTGAAATTTTACCTGTTGCCCAAAGCCGTAAAGAGAACTACATCAATATCGGCGAATATATCGATCCCGAAGATTGGGAACCCGGCAAAACCGCTGATCAGATTTTTAATGAGGTGGTGAAACAGCAAGACAATGGCAATATTCTCTTATTGCATGATGCCGGCGGAAACCGCGAAGCTACCGTTGCTGCTTTGCCGCGGATCATCAAATTCTTTAAGGCAAAGGGATATACCTTTACAACGGTTGGCGATTTAATGGGCAAAAAAAGGTCAGAACTGATGCCAGCGGTTAAATCAACCGCAAACAGTGGTTTTTCAGGATCTGGTGATTATTTTTTCATCAATTTCTTTTACTACGGAAACATGATCCTGAATATCATATTTTCTGTTGCTATCGTATTGGCTATTTTGAGGACGATATTTATTGCCTATCTCGCCTTCAGACAGCGAAAAAGAGCAAAACGTAATGTGGGTAAACTGATCACAAACCCGTCAGAGAAAGTGAGTATTATCATCCCGGCTTACAATGAAGAGGTTACGGCGGTGCAAACCATTAACAGTCTTTTAAAAACTACCTACCCTGATTTTGAACTGATTTTTGTAGATGATGGTTCAAAAGACAAAACCTTTGAGATCATTGACCAACATTTTGGTAACCATCCTCAGGTAAAGGTTTTCAGAAAAGAAAATGGAGGTAAGGCATCTGCTTTAAATTATGGTATCTCAAAAGCCAGTGCCGAATTTGTAATATGTATAGATGCAGATACCCAGTTAAAGGATGATGCGGTTACTGAATTGATGCGCTATTTCTATAGCGATAAAATTGCTGCCGTAGCAGGAACTGTAAAAGTTGGAAATGCCAATAACATCATCACCAAATGGCAATCTATTGAATATATCACCGCTCAGAATATGGATAGAAGAGCCTTCGATTTATTAAATACGATTACCGTTGTACCAGGGGCAATTGGTGCTTTTAGAAAAAAGGTGATTCTTGAGGTAGGCGGATTTACTATCGATACCCTTGCCGAAGATTGTGATTTAACCATGCGCATTTTAAGGGCAGGTTATAAGGTGAAAAATTGTGATAATGCAATTGCTTACACCGAGGCGCCAGAAACGGTAAACATGCTCTTAAAACAACGTTTCCGCTGGAGTTTTGGTGTAATGCAGAGTTTCTGGAAAAACAGAAAAACACTGCTCAACAAAAAATATGGTTATTTCGGAATGGTAGGGATGCCTAATATTCTGATCTATCAGATCATTTTACCCTTATTTTCACCCCTTGCCGATCTCTTTATGCTTATTTCTTTAATTAGTGGCTTGTTTTCTTTGAGTGCAATCAATAACTTAACCTTAACCGGTTTTTCAGGGATTCTAAGTCTGCATAATGGTTTTGGTCAGGTACTTTTCTATTATATCATCTTCATTATCGTGGATATGATCTTTGCCGCTATCGCCTTCCGGATGGAAAAAGAAAAGTATGGCAATTTACTCTACATTTTCCCACAGCGCTTTTTCTGGAGACAACTCATGTATGTGGTATTATTCCGCTCCTTCAGAAAAGCCATTAAAGGGGAATTGGAAACCTGGGGAACAATGAAAAGAACAGGTAACGTGAAAGAGCAGGTAGCATAATATTAGTTTATAAAAAAGAAGGCAGTTTTTTTTAGAAACCTGCCTTCTTTCGATATCCTTTTCTCCCTCGACAAAAAACGTAAACAATTCATAACAAGCTATTTAAAAAAAAACATTATTATTGTTAATGGAAAAATCTAACCAAACTCCATTTTCTATTAAAAAGCTTTTATTCACTGCACTGGTTGCCGGAACATTAGATGGACTTGCAGCGGTTATATTCTTAGGAAAGATGAATTTTATGGGGGTATTTCAATATATCGCCAGTGCCATCTTCGGAAAGGAAGCATTTGCGGGAGGCATTGAAACGGCACTTATCGGCTTAGCTTTACACTATTTTATAGCTTTTAGCTTTACCTTAGTTTTTACTATCGCATCCACAAAAACTTCCATGTTAAGACAAAACATTATCTTATCGGGAATAATTTATGGTGTTGTAGTCTGGAGCATCATGAATTTATTGATTGTTCCGCTCACTAAAATACCGGCGGCTCCATTTAATTACGAAAGGGCAATTCTAAATGCAGTTATTCTGATTTTCTGTATTGGCCTACCGATTTCGTACCTAACAGCACGTAAGCTGTAAATATGAACTAGGGTTTTTCTATCAAACAAACCGCATAAGAAACAACACCTTCTTCCCTACCAATAAAGCCCATTTGCTCGTTGGTGGTTGCTTTTATCGATATGTCGTCTGTAGAGATGCCAATGGCATCAGCAATATGCTGTTGCATGGCTGGGATATGGGGATTAATCTTAGGCGCTTCTAAGCACAGCATCGCATCGATATTGCCAATCTGCCACCCTTTTTCAGCTAACAGTTTAACCGTTTCTTTCAATAAGATGAGGCTGCTAATACCTTTCCATCTATCATCGGTATTTTTAAAATGGAAACCGATATCACGCAGGTTGGCCGCACCTAAAAGTGCATCGCAAATGGCATGGAGTAAAACATCGGCATCTGAATGTCCGAAAGCACCTTTATGGTGTTCCAAGGTAACCCCACCAACAACAAATGGATGCTGATCTTTTAACTGATGCACATCGAATCCGAAACCTACTCTAATTTTCATGTATATTTATTTTAATCTTATTTATCTTTTGCTTTTATTCTCGCCAAAGTTAAACAATAGACCAAAACGTAAGGTATTTGCAAGCGGACTGGTTTGCGCATTTGCAATTAAATAAGAGAAATCTATATTAAAAACGTTGTATTTTAAGCCTAAACCTAAAGTAAAGTAACGGCTATCGCCCTTCATTGGGCTTTGGTAGTTATAACCTGCTCTAACGGCAAACTGTTGGTTATACCAGTACTCTAAACCTGTAGAAATTCCAACTTCTTTCAGTTCTTCGCTAAAGCCACCCGGTGCATCGCTAAACGAGCCAAAAATTCCGGCGGGCACCGAACGGTTCGGATTTTTTCCACTCACAATATTATTGTTCGAATCGTATATCGGTTGCGTTGGCACCAGCAATTTATTAAAATCAAGTGCAAAGGTTAAAGTGCTAAAATCGTCTACAGTGATTGTAGACGCACCACCTATCTTAAAATTGGTGGGTAAAAAGAAACTCTCGCCACCATCAGAATAGCTCATTTTTGTTCCGATGTTTGAAATATTAGCGCCTGCAGAAAGAATAGCCTGCCGGCCAAACATTGTTGTAGTAGTTTTATATAATCCCGATACATCAACTGCCAGCGCATTTCCACCATGTACCTGGCCGGAAGATGAAAATTGTCCGGAAGCTAAATTGGAGTAGATATACCTTAGCGAGGTCCCCAAAGAAAACTCTTCACCAAAATTACGGGCAAAAGAAACATCAAAAGCAAGTTCATTGGGATTAGAAATTCCAAGATCCTGTTGATTGATATCGGTAAGTTGAATCGAGCCCAAAGAAAAATACCGTAATGATGCGCCAATGGTATTGCGATTATCTAATTTATAAAAGCCACTTAAATAAGCGAGATTAATGTCAGGCACCAAACTTTTTAACCATGGACTGTAAGAAACAGAAAACCCGTAAGGCTTATCTAAAAAAGCAAGTTTAGAAGCATTGATACTGGCTGAATTTACATCTCCTGTAACGGCTACACCAGCATCACCCATTGCACCGGCACGGGCATCGGGCGTAATGAGCAGGAATGGAACTGCTGTTACAATGTTGTTCGACTCGCTACCATTTGTTTGGGTATTGCCTATGGTTACCTGAGCATTTGTTTTACCAAATACTAAGGCCATTGAGAGTGCAGAAAAAGCAAGTTTACTAATGTACTTGAAATTCATCCTTTAAAGGTACGTAATTTTAGATCCTGGTATTTAGCAATACTGAAGAATATATCAGTAACGTAAAACCAAAACTTATATTTCACCAAATTACGAATTCTATCATTATTTACTAATTAAAGCTACGATTTTTACATACGGGTGTGACTGCAAAAAATGCAAGTATAAAGCTAATAGCCATTTAGCAAATAATTTAATCCATATCTTTTTATTAAATACATTTATTAGGTTGATTTACCCGATTTAATCGCTATAAACCAATAAACCAAATATGGTTAATTTCTTGATCATCTTTTTCAAAATATTAGGACTCGATATTTATTTTCTGAGATGATAGCCCCCAATAGCAGATAATATAAATATGCCAGACAAGCTTTCCGTTTTATTCAAATTACAATATTGTAAATTTTGTATAAACAAATTGTAATTGACAATTAAAACAATACACAATTTTAGCAATAAAAAAATTTATCTCGCTTATTTATAATTATTTAGCAAAAATTCCGTTTTAAAAATAAACAGACGCAATACGATATAAAATAATACGTTATGGGTTAAAAATAATCAATATTTTATTGCCACATTATTTATATATTCATTTAAAATTGTTTAATTTTATCGGTTGAATCCCTATAGGGGACGATATTCCCAACGTACTATATGAAAAAACTATTACTATATTCTTTTACTTGTTTATCATTAGCCGCCTTACTTTCGAGTTGTAGCTCAAAAAGTGCGAGTTCTAGTAAAACAGGTATCCCTTATGCCGACAGGAAAAGCAAAAACAATCAATCAGGTGCTTTTGCTGTGGCTACCAAATATAAAAGAGCGCCGGGACCTGGTTTAATTCCAATTGAAGGTGGTGTTTTGGTAGTAGGCGGTAGTGCCATCGAAGTACCAGGTGTAGAACCGAATATTTATAACTATAAAAGACAGGTTACCGTTCCGTCTTTTTATATGGATGAAACTGAAGTATCGAATACCGATTGGTTAGAATACTTACACTGGATCAGATACAACTTTCCTGAAGACCGCGAATTTTATTACAATGAATTACCAGATACATTGGTATGGCGCCAGGCATTATCATATAACGAACCTTACGTAGATAACTATTTAAGACACCCTGCTTACCGTGATTATCCTGTTGTGGGTGTTTCATGGGAGCAAGCTTCCCGTTATTGTGAATGGAGAACATCCAGGGCAAACGAATTTATTTTACGTGAAAAAGGAATCTTAACTGATTATAAGACACTTGCTGGTAATGGTAGAGGAAACACAGCTACTACGGCAGCTGCCCCTAGGCCTGATAAACCATATAACGACGCAGCCTATCAAAACGGACAATATCAGGACATAGGTAAAAATGCACCTATTGATTATAATACCAGATCGGGTGCTGCAACTACAACTGCCGGAGGAGCAGCAGCAGCTCCAGCATCTGGAGGTAGAAACAGTCAACCCAGAAGAACCGCTACATTAGAAGATGGTGTAATTATGCAACCATATCGCCTACCAACAGAGGCCGAATGGGAATATGCAGCTTTAGGTTTAATTGGTAATACAGAATACGAAAATATCAATCAGAATAAGATTTACCCCTGGAACGGATTAGGTGTGAGTTCAGCCAAAAAGAAAACAAGGGGTATGATACAGGCCAACTTTAAAAGAGCGCCTGGAGATTATATGGGTGTTGGCGGTTCATTGAATGATAAAGGAGATTTAACCGTTCCGGTTATCCAGTATGCACCAAACGATTTCGGCTTGTACAATATGGCCGGTAATGTTAACGAGTGGGTTAATGATGTTTACAGAAGCGCTACATTTACTGATGCTGATGCATTTAATCCATACCGTGGCAACTACTTCACCAATAAAAAATTAGAAGACTCGCAAAGTGGAAAAATTGCTTTGGATAAATATGGTAATCCGATTAAAGAAAATGCATACGCGGGTAAAAAACAAACATGGGCAGAGAAACAGGCTCAGGCTAAACGTTCTGATTCGATTTCAAAATCTACAGATCCACAGGCCGCAACAGCTGTTGCTTCAACAAGTTATCAAGCCGATCAGCGAGGATATCGCGACAGACAAAATACTTTACTTAACGAAGAAGGTGTAACCCTGGTTAACGATAAATCTAGAGTATATAAAGGCGGTTCCTGGAATGATATGGCTTATTGGTTAAACCCTGCAACACGCCGTTTTATGCAACAGGATGAATCATCTGCAGAAGTTGGCTTCCGTTGTGCAATGACCATGCTGGGTGCTCCCGAGATTAGTACCGGAGGAAAAAGAAATTTCAAAAATCCTCCACAAAGACCTTACCGCGTAAGCCGGGGTAAATAAAAAAGAAAAGTCCCGAAATTAAAATCGGGACTTTTTTTATGCCCATGTCAGGGACGGCAACACTATATCACCTCCTTAGTTATAAAAAAATCACTTAAACTGAACCAGGATCTGGTTTTTCTCTACCTTATCCCCTTGTTTAATCAATATCTTCTTAACCACACCATCTGTTGATGATTTCAAGATGTTTTCCATTTTCATGGCTTCGAGGATCACTAGGTTATCACCCTTTTTTATTTCAACATTTTCCTCTACCAATACTTTCAGCACTAATCCAGGCATCGGGGCCTTAATTTCAGAAACTTTATTGGCTGTTAAATTATCCAGACCAAGCTGTTTCAATAAAACATCAAACTGATCTTCAACACTGATCTGGTAGATATTACCATTAACCTTAATCTTACAGATTTTATCGGTTTTGTTCAACTCAACTATTTCTGTATTAAACGATCTGTTTTGATACAAAACGTGAGTACTATTATTGCCTATGGTGCTGATATCAAGCTCAACAGGCTCCCCATTCACCAAAAAAGTGGAATCCTTATTTTCAACCTCAAATAAAAACTGGTCGTTTACTTTTACTTTATACATGGGTTATTGTGTTAAAGCATACTGGACCAAATTTGCGCCCATTTTAAGCGCCTTAGACCTCGTTTCTTGTGTGTCTTCAGGGTAGGTGCCAAAATCCTCCCAGCCATTCCCTAAATCGCATTCGTAGGTATAATAACACACTACCCTACCTTTATAAATCAATGCAAATCCTTGTGGCCGTTTATTATCATGTTCGTGAATTTTTGGCAAACCTGCTGGAAACTTAAATTTTTGATTATATAATGCGTGGTTAGCAGGTAATTCTACAAAATTCAGTTCTGGAAATACTTTCTTCATCTGAGGCCGGATAAATTTATCCAGGCCATAGTTATCATCTATGTGAAGAAAACCACCACCTGTAAGATACTGTCGTAAGTTTTTCACTTCCTGATCGCTGAAAACTACGTTTCCATGGCCTGTCATATAAATGAACGGATAATTAAAAACCTCTTTAGAACCAACCTCTACTATGCTTTCTTCGGCATAAAAATTAGTTTTAAGGTTGGCATTGCAATAGGCAATTAAATTGGGCAATGCCGTCCTGTCTGCGTACCAATCACCTCCACCACTGTACTTTAACTTGGCCATACGGTAGGTAGGCGGAATAAAGGCGAAAAAAGTAAAGCTAATAAAGGCCAAAAGACTAAAGCTGAAAGCCATTATCCGAAATCTGGAAAACTGAAAATTAAAAACTGAAAACTTCAAATTGATTATCGGTTAAGGTAATTGATTTCAAAACAAACGGATAATGCGGCAGTTTCCGTACGCAATCTGTTATCACCTAAAGTTAGTGCTTTAAAGCCTTTATTCAAAGCTAAATTAACTTCATCTGGTGTGAAATCTCCTTCAGGACCGATAAGAATCAAATATTTTTGATGTGGAACTACAAGATTGGAGATATATTGTTTCTCTCCGTTATCGATACAATGGGCAATTAATTTTTCTCCTTCAAAAGGTTCTTTTAAAAAAGTGTCAAAAGAAACTGCATCGTTTAATTTGGGATGGTATGCTTTGATCGATTGCTTTACCGCGGAGGTAATTACTTTGTTTAACCGGTCTTCTTTAACCACCCTACGCTCCGATCGATCAGTAATAATCGGCGTAATTTCATCAATCCCTAATTCTGTTGCTTTCTCTAAGAACCATTCCACCCGATCTATATTTTTAGTTGGCGCAACAGCAATATGCAGGTAGTGATTTCTTTTATGAAACTCGGTTTCTACTTTTAATATAGACAGCGAAACTTTTTTTGGATTATCGGAGGTAATTTCAGCAGTGTAAAAACCACCTTTCCCATCTACCAGATTAACGATTGAACCAACGGCCAGGCGAAGTACTCTAACACAATGTTTACTTTCTTCTTCGTTAAGGGTATACGTATTTTGGGTAACATCTGGGGTGTAAAAAATATGCATGGTTCAAATTAATGATTATCAACCATATCTCCTTTATTGATTACCAATTCTAACTTGATTGTTTCGATATTCTGCTCTGTCTTTTTAAGAATGGTGAATAGATAACCGTAAGATTCATTGCTTTCGCCAACCTCCGGAATACGTTCGAAAACGTGAGAAACCAATCCACCTATGGTATCGAAATCTTCATCTTCAGGTAAATCGTGAGGTAAGTGTTCATTCACATCATAAACCGTTGCAAACGCATTTACGATAAATTCATTATCAGAAACCTTTTCTACCAATGGCTTTTCTTCATCGTATTCATCCTGGATTTCTCCGACTAATTCTTCTACGATATCTTCCAAAGTAACCATACCCGCTGTACCACCAAACTCGTCCAATACTATCGCGATCTGTATGCGGTTACTTTGCAGTTCGCTCATCAAATCGTTTATTTTTTTAGTTTCTGTTACAAAATATGGTTTTCTGATGATATCATTCAATGTCCAATGTTGATTTCCTGCAGCAACTAAAGGCAAAATATCTTTTGCATGGATAATCCCAACGATTTTATCCATAATATCATCATATACAGGTAAACGCGAATATCCTTCCCTGATAATGGTATCAATTACCTCTTCTTTCGGGGAAGTTAATTCGATGCCCGAAATTTTAGTTCTAGGCACCATGATGTTTTTAACCACACGCTCATTAAAATCGAATACGTTTTTAATCAGTTCGTGTTCATTATTATCTAATGCACCACTTTCTTTACCCTGGTCTAATAAATATTGTAGCTCTTCGGTACTGTGCAACGATTCGTGCCCGCCGGAAGTATCAATTCCAAATGGCTTTAAAATAATCGCTGCCAGGCTATTTAAGGTCCAGATAAATGGTTTAAACACCACATAAAAGATTTGCAGCGGAACAGAAACAAATAAAGTGGTGGCAACCGGCCGCTGTATTGCAAATGATTTAGGAGCCAATTCGCCAAAAACAATATGCATAATCGTAATTAACGAGAAGGCAACAATTGTAGATGCGGTATGAATAGTTGCATCGCTCAGTCCCCATTGAAGGCTGTCGAAAAGATTTTTAAAGATGGTATGCATAACGCCTTCACCTACCCAACCAAGGCCAAGTGATGCAAGCGTTATACCCAGCTGTGTGGCAGCCAAATAACCATCCAGATTATGGATGATGCCTTTGGCCATTTTACCAACCCGGCTGCCTGATTTTGCCTTAATTTCAATCTGTGATGCGCGGACCTTTACAATTGCAAACTCAGCTGCAACAAAAAATCCGTTTAATAACACCAAAAATAATGCAAAGAATAACCGCCAGCCTACCGAACCTGTATCAGGTTCTTGTAAAGCAACCAAAACTACGTTTGTGGGCAGGATTGCACTTAGCTCAAAATTTAAAAACAAACATACCGTGGGTAAATCCATTAAGCCAATTCTCTAAATGTTGTGTTATAAAGTTCTATGC
>Ga0163161_10001503_pt1 | contig 17248 bp, 13 predicted proteins | sample S45metaG_FD_129847 | JGI IMG/M metagenome (GOLD analysis project Ga0163161, IMG submission 129847) | Switchgrass rhizosphere microbial communities from Kellogg Biological Station, Michigan, USA - S4-5 metaG | ecosystem: Host-associated > Plants > Roots > Rhizosphere > Soil | place: USA... | reverse complement strand
TGGAAGTTGCCGAAAGCCAAGCTCGACGTGAAGAAACTCGACGGCGAATGCTGGCCCGAGTCGCTGGCCGAGCTGGACAAGAAAACCCTCAAGCCGATCTTCACCACCGACTTCGTCCGCGAACGCGCCGAAATCGCCTGGGGCCGTGGCAAGAGCAAAGTGGTCATCGAAGCCGCGCTGGATCTCGGCCACGTAGTGGTCGGCAAACAGAAAGAAGAAATCTGCGAGCTGGAACTGGAACTACGCGAAGGCGAGCCTGCCGCGCTGCTGGAACTGGCTGCCGAGCTGGCGGAAACCCTGGCGTTGATGCCGTGTGACATCAGCAAGGCTGAGCGTGGCTATCGCCTGTACGACGCCAACAGTTACTCGCTGAGCCTGCCGGCGCCGGAGCTGACCCCGGAAACCCAACTCGACGACGCCTTCGCTGCGCTGAGCTGGCATTTGCTCGGCAGCAGCCAGCGTCTGGCCGAACAGTACCGTTTCAACGGCCACTGGCGCCTGTTGCTCGACTGGGTCGAGAACCTCGCCGAAATGCGCGCCCTGCTCAGCAGCCTCGGCCAGGCCGCGCCGCGTCAGTCGACCCACGACTTGCGCGTTGCCCTGGATGCGTTGCTGGAAGACTGGCGCCCGCTGGTGCAGGCCGGTATCGAAGACGAAGACGTGCGCAAAGCCGCGCCGGAACAGTTCCTCGAAGAACTGGAAGATCCGCGCTGGGGCCTGTTCTCGCTGAGCACGTCACGCTGGTTGCTGGCCCGTACCTGGACCGCCGACCGCAACGTTCGTGGTAACCGTCAGGGCGGCGCGCAGTTGCACAGCTGGTTGCCACGCCTGTTGGGCGAAGAGGCCACGGCCCTGCAATTGCAGCGTTATCAGCAGCAGCCGGAAGATCTGGCTGAACAACTGCCGCGTATCGAGCGCATTCAGGTCTGGCTACACCACGCACGCAATGTGCTGGAGATCCCGGAAATGGATCGCCTGTACGGCGAGCTGAACAAGCTGGCGCAACTGGCCAACGAGCCGACGATCACTGACGAACTGCTCGACGCACGCAAGCAACAGGCGATTGCGGTTTACCAGAATCGCGCGTGGAAAATGCTCCTGCGCATGTAACACCGCTAAAAGATCGCAGCCTTCGGCAGCTCCTACAGGGTGTACACCCGCCCCATGGAGGAGCTGCCGCAGGCTGCGATCTTTTGCTTTATCGCAACACAGGCAAGCTGGTGGTGGACTTGATCTCCGATAACGCCACAATCGAATTCACTTCCTGTATCCCCGGCACCAGCGACAGCTTCTCGAAGAAGAACCGCTCATACGCCTCGATGTCCGCCGCAACAATGCGCAGTAAAAAATCCACCGCCCCCATCAATACATAACACTCCAGCACCTCCGGAAACCCGCGAATCGCTTCGGTGAACTCAGTGAAGTTCGAACGCCCGTGTGCGTTGAGTTTGATCTCGGCAAAGATCTGCGTATTCAGGCCAATCTTCTTGCGATCGAGCAAAGTCACCTGCCCGCGAATGATCCCCTCTTCTTTCATCCGCTGAATCCGCCGCCAGCACGGCGATTGCGACAGGCCGACCTGCTCGGCGATCTGCGCGCTCGAGAGCGATGCGTCCTCTTGCAGCAGGGCGAGAATCTTGCGGTCGTAACTGTCCAGCTCGCTGTGCATAGAAAAACCTCAATAACCGGATTATGCGAATTGATCTTTTCGATCAACCGTCATTAACGCCGATCATAGCCAAGAAATACCCCGCGCCGAATGTAAAAATTCCTCCAGAGATTTTGGAGACTTGTCATGCCGCACCTCGAAGCCGTCACCTCCCCGCCAACCCGCGCCGATGTCTGGAACGTCAGCAGCGCCCATTGCCTGGCGCAGTATCAAATCCTTGCCGAGGCTGAACCGGATCTGCTGGTGCGGGTGTTGAATCTGTTCGCGTTGCAGTTCCTCACGCCCGAGCAGGTCAACGTGCAGCGCATGGACGATCTGCTGTCGATCGACCTGGTCATGGGCGGTCTCAGTTGGCATCGCGCGCAAGTGATCGCGGAAAAACTTCGTAACCTGATCAGCGTTTGCTCGGTGAATCTGCAAAACGCCGACAGCGCTTGGGATGCGCGGACGCAAGCGGCCGGCTGACAAACCCGGCAACGCCTTCGTCGGGTAGTGGCCCAACGGTCTACCGGGCCGCGACTATCCTTTTGCGCACTGTCGTTCAAAAGGAAGCCCGCATGTCCGTTCAATTCGCCACTCAGGACCGCTGGCTGGAGCTCAATGATGTGCTGCGTGAACTGGTCGCCCAGGGTTTTATCTGCCAGGACTCGGCGGAGCAGGCGCTGAATGCGCGCCGCCGTCACGCCGCGAATGGCCAGATGCACCCGCTGGAATTCATCGCCAGCCAGCAACTGGACGACCTCAGCCGTCCGGGCAAACACCTCGACCTGGAAAGCCTGACCCTCTGGCTGGCGCAACAGGCCGGCCAGCCTTATCTGCGTATCGATCCGCTGAAGATCAACGTCGCCGCCATTACACCGTTGATGTCTTACGCCTTCGCGCAACGACACAAGATCCTCGCCGTGGCGGTCGACCGTGATGCGGTAACCGTGGCCAGCGCTCAGCCTTACGTCACCGGTTGGGAAGCGGATCTGACTCACGTGTTGAAGCTGCCGATCAAACGAGTGGTGGCCAACCCGGCGGATATCCAGCGCTTCAGCGTCGAGTTCTTCCGCCTGGCGAAATCGGTCAGCGGCGCCAGCAATGCCGATCAGCAGAGCGGTAACCTCGGCAACTTCGAACAACTGCTCAACCTCGGCGCCAGCGATCAGGAGCCGGACGCCAACGACGCGCACATCGTCAACATTGTCGACTGGCTGTTCCAGTACGCCTTCCAGCAGCGCGCCAGCGATATCCACATCGAACCGCGGCGCGAGCAAGGAACGGTGCGGTTTCGCATCGACGGCGTGTTGCACAACGTCTATCAATTTCCGCCGCAGGTGACCATGGCGATCGTCAGTCGCCTGAAAAGCCTCGGGCGGATGAACGTCGCCGAAAAGCGCAAACCGCAGGACGGCCGGGTCAAGACCAAGACTCCGGATGGCGGCGAAGTCGAACTGCGGCTTTCGACCCTGCCTACAGCGTTCGGTGAAAAAATGGTCATGCGAATCTTCGATCCGGAAGTGCTGCTCAAGGATTTCGATCAGTTGGGTTTCAGCGCCGATGACCTGAGGCGCTGGCAGGACATGACGCGCCAGCCCAACGGCATCATTCTGGTTACCGGGCCGACTGGTTCGGGCAAGACCACCACGCTGTACACCACGCTGAAAAAACTGGCGACGCCGGAAGTGAACCTTTGCACCATCGAAGACCCGATCGAAATGGTCGAGCCGGCGTTCAACCAGATGCAGGTGCAGCACAACATCGACCTGAGCTTCGCCGCCGGCGTGCGTGCGCTGATGCGACAAGACCCGGACATCATCATGATTGGCGAGATCCGTGATCTGGAAACCGCTGAAATGGCGATTCAGGCGGCGCTCACCGGGCACCTGGTGCTGTCGACGCTGCACACCAACGACGCACCCAGCGCGATCAGTCGTTTGCTCGAACTCGGCGTGCCGCACTACCTGATCAAAGCCACCGTGCTCGGCGTCATGGCCCAGCGTTTGGTGCGCACCTTGTGTCCGCATTGCAAGGCGCCACTAACGCTGGAAGACGAGGATTGGCAAACCCTGACACGCCCGTGGCAAGCGCCGCTGCCGGGCAACGCGCAACGTGCGATCGGTTGTGTGGAATGCCGCGACACCGGCTATCGCGGCCGCGCCGGTGTCTACGAAATCATGCAACTGAGCGATAGCCTCAAGGCTTTTATCACCCCGGACAGCGACCTCACGGCGATTCGCCGGCAGGCGTTCAAGGAAGGCATGCGCAGTTTGCGTTTGTCCGGTGCGCAAAAAGTCGCGGCAGGGCTGACGACGGTTGAGGAAGTGCTCCGGGTGACGCCGCAGAGCGAGCAGAAATAGCCCATCACGGAACTGGATCGGGGGAATGGCAATCCAACGCCCTAGTTAACCCCCAGGAGTCACCTCATCATGCGTCTCAAACTTGCTGTTGCCACACTGGCCTTGCTGTCCCTTCCCGTTGGTTCGGCCATGGCGGACAGCTTTTGGCGTAACGTCATCTCGTCCGGCGCCACCACCGGTTCGACCTACCTGACCTTCAAGGATCACAAGCTGATCATCGCCGCGCAGGACGATGCCGGCAGCTTCGTTGCCAGCGACGGCGGTATTCGTGGGCCGTATCTGGAAGCAGCGATGCAGAAAGTCCGCGCCGACAATCCGGGCCTGCAGGCGTCGGACATGGAACTGGCGAACGCGATTCTGGCGAAAAACGCCGTGGCGTCCGAGTAACAAAAAATGCCGCTCAATCGAGCGGCATTTTTTTGCCCGGATTTCAGATTCACCACAATCCCTTGTAGGAGTGAGCCTGCTCGCGATAGCGGTGTATCAGGCAAATTTTCCGGTGACTGATCCACCGCTATCGCGAGCAGGCTCACTCCTACAGGGGAACTGAGTGGACCTAAGTATCAGCGGTAGTCGTCCACCGGGACGCAGGCGCAGAACAGATTGCGATCGCCGTAGACATTGTCGACCCGATTCACCGCCGGCCAATACTTGTGCGCCTTGGTATGCGCATCCGGGGTAATTCCTTGCTCGATGCTGTACGGCCGCTCCCACACCCCGGTGACATCCGCCAGGGTATGCGGCGCGCGTTTCAGCGGGTTGTCCTCGGTCGGCCAGTTGCCGTTCTGCACCTCAGTGATTTCCGCGCGAATACTCAACATTGCACCAATAAATCGGTCCAGCTCTGCTTTGGATTCACTCTCGGTCGGCTCGACCATCAAAGTCCCCGGTACCGGGAATGACATGGTCGGTGCATGGAAGCCGTAATCCATCAGACGCTTGGCTACGTCTTCCTCACTGATGCCGGTCTGCGTTTTCAACGGTCGCAGGTCGAGAATGCATTCATGAGCCACACGCCCGTTGCGTCCTGTGTACAACACCGGGAACGCGCCGGATAAATGCTGCGCCAGGTAATTCGCCGCCAGGATCGCCACTTCACTGGCATCGGCCAGCTGCGGCCCCATCATGGCGATGTACATCCAGCTGATCGGCAAAATGCTCGCGCTGCCCCACGGTGCTGCGCTGACGGCGCCGTTCTGCGCCAACGGCCCATCGATTGGCACCACCGGATGATTGGCGACGAACGGCGCCAGGTGCGCACGAATACCGATCGGCCCCATGCCCGGCCCACCGCCGCCATGGGGAATGCAAAAAGTCTTGTGCAAATTCATGTGCGACACGTCGGCGCCGATGTCCGCAGGCCGCGCCAGCCCGACCTGCGCATTGAGGTTGGCGCCGTCCATGTAAACCTGACCGCCGTACTTGTGGATAACCTCGCAGATCTCGCTGATGCCCTCCTCGTACACCCCGTGGGTCGACGGATAGGTCGCCATCAGGCACGACAACTTATCCCCAGCCTCGGCGGCTTTCGCTTTCAAATCCTCCAGATCGACGTTGCCCGCCTCGTCGCACTCGACGATCACCACACGCATCCCGGCCATTTGCGCCGAAGCCGGGTTGGTGCCATGGGCCGAGGACGGAATCAGGCAGATCTCCCGCGCGCCCTGCTGACGGCTTTCGTGGTATTTGCGGATCGCCAGCAACCCGGCGTACTCGCCTTGGGCGCCGGAGTTGGGTTGCATGCAAATAGCATCGAACCCGGTGATTGCGCAGAGCCAGCGCTCCAGTTCTTCGATCATCAACGTATAACCGACCGCCTGCTCACGCGGCACGAACGGATGCAGGTTAGCGAACTGCGGCCAGGTGATCGGGATCATTTCGCTGGTGGCGTTGAGTTTCATGGTGCAGGAGCCCAGCGGGATCATTGACTGGTTGAGCGCCAGATCCTTGTTTTCCAGTTGCTTGAGGTAGCGCAGCATCTCGGTTTCGCTGTGATGCGCGTTGAACACCGGATGACGCAGATACGGTGTTTGGCGTTGCAGGTTGTCGGGGATGCCTGAGGTCAGCGCCTCGGCGTCGAGATCGGCGACGGTCAACCCATGATCAGCCCCGAGCAATACATCGAACAGTTTGGCGACGGTGGCTTCATCGCAGGTTTCGTCGAGGCTCAGCCCTACCCGCCCACGGCCGAGAATTCTCAGGTTGATCTGCGCAGCCTGAGCACTCTCGATGATCGCCGTTTGCGCACCGCCGACGTCCAGCGTCAGCGTGTCGAAGAATTGCGCATTGATCCGGTTGATCCCTTTGCGCTGAAGCCCTGCCGCCAGAATGCAGGTCAGCCTGTGCACACGCTGGGCCACGCGCTTCAAGCCTTCCGGGCCGTGATAGACCGCGTAGAAACTGGCGATGTTGGCCAGCAGGACTTGTGCGGTGCAGATGTTCGAATTGGCCTTCTCGCGGCGGATATGTTGCTCGCGGGTTTGCAATGCCATGCGCAACGCGACGTTGCCCCGGGCATCTTTCGACACACCGATGATCCGCCCGGGAATCGCCCTTTTGTATTCCTCGCGGCTGGCAAAGAACGCCGCGTGCGGGCCGCCATAACCCATTGGCACACCAAAACGCTGGGAGGAACCGAACACCACATCCGCGCCCAACTCTCCCGGGGGTGTCAGCAGTAGCAAGCTCAATAAATCAGTAGCGACACAAGCCAATGCCTGTTGCGCATGCAAGTGATCGATCGCCGGACGCAGGTCGCGAACCTCGCCATGAGTGTCCGGATATTGCAGCAGCGCGCCAAACACCTGATGCTGCTTCAAGTTATCCACAGCGTCGATGATCAGCTCGAAACCGAAGCCTTCGGCACGGGTCTGCACCACGGAAATGGTTTGCGGGTGGCAGTTCTCATCGACGAAAAACAGATTGCTCTTCGACTTCGCCACACGCTTGGCCAGTGCCATGGCTTCCGCCGCTGCCGTGGCTTCATCGAGCAGCGAGGCATTGGCCAATTCGAGGCCGGTGAGGTCGATGGTCAGCTGCTGAAAATTCAGCAGCGCTTCGAGTCTGCCCTGCGCGATCTCGGGCTGATACGGCGTGTACGCGGTGTACCAACCGGGATTTTCCAGCACGTTGCGCAGGATGACGGTTGGCGTCAGGGTGCCGTGGTAGCCCATACCGATCAGGCTGGTCCAGACCTGATTCTGCTCGGCGTAACTGCGCAGCTTGGCCAGCGCGGCTTGTTCATCCAGCGCCGCCGGCAGGTCGAGCGCGCGATTGAAGCGAATGCCTGGCGGCACCGTTTGCTCGATCAGTTCGATTCGACTACCGAGGCCGAGGCTGTCGAGCATCGCCTGCTGTTCGGCAGCATCGGGGCCGAGGTGACGGCGCAGAAAAGCGTCGGGGTCGCGTAACTGGCTCAGGGACGGCAACTGGGACATGACGGGCTCTCTCTTGGCTGGCGCTCGGCGTCAATGCAACACGGTCAAACCAGCATAGCAGTGCCCTTGAAGATCAAAAGATCGCAGCCTTCGGCAGCTCCTACAAGATGTACACCATCCTCCTGTAGGAGCTGCCGAAGGCTGCGATCTTTTGATCCTAAAAAAAAGCCCCGACAAGTCGGGGCTTTGGGGTGTTGCTTAACGCTTACTCGCCGATGGCAGCCTTGTACGCTGCAGCATCCAGCAGCTTGTCCAGCTCAGCCTTGTCGCTTGGCTTGAGCTTGAAGATCCACGCGCCATACGGGTCGGAGTTCAGCAGCTCGGGCGAGGCGCCCAGTTCTTCGTTGATCGCGATGACTTCACCGCTGACCGGCGAATAGATATCGGAAGCGGCTTTCACCGACTCGACCACACCGGATTGATCACCGGCAGCGAACACCTTGCCCACTTCGGTCTGTTCGACGAACACCACATCGCCCAGCGCTTCCTGCGCGTGATCGCTGATGCCCACAGTTACGGTGCCGTCGGCTTCCAGACGGGCCCATTCGTGACTTTCGGCAAAACGCAGTTCGGCAGGGATATCGCTCATCTTCGGTGTCCTCAAGAAATTGTCAGCGGGCTGCCCGCCGGAAAAGGTTAGATCAAAGTTTTGCCATGGCGTACGAAGGTCGGTTTGACCACTCGTACCGGGTACCACTTGCCACGGATTTCCACTTCGGCGCGGTCGGCGGTGGCCATCGGCACACGCGCCAGGGCAATCGATTTGCTTAGCGTAGGAGAGAAACTACCACTGGTGATCTCCCCTTCGCCAACATCAGCGATGCGAACCACTTGATGAGCGCGCAAAACACCGCGCTCTTCCAGCACCAGGCCGACCAGTTTGTGTGCAACACCGGCGGCTTTTTCCGCTTCCAGCGCGGCGCGGCCGATGAACTGGCGCGTAGTCGGTTCCCAGGCAATGCTCCAGGCCATGTTCGAGGCCAGCGGCGAAACGTCTTGATGAATGTCCTGACCGTAAAGGTTCATACCGGCTTCAACCCGCAGAGTGTCACGGGCGCCGAGGCCGATCGGGGAAATGCCGGCACCGACCAGATCGTTGAAGAACCCCGGCGCCTGATTGGCCGGCAGACAGATTTCCAGACCATCCTCACCGGTATAACCGGTCCGGGCGATAAACCAGTCGCCATCGGTATAGCCTTCGAAGGGTTTGAGGTGCTGGATCAGCGTGGCGCGCGACTGGGTCACCAGTTCGGCAATCTTGTGCCGGGCCTGCGGACCTTGAATGGCGAGCATCGCCAGTTCGGCGCGTTCGTGCAGTTGCACGTCGTAATCGCCGCGCTGCGCGTTCATCCAGGCCAGATCCTGATCGCGAGTGGAGGCATTGAACACCAGGCGATAACAGTCATCGAGACGATAGACGATCATGTCATCGACGATGCCGCCGCGCTCGTTGAGCATGGTGCTGTACAACGCACGGCCGGGGCGGTGCAGGCGGTCGACATCATTGGCCAGCAGATGCTGAAGCCAGGCCTTGGCCTGACTGCCGGTGACATCGATCACGGTCATGTGGGATACATCGAACACCCCGCAATCGCGGCGCACTTCGTGGTGGCCCTCGACCTGCGAGCCGTAATGCAGTGGCATGTCCCAACCGCCAAAATCGACCATCTTCGCGCCTAAGGCGAGATGCAGGTCATACAGAGGCGTACGCTGTCCCATGGGTTTCTCCTTCCGGGCGTGGCGAAGGTGCGGACAGCCGCTGCACGGGTGAAAGCCTTGAAATAGAAGGCTCTCAGCCGATTCCAGCGAACAGGTCTGTCAGACTAACCGCACCGAATGCCGCGCATTGTAGCCGCATGATTCAGGACTGACGACTAAGTGTTTCTGTGCGCAGAACGGCGAATCAGTCCGATGACCGGCAATAAGCCGACCAGAACCAGCGTCAACGCCGGCAATGACGCCCGTGCCCATTCGCCTTCGCTGGTCATTTCAAAGATCCGCACCGCCAGCGTGTCCCAGCCAAACGGGCGCATCAGCAGGGTCGCGGGCATTTCCTTGAGCACATCGACGAACACCAGCAACGCGGCGCTCAGCGTGCCGGGCAGCAACAGTGGCAGATACACTTTGAAAAACAGTCGCGGCCCACTGACACCGAGGCTACGTGCTGCTTCGGGCAAAGATGGCCGTATACGCGCCAAGCTGTTTTCCAGCGGGCCGTACGCGACAGCGATGAAGCGCACCAGATAGGCCATCAGCAGAGCGGCCAGACTGCCGAGCAGCAGCGGTTTGGCAGCGCCGCCGAACCAGCCTGACAGTGGGATCACCAGCTCACGGTCCAGATAACTGAACGCCAGCATGATCGACACCGCCAGCACCGAACCCGGCAAGGCGTAACCGAGGTTGGCCAGACCAACCCCGGAGTTGATCGCTGGCGTCGGCGCCAGTCGCCGAGCGAACGCTAGCAGTAGGGCAACACTGACCGTAATCAGCGCCGCCATGCCGCCCAGATACAGGGTGTGCAGGATCAGCCCGGCGTAACGCTCATCCAGATCGAAACGTCCACGCTGCCAGAACCAGACGATCAGTTGCAGCATCGGGATGACAAAAGCGCAGGCGAAGACCAATCCGCACCAGCTCATCGCCGCGAGCGCCTTGAATCCACGCAGGTGGTACAGCGCCTTGACCCGTGGCCGCTCGTTGCTTGCCCGATTAGCCCCGCGCGCACGGCGTTCACCGTAGAGCACCAGCATCACCACCAGCAGCAACAGGCTGGCCAGTTGCGCCGCGCTCGACAGGCTGAAGAAGCCGTACCAGGTTTTGTAGATCGCCGTGGTGAAGGTGTCGAAGTTGAACACCGACACCGCGCCGAAATCCGCCAGGGTTTCCATCAGCGCCAGCGCCACACCCGCACCGATGGCTGGCCGCGCCATCGGCAATGCCACGCGCCAGAAGGCTTGCCACGGCGATTGCCCGAGCACCCGCGCCGCTTCCATCAAGCCCTTGCCCTGCGCGAGGAACGCGGTGCGCGCCAGCAGGTAAACATAGGGATAGAAGACCAGCACCAGCACGATGATCACCCCGCTGGTGGAGCGCACCCGTGGCAGGCGCAGACCGGTGCCGAACCATTCGCGCAGCAAGGTCTGCACAGGGCCGGCGAAGTCGAGCAGGCCGACGAAAACGAAGGCCAACACATAGGCGGGAATGGCGAAAGGCAGCATCAGTGCCCAGTCGAGCCAGCGCCGCCCGGGGAATTCGCAGAGGCTGGTGAGCCAGGCGAGGCTGACACCGAGCAGCGTCACACCGACACCGACGCCGACGACCAGCGTCAGGGTGTTGCCCAGCAGGCGTGGCATCTGGGTTTGCCACAAGTGCGACCAGATCTGCTGATCGATGGTTTGCCAGGAGAGCAGCAGGACACTCAGGGGCAACAGCACCAGCGCGGCGATGGCGAAGACGATGGGGTACCAGCGGCGTTGGGCGGGGTGGGCCACTTTTGGGTCTCTGGGGGATTGGGTGTTCTTGGATTGAGTATTTCAGGTTGGGATTGCTGCCCTCACCCTAGCCCTCTCCCGGAGGGAGAGGGGACTGACCGCGTAGTTTATGAGAATTACGCCGACCTGAGATATCGAGTCGAACTCAAGTTTCGAAAACAACACAGATCGGCTCCCTCTCCCTCCGGGAGAGGGCTGGGGTGAGGGCAGCGATCTAAAGTGAACAGTGTTATCGGAAAAGCCTCAGTTCCAACCCGCCCGATCCATCATCCGGATCGCTTCAGCCTGACGCTTGCCCGCCACTTCCACCGGCAACGTATCGGCAATGAACTTGCCCCACGCCGCTACTTCTTCCGAAGGCGCCACCGCCGGGTTAGCCGGGAATTCCTGGTTCACATCAGCAAAAATCTTCTGCGCCTCAGGCGTGGTCATCCACTCAACCAAAGCCTTGGCGGCCTCCGGGTGCGGCGCATGTTTGGTCAAGCCAATGCCGGACAGGTTCACGTGCACACCACGATCGGCCTGGTTCGGCCAGAACAGTTTCACCGGCAACTCCGGCTTCTGCTTGTGCAGGCGGCCGTAGTAGTACGTGTTGACGATGCCGACATCGCACTGACCGGCGTTGATCGCTTCGAGCACCGCAACGTCATCGGAGAACACGTCGGTGGACAGGTTGTTGACCCAGCCCTTGAGGATTTTTTCGGTCTTCTCGGCGCCATGGACTTCGATCATGGTCGCGGTCAGCGACTGGTTGTAGACCTTCTTCGCCGTGCGCAGGCACAGGCGCCCTTCCCAGTTCTTGTCGGCCAGCGCTTCGTAGGTGGTCAGCTCGCCCGGCTTCACGCGTTCGGAGGAGTAGGCGATGGTCCGCGCGCGCAGGCTCAGGCCAGTCCAGGCGTGAGTGGACGAGCGATATTGCAGGGGAATATTGGCGTCGATGGTTTTCGAGGTGAACGGCTGCAAGATGCCCATCTGCTCGGCCTGCCAGAGGTTACCAGCGTCGACGGTGAGCAGCAGGTCGGCGGTGGCGTTTTCACCTTCGGCCTTGATGCGCTGCATCAGCGGCGCTTCCTTGTCAGTAATGAACTTGATCTTCACCCCGGTCTTGGCGGTGTAGGCATCGAAGACCGGTTTGATCAGTTCATCGATGCGCGACGAGTAAACCACCACCTCATCAGCGGCCTGGGCCGTGGTGCTGCCGATCAGGGTCAAGGCCAGTGCGGTCAGAAGACGCTTGGGTGCCAACATGGGAGTGGTCTCTCGGTCGGGAAATGTGGGCCAAATGATAAGGACTCACATTTACCACCTCAATCGAACTCTTTTTGAAGGAGTTACCAGATGTTGCATGATTGACCGCCACCCCTGTAGGAGTGAGCCTGCTCGCGATGAGGCCATCAGCAGCAACGAAAAGATCAAGGCTTTGCGAGCGCCGGAAGATCACCCGTCAACCCGAGGGCCTCCCGCACAAATAACGCCTTCGCCTCCGGCATCTGCTCAACCAGCTTCAACCCGGCATTCCTTAACCAACGCACCGGCAACGGATCAGCCTGAAACAACCGCTCAAACCCTTCCATCGCCGCCATCAACGCCAGGTTATGCGGCATGCGCCGACGCTCGTAACGGCTCAACACCTTCACATCGGCCAAACGCTCACCGCGTTCCGCCGCCTGCAACAGCACTTCAGCGAGCACCGCCGCATCAAGGAAACCCAGATTCACACCCTGCCCCGCCAACGGGTGAATGGTGTGCGCCGCATCGCCGATCAACGCCAAGCCTTCAGCCACATAGCGTTTGGCGTGGCGCTGACGCAGCGGCACGCACAGTCGCGGGTCAGCACTGATTACCTCACCAAGACGCCCCTCAAAGGCGCGCTCCAGCTCACGGCAGAAATCCGCTTCATCCAGCGCCATCAAACGCTCGGCCTCGCTCGGCGTGGTCGACCAGACGATCGAACACCAATCCTGCTGCCCGTCACGTTCCAATGGCAAAAACGCCAACGGCCCGTGATCGGTAAAACGCTGCCACGCGGTCATCTGGTGTGGTTTGCTGCTGCGCACACTGGTGACGATGGCGTGGTGCAGATAATCCCACTCACGCGTCGCCACACCGGTCAGACGTCGCACTGCCGAATTGGCGCCGTCAGCGGCAATCACCAGCGGCGCGCGTAACTGTCGACCATCGGCCAGCGTCAGCAGCCAGTCATCGCCCGAGCGGCGCATCTGTTCCAGCCGCGCATTGGCCAGCATGCCCAGATCGCAATCGTGCAAACGGTCGAGCAAGGCATCCTGCACCGCGCGGTTTTCGACGATATGACCGAGTACCTCGGCATGCACGCTGCTCGCCGAGAAATGAATCTGCCCGGTGCCGCTGCCGTCCCAGACGTGCATGTCGGTGTACGGGCTGCTGCGGCGTTTGGCGATGCCGTCCCACACGCCAAGGCGTTCGAGAATCCGCTGACTGGCGGCAGACAAGGCGCTCACGCGCGGTTCAAACGCCGCGTCGGCATCGAACGGTTTGACGCTCAACGGGCTGCCGTCGAGCAGCAGGACTTCCAGGCCGCTGTCCTGCAACGCCAACGCCAAGGCACTGCCGACCATTCCGGCTCCGACAATCAGCAGATCTGCGCGCATTTCCATGCTTTAAGCCTGTCTCGCTTGCGGCTTGAGCCGCACGTAAAGGGTTTTACCGACCCGCGCCACCAGATTGCCGGCGCCGTCATGAATGTCGACCTGCAACTGCGGCAGGTACTTTTCGCCATTGGCGGTCTGCCGGCGAACCTCGGCGAGCAAGGTCTCGTCGATCGTGAACCGGGCGAACACCGGGCCTTTGCCCGGCGCAATGAAATCGATGTCGGCAGCCTTGTCCCAGACGATGTACTTCGATCCGAGGTTTTCCATGAGCATCAGCATGAAGAACGGATCGACCATCGAATACAGACTGCCGCCAAACTGCGTGCCGACGTAGTTGCGGTTGTACCAGCCCAGCCCCATCGACACCTGCACGTCGCGAAAATCATCGCTGATGTGCCGAACCCGAACACCGGCGCCTAGATATGGTTGGTAGAACGTCATGATCCAGCGCATCAACCGCGCCTTGCCGAACGAACGGATCAACCAGTTACGCATCCGGACGCGTTCCCAAACCCATGGCCTGACGCGCAAACCAGCGCTTGGCCGGCGGCAACAGATCGAGACCGAGCAAACCGATGTTGCGCCCCAGCGAAACCAGCGGCTGCGTGCTGCCGAACAGCCGCGTGACCTGATCGGAAAAACCGACGGTGAGGTCCTGATCGAGGCGCTGCCGCTCGCGATAAGCCTGCAACGTGGCGAAGTCGCCCAGCGGCTTTTCACTGGACAACAACGCGGCGGCCAAGGCATCGGCATCACGCAACGAGAGGTTGAAACCCTGCCCGGCTATCGGGTGCAGGCTATGCGCGGCATTACCGAGCACGGCCAGATGCGAACGCACCTGCTCTTCGGCTTCGACCAGCATCAGCGGATACAAATGCCGTGCGCCAACCTGCTTCAAAGTTCCGAGGCGATAACCGAACACACCCTGCAATTCGCTGAGGAAATCGCGCTCGCTCAAATCGGCCAAGCGCTGCGCGTCCATGCCCAGACGCGTCCAGACCAGTGCGCAGCGGTTGTCCGGCAGCGGCAGCAGCGCCATCGGCCCTTCGTCGGTGAAGCGCTCGAAGGCCATGCCGTTGTGCGCTTCGCTCGGGGTGATGTTGGCGATCAGCGCACTCTGGTTGTACGGACGCTTGCGCACGTTGATACCCAACTGCTCGCGCAGACCGGAGCGACCGCCATCGGCGAGCACTGCGAGGTCGCACTCAAGGGTGGTTTCATCGTTGAGGGTCAGGCGATAGCCATCGGGCAGCGGCTCCATGCGCGTGACTTCCGCCGGGCAGCGCCAACTGATCACGTCTTTATCGATGTGCTGCCACAGGCACTGGCCGAGCCAGGCGTTTTCCACCACGTAACCGAGCGCTGGCACACCCTCTTCCATCGCTGACAAACGCGCGGTAGAGAAGCGGCCACGGTCGGAGACGTGAATCTGTTTGATCGGCTCGGCGCGGCGGGAGATTTCCTGCCACACGCCCAGCCGTTGATAAATCTGTCGCGAACCAAAGGACAGCGCCGATGAACGTGCGTCGTAGCTCGGCTGCCAGCTGTCGCCGGGAGCGAACGGCTCGATCAGCACGATCTTCCAGCCTCGCGCCTTGGCGCCGGCCTGTAAGGCCAACGCCAGACTGGCGCCGACCAGACCGCCACCGATGATTGCCAGATTGACTCGACTCATGCCGCGTGTGTCCTTGCTTGCGCCATCAGCGCTTCGATGTCGGCGACGGTTTTCGGCACGCCGCTGGTGAGGATTTCACAACCGGTTTTGGTCACCACCACGTCGTCCTCGATGCGCACGCCGATGCCGCGCCATTTCTTCGCAACGTTCTGATTGTCCGGAGCGATGTAGATGCCCGGTTCCACGGTCAGCGCCATGCCGACTTCCAGCACGCGCCATTCGCCGCCGACCTTGTACTCGCCGACGTCGTGTACATCCATGCCCAGCCAGTGACCGGCGCGGTGCATATAGAAAGCTTTGTAGGCTTCACTGGCGATCAATTCATCGACCTCGCCTTGCAGCAATCCGAGCTTCACCAGCCCCGTGGTAATCACTCGAACCGTGGCTTCGTGCGCCTGATTCCAGTGCTTGTTCGGGGCGATTTCAGCGAACGCGGCTTCCTGCGAGGCCAGTACCAATTCGTAGATCGCTTTCTGCTCGGGCGAAAACTTGCCGTTGACCGGCCAGGTGCGGGTGATGTCGCTGGCGTAGCAATCGATCTCGCAGCCAGCGTCGATCAACACCAGATCGCCGTCCTTGAGCACTGCGTCATTCTGCTGGTAATGCAGGATGCAGCTGTTGCGCCCGGCGGCGACGATGGAACCGTACGCGGGCATTTTCGCCCCGCCCTTGCGGAATTCGTAGTCGAGTTCGGCTTCGAGGCTGTACTCGTGGAGCCCGGCCCGACTGGCTTGCATCGCGCGGATGTGGGCTTGCGCCGAGATCCGTGCGGCTTCGCGCATCACCTTCACTTCCGCCGCCGATTTATACAGGCGCATGTCGTGCAGCAGATGATCCAGGGCAACGAATTCGTTCGGCGGCTGGGCGCCAAGATGCGCCTTGGAGCGGATGACGTTGATCCAGTCCATCAAGTGGCGATCGAATTCGGGGTTGCTGCCCATCGCCGAATACACCCGGTCACGGCCTTCGATCAGGCCGGGGAGGATGTCGTCGATGTCGGTGATCGGGAAAGCGTCGTCGGCGCCGAAGTCGCGGATCGCGCCTTCCTGGCCTGCGCGCAAGCCGTCCCACAATTCGCGTTCGGCGTTGCGCTCACGGCAGAACAGCACGTATTCGCCGTGCTCGCGGCCGGGCATCAAAACGATGACGGCTTGCGGCTCGGGAAACCCGCTGAGGTACTGGAAGTCGCTATCCTGGCGGTAGACGTGCTCGACGTCGCGGTTGCGAATGGCCACCGCGGCGGCGGGCAAAATCGCAATGCTGTTGGGTTCCATCTGCGCCATCAGAGCCTTGCGGCGACGGCTGTATTCCGCTTTCGGGATATGGGTCATGGGCAGATGGCTTTCCCTGGCACGCGATTAATGCAGCGACGGCTTGGCGGCTGGCGGCACGTCGGCTTTCTTGGTTTCCGAGAACAGCAGCAGCGGCGCGACGCGCAGGTACTCCATGACTTCCATGTAGTCGGTCTCGCCGTCTTCGGATTCTTCGAGGGCGTCTTGCACCTGAGAAATGGCGGCCAGATCCTGCAGCACTTCGGTGGCTTCCGTGCTGAGCATGCTGCTGTCGCGGCAGTTCAGGCCGAAACCGCTGAGGAAGCCCTGGCACCATTCGCCCAGTGCAGCGGCGCGGTCGGCCAGTGGCGCATCATCGGTCGGCAGCAGCAGGACGACAGTGACGTCGTCGCCGGTCAGTTCACCTTTGACCATCTCTTGCAGGCCGATCAAGGCGTTACGGACGTTGTCCTGGATATCGCCTTCGAGCAGTTCGGCGGCGTCGATCAACCAGCCTTCGTTATCGAAGCCGGCACCGGCGCAGCTGCGTCCGAGCAGCACGCCGTGCAGTTCGGCAGGCGAGACGTTGTGGCCGCTGGCAGTCAGCAGGGTGGCAAAGGCTTGGTACGGGGAATTCGCAATGGTCATGGGCAGCTAGGCGCCAGACGGCGCTATGTCTAGAATGAAGGCCTTGTATCCTACATCGACAGACTCGCCAAGACTATTAAAGGCT
>Ga0163161_10001502_pt1 | contig 17252 bp, 16 predicted proteins | sample S45metaG_FD_129847 | JGI IMG/M metagenome (GOLD analysis project Ga0163161, IMG submission 129847) | Switchgrass rhizosphere microbial communities from Kellogg Biological Station, Michigan, USA - S4-5 metaG | ecosystem: Host-associated > Plants > Roots > Rhizosphere > Soil | place: USA... | reverse complement strand
TTCGCCATAGACCTTGGACTTGGCCTCGGCGTTGCGCTCGATCTCCTCGGGCGACCAGGCCAGCGGCTCAAATGCGAAGGTGTCGAAGCGGGCGCGGATTTCGGGGTCGGCAATGACCTTGGCCACGTCGGCGTTGATCCTGGCCTTGACCGCCGCCGGCACGCCCTTGGGCGCGAGCAGCGAGACGAAGGAGTTCACCTCGAGGGACGCCGGGCCGCCGGCTTCGGCCATGGTCGGCACGTCGGGCAGCTGCGGAATGCGCTTGGGCGCGGCAATGGCCAGGTAGCGCAGCTTGCCGGCCTTGTAGATGCCCTGGCTCGACGGGATGCTGGCAAAGCTCCAGGGCACGTCGCCCGTGCCCACGTTGGAGAACAGCTGCGACACCTCGCGGTACGGCGCATGCCGCATGCGGATGCCCGTGAGCGCCTCGAGCTGCTGCGCGCCCAGGTGGCCCGGGCTGCCCACGCCCCAGGAGCCGTAGACGATGGCTTCGGGGTTCGCCTTGGCGTCGGCGATCAGGTCGCCCATGGTCTTCCACTTCGACTCGCTCGAGACGGCCACGAAGAACGGCGTGCGGAACAGCGAGGCCACGGGGTCGAAGTGCTGCAGCGTCACGAAGTTGCGCGACTTGTACAGGTGCGGCAGCGCGGCGATGTGCTCGCTGTCGAGTTGCAGCAGCGTGTAGCCGTCGGGTGCGGCGCGGCGCGCCTGGTCGATGGCGATGAAGCCGCCGCCGCCGGGCTTGTTGTCGATCACCACGCGCTGGTTCCACAGGCGAGAGAGCTTGTCGGACACCAGCCGCAGCACCGCGTCGGGCCCGCTGCCGGCGGCAAAGGGCGTGACCAGCGTCACGGGCTTGCTGGGAAAGTCGCTGGCCTGCGCCAGCGCGCCGGTGCTGGCCGACAAGGCGACGAGCCCCGTCCACAGTGCGCGCGAGATGTTGTTGTACATGGTGCCTTGTCTCCTGGGCCTGCGGCCTCGAATGGTGATGATGGAAGAAATCGTTCAGCGCTCGGTTCAGTGCGCCGGCATCGCGGCGGCCGGGCCGCCCCGCCGCGCATCGTCCAGGCAATGCTCGGGCCGCCAGGCGTAGAGCCATTCGACCGCATCGTAGAACCGTTCGGGCGTGCGGCCCGCCCAGAGGCTGTTGCGCACCAGCCGCTCCACGCCCTTGGCGTGATAGAGCCGCCCCATCTCGCGCACCGACAGCACCACGCGGGCGGCGCGCGGAATGCGCGCGGCCTCGTAGAGCTTGAACGCGGCCGGCATGTCGAAGTCGCAGGCCCGCACCGCGGCGCCCAGCGTCACTGCATCCTCGAGCGCCATGCAGGCGCCCTGCGCAAGGTACTGCATCATGGGATGCGCGGCGTCGCCCAGGAGCGTGGCCGGCCCGTCGCTCCAGCGCTCCACCGGATCGCGGTCGGCCGTGCTCCAGCGGCGCCACGACGTCGGGCGCTCGAGCAACTGGCGCGGGCGCGCATGCACGCCCTCGAAGTACGACATCACTTCTTCCTTGCTGCCTTCGGACACGCCCCACTCTTCCTTGCCGCGGCTGTGGAAGGTGACGACCAGGTTGTATTGCTCGCCATGGCGCAGCGGATAGTGCACCAGGTGGCAGTTTGGGCCGGCCCACACCACGGGCGCGTTCCAGCGCAGGTCGGCCGGCATGTCGGCCACCGGCACCACGGCGCGGTACACCACGTGGCCCGAGACACGCGCCTCGTCGCCGACGAGCCGCGCGCGCACCACCGACTTGACGCCGTCGCAGCCCACGATGGCGTCGGCCTCGAAGCGCCGGCCGTCGCGCGTGATGGCGACCACGCCGCGTGCGCCGCCCGCGCCGGTGTCGATGGACTCGACCTGCGCCGAGGTGTGGAAGCGGATCAGCGGATGCTGCTTCACCGCGTCGTGGATGGCGCCGTGCAGGTCGGCGCGGTGGCTCACCGCGTAGGGGTTCTCGAAGCGTGCGCGAAAGGCCTCGCCCACGGGCACCGAAGCCACCTCGCCGCAGTCGACTGCGTCCATCATCACGAGCCGGTCGGTGAAGACCGCATTGCGGCGCACCGCTTCGCCCACGCCGAGCGCGTCCAGAGCCGCGAAGGCGTTGGGACCGAGCTGCAGGCCGGCGCCGATCTCGCCGATGGTGGCGCTCTGCTCGAGCAGGTCGATGGAGACGCCGAGGCGCGCGAGCGCCAGCGCAGCGGCCATGCCGCCGATGCCGCCACCCACGAGCAGCACGGTGGGAGGATTCTTCGGGGACGATGTGCTCATTGCGGGACCTCGGCGCGGCGGCTCATCCGTCGATTCGAACGGAAAGCGAAGGAAGCTTGTCGATGCTCACCTTGATCGTCTGTCCGGGCTTCACCGCGCCGACGCCTTCGGGCGTGCCGGTGAAGATCAGGTCGCCCGGCTGCAGCGTGAAGAGCGTCGAGAGATTGGCGATCACTTCGTTGACGGACCAGATCAGGTGCGTGATGTCGCTGTTCTGGCGCACCTGGCCGTCGACCTCGAGCGTGATGGCGCCCGCATTGATCTCGCCCACATCGGCCAGCGTGCGCAGCGGCGCGATGGGCGCCGAGAAGTCGAAGGCCTTGCCGATTTCCCAGGGGCGGCCGGCTTCGCGCATCTTCATCTGCAGGTCGCGGCGGGTCATGTCCAGCCCCACGCCGTAGCTGTGGATGTGGCCCGCCGCCTGGTCCACCGCGATGTCCTTGCCGCCCTTGCCGATGGCCACCACGAGCTCGGCTTCGTAGTGGTAGTTGCTGGTGAGCGGCGGGTACGGGATCGCGCCGGTTCCGCCTTCGGCCACGGGCACCACCGAGGCATCGTCGTTCGGCTTGCAGAAGAAGAACGGCGGCTCGCGGTCGGGATCGAACCCCATCTCACGCGCATGCGCCGCGTAGTTGCGCCCCACGCAGTAGACGCGGCGCACCGGGAACAGGTCGCCCGAACCCACGATGGGCAGGCCGACGATGGAAGGAGGCGTGAAGGCAAAGGACATGAGGGCTCCTGCCGCGCGCGGCGGCTCAGGGTCAGGACAGAAAAGAGAACGAGAAAATGAAGCGGCGGCGCTCAGGCGTCTTCGAGGAAGGATTCGCGCAGGATGCCCATGGCCTGCTGCACGGGACGGTCGGAGAAGCTGAAGAGGACCACGTCTTCACCGGGCGCCGAGAGGCAAAGGGGCGCCCACGAAGGCACGACGAAGGTGTCGCGCGGCCCGAATTCGAAGCGCTGGCCCGCGATGTCCGCGGTGCCGCGGCCTTCGACCACGCTGTAGACGGTGCCGTCGGTGGCACGGTGCGTCCTGCCCGCGAACCCCTTGGGCAGCAGCTGCAGCTGGGTGCCGATGGTGGGCATCGGGGCGCCGCCGGTCAGCGGGTTGATGTAGCGCAGCTTGTGGCCGAGCCAGGCATCGGGCGCCTCCTGTTTCTGCAGCAGGGCCAGCGCTTCGCGGCTGCGGGCGTAGGGGTAGTTGAAGATCGGCGAGGTGGGCGACACGTGGTCGTGGCGCACCGGCACCATGTTGTGGCCGAAGCGCGCCAGGCTGTTGCCTTCGGGGCGCGCCACGTGCTGCACCTTGGCGTCGTCGTTCTCGGCAAAGCCGGCATCGAAGAAGCGCAGCATCGGAATGTCGAGCCCGTCGAGCCAGACCACCGGCTCGCTCACGCCGCCGATGCCTTCGTTGCCGTGGTCGTGCCAGGCCCATGATGGCGTGATGATGAAGTCGCCGGGGTACATGGTGGTGCGCTCGCCGCCCACGGTGGTGTAGGCGCCCTTGCCATCGACGATGAAGCGCAGCGCCGACTGCACGTGGCGGTGCGAGGGCGCGACCTCGCCCGGCATGATGAGTTGCAGGCCGGCGTAGATCGACTGCGTGATCGACGAGTTGCCGGGCAGCGCGGGGTTCTCGAGCACGAGCACGCGGCGCACCGCTTCCTCGGCCGTGATGAGGTGTGCCGACTCCATCAGCAGCGGGCGGATCTCGTCGTAGCGCCAGAGCGCCGGCACGCAGGGCGTGGCGGGTTCGCGCGGCACCAGCGCATGCAGCGACTCCCACAGGGGCGTGAGGTGGAGCGGACGAATGCGCTCGTAATAGCCGCGGCGCTCCGCAGCATTGGCGGGGGCGGCAGGCTTCTGGGCGGTGGGATTCATGGGGCAGCGGCTCCGGCCGTCGTGCGGCGGTTGTCTCCGGAAAACGGCGATCATCCTTCCGTACTACTATTGGCGCAATGGGTCCGCTTCAATAGAGGCAATCTCGTTTCTCGATAATGGTGGCGGCACAAGGAGTCGATTCATGGCCCAGCTCGATCTGGAATGGCTGCTGGTCTTCGATGAGGTCTACAAGACATCCAACGTGTCGAGTGCGGCCGAGCGGCTCGGCGTCTCGCAGTCGGCGGCCAGCACCGCGCTGGCGCGGCTGCGCACGCATTTCGGCGACAAGCTGTTCGTGCGCACCTCGCGCGGCATGGAGCCCACGCCCTATGCGCGGCAGATCCAGCCGCTGGTGCTGGACATACTCGACCGGCTGAACCGCGCCAAGGGCGGGCGCGCGAGCTTCGACCCCGCCACCGCGGCGCGCAGCTTTCGCATCTGCATGACCGACATCAGCGAGGTGGTGCTGCTGCCCGCGCTGCTCGACCACCTGCGGCACGCGGCGCCGGGCGTGCGCATCGAGACCGAGATCATCTCGACCGAGAGCGGGCGCCGGCTCGAGGACGGCGCGGTCGACCTGGCCGTGGGGTTCATGCCGCAGCTGGACGCGGGCTTCTACCAGCAGACGCTCTTCATGCAGAACTTCGTCTGCCTCGCGGCGCGCAATCATCCGCGCATCGGCGAGCGGCTCACGCGCAAGCGCTTCGAGGCCGAGGCGCATGCGGTGGTGGCGTCGTCGGGCACGGGCCATGCCATCGTCGACAAGACCATCGCCCGGCTCGGTCTGAGGCGCGATGTGGTGGCCAGCCTGTCGAGCTTCCTGAGCGTGGCGCGCATCGTGGCGCACACGGAGCTGATCGTGATCGTGCCCGGCATCCTCGGCAAGGTGCTGGCCACGCAGGAGCCCGTCAAGATGCTGGAGCCGCCCTTCGAGCTGCCGGCCTATGCCGTGAAGCAGCACTGGCACGAGCGCTTTCATGCCGACGCCGGCAATGCCTGGCTCCGGCGCACGCTGGCGGAGCTGTTCGGCGGCGGCTGAGCGTGCGTGCCGCACCGACCGGCGGCGCGCGGGCTGGGCGCCGGGCGCTCGCATAATCGGGGTTTTCACCCATCAGCCCACGAAAAGGCGGCGCATGTCCTCCATCACCCTCCGTTTCCTGGCAGAGCCCAGCACCGTCAACTTCGGCGGAAAGGTCCATGGCGGCACCGTCATGAAGTGGATCGACGAGGCCGGCTACGCCTGCGCGACCAGTTGGGCCAAGCGCTATTGCGTGACGGCGTTCATCGGCAGCATCCGCTTTCACCACCCGATCATGATCGGCGACCTGGTCGAGGTGGAGGCCCGCCTGGCCTATACCGGCACCACCAGCATGAACATCTCGGTCGAGGTGCGCAGCGGCGACATGAAGGGCGGCACGATGGACAAGACCACCGAATGCCTGATCGTCTTCGTCTCGGTCGATTCGCATGGCCGCCCGCTGCCGGTGCAGCCCTTCGTGCCCGGCACGCCGGGCGAAATGGCGCTGGCCGAGCGGGCGAAAACGCATCTCGAAGCCAGCCGGGCCGCGGGCAAATAGCCTCGCCCCCGGTGCCGCGAAACAGCCGTCCGTAGACGCCAAGCTCTAACTGGGAAGCGGCCGAGCGGCTAGAGTAGACCGATTGTTTTTTCAGGAACACGGCATGGCTACCCAGGACGACGAACAGGGCAACAAGGGCGCGGACCGCATCAAGGATTCCGCGCAGCAGATCTGGCTGGCGGGGCTCGGCGCATTTGCCAAGATGCAGCAGGAAGGCAGCAAGGCCTTCGAGGCGCTGGTGAAGGACGGCGCCGGCATGCAGAAGAAGACCCAGGCCGCCGCCGAAGAAACGCTGGCCCAGGCGCAAACGCGCATGGCCGGCTTCGCGAGCGAATTCGGCACCAAGGCCGCGGGCCAGTGGGGCAAGCTCGAGAACATCTTCGAGGAACGCGTGGCGCGCGCGCTCGAGAAGCTCGGCATGCCTTCGGCCGCCGACCACGCCGCGCTGCAGGCGCGCGTGTCGGCGCTCGAGGCCGAACTGCAGCGCATGCAGGGCAAGCCCGCCGCCGCGCCCGCACGCAGCGCGAGCCGCAAGACAGCCGGACGCAGCGCAACGCCGGCCGCGGCAGCCGCCAAGAAAACCGTTCGGCGCGGCCCCAAGTCGGCCTGACCCCGCCGCAGCCTGCTTTTTGCGGCAGTGCACAACACGTGCCGCCGCAAAAGTTGGCCCTGCCCGGTATGTGGTGCAGTGCACATACGCTAGAGTGTCCCCAAGAAGATAAAGAACGGGGACTGACATGGCCAAGAAGGCGCCACGCCGAACAGCGCAACGCATCCTCGAAGCCGCACTGGAGCTGTTCAACCGCTTCGGGGAGCCGAACGTCTCCACCACGCTGGTGGCAGGCGAGCTCAACATCAGTCCCGGCAACCTCTACTACCACTACCCCGCCAAGGAAGAGCTGATCAACAAGCTCTACGAAGGCTACGAGGCCGAGCTCAACGAACTCCTGCATGCCAGCGAGGGCGTGCACGACGTGGAAGACGCGTGGTTCTTCATGCACAGCCTGTTCGAGCTGATCTGGCGCTACCGCTTTCTCTACCGCGACCTGAACGACCTGCTGAGCAAGAACCGGCACCTGGAGACGCAGTTCCAGCTCGTGCTCAAGAACAAGGCGCGCGCCATCCGCGTGCTCATCGCGGGGCTGAGCCGGGCCGGGCATCTCGAGATCGATGCCCACGAGGTCGACACGCTGGCCCAGAGCATGGTGGTGGTGCTGACCTACTGGCTCAGCTATGAATACGTGCGCAACCCGCGCGAGGCGCTGGAACCCGCCCACGCCCAGGGCGCGCTGCTGCGCGGCGGCCAGCACACGCTGCACCTGCTCGCGCCCTACCTCGGGCCCGCGCAGCGGCGGCATTTGCTGACACTCAGCCACGCCTACAGCGGCGATGATTCTGCAAGTGCGCCGTCATCGGCTGCGCCCGTCGACCTGGCAGCCCAGTCCTAGACCATGCCCCATCCAGACTTCAAGCCGCTCTCGCTGATGTCCGCCAGCCCGGTCGCCGCAGGGGATCCCTGGACGCCGCTGCCCTATGCCGACGTGCCGCGCTACGACGCGCGCAGCGTGCTGCCGCATTGGCCCAGGCTGCACGCCGGCCACCCGGTGACGCCGCCGGACGAGGGCCACCCGCTGGCCGAGGGCTGGGCTCGCTATCACAACGGCGAATTCGAGCGTGCAGCCACCATCGGGCTCCTGCACGGCGCGCAGGGCCTGGTGCTGGCCAACCAGGCCACCGCCATCTATGCCAACTACCTGGAGCCGCGCGAATCGATGCGGCTTTCGATGTTCCGCCAGGTCATCGAGCGTGCCGGGGCCGAGGCCGCCGCCGAGCCCGACAACTGCCATGCGCTGTACTGGCAGGCCTACGCGCTGGGCCGCTACAGCCAGGGCATCAGCGTGGCGCGCGCACTGGCGCAGGGCCTGGGCAGCAAGCTCAAGGGCGCGCTGGAACGGGTGATCGAACTGCAGCCCAACCATGCCGACGCGCACATCGCGCTGGCCGCCTTCCATGCCGAGGTGATCGACAAGGTGGGCGCGCTGGTCGGCCGCATGACCTACGGTGTGCGCGCCGAAACCTCGGTCGAGCTGTTCGAGCGCGGGCTCGAGCTGCACCCCCACGCGCCCGGCGCGCTGATGGAATACGGCCGCGCGCTGCTCATGCTGCACGGCGACGCGCGCATGGGCGAGGCCACGCGGCTGTATGAAAAAGCCGCCGCGATGCAGCCGGCGGACGCGAAGGAACGGCTCGACGTGGAACTGGCGCGCGCGGGGTTGTCGGACTGAACCGGGTGGCGCCGCCTGGCGTCGTGTTTCCAGGCCGCTCTTAAGCCATAAGATCGACGGCTTTTCTTCCTCTTGCCGCCATGTCCGACCTCAACGCCCGATTCGAAACCGCCCAGGCCAACTCCAAGCTGCTGGCCGAGCGCCCCGACAACCCGACGCTGCTGAAGATCTATGGCCTCTTCAAGCAGGCGACCGAAGGCGACAACACCGCCAAGAAGCCGAGCTTCAGCGACATCGTCGCGCGCGCCAAGTGGGACGCCTGGACCGCGCAGAAGGGTCTCGGCGCCGACGAGGCCAAGCAGAAGTACATCGACCTGATCGAATCGCTGCGCGCCTGACCCCGCCCATCCGGTCTGTCAGCCGACGATGCCGCGCTCACGCAGCGCGGCGATCTGCCCGGCGTCGAGGCCGATCTCCTTCAACACGGCATCGGTGTCCGCCCCGAGCGCCGGCGCGTTGTGCCGGTGGCTGGCCGGCGTGAGCGACAGCTTGGGCACGAAGCCGGGCACCGCGAGCGCGCTGCCGTCGGCCATGCGCACCTGCTGCAGCATGCCGCGCGCCGCGTAGTGCGGGTCGGCGGCAATGTCGGCGACGGTGTAGATGCGGCCGGCCGGTACCTGGGCGGCGTCGAGGGCGGCGAGCACCTCGTCCACCGTAAGCCGGGCGGTCCAGTCGCCGATCGCCGCATCGAGCATCCCGACCTGCGCCACCCTGCCCGTGTTGCCGGCCAGCGCCGGGTCAGCGGCCAGGTCGGGCCGGCCGATGCATGCCATGAGCCGGCGAAAGATGCTGTCGCCATTGCCCGCCACGATGGCATAGCCGCCGTCGGCGCAGCGGTAGGCGTTGGTGGGCGCGATGCCGGGCAGCGCGCTGCCCGCGGCCTCGCGCACCGCGCCGAACGCGCTGTACTCGGGCAGCAGGCTTTCCATGCAGTTGAAGACGGCCTCGTAGAGCGCCACGTCCACGACTTGCCCCCTGCCCTTCGGACAGCCGGGCCCCACTGTTGCGTGGCGGTGCTGCATCGCCATCAGCACGCCGATCACGCCGTGCAGCGACGCCAAGGTGTCGCCGATGCTCACCCCCACCCGCACCGGCACCCGCCCCGGCTCCGCGCTCAAGTGGCGCAGCCCGCCCATCGCCTCGGCGACCACGCCGAAACCCGGCCGGTCACGGTAGGGCCCGGTCTGGCCATAGCCGCTGATGCGCAGCATCACGAGCGAGGGGTTGGCGGCCAGCAGTTCGTCGGGACCGAGGCCCCATCCCTCCATGGCGCCGGGGCGGAAGTTCTCGACCAGCACGTCGGCCTCGGCCGCCAGCTGCCGCACGATGGCCTGCGCATCGGGCTGGCGCAGGTCGAGCGCGAGCGAGCGCTTGTTGCGCGACTGCACCTGCCACCAGACCGAGGTGCCGTCCTTGAGCAGGCGCCAGGTGCGCAGCGGATCGCCCGCACCGGGTGGCTCGATCTTGATCACCTCGGCGCCGAAGTCGGCCAGCGTGCGCGCCGCAAACGGCCCGGCGATCAGTTGCCCGAGCTCCACGACCTTGAGGCCTGCGAGCGGGCCCGCGGCAGGCGGCGCGGCGGGCAAGGAGGAGGTGTTCGTCATGGCGCGAGAGTGTGCCGCACGGCGGCCCCGCGCATCGCCCGGCGACGGCGCTCAGGCGAAGCGCGTGCCGCCCTTGGGCGACTGGAGCAGCGCATCGAGGTTGCGCGAGATCTTCTGCTCGATCTGCTCGCTGAAGCTGCTGAACAGGAAGCCCAGCGTGGCCTCGAGCTTGAAGCTGTGCGCCGTGACCTCGAAGGTGCCGTCGATGCCGGCGCGGCTGAACTGCGCGAGGTCGCGGTCCTTGCCTTCGGTGTAGGTGCATTCCAAGCCGTAGTCCTGCTCCACCTGCTGGATCCACTGGCGTGCGACCTCCCGGGCGCTGGCAATGCCCAGGGCGTGGTTTCGTTCGATGAGGATGTCAGGCACCGTGTTCTCCCTTGTGGCCTTGGCTGGAATGGGTCTGCTGGATGCCGGTGGCGGCCTGCAATGCGTGGCGCCGCTCGTCCGTCGTCGGCAAGGCGGCAATGCGGCGGACTTCCTTGTAGAAGCGCGGCCAGTTGCGGCTCTCGCGTTCGAACAGCGCCTCGAAGGCCGGGACCAGGTCGTCGTAGGCCCCCTGGGCGCCAAAGGCCGCATTGTTTGCGCGGGCCACCCAGCCGTCGTAGGCGCCCTGGCGCGGTCCCTGCCATTCTGCGCGAAGCCTGGCGTACCGCGCGCGGAAATCGTCCATGGCGGCTTTCTTCATGGCGTCCACGGCGGCCCACTCGCCCGCCTTGGCCTCGCCGGATTCGTAGGCCCGATTGAGCGCGCGCCGCGTGTCCAGCGCCAGCGCGCGAAACTGGCGGCGCTGTGCGTCGAAGCGCACGTACTCGTTGCGCGCAGCCTCGCTGGCCTCGTTCTGCAGCCACATCGCACCGCCGATGCGCTCCACCGCGGTGGCATATGACTCGTTGAAGACCGTGTCGCCCGGCACGTAGAGCACCTGGTGCGCGAGCTCGTGGAACACGATGCGCGCCAGCTCGCCCTCGGGGTAGCCGATGAAAGTGGACAGCAGCGGATCGCCGCCGGCCCAGTTCATCCAGCCCAGCGTGGAGTACGCGGGCACCGGGTACACGGCGGTTTCCATGCCCTTGCCGCGCTCTGCCTCGGCTTCGGACCGGGCCGCGGCCTCGTCGTAGTAGCCGCGGTAGCCCACGCAGCCCGCCACCGGGAAGCACCAGTTCTTGAGCGTGAGCGAATACGGCGGCGCAGCCACCACGTTCCACACCGCCGCGGGGCGATGCAGGTCGGCGTACGACTTGTAGCTGGGGTTGTCGGGCAGGGCCAGCTCGGTCACTGCGAAGCGGCGGATGCGCTGCGCGAGTTCGAGCTTGGCCTTGAGCGGTTCGGCCACCGCCGGGTCCGCCAGCCATTCGGGCACCGGCTTGGCGGCCCGCATGATGCCCAGGTGGCCGCTGGCCGATTGCCAGTAGTAGCCCAGGTCCGCGCAGCCGGCGAGCAACAGCGCGCCGGCCACGGCGAAAGCGGGGGCAGCCCTCACCCCAACCCTTTCCCGGAGGGAGAGGGCGCAATGCGCTCCACTTCGACCAGGCAATCGTAGAAAGTGGGCCCGCGGCCGATGTCGGTCAGGCGCTGGCTCGTGAGCTGGTTGACGTTGGTGCCGTCCATGCCGAGCTTGCGCCACCAGATGCCCATGCCATGCACCACGCCGGGCCGCGCACGGCGCGACACCTCGGCGCGGCAGCGGTGCTCGCCGCGGCCGTTGAAGACGCGAACGGTGGCGCCGTCCTCGATGCCGCGCGCGGCCGCGTCGGCCTCGTGGATCTCGAGCAGCGGCTCGCCTTCGATCGCGCGCAGGCTGGTCACGTTCACGAAGGTCGAGTTGAGGAAGTTGCGCGCCGGCGGCGAGATCATGGCCAGCGGAAACTCGGCGGAACTGCCCGCCGCTTCGTAGTTGGGCACATGGTCGGGCAGCCCGTCCATGCCCTGGGCCTGCAGCCGTTCGCTGAAGAATTCGCAGCGGCCCGAGGGGGTGGGAAAGCGTCCCTCGGCAAAGGGGGCTTCCGGCAGCTTCAGGCTGGTGAAGCCCTGCGCCAGCAGCTGTTCGTAGTCGATGGCGCCGGCCGCGAAGGCGGTGCGGCACAGCGTCTCGTCATCGTCCGAGAAGCAGGGCTCGTCGAAGCCCATGCGGCGCGCGAGCTCACGAAACACCCAGGCGTTGCTGCGGGCCTCGCCGCGCGGCGCCACCGCGGGGCGGTTCAGCAGCACGTCGGTGTGGCCATAGCTGCAGTGGATGTCCCAGTGCTCCAGCTGGGTGGTGGCGGGCAGCAGGTAGTCGGCGTAGTCGGCCGTGTCGGTGCGGAACTGCTCCAGCACCACGGTGAAGAGGTCTTCGCGCGCGAAGCCCGCCACCACCTTGCCGGATTCGGGCGCCACCGCGACCGGGTTGCTGTTGTAGACCACGATCGCCTTCACCGGCCGCGCCTCGTCCAGCAGCGCATCGCCGATGGTGCTCATGTTGACGGTGCGCGGCGTTCGGCCCGCGAGCAGGTCGGGCCGCTGCAGCGCGGCGCGGTCGGCCGGAAAGTGGCCCGAGCTGCTCAACAGGAGCCCGCCCGCGCGGTCGCGCCAGGCGCCCACCAGCGCGGGCAGGCAGGCAATGGCGCGCGCCGCGTTGCCGCCGCCGCGCACGCGCTGCATGCCGTAGTTCAGGCGGATCGCGGCCGGTTGGGCGGTGCCGTAGGCTTGGGCCAGCGCCACGATCTGCGCTTCGGGCACGCCGCACACGGCCGCGGCGCGCGCGGGAGGCCATTGCAGGGCGCGCTCGCGCAACTGCTCCCAGCCCAGCGTGTGGTGGGCGATGTAGCCGTGGTCGAGCCAGTCGTGCACGATCAGCTCGTGCATCAGCGCCAGCGCCAGCGCGGCGTCGGTGCCGGGCAGCAGGGCGATGTGCTCGTCGCACTTGTCGGCGGTTTCGGTCTTGCGGGGATCGATGCACACGAGCCGCGCACCGGCGCGCCGGGCGGCCTGCGCATGGCGCCAGAAGTGCAGGTTGCTGGCGATGGAGTTGCTGCCCCAGATCAGGATCAGCTTCGCCTCGGCGAAAAACTCGATCCGCATGCCGACCTTGGCGCCCAGCGTGTGGACCATGGCCTCGCCGCCCGCCATCGAGCAGATCGTGCGATCCAGCAACGAAGCGCCGAGCTTGTGAAAAAAACGACGGTCCATCGACTCGCCTTGGACCAAACCCATCGTGCCAGCGTAACTATAAGGCACAATTGTGTCAGGATTTATCTGCAAAGCGCGAAGTTGCGCGGCGATGTCGTCAAGCGCGGCCTCCCAGCTCACCGGCTCGAACTGGCCGCTGCCCTTGGGACCGGTCCGCTTCAGTGGCTGGACCAGCCGCTCGGCGTGATCGTTGCGCTCGATGTAGCGCGAGACCTTGGTGCAGAGAACGCCTGCCGTGTGCGAATGGGCCGGATTGCCCTGCAGCTTCACGGCCACGCCGTCCCGGACGGTGGTGACAAGGGCGCAGGTGTCGGGACAGTCGTGCGGACACGCGCCGAGGACGGTGGACATGGGGGTGGGGAGAACAGCTGTTGCAGGGACCGGGGCATCGACCATCCGGCAAGTCTAAAGTTTTCCAGGTTTGGCGCGCCAGCGCGCAAGAAGAGGTTTTCACCATGATGAATCGCAGACATTTTTCGGTTGCCGCAGGCGCAGCGGCCCTGGGCGGCTTCCAGTTGGCACGGGCGCAGGGCGAAGCACCGCTCGTGCTGGGCCAGTCGGCACCTTTCACGGGTCCGGCCGCGCAGCTGGGCATCCAGTTCCACCAGGGCGCCAAGCTGTTCCTGGACCAGTACAACGCGCAGTCCGGCCGGCGCGCCGTGGTGATCAAGAACCTGGACGACGGCTATGAGCCCGACCGCTGCGCCGCCAACACGCAGAAGCTGATCGAAGAGGACGTGTTCGCGCTCTTCGGCTACATCGGCACGCCCACCAGCCTCGCGGCGTTGCCGCTCGCGGTGAAGGACAAGGTGCCCTTCATTGCACCGTTCACCGGCGCGATGTCGCTGCGCGAACCGTTCCACAAGAACGTGTTCCACCTGCGCGCCTCGTACAACGACGAGACTGCGCTCATCGTGAAGCAGCTCACCCACCTGCACCTCAAGAAGATCGCGGTCTTCTACCAGAACGACGCCTACGGCAAGGCCGGGCTCGACGGCGTGACGCTGGCGCTCTCGCAACAGGACCTGAAGCCGTTGGCGCTGGCCACGGTGGAGCGCAATTCGGTCGACGTGGCGGCGGCGGTGAAGACCATCGTGGCGGCCAAGCCCGACGCGGTGGTCCAGGTGGGCGCCTACAAGGCGTGCGCGGCCTTCATTCGCCAGGCGCGCAAGGCAGGCTACGGCGGCACGTTCTTCAACGTCTCGTTCGTGGGCACCCAGGCATTGGCCGACGAACTCGGCAAGGACGGCGCGGGCGTCATGGTGACGCAGGTGGTGCCCTCGCCCTACAACCCGGCCAACGCGATCACGCGCGAGTTCAGCGACGCGGTGAAAAAGGCCGGCGCCGCCGCGAGCGCCAATTTCTCGAGCCTGGAAGGCTACCTGGCCGCCAAGGTCCTGACCGAGGGCCTGCGCCGCGCGCCGGGCAAGCTCTCGCGCGACAGCCTGATCGCCGGCCTCGAAAGCATCGACCGGCAGCAGTTCGGCGGCTTCGAGGTGTCGTTCTCGCCCAAGAACCACGTGGCGTCGAAGTTCGTCGAACTGTCGATGATCACGGCCGACGGCCGGGTCCGGACCTGACCGGCCCGCGGCGCATCAGCCGCTGAGCCCGTCCACCGCCTGGAACATCGCCTGGCGGGCCTGGCTCACGACCTGGCCGCGCCAGGCATCGGTGTCGGTGTAGAAAGCTTCGCGCATGCGCGCGCGAATGCCGTCGGCCAGGTCGGCCGGCGCCTCGGGGTGCTTGTGCAGCCAGTGGTCGGCGCGCAGTGCGTTCATCACATCCAGCATGGGCAGCGTGCCGTACTCGAGCGCAATGCCGGTGTACTCGGCCTGCGGGCACTCCTGGTACACCGCCTCGCACATCAGGCCGCCCAACCGGGCCGAGGTGGAGGAACCGTCGTACATCGACGTGACCGGCGCCGCGGGCGTGCCCCACCAGTCGTTGGCGCGCGCCCAGGCCGCCTTGTCGTCCCTGCCGGCGAAGATGCGCTCCCCGATGCCGTTCGGGCCGAGCCCCGTGTGAAGGTCGATCCAGCCCAGCCGGCGCGCGCCGCCGGCGTGGCGGCGCAGCACGTTGCGAAGCGTCTTGTTGCTCCAGGTCTCGGCCTTGCCGCCAAAGAAGATGCCGTCGGCGAACTGGTATTGCCCGCCGCTCACGGCGGCCTGGAACGCCGCGGCGCCATGCTTGCCGATCCACTTGTCCAGCGCGGCCTGGTTCTCGGGCGTGGGCGGCCAGGTGTCGGGCAGGAGCAGCGGGTGCAACTTGGCGTAGGCCTCGTTGACCGGCGGCGGCTTCGAGAAATCGAGGAAGTTGCGGTTCAGGTCGACGTTCTCGTGCGTGACGCGCCGGCCGTATGAAAAGCCGTGCGGGTTGAGCGCGTGCACGTACAGCACCGCGACACCCTGCGCCCTGGCCTTCTCGCGCCATTCGGCATCGTGCAGCGCAAACACCTGCACGCCGCTGCCGCAATGGCCTTCCACGCCGTGGCAGGCGCTGGTGACGATCAGCAGGCGCTCGGCGTTGGCGGCGCCGTCGAGCGCCACGTCCATCGAGAGCTCCTCGCCGCCCTGCCCCTTGCCCGGATGCGCATGCGGCTCGACCGTGAGGCCCGCGCCCACGCAGCCCTGCAGGAACTTCTGGCGCGCCTGCGCGTAGCGGGGCGAAAACGCCTCGCCGATTCCGATCAAGGCGCGCCTCCCCCGGGCTTCAGGAATTCCTCGGCCAGCTGCACCCAGCAGGTGGCGCCCAGGGGAATCAGGTCGTCGTTGAAGTCGTAGCTCGCGTTGTGCAGCGTGCACGGGCCTTCGCCGTGATGCACGTCGCGGTGCGAGCCGTCGCCGTTGCCGATGAAGGCGTAGGCGCCGGGCTTGGCCTGCAGCATGAAGGCGAAGTCTTCCGAGGTCATGGCGGCTTCCTGCCGCAGCACGTTCTCCGGCCCGACGATGCCGCCCATCACGCGCCGCGCGAAGTTGGCTTCCGCCTCGGTGTTGATGGTCGGCGGGTAGTAGCGCTCGAAGCGGAAGTCGCAGGTCGCGTCATGCGCGGCGCAGATGTGCTCGGCGATCTTCTTCATGCGCGATTCGATCAGGTCGAGCACTTCGATGGAGAAGGTGCGCACCGTGCCCGTCAGCTCGCAGTTGTCGGGGATCACGTTGTTGGCCTCCCCCGCGTGGATGGTGGTGACCGAGATCACGGCCGAGTCGGTCGGCTTCATCTTGCGCGTGACGATGGTCTGGAACGCCTGCACGATCTCGCAGGCGATCGGCACCGGGTCGATGCCGGTCTGCGGCAGCGCGGCATGGCCGCCCTTGCCGATGATGTTGATGTTGAACTTGTTGCCCGAGGCCATCACCGGACCCGGGCTCACGGCGAACTGGCCGGCCTTCATGCCGGGCCAGTTGTGCATGCCGAACACGGCGTCCATGGGGAACTGCTCGAACAGCCCTTCCTTGATCATCTCGCGCGCGCCGCCACCGCCTTCTTCGGCCGGCTGGAAGATCAGGTACACGGTGCCGTCGAAATTGCGGTGCTTCGCCAGGTGCTGCGCAGCGGCCAGCAGCATGGCGGTGTGGCCGTCGTGGCCGCAGGCGTGCATCTTGCCCTGGTGCTTGCTGGCATGGGCGAAGGTGTTGAGCTCGGTGACCGGCAGCGCGTCCATGTCGGCGCGCAGGCCGACCGCGCGGCTGCTGGTTCCGTTCTTGACGATGCCCACCACGCCGGTGGTGCCCAGGCCGCGGTGGATGGGAATGCCCCACTCGGTGAGCTTGCCTGCCACCACGTCGGCGGTGCGGACTTCCTGGAAGCAGAGTTCGGGATGGGCATGGAGGTCACGCCGGACGGCGGCGATGCCGGCCGCCTGCGTGACGAGCGAATCGATGAGTTTCATGGGGCACAGTCTAGGCTTTGCAGAAACCTCCGCAAAGACCGTGCCGGGCAAACCCTCAGGCTGCGTTCGGGAACCCGGTCAGCGGCCGATGCGCTTCAGGTAGTCCGTCCGCGCGGCCAGTGCCGTGTCGGTGAAGTCGGTGAACACGCCGTCCACGCCCAGCTGGTAGTACATCGCGTACTCGTTCCTGCCCTGGCCGCCGTAGTCGGCCGCGAGGCGGCGCGACTCGTTGCGGAAGGTGAACGGGTGCACGAAGAGCCCCGCCTTGTGCGCATCGGCCACAAGGGTGGTGGGCGCGGTCGAGGTCGCGTCGGCGTCGTTGATCTTGCCGTCCTTGTTGACGTCCACCGGCTTGCCGTCGGCGCCGATCGTGCCCTTGATGCTCACGATGTAGCGTTTCCACGGGCCGATGCCGTCGGCGTAGGTCTTGATCTCGGCAAGGCCCGCGGGCGTGACCGTGGCGGCGAAGTTGCGCTTGTCGCCGGCCTTGGGCCAGTCGTAGGGGCGGTCGCTGGGCACGGCGAAGGTCACGGCGCCGGTCGTCAGGTCGACGCTGTCGCCGTCGATCAGCTGGATG
>Ga0163161_10001501_pt1 | contig 17256 bp, 15 predicted proteins | sample S45metaG_FD_129847 | JGI IMG/M metagenome (GOLD analysis project Ga0163161, IMG submission 129847) | Switchgrass rhizosphere microbial communities from Kellogg Biological Station, Michigan, USA - S4-5 metaG | ecosystem: Host-associated > Plants > Roots > Rhizosphere > Soil | place: USA... | reverse complement strand
AGCCCCAATCGCCGGCTGAAGATCTGCACGCCGCGCGAAGGCGGCGTGGAGCATACCGGCGTCGACAATATGAGCTTCCCGCGCGATTATATCGCTGACTGGTTCGCCGATACGCTAGCGTGATTTGGAGCGTTTTCCCCCAGACCGGCCGTTTGTGGCAGTCTGGGGAAAGCTGTCTTTATCGATAGGAAAAAGGTAACCCAGGTATGAAGCGGGCGGCCTAATCTACGACGGCCCCCTCAAAAATGGCGCGCGTCTCCCAACGCGGTGTTGACAAGAACTTTGCCGGGATTGAGGATGTTGCGCGGATCAAGCGCCTGCTTGATCGTCCGCATCGTGGCGATTTCCGCTGCCGAACGTGACCGGTCCAGGAACTCGCGTTTCAGGACGCCGATGCCATGCTCCGCCGAGATCGCTCCGCCATATTCGCCGACGCAGTCATAGATGGTCGTGTCGATATCGTGTTCGGGTAGCGGATCGACGCCCGGTATATGAACCGCAACGTGGATGTTGCTGTCCGCGATATGGCCGAACCATAGCGCCTGGATGTCAGGCCAGCGATGCAGGAGCCGTGCATCGCATTCGCCAATGAACGCCTCCATGCGTCCGATCGGGATGCTGACGTCGAACGGGATGTACGGCGAAAAGAATTTCGGGAACTCCCCCGACGCATCCCGGATCGCCCACAAGTCGAGCGCTTGCCGCTCGGTCTGGGCGATCACCGCGTCCAGGATGACTCCATCGGAAAAGCTGCTTTCGATGAACGTCTGGAACTCGGCTTCGTTGGCATCAGGGTCGGTGCCCATACTGTCGAGCAGGATATAGGCGCCGTGCCCGAGATCGAGGGGCGGCCGCAGGCCGAGGCTGCTGGTCACCCCCTCGTAGAAGGAGGGCCACATGACCTCGAACGCCGAAAGCGAACTCCCCAGCCGGGCCTTGGCGATCTGAAGGAGCCTGACCGCCGAGGTGAAGCTATCCACCGCACATAGGGCGGTCTGCTTGGCCACAGGCAAGGGATGAAGCTTCAGGACCGCGCGCGTGATAACGCCTAGCGTTCCCTCGCTGCCCACGAACAGATGCTTGAGGTCATAGCCGGTGTTGTTCTTCAGCATGACGTTGAGCGACGTCAGGATCGTCCCGTCCGCAAGGACCGTCTCCAGCCCCAGCAGCTGCTCCCGCATCATGCCATAGCGCAGGACGCGGTTTCCGCCCGCATTGGTCGCGATATTGCCGCCGATCGTACAGCTGCCCCTCGCTCCGATATCGAGAGCGAAGAGCAGGCCGGCCTCTTCCGCAGCCTTTTGTACGGCTTCAAGCGTCACGCCGGCTTCCGCCTCGATCGTCGCCGAGGAGGGATCGACGGGCGAGAGGGCGCGCATCCGCTCCATCGAAAGGAGAACGCAGCCTTGTACCGGCGCAGCGCCTCCGGCCATGCCGGTCAGGCCACCCTGCGTGACCACGGGCGTCGATGTCGCGTGGCACAACTCCAGCGTCTTTGCGACCTGCTCGGTCGTGCGAGGCCGGACGAGCGCGAGCGGCGACGCATCCCTGACCGTGAGTACCCAATCTCCCATATATCGGTCATCGATATAATCGCCGCTATCGACGATATCGTGAGGAAGAACCTCAAGAAGTGCTTCGATAATATTCACTTTGAACGCTCCATTCCAGTTCGTCCACTCTCAACGATGGTAGCCATGTTCTGCGCAAGAGGAACGATGAGTAAATAGCTTAGGCTGATTGGGTTTACGTCGCCCACGCGCGGCATCTCCCGCCTGCGCCTTATCCGCGCACCCGTTCCGCTGCGAACAGAGCCAGGGCGGCAACGTCCCGTTCGGCCCAGCCGCCATCGATGGCTTCAAGTGAATGCTTCAGCGCGCCAGCCGTGACCGGCATGCGCTCTTCCCCCCCGCCCGCAACGACCATTTCTCGAAGGTCCTTAGCCACACCCGCAATCGAAAAGCCGACCTCCGTGCTGGTGCCACGGAGCACCGGCAGCTTGATAGGCAAATCGGTCAGCGCGCCAGGTCCACCCTCGATCACATCGAGCACCTTGCCTGGTGCGATGCCGTGCCGTCCGGCAAGGACGAAGCACTCGCCCAGCGCTGCCCAGTAAGATCCTTTCACCAGCGTGATGGCCAGCTTGCTGGCATAGCCCGCGCCGGTGCCGCCCATCACATGGACAGTGCTGGCCAAAAACCGCATGACGTCGTGTGCAACCTCGACATCGTGCCTTTCTCCGCCGAGCAGCGCGACCAGGTGCCCCTGGCGTGCGGGAGCGGTGGTGCCAAGGACGGGGGCATCGACGAACCGTCCGCCGACAGGAGCCACCGCCTTGGCAATGTCAGTGGCAATCGCCGGGGGGACAGTGCTGGCATCGATGAACAGCTTGGCACTTGAGGCATGGTCCGCGAGCCCCCCTTTTCCCAGATAGACGGCTCGCACAGCGGCCTCGTCAAACAGGCAGGACAGCACCACGTCGCTCGCGGCGACGAGATCACCAAGGGTCTGCGCGATCGTCGCGCCGGGTGGCAGGGCCTCTGGCCGAACGGGAGAACGGTTCCAGATGGAGAGGCTGCAGCCCATGTCAGTCAGCCGCTGCGCCATGGCCGCGCCCATGCGGCCGAACCCTACCAACCCTAGTTTCATGCGTTCCAATCCTCTCGTCTGGCGGGTTCGACTACGCCAAGGGCGTCTAGCAGTTCGTTCAGCCGCGCATCGAGCGCCTGCGGCCCGCTGTTGACCGCCACGAAGCGATCAGGTCGGAGTAGCACCATGGTCTCGGGGTTATGGTCGAACCAGGTCTTCACGGTGCGGTCGATATCGCCCACCACGATGACATCCGGGTTACGTTCTGCCTCATAACCCAGCTGGGTCATGGGTACGACCCAGAACCGCTTGATGCTCAGTAGGTCCAGCCGGGCGCGAACCTTTTCAGTTAGCCAGACGTCGGGATTGACGCCCCAGCTGACCAGCGCGAAGCTGTTGGTTCCGATTAAGTCGTCCATTCGCCCCGTCCACCCCTCGGCCGTGGCCACGCGCGGCTGGATGAACATGCGGCCGATCGCGGAATTCTTGTGGAAACCTTTGGGGCCATAGTTCAGGGCGCCCTCGCGATAGCGAGGCATTGGCTTGAAGCGCATTTCAAGGAAGTAGCGCTTCACCGGCGGCAGGAAGCTGATCAGATAGGTGATCGTGTCGCGGAGCCAGACCTTCACAGGATTGCGCATCCCCAGAACCGTTCCGGCCGTTACCGACAGAGAGATCATGGCCTGCGCGTGCGCCTTGCGCTCGGTCTGGTAGGTATCCAGCAGGTCGGGCGAACAGATGCCTTTGACCACCAACGCCAGCTTCCATCCGAGATTGAACGCATCACGCACGCCGCTGTTGAAACCCTGGCCCTGCCACACGGGCATGATATGAGCCGCATCCCCCGCCAGGATCACCCGGCCCTCCCGGAAGCGTTCGGCAATCCGGCCGTTATGGGTATAGACGCGCGCGCGGATGATGTTGACGCGGGCCGGGTCCGGCAGGACGCGGCCCAGCATCCGATCAAGCAGCTCGCGCGGTACATCGTTCCCGTCTGCTTCGCCGGGGAAGAGCATGAATTCCAGTCGCCTGAGCCCATGGGGCAGGGAAATGCAGGCGTAGGGGCGTACCGGATCGGCATGAAGATAGGCGTTTGGCAGGCCCATGGGATCGTCGGCGATGTCGACCACGATCCACCGATTCGGATCGGTCTTGCCGGTGAACAGGATGCCGAGCGCCTCGCGCGTGCGGCTGCGGCCCCCATCGCACCCGACCATGTACGAGCAGGCCACGGTCTGCCTGCTGCCGTCCGGCCGCTCCATCTCGACCAGGACACCGTCGGCATTCTGGACAAAACCCACAACCTTGTGCGCCAGGCGGAGTTCCACATTCGCGAAGCGCTGCAGCCCCGCCGCCGAAACCCGATCGGCTAGGGGTTGAATGAACGTGCTGCGTCGCACCCATCCGAAGGGCTGGTCCGTCGGATCGATCGAGGCAAAGACGCGCCCCTTGCCATTGACGTAGCGCATCGCCTGACGCGGCGTGGTATGCGGAAGAATATCGTCGACTACGCCGGCGGCCTGGAACGCGCGCAGACTTTCGTCGTCGATCGCCACCCCGCGCGGATAGTCGATAAGATCGGACAAGGCTTCGATCACCAATGTCCGCAAACCCGAATGGCCCAGATAATTGGCAAGCAGGAGACCCACCGGCCCGGCCCCGATGATGATAACATCGAATTCCGGGGTGAATTTCTGATCTTCAGCTTGACTGGGCATTGTTTGACACACCGTGCTTGCAGGCCTCGCGATGACGCCACTGATAAATATGAATTGAGCCTGGCTCGACGCTTATACGCCTCCCGCCTCTCAACCGGCCGTGAGCGGGTCAGGCAGGTCGTTATCCGGTGCAGCGCGGCGCTATTGGGATTTGCAGGCTCCTTCCGGGTTCCTGCTATTCGAGCCAACCCGATAGAGTAATCGGTTTGTAGAAACTGTGCGCCACGTGTACAGGCAAAGGAGACTTAAGCGATATGGGATTGGCATGAGGGTGCAGGACAGCGGACCCTATAAGCCTGTTAGGGCTCTCGCGCGGGGCATAGCCTTGCTTCAGCGCCTGAACGAACTGGGCGCAGCGCGGCCGGCGGCACTGGCACAGTCCATACAGCTTGATCGCACCACAACATATCGGCTGCTGGCGACCCTAGAAGCCCTCGATCTGGTGCGGCGGAGCGAATCGAGTGACGAATATGTGCTAACTGATGGTGTCCGAAGTTTAAGCGACGGCTTTACCATGCGGGACCGGACTACCCAGATCGTGGCCGCTCACATGGGGAAATTGTTCCCCAATATCCTATGGCCTAATGACTTCGCCACGTTCGAGAACGGCACCATGGTGATCCGCGAGACCACGCATCGTTTCAGTCCCTACTCAATCCATAGGGCAATGATAGGCAGCCAGCGTTCGCTGCTGGTAAGCGCGCTTGGCCGTGCAGCGATTGCGGGCGCGACCGACGCGCAGCTTGAGGCAATGCTCGATATATTGGCTGGCTCTGCGGAAAAGGGCGTCACGTCCAGGGCAAAGATGAACGACCAAGTGGATTTCATACGCAGCGATTTCGAGCGCCGCGGCTATGCCTGGTCCATCGGAGGCACCGACAGCAAGATCAGCGCGATCGCCGTTCCGGTCAGGACAAAAGTGGACGTTGCCGCGCTCAACCTTGTATTTTTCAGCACCGCGATGGGAATTGAGAAAGCAGCGGAGCGGTTCCTTGAACCGCTTCAGGCCTGCGCTGGCGATATGGAACGAGACTTGGCCGATCTCGCCAGCTATGCGTGACTGAAAGCTAGCAGCTTACAGAGTCACCGCTGCCAAGAGCTGTGGATCAGCGTCCAAGCAGAACCATGCCTCAGTGCTGCGCAGCTATCTGAGAAAATTTAGGAAGGAGCGATATTGGTGCGGTTCCAATCAGCGCTTTTCGCGATCGCGGCTCAAGATATTTTTCGTTGTAACGCTGCGGATTGGAAGAAATTCGACGAGGATTCCGCTTCCGCGCCGATCTAAACTCCCTTGAGATAATGGGCGCGATCTCAATTCTGAAAGGAGTAAGGGATTATCAACCCAGCGTCTTCGGCCACTAAGTCGTCGACAATCTCTTCCAATTTTTGAATTGCCCGCGTCCGACCAACCGACTGACCCGCTCCCCAGATGGTCTTCCAGGCCTTTGAGCTGTTGTGGAGATCGGAAAAGTCGATCTTTTTCTCCTGTTTCAGCATCTCCGGTGTGAAGCCGGCAGCGTCCAGGCTCTCTCGCATCCAATTGGCGGGAACGCCAGTGATCGCCGGTGTCGTAACGATGTCGCGCATCGTTGCCCTAACAAGCATCTCCCTATTGCTATCAGACACTAGGCTTTCACGAGCCGCGATGAAGCGCGTTCCCATATATGCTAGATCGGCACCGAGCATTTGCGCCGCCCGCATCGCGCGCGCACTACCAATGGCACCCCCCAGGATCAGGGGCCCATTCCAGAACGATCGTACCTCTTCTACGAAGGCAAAGGGACTATACTGTCCTGTATGGCCCCCGGCGCCATGAGCCACGAGGATCAGTCCGTCCGCTCCCGCATCGATGGCCTTCCTGGCCTGAACTGGGTCAATGACGTCCGAGAAGACCAACCCACCATAAGCATGGACCCGTTCCAACGGCCGTCTGGGACTGCCGAGCGCCGTGATGACAATGCGCGGCCGATATTCGCAGATCAGATCCAATTCAGCATCGAACCGCTCATAGGTCGGATGGACGATCATGTTGATCGCCCACTGGCCGGGTTTTCCCGCTGCTTCGAGTTCGCTGGCGATGCGTGGAAGCCAGGCGGCAAGATCGGCGATAGTCCGAGCATTGGGTGCCGGGAACGCACCCAGCAACCCTGCCTTACCCGCAGCGATGACCATATCTGGCCCCGAGATCAGGAACATCGGCGCAACCATCACTGGCAAGCGCAGAGACGCAATGAGCTCATCAACGAGCTGTCGGTCAGCCATGCTCACTGCGCCCGGCTTGCGCCATATCCAACGCCACGTCGATGATCATATCCTCCTGGCCACCTACCATCCGGCGGCGGCCCAATTCAACGAGGATCGTTCGTGTATCGACGCCATGGTCGATGCTGGCCTTTTCCGCATGACGAAGGAAGGAGGAATAGACGCCCGCATAGCCGAGGCTCAGTGTTTCTCGATCGACGCGAACGGGTCGATCCTGAAGCGGACGGACCAGTTCCTCCGCAGCATCCATCAGCGCGTAGAGATCGCAGCCGTGATTCCAACCTTTTCGATCAGCGGCGGCGATGAAAACCTCCAGCGGCGCGTTACCGGCTCCGGCCCCCATGCCGGCAAGACTTGCATCGATGCGGATCGCACCTCCCTGCACTCCGACGATCGAGTTGGCGACGCCGAGAGAAAGATTATGATGCGCGTGAATGCCGCGCTGCGTCTCGGGCTTGAGGACACGATCATAGGCTTCGAGCCGCGCCCGATAGTCGTCCATATCCATGGCGCCGCCCGAATCCGTCACGTAGACGCAATGTGCTCCATAGCTTTCCATCAGCTTCGCTTGCTGGGCCAACGCGTCGGGCGAGCTCATATGGCTCATCATCAGAAAGCCCGATACATCCATACCCAGGTCGCGCGCTGCGCCGATGTGCTGCTTGGAAATATCGGCTTCGGTGCAATGCGTCGCGACTCGAACGGAACGTACGCCGAGCTTATAGGCATGACGCAGTTCCTCGATCGTGCCGATGCCGGGTATGAGGAGCGTCGTCAGCACGGCATGATCGAGGACCTCCGCGACAGCTTCAATCCACTCCCAGTCGGTATGGGCGCCGAAACCATAGTTGAACGAAGAGCCGTTGAGGCCATCTCCGTGGGCAACCTCGATGGCGTCTACTTTCGCCTGGTCGAGCGCCCGCGCGATCTGCCGGACGTGTTCCAGTCCATACTGATGGCGGATAGCGTGCATGCCGTCACGTAGCGTCACGTCCTGAATGTACAGCTTGTCAGTTTTGGGATCGAATGCCATCAAAAGACCTCCTTCGCCTGCCGCCGCGCGGCGATCTTTTCTGCGGTTCTAAGACCAGCAGACGTCATGATATCAAGGTTCCCTGCATAAGCGGGCAGATAGTGCGCTGCTCCCTCGACCTCGAGGAAGACAGTCGTCTTCATCCCCTCGAAATTGCCATAGCCGGGTATGCGAACAGGGTTGTTGGAGCCGAACCGCTCGTTTTGCACCTTCTGTTTGAGCCGGTAGCCCGGAACATAGGCGGCCACCTTCGCCACCATCGCCTCGACGGCCGCTACAATGTCTGCCTCATCCGCGCCGCTCGATAACGTAAAGACGGTATCGCGCATCAGCATCGGAGGCTCGGCCGGGTTGAGGATGATGATCGCCTTGCCACGCGCGGCGCCGCCCACCTCTTCGATGCCCTTAGTCGTGGTCTCGGTAAATTCGTCGATGTTCGCGCGCGTGCCGGGACCCGCGCTTTTCGAGCTGATCGACGCTACAATTTCGGCATAATGCACCGTCGCTACCGACGAAACCGCCGCTACAATCGGTATCGTCGCCTGCCCGCCACATGTTACCATGTTCACATTTGACGCTTCTAGATGCGCATCGCCGTTCACGACAGGAACGACATAAGGACCGATCGCCGCTGGGGTCAGATCGATCATCACCTTGCCGGCACTGGTCACGACGTCGCTATGATGCCGATGCGCGCCTGCGGAGGTGGCGTCGAACACCACGCCAATTTCCGGCCAGACATCCAGCTTTTGCAGGCCCTCAATACCCTCATGGGTTGTTACCACACCCATCTGCGCGGCACGCTTGAGCCCGTCCGATTCCGGATCGATGCCGACAAAAGCGCCCATTTCCAAGATATCGGACTGCTGCATGATCTTTATCATCAGGTCCGTGCCGATATTGCCCGAACCGATGATCGCTGCCTTCACCTTTGCCATCAGTTGTCCTTGTACGTGAATGAGACGGAACCTAGGCCGCCAACCTTCGCTTCGATCCGGTCCCCAGATGAAAGTGCGACCATGGGCCCAAGCGCTCCGGTCAAAATGATATCACCGGCCCGCAACGGTTCTCCCAGCCCACTCAGCGTCCGCGCGAGCCATGCCGCCGCCTCTAACGGATGGCCGAGACAAGCCGCTCCCGCACCGACAGACGCGATCGCTCCATTGATCTCCAGCGCCATGCCGCAGGTATAGAGGTCCAGCCCTTGAAGCGGCCTCTGGTCAGTCCCCAGAACGAAGTAAGCTGAAGATCCGTTATCCGCTACTGTATCAGCGAAGGTAATCTTCCAGTCGGCGATCCGACTGTCGACAATTTCGATCGCCGCTGCGACCCCCCTCACTGCGGCCGCTACCGTGTCGGCTGTCGCATCGGGGGAGTCGATGTCGCTCCCCAGAATGATCGCGATCTCGGCCTCGGCCTTTGGCTGGAGGACCTGCTCCGACCGAAGAACGCCGCCGTCCGGAATCTCCATGTCGTCAAACAGGACACCGAAGTCCGGCTGATCCACACCCAGTTGTGCTTGCACCGCCTTCGCGGTCAGCCCCACCTTGCGCCCGACAATCCGGCGTCCAGCCTGCTGCCAGAATTTCGTGTTGATCGCCTGCACGGCATAGGCAGAAGCGGCGTCGGTCGGCGCCAGCACGTCGCGCAGTGGCGGCAGGGCAACACCTGCATAGGCCGTGCGCAGCCGCGCAGCTAGATTTTCCAGTTCTGGCTTCATGCCGCAATCTCCTTCTTCTCCTGACGAGGCGGCCGCTGGTAGATATGACCCCAGGCTGAGTTGGCGTCATGGGTCAGCACGTGCCATGTCTCGTCGTCCACCTCGAGACCGCCCCAGCCATATTCGATGTCGAACCCCGCCGGTGTCAGCGGGTAAAAACTGAGCATCTCGTCATTGGAATGACGCCCAAGCGTGAAGGTCAGGTGCCTTCCCGCTTTCATGGATCGGTCCAGCGCTCGCCCGACATCATCAACGGACAATGTTTCCAACATCAGATGCACAATCTTCTTGGGGATCGGCACCGGGGCTAAGGCCAACGAATGGTGCCGGCCATTGCAGCGCATGAAACTGATCTCAATAGGCCTGCCGGGCACCACTTCTGTCCTGATGTGATCGGACAGTCGGAATCCGAGTATGTCGATGAAGAAGCCGATCATCGCCGGTTTGTCACGACACGAAAGCACCACATGCCCCAAGCCCTGCCGCCCTGTCTTGAAACGGGTGGCCGTTGGACTGACAAACGGATTGTTCGTCTTCTGCAGCGGACCGTAGAACGCTTCATGCAAGGTGCCCTCAGGATCGCTGAAGCGAATAATCCCTTTAACTCGTCTATCCCCGGCAAGTTCTTCACTTCCATGCTCCACCGTATGGCCGCTCGCTTGAAGTTTGGCCGCGAGCGCGGTCAGCTTGGCCGCGTCTTTGACCTCCCATCCGGCATAGGCCAAGTCGTCACGAGGACCTTGGTGCAGCCGGATACGGGTGGCGTAATCGTCGATACGCAGATCAATAGTGTTGTCCTCGCGCGGACACCATTGCAGGCCAAGTTCGTCGCAGGCGAAACTGCGCCAGGCGGCGAAGTCGCTGACCTCTAACCCGACATAGCCGAGCGCCTCAATCTCGCCGCTCATGCCGCTGCCCCGAGATGGCGGCGAGCCAGTGCGATGAAGGCATCGAACCTTTCCGCCTGTACCCAATGGCCGCACCGGCCGAACATATGCAGTTCCGCGCGGGGCATAGAGCTGGCCAGAAGAATGCCCATCTCGACTGGAATGACTTTGTCGTCGCGTCCGTGCAGCACCAACGTAGGCAGATCGATCCCCTGCACCACTTTCACGGGCATACCAGACAGGGGAGTGTCGCCTTCCTCACACGGCTCCACCAGCAGCTTACGAAGGCCCTCCTGTGCACCCGGGATCAAGCTGGCCTGATAACGATCCTCGACCAGATCGTCTGTGATCAACGCTTGATCATAGGGAAAATGGGCCATAGTCGCGCGCATGGCCTCACGGCTGGGCGTATAATCCCATCCGGCGCGAAGCCCCGGTGTCATGGTGAATTTGTCGCACGGCGTACCCATCAGCACCAGTCGGTCGAACCGGTCCGGGAAACGCGCTGCGGCCGCCAGCGCTAGCGACCCACCGAAACTATTGCCGACCAGACTGGCGCGATCGATGGCCAGCGCGTCGAGAATAGCGATCAGGTGCTTGACCCACAGCTTAATATCGTAAGTGAGGTCCGGGTTACGCTCGGTATACCCGAAGCCAGCCATGTCGGGTGCAACGACACGGAAATCGCTTGCAAGTGCCGGGATCACCCGTTTCCAGTTCGTCCAGGCTGACACTCCTGGACCGGACCCGTGGAGCAATATGACCGGGGAGCCTTCTCCAGCCTCATGATAGTTCGTTTCCAGATCGAGTGCCCGAACTCTCTTTCCGCGACTTACTTTATCGTCAGCAACCATCGGGTACCCTCTCTGTCAATTTCGTGCGGCACTTCTGCTGCAGAAGCTCCTGATAGTCAATACGCATCCGTATGTTGTGTAATCAAACCAGCATTTTGAGCGGTGTTGTCGAATCCGCTAGCACTCGTGCCTCAACCTGGGTCCCACCCACCACGAGAGCCCGACCTTGCACATAGTCTTTGACCGAATTGACACAGTCCAATGCGATTACTCGGCCTTTCCGAAGGTAAACGATCGAGAAACTGCTTGTATCTGGAGAACCGCGCAGCACTGCTTGGTCATGTCCGATAGATAGTCCAATTGTCTGCAGCCTTAGATCATATTGATTCGACCAGAACCATGGCACTGATTCATAGGGAACCGGCACTCCGGCGATGTGACTAGCCACGACGGCCGCCTGATCGTTTGCGTTTTGCACGGACTCAAGGCGAATTGCCGCGCCGTCTGCGAACCGGTTGTGATGCAATGCACAGTCGCCGATAGCGTAGACGCCTGGAAGGCTCGTGCGGCAATAAGCATCAACGGCGACACCATCTCCCCCGTCCGCTCCTGCCTCGATCAATGGCTCGACCGCCGGCACGATGCCGATGCCGACGATCACGACATCAGCCGGCAGGATGCTGTGATCTTTCAGGTGGACGCCGTTGACCTTCCCCTTTCCTTCCAGGCAGGAGACAGAGGTACCTGTTCTAACGACCACGCCATGTGCTCGATGCTGTTGCTCGAAGAACGTCGATAACGCATTGCCCGCGACGCGCGAGAGAACGCGCGGCATAGCTTCGAGTAATGTGACGTGAAGACCACGCTTCAACAACGCTGCGGCCGCCTCGAGACCGATATACCCGCCGCCGATCACTACCACTCGTGGATCTGCATCGAGTTCCGCCGCCAACCGGTCGACATCTGCTCTTGCGCGAATGGAATGGACGCCAGGCAGATCGTGCCCCCGGCACGTTAGCTTGCGCGGTCGGCCGCCCGCCGACCAAATAAGCGAGCCGTACTCGACGGTAAGTCCGTCTTCGCAGGTCACCCGATGGCCGTCCGCGTCGACCGATACGACACGGTGCCCGAGCAGCAGAGCAACATTGCGTTCCGCCCAGAGAGCGATTGGTCGGATCAACAATCGTTCGAAGGTTTTCTCACCAGCGAGATACTCCTTTGACAAGGGTGGTCGCTCGTAGGGCGGATCATGCTCTTCCCCGAGAATAGCCATGCTGCCAGTATATCCGCGCTGCCGCAAAGCCACGGCTGCTTGCGCTCCGCCATGGCCGGCCCCAACGATCAGAACATCGTATCGAGTGGTCATAGCGCCGTTCCTTCGTCAAATAGGCGTTCTATAAGATGGACGCGATTGGCGATAATCCGGCGCTGGTTGAGATACCCCTTGTCGGTGATCTCTTCGAGATGCGGGTCGGGTGGCCCGTCGGCCACGATGAAGCGGGCTATGCGCATGCTAGAGCCGCCGGCGGTTGTATTATAATCTCGAAGCAGTTCTGCTAGGCGTTGGATGATCCGAGGGTGATGCGCTACGGCGTCTTCCCACGAATGGCATGCGTCCTCGCCGAGCAGGTCGCGGCATGCGGTGTCGTTTGCGAAGACGATCAAACCTAGCTCGCTGCGTCCTTCGCCGACCACTACGGCGTCCGAAATCAGCCTTTCTCCTGCAGCGATCGCTTTCAGGCGTAGAGCACCAACGTTGACGAACGTGCCGGTCGATAACTTAAAGTTTTCCGTCACCCGGCCGTCGAAGACAATACCTGCCGAGGGGTCTTCGGGATCCGCAAAGCGTCCGGCGTCGCCGATCCGATAATATCCCTCCTCATCGAAGGCGAGCGCCGTAAGTTCAGGCGCCTTCCAATAGCCTGGGGTGACATTGGGTCCACGGATCCGCAACTCCATCCGCCCGCTGTCCGGAACCATTTTTATCGTGGTACCTGGTATCGGTAATCCAAGGTTAGCTGCTTCGCCGGTCGCAAAATTCAAAACGGTCGCAAAAGGCGCAGTTTCTGTGGAGCCCCATCCTCCGACTATGTTTGCTGGCCGTCCCGTGACGCGAAGCGCCAATGCTTCGATCCGGCCGCGTGTAGAAGAGGGCAAAGCGGCGCCGGCATTGAAGACGAAATCGAGCCCCATAAAGAAGCCCCTCGCAAGCGCATCATCCTCCTCTAAGAAAGGCAGAAGCAGTTCGTATCCTATGGGTACGTTAAAATAGAGGGTCGGACGATAGGCTCGGATCGCTGCAACAGTGCGTTCGATCAGCGTGGGTGTGGGGCGTCCCTTGTCGATCACCATGTGTCCCCCGAACCACAAGGCGATGTGGAAGCAGCAGTTTCCCCCGAAGGTGTGGTTCCATGGCAGCCAGTCGACCATCACCGGCCGCCGTTCTGCTAAAAACGGCCATACGATCTCCAGGGCCATCATGTTGGACACCATCATTGCTTGCGTGTTGATGACTGCTTTTGGCGAGCCGGTCGAACCGGACGTGTAGAGCAGCTTGGCCACCGTTACCCCAGTGACTTCAGCTTCCAAATCATGCACATTAATGGAACTTAGCGCTTCCACCCATGACAAATTGTGCAAGGAGTGCACTGGAGCCACAATATCGAGCCCCGCCAGCGCTTTCTCGACTGCTACGGGATCGTCAGCGAGGATTAGTATCGGATCGAGCGGCCCAACGAGCTTTTGAAGCTTGGCCCAGGGCGCTGCTGCGGAAGACGCATAAGCCGGGGAGACGATCGCGACCGGGATACCAATGCTAAACGCCGCAAGCAGCATCAGAGCTTGATCGATGCCGTTGTCGCCTACAATAACTATCGGGCGGCTGCTATCGCTAGAAAGCGCCGCCAGCCGGCTAGCCAGCCGTCCGCGCTCGGCTTCGAATGCCGCATAGGTGATGGTTCGCTCGCCCTCGGTCAGGAACGGAGCGTCAGGTGTGTTCCCCGCCCAGTATCGCAGCCGATCAGGGATCGTGCCCGATACGGCGGGCAGCGCCGTCGGGTGATCCATTAGGATGGTGCCATCTTTGCGGCGTTCCACAACAACTGATGAATAAACGGTCCGCATACAATCCTCTCCCTGGCGTATGTCGCCGCTTCTAGTCTTCCGGCGCCATCCTTACGGTGAGTCCGTCGAGATGAAGCCCAAAGGCGATCTGGCACGCCAGCCTAGAACGGCCGCTGCGATGATCCGAGCTGTCGAGCAGGTCGCTCTCATCAGCGCCTAGCGATGCCAGATCGACCTCACTTTCGACATACACATGGCATGTCGCGCACGAGCAGCAGCCGCCACACAGCGCGAGCATTTCATCAAAACCGGCATCCCGGATGATTTCCATAACGGAGAGGCCCACTTCAGCCTCAATCGTCCTCGTTTTCCCTTGGCGATCAATAATAGAAATAGTCGGCATGCTGTCCTCAGATGGAGATGGTCAAGCCGCCATCCGACAGCAGCATCGCGCCGGTGACGTAGGAGCTCTCCTCGCGACTTGCGAGAAGAACGTAGAGCGAAGTGTGGTCGTCAGCCGCGGACACGCGACCCAGCAGCATGTGATCGGCCATTGCCGCCATCCGGGCCGGATCGGCGTTCATCTCGCGCTCTCGTTGATTTAGCGCTGTAGGGCCGGAAATCGCGGTATCAGTTGCGCCGGGCGCGACCCCGTTAACGCGCACTTCAGGCGCGAACTCCTTGGCAAGTTGCATCAGTAGTCCGCGGAGCGCGAACTTGGAGGCGGTGTACAGCGCTCCCCCGCCGCCGGCGAGGAAGGACGCATTGGATCCTGTCGCGATTACACTACCGCGGCTCACCCGCAGAGGTTCAATTGCCGCGCGGGCACCATAAAGCGCTCCGAGCACGTTGACGCCGAAAATCTCTGTGAAGCCAGCCTCAAGTTCCCCGGGCGACTGCTTTTCCACCCGCTTGTGGAAGTCCCAGAGCCCGGCATTAGCCACATAGACGTCCAGCCCGCCGAAGCGCTCAACCGCCAGCGCCACCGCTCGCTCTGCGGTTTGGTAGAGCGCGACGTCACCGACCAGCGCAACTGCGCCTTCGGCTTCAATGCCGGCCGCGTCCGCTTCGCGTCGGACCACGCCCACCACCTGCGCGCCCTCGGCCAGGTAGCGGCGCAGCACCGCACGCCCAATGCCCGACCCCACGCCTGTGACCACCGCGCGATATCCCTGCAACCGTCCCATCAAAAGAACGCCGACAGGTTTTTGGTCAACAGCACCGACTGCGGCAGCAAGATCAGTCGGCGCACAAGCTGGAAGCCGTCGCCCACCGCGCGCAGCAGATCGCGCCTTCGACCAGCCAGCATTGCCTCGTCATGTTCGGAGCGATTGCGGTACTGCACGAACGTGGAGTGTATCTCGTACTCATCTGCTGTCGCTGTTTCGAACGCTTCAATATTGGAAACGGAGTAGACGTGCCGCGTAGGCGGATCCTCGGTCCAGACGAGGTTCGAATTCAGCCTCCCGATGCGCATGGCTATGTCAGCCTTGCTCTCGTCGAACAGCGCCATGTTCTCGGCATCGAGTTCAGGGCGCTTATCGCGACGGAACCGGTTCTCGCGTAACGGCATCCAGTAAAACAAGTCGTCGGCGAGCAGCTTGTACCATGCGTCGTGCCGCTCCTCGTCGAGCAGCCGCGCTTCGAGGTTGTAGAACCGTTGAATGCGCAAGAGCACCACATCCTCCACCGGTCTGCCGTCTCCGTGCATAGCTAGCAAGTGCGCAGCAGCAGAACGTGCTTCGTTCCGCGAGAGACGAGGATAGGTAGCATAGTCGGGCTTGCGATCGGTGACGGTCTTCATTCGGCCGCCTCCGGCTGAGTGGTTGACTGAGCGATGGGAACATCGGCCCAAGTTTCGGCGTCCATCATCTCTGCCCAGCGCTTGTAGAAAAGCCGCTGATTTGCATCGGAAAGCTGGCCAGCTGTAACGTGGCCCGGCAGATTTCCCTCGACTGCTTCGCCAGCAGGCGCCATGGCATAGCAGAGCCGCTGGTTGCGTGTGACCCAGCCAGCATTGGCTGTGGTAGAATGTTCCCAGTTTTCCCCATCGTCCATTTCGAGCAGGCCCGATGGCGAGAAAGTCCGCATCGAACCACGGCGGAAACGATCCTTGATATCATCGGGCATATTCTTGGGCACCAGAGTCCAGGCGTGAATTTCCGTCTTCAGCGGCCCTTTGGGCTGAAATGTGCGGAACGTGAAATAGCCGGGCAGAAAGGAGAAATTCGGGAAAATGGTCGCTGACGCCACCGATCCCCACATGTCCGCCCTGAACTTGCCCAGCCGCGCGGTGATCGCCTCCTGCCGGGAGCGCATGTAGCGCAGCAGTTCGCGGTCACCCATGGTTGCTGCATTCCCGAGATAGCTGTCGTTGAACTCCCAGCCGTGCCCGTTCACCGACACCTGATAGCTGCCCGTATTCTCGACCTTCACACCGCCGTGACGCCCCAATGTCGGCTCCGAACCGCCCAGATGCGTCCACAGCGCATGATAAATGTCGCCGACGAAATTGTCGGCCGGAAACTTCCAGTTGCAGCGCATCACCGAACGGGTCGCGCCGCCGGGCAGGAACTCGGTGCCGCCGTCTTCAGGATCCAGTACGGCATCAAGGTACCAGCGAAAATCGCCCAGCCAGACGTCTAGGCTCGGCGCTTCATCGCAAAATGTCGCAAATATCAGGCCCTTATAGCTGCCAACCCGGGCGCGCTTCAGTCCCCAATCCTCCATCCGAAAGCCAGGCGTGGATTTATATAGCCCGATTTTGGGCATCTTCTTAAGGGCGCCGTCCAACCCGAAAGCCCAGCCGTGATAGTTACAGGTGAACTGACGATCATTGCCCGAATCAGCAAAGCAAACGCGATTGCCCCGGTGCGGACAAGAGTTGAGGAAGACATTGATGCCGGAATCGTCGCGCGCAACGATCACTGAATCTTCGCCCATATAGGTCGTCAAGAATGCACCAGACTGCTCTACTTGGCTCTCGTGCGCAACAAACAACCAGGAGCGGGCAAAGATCCGCTCTAGCTCTTGCTCGTAAATTGCAGCATCCCAGAAAATGCGCCTGTCAACCGTACCGAAATCGGCATCGATGAGGTCGGTAGCCTTAAATTCCATCGTCGCACCCTTTCTAGAACATACGCACCCGTATGTCGGTTGCCCGAAGAAGTCTAGTCTCTCTTTAAGATTT
>Ga0163161_10001500_pt1 | contig 17261 bp, 16 predicted proteins | sample S45metaG_FD_129847 | JGI IMG/M metagenome (GOLD analysis project Ga0163161, IMG submission 129847) | Switchgrass rhizosphere microbial communities from Kellogg Biological Station, Michigan, USA - S4-5 metaG | ecosystem: Host-associated > Plants > Roots > Rhizosphere > Soil | place: USA... | reverse complement strand
GAAGGCGCACCGCGCAGTATCGTGGTGCTGCCTGTCACCTCGCGCGAAAGCCTGCTCGGCGTCGTGGAGATCGGCAGCTTCACCCACCTCACCGCCATCGAGGATCGCCTGCTCGAAGAGCTGATGCCGATCGTCGCGCTATCGCTGGAAAACCTCGGCCGCGCAATCAGCACCCGCGCACTGCTCGAGCAGACGCAGAGCCAGGCCGACGAGCTGCGCGCCTCGGAAGAGGCCTTGCGCAGCCAGCAGGAAGACCTGCGCTCGACCAATGAAGAACTGAAGACCAAGACCAACGAGCTGCAGGAACAGTCGCAACGACTGGTCGCCTCCGAGGAAGAGCTGCGCGTGCAAACCGAGGAGTTGCACGCCTCCAACGAGGAGCTGCGTGAGAAAAGCGTCACCCTCAACGAACAGAAAGACGCACTCGAAGCCTTGCAGAAGGACACCCAGGGCAAGGCCGAGGAGCTTGCACGCGCGAGCCAGTACAAGTCCGAATTCCTGGCCAACATGTCGCACGAGCTGCGCACCCCGCTGAACAGCCTGCTGATCCTCTCTCGCAGCCTCGCCGACAACGACGAGGAGAACCTTTCGGGTGAGCAGGTGGAATCGGCACGGATCATCCACGATGCCGGCTCCAACCTGTTGCGCCTGATCAACGACATCCTCGACCTGTCCAAGGTCGAGGCCGGCAAGATGGACCTGGTAGTCGACACCTTCCCCTTGGCCGATCTCTCCCGCACGCTCGCCCGCACGTTCAACCACGTGGCCCAGGAGAAGAAGCTGGCCTTCACCGTGGACATGGATCCGGGATTGCCGGCCACCATCCGCACGGACGGCGCCAAGCTGGAGCAGGTCGCCAACAACCTGCTCAGCAACGCCTTCAAATTCACGGCCCGGGGCAACGTGCGCCTGCACGTCTCCCGTCCGCAGCCAGGTGCCGTCCTTCCCGCTGGACTCGCGCCGGAGACAACGATCGCCATCGCGGTCAGCGACACCGGCATCGGTATTCCGGACGACAAGATGCAGCGCATCTTCCATGCCTTCGAACAGGTAGATGCGAGCACCAGCCGCCAGTACGGTGGCACGGGGCTGGGCCTGGCCATTTCGCGTCGCATCGCCATGCTGCTCGGCGGCGACATCGTACTGGCGAGCGAGGCGGGGCAAGGCAGCACGTTCACTGTCTACCTGCCTGAAGAAGCCCCCGACACCGGCCGCCAGGCCGAGGCCGTGCCGCTGCAGCAGGCCGCAGCCGAAGCGACGCTGCCGCTATCGCCCGGGCTGATCGCCGAGACCATCGACGACGACCGCGCATCCATCAGTCCCGGCGACACGGTCATCCTGGTCATCGAGGACGATCCGGCCTTCGCTCGCATCCTCGCCGACATGGTCCATCGCAAGGGCCATCGCGTGCTTGCCGCAGGCGATGGCGAATCCGGGCTCGCGCTGGCAAAGCGCTATCGCCCCACCGGTATCCTGCTCGACGTCATGCTCCCCGGCATGGACGGCTGGACCGTCATCGAACGCCTGAAGGGCGACGTCGCCACGCGGCACATTCCTGTGCACTTCATCTCGGCGACCGACGACGCCACACGCGGCATGGAACTCGGCGCCGTCGGCTTCCTGACCAAGCCGGTCAGCCGTGAATCCATCGCGACTGCCTTCGACCGCATGCTGCATTTCGCTACCGGTCGCACGCGTCATCTGCTCGTGGTCGACGACGACGCCAGCGCGCGGACCGCCGTGCGCACCCTCCTCAAGGACGACTCCGTCGTCATCGAGGAAGCCGCATCGGGCGAGGAAGCCCTGGCGAAGACGTCGCAGACCGTGTTCGACTGCATCGTGCTCGATCTCGGCTTGCCGGGCATGTCCGGCATCGACTTCCTCGAACACCTCTCGCGCGGCGGCCACACGCCGCCGGTGGTGGTGTATTCGGGACGCGACCTGAGCCGCGAAGAGAGCATGAAGATACGCCAGTACACCGACAGCATCGTGGTCAAGGGCGCGCGCTCGCCGGACCGCCTGCTCGATGAGGTGAGCCTGTTCCTGCACTCGATTCGCCACGGTGGCGGCGCACGCGACGAGGCCGCCACCGCGGCCGGCGGTGTCGACGAAGCCGGCCTGCGCGGCCGTCGCCTTTTGCTGGTCGACGACGACATGCGCAACCTGTTCGCCTTGTCGAAGGTGCTACGTGCCAAGGGCATCGACGTGGTGATGGCGCAGGACGGACAGAAAGCGCTCGATACCATGGATAGCGACAAAGGCATCGAACTGGTCCTCATGGACATCATGATGCCGGTGATGGACGGCTACGAGACGATGCGTGCGATCCGCGCCCGGCCGGAAGTCGCCAAGGTACCGATCATCGCACTCACCGCCAAGGCGATGCGCGGAGATCGCGAGAAATGCCTCGAGGCCGGTGCCAGCGACTATCTGTCCAAGCCGATCGACGTCGACCGCTTGCTGTCGATGATCCGCGTCTGGCTACCGACCAGGAGCTGAGGTGGATATCGAAGACATCGAGGTCCAGCTCTTCGTCCGCGCCATGCAACTGCGCCATGGCTACGACTTCAGCGAGTACGCGCCCGCCTCGCTGAAGCGGCGCATACAGCAGCTGGTTCGTACCCATGGCGTGGCTTCGATCAGCGAGCTGAACAGCAGGCTCCTTCACGAGGACGGTTTCGTCGCCCGCGTGATCGAGGGCCTGTCGGTGCCGGTGTCGGAAATGTTCCGCGATCCGCCCGTGTTCCGCGCCCTGCGGGACAAGGTGTTTCCGGTGCTGGCGTCGTACCCGGAGATCAATATCTGGCAAGCGGGCTGTGCGCATGGCCAGGAAGTCTATTCGCTGGCGATCCTGCTCGAGGAAGCCGGACTGTACGAACGCTCGCGCATCTACGCCACGGACTTCAACGATGCAGCGCTGGCCATCGCCACGGATGGCATCTACGCTACGCGCGAGGCGCGCGACTGGTCTCGCAACTACATGGAGGCCGGCGGAAGCCACTCACTGAGTGACTACTACAGCGCGCGCTACGACTTCATCAAGCTCGATAAGCGTCTTCGTCGCAACGTCACCTTCTTCAACCACAACCTGGTCACCGACGAGGTGTTCTGCGAAGCACATCTGATCCTGTGCCGGAACGTGCTCATCTACTTCAGCAATCCCTTGCAGGATCGTACGCTCGGACTGTTTCGCGACAGCCTGGTCCGCGGCGGTTTCCTCTGCCTCGGCACGCGCGAGAACATCGACTTTTCGCCGGCAGGCGCCGGCTTCACGGACGTGGAGCACGCGCTGCGCATCTACCAGGTCGGCGGTACCGGCGCGCGGGCGCTGAGCCGATGAAGCCGCGGCAGGCCATCGTGATCGGCTGCAGCGCCGGGGGACTGACTGCCCTTCAACGCGTGCTGCCCGGCATCGACACCCGTCTTGGCGCACCCGTCGTCGTCTGCTGTCACACCGCATCGGCCGACGTGACCATCCTGGTCGACCTGCTCGGTCGCTACGCCAGCCTGCCCGTCGTCGAAGCCACCGAAAGAGCCCCCGTCGATCCCGGCGTGATCCACGTCGCCCCAAGCGGCTATCACCTCATGGTTGAGCCGAACTTTCATTTCTCGCTCAGCGTCGATGCGAAGGTCGCCTACGCGCGCCCGTCGATCGACGTGCTTTTCGAAACCGCGGCGGACGCCTGGCGCGATGGACTCATCGCCGTGCTCCTGACCGGGGCCAACTCCGACGGTGCCCAGGGCCTGGTCGCCGTCCGTCATGCCGGTGGATACGCCATCGTGCAGGACCCCCTGACCGCGGAATCGGATGTCATGCCCCGCGCCGGCCTCGAGGCCGCGGGTGCCGATGCCTGCCTGCCACTGGAAGCCATTGCGGCCAAGCTCAACGAACTATGCCTTTCATGAATACGAATCGCCCCAAGATCCTCGTCGTCGACGACACCCCCGCCAACCTCGTCGCCATGCGACGCCTGCTCGCCCGTGCGGACGCCGACATCTTCGAAGCCGCGAGCGGCAATGAAGCGCTCGCCCTTTGCCTGGACCACCAGTTCGCGCTCGTCCTGCTGGACGTGAACATGCCGGAGATGGACGGCTTCGAGGTGGCCCAGTTCATCTCCGAGAGCGATCACCTCAGCGAGACGCCGATCATCTTCGTTACCGCGGCTTATGCGGATGACATCAACCGCATCAAGGGCTATACGGCGGGCGCGGTCGACTACATCGCCAAGCCGATCAACGACGTCATCCTGCAGTCGAAGGTGAAAATCTTCCTGGAGCTCTATCGCGCCCGCGCCTTGCTGCAACAGGCGCTGGACGAGCTGTCGACGCGTAACCAGCAGCTCACCTCCGAAGTCGCCGAGCGCACGCGGATGGAACAGCTGGTCCGCCACCAGGCGACCCACGACGCACTGACCGGCCTGCCCAACCGCATTCTCTTCCGCGAGCGCCTGGAGGATGCCATCGTCGCCGGCGATGCGGACGGTGGTTCGTTCGCGCTGGCTTATATCGATATCGATGGCTTCAAGGGTGTCAACGACAATCACGGACACGCCGCCGGCGATGCCTTGCTCAGGGCCATTGCCGGGCGACTCGGCGGCCGCACGCGCGATACCGACACCGTGGCGCGCCTGGGCGGTGACGAGTTCGCCGTACTCCTGAACGATGCGGCCGATGCGGACGCCGCCCTGGCCCGTTGCCAGACGCTATGCGATGCGATCGCCGAGCCATACACGCTCGACGTCAATGGTTCACGGCTGGGCGTCACGATCGGCGCGAGCATCGGCGTGACGCTCTTCCTTCCGGGTGACGCTTACGACCGTCTCGTGGTCGCCGCCGATACGGCCATGTACGACGCCAAACGATCGGGCAAGAATCGCTGCGTGCTCGGCTGAATCAAAGGCTGGCCAGGAACGCTTCCAGCACCGCCCCGCGATAGCGCTGCCGATGCAACAGGATCGACAGCGTTCGCTTCAGGTCGAGGAAGGGCGTCGGCAGGACCACGAGCCGTTCCGTCTTCACCGCATCCACGATCGCCACCTCGGGCAGGCACGCCAGGCCGAGGCCGGCGATCACCGCCTGCTTGATCGCCTCGGACTGGTCCAGCTCCAGCACGACCTTGCCCTCCGGTAGCGCGGCCAGCGCCTGCTCGCTGAGTGCACGTGTCGCCGAGCCGCGTTCGCGCAGCACCCAGCGTTCGCCCGCAAAGTGCTCGCGCTTGAGCCGGGCCTTCCCGGCGAGCGGATGATCGGGACGCGCACATACGACGAGGCGATCCTCGCGCCATGGCCGCGCTTCGATCGAGGGGTGATTGACGGGCCCTTCGACACAGCCAATGTCGAAATCGTGATCGAGCACGCCCTGGGCGATGCGCGCCGTATTGGCGACGCCCAGCCGCAACGCCACGCCGGGGTGCTCGGAAGCGAAAGGGCCGATCAGATCGCCGACCAGATAATTCCCGACCGTGTTGCTTGCGCCGATGCCGATATCGCCGGTGAGCTCCGCCACCGAGCCTTCGGCCCGGCGACCGAACTCGGCGTGGCGTTCGACGAGCTCCCGTGCCAGCGGCAGCAACTCACGGCCGCGATCGTTCAACCGGAGTCGCCCTCGCTCACGCGCAAACAGTGGCGAGCCGATCTGTCGCTCCAGCTCGGCGAGCGCCATGCTCGCCGCAGGCTGACTGAGGAACAGTCGCTCACTGGCAGCGCGTACGCTACCCACCGTGGCGATGGCCACGAAGACTTCAAGTTGGCGGGGGCTGACGGCATGCATAAGCACTTCTTATACGCCTGATCAGACATTTTCAATATCCTTATGCCACCAGGCGCCGGACAATGGCTTATCGCCTGAAGGAAACGCCGCCGTGTCCGCCGTCACCGTCCCGCCCCCCTCCGCACCCCGCCTTCCCGGCGTCCTCCTGGCCCTGTCCGTCGCTGCCGTCGCGTTCGGCCTGGGTCGACTGATGCCCCTGATCGGCGGCGCCGTCTGCGGTATCGTCCTTGGCATCCTCGTCCGCCACTTCGCGCCGCCGGAAGAACGCTTCCAGCCGGGTATCCGCTTCGCCTCGAAGCAGGTGCTGCAGTGGTCGATCATCGCGCTCGGTTTCGGTCTCAGCCTCACGCAGGTCGCCCATACCGGCATGGAGTCGCTATCGGTCACACTGGCCACGGTAGCCGCGGCGGGACTCGCCGCATGGATCCTCGGCCGCGTCCTCGGCGTGCATGACAAGTTGAAGCTGCTGATTGGTGTCGGCACCGCGATCTGTGGTGGCTCGGCGATCGCCGCGGTGGTGCCGATCATCAAGCCGGACGAGCACGACACCGCCTTCGCCATCTCGACGATCTTCCTGTTCAACCTTGTCGCGGTGCTGCTCTTTCCGGCCCTCGGCCACTGGATGGGCCTCTCCGACCTGGGCTTCGGCCTCTGGGCGGGCACCGCGATCAACGACACCTCCTCGGTGGTCGCCGCCGGTTACAGCTACAGCCACGCCGCCGGTGACTTCGCGACAATCGTGAAGCTCACGCGCGCTACGTTGATCATCCCGATCAGCCTCGGCATCGCCCTGATCGTCGCCTGGCGCGAGAAGCGCAGTGGAGCGACCGACTTCAGCCTGGCGAAGATCTTTCCCTGGTTCATCCTCTGGTTTCTCGTCGCCTCGGGCATTCGTACGGCCGGCCTCGTTCCCGACGTCGCCCTGCCCGTCATTCACTTCGTGGCGGAGTGCCTGATCATCGTGGCGTTGACGGCCATCGGCCTGTCGGCCGACCTGCGTCGCATGGCGTCGACGGGCCCGCGACCGATCCTTCTGGGGCTCGGTGTCTGGGCGGCTGTCGCGCTGACAAGCCTGCTGGTGCAGCACCTGATCGGCCGCTGGTAAGAAAATGTGGGAGCCGCTTCAGCGGCGAAAAGCCAACAGGGCGGTGACGCCGCAAGGCCAATCGCCGATGAATCGGCTCCCACAGGGACTGCCGGGTATCAGCCCCGCTTGGCCAGCGTCAACAGCTGGTCGAGCAACGCGATGGCCAGGTCGATTTCGTCGTGCGAGATATCGAGCGACGGGGCGAACGTGATCACGTTCTTGTACCAGCCGCCGACATCGAGCACGAGACCGATCTTCTTGCCGTTATGGGTGAGACCACCGGCAAGGCCGATGTCGACCATGCGGTCGAGGAGTGCCTTGTTCGGTGTGAAGCCGTCGTCGGTGCAGATCTCGGCGCGCAGGGCGAGGCCAAGGCCGTCCACGTCACCGATTTCCTTGTGGCGCTTCTGCAGGTCACGCAGGCCGTCGAGGAAGTGCTTGCCCTTCTCGGCGACACGCGTGCCGTAGTCGAGCTCGTAGCCCATCTTGATCACTTCCAGGCCCAGTGCGGTACCGAGCGGGTTGGAATTGAACGTGGAGTGGGTCGAACCCGGCGGGAAGATCTCGGGGTTGATCAGCTCTTCGCGCGCCCAGATGCCGGACAGCGGGTTGAGGCCGTTGGTCAGCGCCTTGCCGAACACCAGCACGTCCGGATTGACGCCGAAGTGCTCGATCGACCACAGCTTGCCGGTGCGCCAGAAACCCATCTGGATTTCATCGACGACCATCAGGATGCCGTACTTGTCCAGGACCTTCTTCAGGTCGATGAAGAAGTTCTTCGGCGGGATCACGTAGCCGCCGGTGCCCTGGATCGGCTCGACGTAGAACGCGGCGTATTCGGCCTCACCGACCTTCGGATCCCACACGCCGTTGTATTCGGTTTCGAACAGGCGCTCGAACTGGCGCACGCAGGCGTCGGAATACTCTTCCGGCGTCATGCCCTTCGGGCGACGGAACGGATACGGGAACGGAATGAACTGCGCGCGCTCGCCGAAGTGGCCGAAGCGACGACGGTAGCGGTAGCTGGAAGTGATCGACGAAGCGCCGAGGGTGCGACCGTGGTAACCGCCCTCGAAGGCGAACATCAGGCTCTTGCCGCCACGCGCGTTGCGCACGATCTTCAGCGAATCTTCCACGGCCTGCGCGCCGCCGACGTTGAAGTGGCAGCGACCGTCGAGACCGAACTTCTGCTTGGCGTCGACCGCGATGGTCTTGGCGAGCTCGATCTTGCCCTGGTGCAGGTACTGGCTGGCCACCTGCGGCAGCAGGTCGATCTGCGCCTTCAGGGTGTCGTTGAGTCGCTTGTTGCCGTAACCGAAGTTCACGGCCGAGTACCACATCTGCAGGTCGAGGAACGGGATGTTCTCGCTGTCGTAGATGTAGCTGCCTTCGGCGTGACGGAAGATCTTCGGCGGGTCCACGTAATGCACGGTGTCGCCAAAGGAGCAGTATTTCGCTTCGTCGGCGAGAAGGGTCGCGTCGTCGATGACGACCTGCGGGGTCTTGGAGAGGATGGTCATGCGGAAATTTCCTGGACGTTCGTCGCGGTAATGGGCATAGCGGTCTGCGGCAGCAGCGTGCCGTCAATCAGGGCGGGAAGCAGTTCGACGGCTTCGTCGAAGCTGGCAATCGGCACATAGGGAATACCGGCGGCGCGGCAGTGCTCGATGAGACGGTTCTTGGCGAAGACGAAGTCGACGCGATCGGCAGCGCAGAAGTCCGACGCGCCATCGCCGATCAGCAGGGTCTTGCCGCCACGCGCCTTCGCGACGTCGACGCGGGCGCACTTGCAGGTGCCACTGCGGCAACCGGCGGCGCTGAACGGCGAGGTGAGGTTCCACGCGCGCGTGTCGACCTGGTTCAGGTGATTGGCCACGGTCGGCAGGCTGTCGATACCGTGATGGGCGAGGATGGCGTGAATCGCATGGTCGAGGCCGTCACTGACGATCTCCATGGGAATGCCGTACTCGATCGTCGCCTTCACGAACGCGGCAAAGCCGTGATCGATGTGCAGGCCGTCGAGATGGCGGTCCAGCTCGGCGCGACTCATGTCGAGGAGGGCGACCTGGCCGGCCATGCACACGGCCGAACCGATCACGCCGGCGCGCCAGTCGCGCTCGAGGATTTCCCAGCCCGGACGGCCGAACCGGTCCAGCAATGAGTCGATGACGTCCTCGACGGCGATCGTGCCATCGAAGTCGCAAAGGATGTTCCAGTCAGGTGAGCTCAGCACAACGTAAGCAGCCGTTTTTCGGGATGCTGCGCAGGCTACGTGGCCTCCCTTTCCCACCCCTTTCCCGTGAAGACAGCGTGAGCTAAGGCGCTTGTGGCATCCTTCACGCCTCCCCATCCCGGCTTTTCGCATGCGCCGTCCGTGTTTCGCCGCCCTGTCCCTGCTCGTGGCCTGCGCGGCCGTCCATGCCGAAGACGATGATGCGCCGACGTATGCCTTTGGCGCGGGTGTGCAGCGCCTGCCCGCCTGGCAGGGGTCGAAGGATCATCGCAACCAGGCCATCCCCTATATCGACATCGAGATTCCCGGCGTGGGCGAGTTGTCGACCTCCGATGGACTCAAGGTCGACCTCCTCCACGGCGAGCATTGGCACGGGGGCGCCTATGGCAGCTGGCTGTGGGGCCGCACACGTGATGCCCTGGGCCCGCTCGGCGGCAAGGTCCCCTCGCTATCGCCGCGCTTCCAGGGGGGCGGCTACCTCGAATACGCGTTCACCAAGAAGTTCACCGTGGGCGGCCATGTCGCCCATGACACCGATGGCGCCGGCGCCTATGGCGCGCTTTACGCCGACTACCAGCTGCCAGATGTCTGGTACATCCAGCACTCGCTCGAGCTGCAGATGCAAGGCATGAATGGTCCGGCCATGCGTCGCTTCTTCGGTATCACGCCTGCCGAGGCCACCGACCTCGGCACGTCTGCGTGGCGCCCCGGCGCGGGTGGCCAGTCGGCGGATATCGAGTACGACGCGTTTATTCCGACGTCGCTGCAGACCGGTTTCGCACTGGCGGTGAGCTACGGGAAACTCTACGGCGGCGCCGGCTCGAGTCCACTGGTCAGCCGTTTCGGGTCCACCCGTCAGGTCACCGAAACACTCGCCTTCGTCTACCACTTCTGAGGCGTCGGGTCCTGAGGCGTTGCGTCAGGCCGGGTCGGCGTCCAGCCCATCGCGTTCAAATGGCGACGGAAGCGCAAACAGCACCGCCAGCATGACCAGGTGCGCCGCGGCGGAAAGGCACGGCGCCCACGTGTCGGACAGCACGTCGTGCGGAAGGATGTCGCCGATCAGCACGTTGGCCAGGTTCCAGCCCCAGTGCATACCGACCGCGAGCCATAGCGACCCCGTGCGCGCCACGGCTGTCGCATACGCGAGGCCGAAGCAGAACAGCGTCGCCCATTCGGTCGGTCCGCGCTGCAGCCGGTAGATATGGTCGAGGACATAAAGCACGCTGGACGCGAGCACGAACACCCAGGGCTGCCAGCGGATGCGGGCCGCACGATAGGGAAACCCACGCGTGATGATGTCTTCGGCCAGCGAGGGAACGAAGGTCACCAGCAGCGCCCAGGGAATCGACGACAGGAAGGACACCGCTGCGGCGGGCGTCGCCTCGGGCGCCCGCGCCGCGTAGACGTTCAACGCCATGCCCACGCAGACCGCGACGTACTTCATCAGCAAGGCCAGCGCGAGACCGCCTGCCAGCAGGAGCGGCGCGGTGCGACGCCACTCCAGCGCGTAGGCCTCGTAGCCGCGGAAACCGAGCCAGCGACCCAGTGGCCAGGCGGCGCCGAGCATGGCGAGCAGGAAGGCCGCCTGGACGGCCACGCTACCGAGCAGGCGAGCACCGATACCTTCGGCGGCCTGGTACAGGACGAACAGGAGCGCGAACGCGAGCGCAATGCGCCTACGGTCGTTAGAAAACATGGATTCCCCGGTACGATGCCGCCGGGACGAAGCTTAAAGCGTGAACGCGTTGCGCGCCATAGTCTGTAGCCGAGCCTTGCCGCGCAGCTCAGCGGTCGTCGCGGGTCCAGATGGCGTCGTCGCGCTCCTGCACCGGGAACACCGTGACCGGCTCGTACGCCGGCGGGCAAGTCACCTCGCCCGTACGCAGATCGAACCGCGCGCCGTGGCGCACGCACTCCACGTCGAAACCGACGACCGGGCCGCCGGCCAGTTCGCCGCCATCGTGCGTGCAAACGTCTTCGATGGCATAGAGGGCGCCGTCGATGTTGTAGACGGCGATAGCCGTATCACCATCCCAGACGACCTTGAACTCGCCCGGCAGGAGCTCGCTACGCGTGCCGACGCGAATCCAGTGACTCATCGGCCCAGGTCCTTGACCAGGTACTCGAACCGAAGATCGTCGCGCTGCGGCAGGCCGAAGCGCTCGTCGCCGTACGGAAAGGCCTTGGTGCGACCCGTACGGACGTAGCCGCGACGCTCGTACCAGGCGATCAGTTCGGCGCGGATGTCGATCACGGTCATCTCGATCCGCTCGCAGCCCCACTCCTCGCGGGCGATACGCTCGACTTCCTCGATCACCAGCCGGCCGATGCCCGCGCCCTGGAGCGGCGGGTGCACGGAGAACATGCCGAAATAGCAGACCGGACCCTGGCGCTCGATGTAGCAGGACGCGCCGATCGCTCCGTCGCGCTCGAACAGGACGAAGCGGCCGTTCGCGCTGGTCAGCAGCTCGTCGATCTCGGTGACATCGGTACGCCGGCCATGCAGGAAGTCGGCCTCGGTGGTCCAGCCCGCGCGACTGGCGTCGCCTCGGTAAGCGGACTCGACCAGGGCGGCGATCAGCGGGGCATCGGCGGCGGTGGCGGTCCGGAACGTATGCGTCGGCGTCATGGGCGGCAACATGGGTCTTTTGTAGGAACCGATTTATGTGGGAGCCGATTCATCGGCGAACGGGTGCTCGCCATAGTGCCGAAAATTCCGCTCCGCAGGAATCGCCGCTGAAACGGCTACCACACGGAGCGGCTCCTCCACAGAGCGGTCGCCGCACAGTCCCTCAAAGCAACAGCTTGCGCACCTTGCCGATCGCCTCGATGAAACCATCCACCTCGGCCTTCGTGTTGTAGAAGGCCAACGACGCGCGCAGGGTCGCGGGCACGCCGAAGAAATGCATCAACGGGTGCGCACAGTGATGGCCCGACCGGACGGCCACGCCCTGCAGGTCCAGCAGGGTCGCCATGTCGTTGGCGTGGGCGCCCTCGATCAGGAACGAGATGACCGGTTCCTTTTCTTTCGCGCGACCGAAGATCCGCACGCCGGGCAGGTTCTCGACCGCCTTCGTGGCATACGCCAGCAGGTCCTGTTCGTAGGCCGCAAGGCGATCGAAGCCAAGGTTCTCGATGTAGCCGATGGCAGCCGCCATGCCCGCGAAGCCAGCGATATTCGGCGTGCCGGCCTCGAACCGATGGGGCGGATCGGCGAAGACCGTGCCTTCGAAACGCACCTCGCGAATCATCTCGCCGCCGCCGAAGAACGGCGGCATCGCCATCAGGTGTTCACGCTTTGCCCAAAGCGCGCCGGTACCGGTGGGCGCCAGCATCTTGTGACCGGTGATGGCGTAGAAGTCACAGCCCAGGGCCTGCACGTCGATGCGACGGTGCGGTGCCGCCTGCGAGCCGTCCACCAGCAGCGGAATACCGCGCTTGCGGCATTCGCGCGCGATCTCGCGAATCGGGTTGACCGTTCCCAGCACGTTCGACACATGGCCGACACAGGCGAGCTTGACCTCCGGCGTGAGCATCTCGAAGAACCGCTCGAGGATCAGGTCGCCATTCGCGTCGATCGGCGCCGCCTTGACCGTCGCGCCGGTACGCTCGGCGACCAGCTGCCAGGGCACGATATTGGCGTGATGTTCCATCACCGTGGTGAGGATCGCGTCGCCGGGCTTCAGTCGCGGCAGCGCGTAACTGTAGGCGACCAGGTTGATCGCCTGCGTCGTACCGGAGGTCAGGATCACTTCGTCGCGCGAGGGCGCATGGATGAAACGCGCGATCGCATCGCGCGCACCTTCGTACGAAGCCGTCGCCTCCTCGCCCAGCGTATGCACCGCACGCGCCACGTTGGCGTTGTGCTGGCGATAGTGGCGATCCACCGCCTCGATCACCGACACCGGCTTCTGGCTCGTGTTGGCGTTGTCGAAGTAGATCAGCGGCTTGCCGTGGACGGTGCGCGACAGCAGCGGAAAATCCGCGCGGATGCGCTCTACATCGAGCGGCAACACCGCTGGCTCGGGCTTGGCGTTCATGGCTGGCTCCGGTATTCGGTGTTTCGGTGCAATTAGGCGAGCGCCTCGGAGGGACTGGTCGGCAGGTGACCGACCAGCAGGTCGCCCAGGTGCTCGCGCAAGGCCTCGTTCGGCAGCGATTCGAGCGCGGCGCGGCAGAAGGCCAGCGTGAGCAGGCTCCGCGCCTGCGCCAGCGGGATGCCACGCGACCGTAGATAGAACAGCGAGCGTTCGTCGAGCTGACCGATCGTCGCGCCGTGCGCGGCCTTGACCTCGTCGGCGTAAATCTCGAGCTCCGGCTTGGTGTCGATCTCCGCCTGGGCCGACAGCAACAGGTTCTTGTTGCTCAGCGAGGCATCGCTGCCATCGGCACCTTCCGCCACCACGATGGCGCCACGGAAGACACCGCGCGCGCGACCGTCCGCGATCCCGCGCCAGAGGGCATCCGACGCGGTATCGCGCGCGTTGTGGCGCACTTCGAGCTGGGTATCGGTGTGCTGGCGGCCGCTCAGCGCAAAAACGCCGCGCGAGTCGAAGCGCGCACCGTCACCGACCAGTTCGGTCGTGAGTTCGTGGCGAACCAGGGCGCCACCGAGTTCAAGCGCATGGACGGTCGCCGCGGCGGCAGCCTCGACGCGCACGTGGCTGCGACGGACAAGCGTAGTGGTCGCCGAGGCGTCCTGCAGGAGCACCATGCCCAGTACCGCGCCGTCGCGTACGACGACGTCGGTAACGACGGTACCCAACTGGGCGGCGTCACCCTGGGAAACGAAATGCTCCACGACATCGGCGCGAGCGCCCTGCCCCACATCGATCAGCACGCGAACGTGCCAGGCGGTGTCGGCCTGCGTGCCACTGGAGACGTGGACGATGTGCAGCGGCTTCTCGATCGTGGCGTTGCCGGCGACGTGCAGGACGACCCCATCGACGGCAAGCGCCGCATTCAGGTGAGCGAAGGCATCGGCCGCGCCACGACGATAACGATTCGCCAGTGCGAAACGAAGCGGCTCCGGCTGTGCGGCAAGCGCGACGCCGAGCGGCGAGAGCGAGACGCCCTCACCGGCGTCCAGCGACGAAAGATCCGCACGGAACACGCCGTCGACGAAGACGATGCGTGCGCCGTCGACACCCGGCAGCGCATAGCGCGACGGATCGACAACGACGCTCTTCGCCACACCGGCGTCAGCGAGCGCGAACGCGCGCTGCGACAGCGCCCGCAGTGACGTGTACTTCCAGGCCTCATTGCGAGCCTCGGGCAAGCCGGTCTCGGCGAGCGTGTCGAGATTTTCGCGACGCGCGGCATCGAGCCAGGCAATGCCGCTGGGCGGTACGGCCGCGGCGGCATCCAGTGCCGCCCGCACGAACGGGGACGGCGCGGGATTCATGCCGGAGCTCCGGCCAGATCGGCCTTGCGCAGTTCCGGATGGTGATCCGCCAACCAGGCGTAGCCCTGCTCCTCGAGTTTGAGCGCGAGGGACTTGTCGCCGCTCTCCACGATCCGTCCACCCGCAAGCACATGCACGAAATCGGGCTCAATGTAGTCCAGCAGGCGCTGGTAGTGGGTGACGATCAGGAACGACCGGTCCGGCGACCGCAGGGCGTTGACGCCTTCGGCGACCTGCTTCAGCGCATCGATGTCGAGGCCGGAGTCGGTCTCGTCGAGAATCGCCAGCTTCGGCTCGAGCACGGCCATCTGGAAGATCTCGTTGCGCTTCTTCTCGCCACCGGAGAAGCCTTCGTTCACGGCGCGATGCAGCAGGTCGTCGGAAATCTGCATGACCTTCAGCTTCTCGCGCACCAGCTTGAGGAAGCGCATGGAGTCCAGCTCTTCCTCGCCACGGAACTTCCGCTGCGCGTTGAGCGCGGCACGCAGGAAGTAGGTGTTGTTGACGCCGGGAATCTCCACCGGGTACTGGAAGGCGAGGAACATGCCGACGGCAGCGCGTTCTTCCGGCTCCAGCGCCAGCAAGTCGCGACCATCGAAGTTCACCGAACCGTCGGTGACCTCGTAACCATCACGTCCGGAAAGAACATTGGCCAGCGTGGATTTACCCGCGCCGTTCGGACCCATGATCGCGTGCACTTCACCGGGCTTCACGGCGAGCGAAAGGCCTTTGAGGATCTCCTTGCCTTCGACGCGGGCATGGAGGTTGTCGATCGTAAGCATGTGCATGGTGCTATCCATCAGGGCGTGAGGTGCGACAGCGCGTCGAGCGCGTCATCGCGGCGATCCCAGGGCACGAAGAGGTGATCGTGCAGGAACGCGGATACGGGGTTGCAGGGGATGCCGCGCTTGGCCAGCGCAGCGGAAACGGCGGCCATCAGGCCGACCGCGGTAAGACTCGACTGCACGCGCAGGGTGATGCGCGCCCACAGCATGCGGTCGTTGCCGGGGGTCTCGTCATCGACGTCGACGATCAACGTCGTGCCCTCGGCTTCGCGGAACATCATCAGGGCGTCGGCCATGCGTTCCCGCGCCTTCTCATGCGAGGCGTGCAGGAAACGCTTGGGCACCGGATCGAGTTCCGGATCGAGCGCGGCCAACAGGGCGCGCAGATCGGTCAGGCCCGGAGCGGAGCCGGCAATACCCATGCTCAGCCCACCGCGCCTTCGAGGGAGACCTCGAGCAGCTTCTTGGCTTCGACGGCGAATTCCATCGGCAGCTCACGGAACACCTGCTTGCAGAAGCCGTCGACAATCATCGAGACCGCGTCTTCCTCGCCGATACCGCGCGAGAGGCAGTAAAACAGCTGGTCGTCGGAAATCTTCGAGGTGGTCGCCTCGTGCTCGACGATCGCGCTGGGGTTCTTCACTTCCATGTACGGGAAGGTGTGCGCGCCGCACTTCTTACCGATCAGCAGCGAATCGCACTGCGTGTAGTTACGCGCGCCATCGGCGCCCTTCTCGATCTTCACCAGGCCGCGGTAGCTGTTCGAGCTACGGCCGGCGCTGATGCCCTTGGCGACGATCTTCGACTTGGTGCCCTTGCCGATGTGGATCATCTTGGTGCCGGTGTCGGCCTGCTGGCGGTGGTGCGTGAGCGCCACCGAGTAGAACTCACCGACGGAGCGGTCACCGCGCAGCACGCAGCTGGGGTACTTCCAGGTGATCGCCGAACCGGTCTCGACCTGGGTCCAGGAGATCTTCGAATCCGCGCCGCGGCAGTCGCCGCGCTTGGTCACGAAGTTGTAGATACCGCCGACGCCGTTCTCGTCGCCCGGGTACCAGTTCTGCACCGTGGAATACTTGATCTGCGCGCGCTCGAGGGCGACCAGCTCGACGACCGCCGCATGCAGCTGGTTCTCGTCGCGCATCGGCGCCGTGCAACCTTCGAGGTAGGACACGTAGGCGTCGTCTTCGACGACGATCAGCGTGCGTTCGAACTGCCCCGTGTTGATCGCATTGATGCGGAAATAGGTCGACAGTTCCATCGGGCAACGCACGCCCTTGGGAATGAAGACGAAGCTGCCGTCCGAGAAGACGGCCGAGTTGAGCGCCGCGAAATAGTTGTCGCCGGTCGGCACGACGCTGCCCAGATACTGGCGCACCAGCTCACCGTGCTCGCGGATCGCCTCGGACATCGAGCAGAAGATCACGCCGGCCTCGGCCAGTTCCTTGCGGAAGGTGGTGCCCACCGAGACCGAGTCGAACACCGCGTCGACAGCCACACCTGCAAGGCGGGCGCGCTCGTGCAACGGCACGCCGAGCTTCTCGTAGGTCTCGAGCAGCTTCGGGTCCACTTCGTCGAGCGACTTCGGGCCAGCCTTCGGCGCGGAGTAATAGCTGACCGACTGATAGTCGATCGGTGCGATGTCGAGCTTGGCCCAGTCCGGCTCCGGCATGGTCAGCCAGTGTCGATACGCGGCCAGGCGCCACTCGGTCATCCACTCCGGCTCGCCCTTGATCGCGGAGAGCTGGCGGACGGTGTCCTCGCTCAGGCCAGGCGGAAGGCTGTCGGATTCGATATCGGTGACGAAGCCGGCCTCGTAGCGGCGATTGAGCGCCTCTACGACTTCAGCGTTGTCGCGCACCGGGGCTGCCACGTCGCGTGTCATGTTCTCACTCTCGTTCATGCGTTCGCCTGCGCGACCGGGGTCGCGTCCTTTGCCGGCGCCGTGGGGCGCCCGGCCAGCATCTGGGCCAGGGTCAT
>Ga0163161_10001499_pt1 | contig 17269 bp, 10 predicted proteins | sample S45metaG_FD_129847 | JGI IMG/M metagenome (GOLD analysis project Ga0163161, IMG submission 129847) | Switchgrass rhizosphere microbial communities from Kellogg Biological Station, Michigan, USA - S4-5 metaG | ecosystem: Host-associated > Plants > Roots > Rhizosphere > Soil | place: USA... | reverse complement strand
TTCGAATTCTGGAAGCAAAAAGATCCCGAATATTTTAAGCAGAAACCTTATCTGGATAGGGGGATAAGCGGACAGATTTCGCCACAACTGCTCATCCGTTTCCGGCAGGATGTAATTAACCTTAAACCAAAGGTAGTGATCATTTTAGCAGGGAGCAATGATATAGCCGGTAATACAGGCCATGTTACTACCGATAAAATTATGGATAACATTAAATCGATGGCAGAACTGGCGAGGTTGCATCACATTAAAGTGATACTCTGTAAATACTTACCTGTTTACGAATATCCATGGAATAAGCGCATTAAAGCGGCCGATTCCATCGTGAGCTTAAATGAAAAAATTGTGGCCTACGCCAGAAAAAGAAATTATACCATTTTAGATTATTGGACACCACTGGTAGATGAACGAAAAGGGCAACGTGCCGAACTAACGGTTGATGGTGTTCATCCTAACCTTGCAGGTTATAAAATAATGGAAGAAGTAACAGATGCTGCGGTAAAAAAAGCCTTGAAAAACTGGCATTGATTTCCCAACTACATTGGGAACTACCTAGTGCTCATGAATGCCTTTGAAGAGAAGAAAGCTTATGAATAATCGTAATGGAATAGGCTTTAAGATTAGCTTCGCTGAGCACTTTGTGGTTCCTGCATGCGCGGGAATGACGATAACGTGAGACAATGTTTTCAAAATTACACCTCAAATAAAAAGTCCCGATTTTCATCGGGACTTTTTATTAATTCAATTTTTTATATCTGATGCGTTTTGGTGTAACATCACCCAAACGTTTTTTGCGGTTTTCTTCATAATCTGAATAATTTCCTTCGAAGAAATAAACTTCAGAGTTACCTTCGAAAGCAAGGATGTGCGTACAGATCCTGTCTAAGAACCACCTATCGTGACTAATTACTACGGCACAACCGCCAAAGTTTTCTAAGGCTTCTTCCAATGCACGTAAAGTGTTTACGTCGATATCGTTGGTTGGCTCATCCAATAGTAATACATTGGCCCCTTTTTTCAAAGTAATGGCCAAGTGTACACGGTTACGCTCACCACCTGAAAGGATACCTACTTTTTTCTGTTGATCGCCGCCATTAAAGTTGAACTTTGATACATAGGCACGTCCGTTAACAGCTTTAGTACCTAATTGAATGTTGTCTAGTCCATCGGTAATGTTTTCATAGACGGTTTTATCGGCATCTAAATCATTGTGCATCTGATCTACATAACCCAGCTCAACCGTTTCGCCCACTCGGAAGGTACCAGCATCTGCTTCTTCCTGACCAGTAATTAAACGGAACAAAGTGGTTTTACCTGCACCATTGGGGCCAATAATACCCACAATACCTGCCGGAGGAAGGGAGAAGTTTAAATTATCGAACAATACTTTGTCGCCATAAGCTTTGGTAACATTTGTTGCTTCAATTACCACATTACCCAAACGGGGGCCAGCAGGGATGAAAAGTTCCAATTTATCTTCTCTTTCTCTGCCATCTTCTGAAGCTAACTTATCGTAATTGGCTAAACGTGCTTTAGATTTTGCATGACGTGCTTTAGGTGCCATACGTACCCATTCTAACTCACGTTCTAATGTTTTCTGACGTTTGCTTTCTGTTTTCTCTTCCTGCGATAAACGTTTTGCTTTTTGATCTAACCAGCTGCTGTAATTTCCTTTCCAGGGAATACCCTCACCGCGGTCTAACTCTAAAATCCATCCGGCAACATTATCTAAGAAATACCTATCGTGGGTAACCGCAATAACAGTTCCTTCGTAATTTTGTAAGAATTGCTCTAACCAATCAATACTTTCGGCATCCAAGTGGTTGGTAGGCTCATCCAATAATAATACATCAGGGTGTTGAAGCAATAAACGGCACATGGCCACACGACGGCGCTCACCTCCTGATAATACACCGATTTTAGTGTCAGGATCAGGACAACGTAAGGCATCCATGGCTCTTTCTAGTTTCGAATCGATTTCCCAGGCACCTAACGCATCAATTTTATCCTGAAGTTCGCCCTGTCTGGCCATCAGTTTATCCATTGCATCAGGATCGGAGTAGTTTTCCTCTAACCCGAAAGCTTCGTTTACTTCTTCATACTCTTTTAAAATAGCTGTTACCTCGGCAACGCCTTCTTCAACCACCTCGCGAACGGTTTTTTCAGGATCCAAGATTGGCTCCTGTGCCAAATAACCCACTGAATAACCTGGTGAGAAAACCACCTCGCCCTGGTAAGATTTATCTAAACCGGCAATAATTTTTAAAAGGGATGATTTACCAGAACCATTTAAACCGATAACCCCGATTTTGGCTCCGTAAAAGAAAGAAAGGTAAATATTTTTTAAAACCTGTTTTTGTGGAGGGTAAATTTTATTTACACCTGCCATTGAAAAGATTATTTTTTCGTCAGACATTATAATGTATTGTTTTTAAAGTAGTTTAATGCTAAGATTGATATTAAAGGAAGGTGAACAGTTCTTACAGACTGATTTTACCCAACCAAATAATGGCAACGCCAAAATTGCTTACAAAGATAAGAACAACAAGCCCATTACAAAATGCTTTGTAAAGTATATCATAAGTTTGGAAGATGAGTGGATCATGCTTTGTTTAATCAATCGAATTGAAGGAATTGTACCTGTATAAGCTCCCTTCTAATCAAGTTTGTTTAGCCAAATTAATTAAAGAAGTTAATGATGAACCTCGATATATCAAAACCTCTGACAGCTAAGTGACCGTTTCAGCTTATTTGACTGTCTTTTGTTAATGTGTTAATCTTTTCTGTTTACTATCATGTATGATGTCATTGAAACCCGATGGCACTTAAATTTCAACAGCGTATTATTAACCAGTTTCTGTATCCTTCAAAACTTCATACGTTAGTTTTGATTTTGTTTTTTTTGCAAAAAGAAATAAGCGTTACTCCAACGTTTTAATCTGAGAATATTAGCTTAATAAGGTATTTGATGGGTATTCTTATTGATTTGGCCCCTAAGAATTACCATATTGCCCCTCACTTGGATGGGGTTTTAGTAGTTAATTTGTTACAACCAAATATAATAACTGAACATATGAAGAAAACCAAACTATTCTAAACATTCGAATAACCTCTACTTATAGTTATCTCTATAATAGATGATTTTGCCTAATTTATCATTAAGCTCTTCACTAACTAGAAAAGCTTTCATTTGAGTTTTGCAAAGTAAGAATATCTGCCATCATAAGGTTGAACCATATGATGATTGGTATACTCATGAATAAACTAATCAACAAACAATATCAAACTAAAATCAAACAATGAGAAAAATCTACAAAAAGAAGGCTCAAATTTGGGGCTGTTTATTTTTCCGTGGAAGCGTATTCCGAACGCTTGTGGGCATAATGATGTTCACGGGCTTTTGTTTTTCTGCTTCTGCACAAAGTGAAGTAACTGTTAAAGGGGTAGTGAAGGATACTGTGGGCGGTTTGCCCGGGGTAAACGTTAAGGTATCTGGAACAAGTCGTGGAATATCCACAGATGACCAAGGGCGGTATACCATTAAGGTTGCAAGATCTGGTAAATTACTTTTCTCACTTGTGGGCTATAAAGCAGTAACCAAAAATGTTGCTGACTATGAGCGAGGAAGTGATGGTGTATACAATATTAGTGTCGTATTAAAATCAGATGCGAATACACTTAATGATGTTGCCGTAGTTGGTTTTGGAACACAGAAAAAAACCAGTGTAATCAGTTCCATCACATCTATAAATCCTAAAGAATTGAAAGGGCCAACCAGTAACTTAACGACCATGATGGCGGGTAGGGTTGCAGGTATGATCGCTTACCAAAGAAGTGGGGAGCCAGGAGCAGATAATGCTTCTTTCTTCATCCGGGGATTGGGTAGCTTTGGTTCAGGAAAGCAGGACCCATTAATTTTGATTGATGGTGTAGAATCTACTCAAAATGATATGGCCCGTTTACAACCTGATGATATTGCATCATTCAACGTTTTAAAGGATGCAACTGCTTCAGCGGTTTATGGGGCTAGAGGTGCAAACGGAGTCCTTTTGATTATCACTAAATCTGGACAGGCCGGTGAAACCAAATATTTTTTCCGTGCTGAAACTTCATTATCCGGTAATACAAAGAATTTCAAATTTGCAGATAATATTACCTATATGAAGCAAGCCAATGAAGCTGCATTGACGCGTAACAGGCTTGGCATATTACCATACCTACAATCTAAAATTGACGCTACGGCAGCCGGTGAAAATCCTCTTCTTTATCCAAACAATAACTGGATTAAAGAGCTAATCAAAGACTATACAATCAATCAACGATATAACATGAATATAACGGGAGGGGGAAGTAAGGCCAGCTATTATATTTCAGGAACTTACAATATTGATAATGGCGTATTAAAAGTAGCTGATCTAAATAATTTTAATAATAATATTAAACTAAAAAATTATTCAATTCGATCAACTGTTAATATCAATTTAACCAACACAACTGAAGCAATTATTAGGGTGTATGGTCAATTTGATGATTATACGGGACCAGTTGGAGGATATGATAGCAATGGAAATAAGATTAATGGTGGGCAAAAAATATTTAATCAGGCACTTTGGTCAAATCCGGTAATGTTTCCGGCAGTTTACCCATCAAGTTATCAACCTTTCGCCAAGCATCCATTATTTGGTAATGCAATTTCTCCTAGTGGCTCGTTATACATAAATCCTTATGCTGAAATGGTAAAAGGATACCAAGATAATAATTCTTCTACCCTGCAAACTCAAATTGAATTAAAACAAGATCTTAAGGAGGTTTTACCTGGTTTAAGTGCACGTTTAATGTCGTATGTAATCAGATATTCCTATTTTGATATTGCTCGGAGTTATAATCCATTTTATTATTCTTCAATGCCAGATCCGAGTGGAGGTATTATGCTAAATCTACTTAACAGTGGGGCTCCGCCAACTTACGGAGCTACGGGTTCTGAGTATCTTAATTATGCTGAAGGCACCAAAAGTTTAAACTCTACTTTTTATACAGAGGTGGCTGTAAATTATAATCATACTTTTAGTGAAAAGCATGCTGTTAGCGGGATGGTGATTACCACAATGCGTAATTATCTGGCTGCCAATGCCGGTAACTTGCAATTATCACTACCATCCAGAAACCAGGGCGTTTCCGGTCGGGCTACTTATGGATATGATAATCGTTATCTAGCCGAGTTCAACTTTGGTTATAATGGATCAGAGCGTTTTGCGGCTAACAATCGATTTGGCTTTTTTCCATCTTTTGGTTTAGGTTATTTGATCTCAAATGAAAAGTTTTTTAAACCATTAAGTAAAGTTTTAAGCAATGTTAAATTAAGAGCAACCTACGGTATTACCGGTAATGATGGGATTGGAAGACCTGAAGATCGTTTCTTTTACCTTTCGCAGGTTAATATGAATGATGCCGGATATGGTGCTTCATTCGGGGAAAATAACTTTTATTACAAAGATGGAATTTCAATATCGCGTTATGCAAACCCACTGATTACCTGGGAAAAATCAAAACAACTAAATCTTGGTTTGGATTTAACACTATTCAATGACTTAAGCCTAAATTTTGATGTATATAAACAAAACAGATCAAATATTTTGACTGATAGGGTATATGTTCCAAGTACTATGGGACTTCAGGCATCAATAAAGGCAAATACAAATGAGATGGAAAGCAAAGGAGTAGACTTTGCGGCTAATTATAATAAATCTTTTGGCAATAGTATGTATTTGCAGTTAAGAGGAAACTTTACATATGCAACTAACAAGATTTTAATTAATGATGAGCCATCTTATAATGCAAATGAAGCTTACAGATATCGTGTAGGCTTACCAAGCACACAGGCTTTTGGATTTATAGCAGAACGTTTGTTCGTTGATAATGATGAGGCTAGAAACTCCCCAGTTCAATTTGGCGGTAAGCCGGGTGATACCTATGGAGGAGGAGATATTAAATATAGGGATGTAAATGGGGATGGTATTATATCTGAGGCAGACGCGGTACCGATCGGATTACCACAAGCGCCAGAAATTATATATGGTTTTGGCGGAACTTTTGGATTTAAAGGCTTTGATATATCTGCGTTTTTTCAAGGATCTGCGCGTTCGTCGTTCTTTATCAATCCTCAAAATATCTCACCATTCGTATTTAATGGAGGCTCACAAAATGGACTACTTGATGTAATTGCCAATAGTCACTGGAGTGAAGAAAATCGCGATATCTATGCATTTTGGCCACGATTAAGTGAACGTTTTATTGATAATAACAACGAGCATAATTTTGGTGGTCGTAAATACCAGTCAACCTGGTGGATGCGTAATGGCTCATTTTTAAGGCTAAAAAGTGTGGAACTTGGATATAATTTGCCTAATAAATTACAAAGTAGACTAGGTTTAAAAGCCACAAGGTTTTATGTTAATGCAAGCAATTTAGCTGCATTCAGCTCATTTAAATTATGGGATGTGGAAATGGGCGGTAACGGTTTAGGGTACCCTGTTCAAACGGTATATAATTTAGGTGTGAGTGTAAGTTTTTAAAGTCGCTAAAGAAATGAAAATGAAAAATATTAATATAATATTCCAAAGTAAAAATAAATTCGGTTTAGTTAAATCTGCTTCTGTTTTATTATTGTGTCTGTTTTCTCTGGGTTCATGTAAAAAGTATTTGGATATCGTACCAGATAATGTCCCCACCATAGAAAACGCTTTTACCTTAAGAAATGAGGCAGAAAAATATCTATTTACCTGTTATTCATTTCTGCCTAGAGATGGTGATCCAACTTTAAATCCTGGGTATATGGCTGGCGATGAAATCTGGTCGAATATTGAAGAGCGGGAATTTATCTCATATGGCTGGCGCATTGCCAGAGGTAGTCAAAATACAGATAGTCCACTGATGGATATGTGGAATGGATCAAATCAAGGGGGCGGTGGTTTGTATAGGGCGATTAGAACCTGTAATATTTTCCTTGAAAATGTTCAGGACCCCAGTAAAGTTTCAGACCTTAAGTTAGATGAAAGACAACGCTGGATAGCGGAAGTGAAATTTTTAAAGGCTTATTATAATTATCTGCTTTTACGGATGTACGGGCCTATACCTATTGTAGATAAAAATTTAAATCTTGATGCAACACAGGAAGAGGTTAGGATTAAACGTTTGCCATTCGATCAATGTGTAGATTACATTAGTAACTTATTGGATGAAGCAGTTCCGAATCTGCCAGTTATTATAACTGATCGTACAAATGAATTAGGGCGTATTACAAAACCTATAGCCCTTGCTATTAAAGCTAAATTGTTGCTTACCGCTGCCAGTCCATTATTCAATGGAAATAGTGATTATGCAGGTTTTAGAGATAAAGATGGGGTTGCTTTATTCAATACAACATATGATGCTAATAAATGGGTAAAGGCAGCAGATGCTGCGAAGGCTGCAATTACAGCTGCTGAAGGTGCTGGATTTAGGTTGTATAAATTTCCAGGGTCCCAATTTAAGTTGTCTGATACAACTACTCTACAACTTACTATTAGAGGCGCATTAACCGAAAGAGTTGCACAGAATCAAGAGCATGTATGGGCAAATTCTAATAGTCTGACTAGTTTTTTACAACAGGTTGCAATGCCACGTTTAATGAAAGGTACTGATCCAATTCCTGTTGGGGTAGCCAGGCAGCAATTGGCTCCACCAATAAAAATTGCCGAGATGTTTTACAGCAAAAATGGTGTACCGATCAATGAAGATAAAACACTAGATTTTTCTAATCGATATTCACTTAGAAAGGCAGTAAAAGCAGAACGATTTTATATCAAGGAAGGATATACTACAGCAAGATTAAATTTTGATAGAGAGCCACGATTTTATGCTGATCTAGCATTTGACGGGGCTACATGGTATAAATACGATAGCCCTTCGGGTTCTGATGAAAATACGTTTACTGTCGAAGCCAAATCAACGCAATTAGCCGGTGCAAATAACTTTGGTTGGTATAACGAAACAGGCTATTTCGTTAAAAAAGTAGTGGATTGGAATATGACACAAAGCAGTAGTGGCGCAACATATCGTAACTATGCATGGCCTGAAATCCGTTTAGCTGACTTATACCTGATGTATGCAGAAGCGCAGAATGAAACCCTGTCAAGCCCTTCTTCCGAGGTATACGAATACATCAATAAAATAAGACTCAGAGCTGGTTTGCAAAGTATAGAAGCTTCCTGGATAAATTATTCTACTAATCCTTCAAAGTACACTACTAAGGATGGGATGAGAAGTATTATTCAGCAGGAACGTTTAATTGAAATGGCTTTTGAAGGTAGTCGCTTTTGGGATATCAGAAGATGGAAGCGCGCAACGGAAATGTTTAACCAGCCAATTACAGCTTGGAGTGTTGATCAACCAGATGAGCAGTCTTACTATCGTGTAAGAACCGTTTTAAATCAAAATTTTGTAGCACCACGTGATTATTTATGGCCGATAAGATCTTATGATTTAACTGTAAATCCTAAGTTAGTCCAAAATCCGGGGTGGTAATATTGTTATTAATTAATCAGAAAATATGAAAACGATTAGTAAATTATTTTTAATGCTACTGTTAGGTATAACAGCGTCCGTTATTGGATGTAAGCAAGATGAACTCAAACCATTTGAAAAAAATGAGACACCTCCCGGGCAGGTTTCCAATATTACGGTAACCAACGGACCGGCAAATGCAAAAATAACCTATACTTTACCTAAAGATGATGATTTGTTGTATATCAAGGCCGTGTATACGTTAAAAAGTGGCGTTCAGGCGGAAGTTAAGTCATCTTATTATAACAACAGCTTGCTGGTTGAGGGCTTTGGTGATACTAATGTACATGAGGTTAAAGTTTTTTCCGTAAATAGAAGTGAAGTGGAGTCAGCACCAGTAATTGTTAATATCAAACCATTGGAAAACCCTATTCAGGAAGTATTTAGAAATTTAAGAGTTATACCTGATTTTGCAGGTGTTAACTTTACTACAGCAAATCCTGCAAAGGCAGATTTATCAATTGAAGTGATGATGTTTAAAGATGGAAAGTACCAACAAATAGGAAAAAACATATATACCTCAGCAGCAGATATTAATCAATCTATTCGCGGTTTTGATACACTTGAAAACAAATTCGCCATAACAATACGTGATAGATGGTTGAATTATAGTGATACATTGTATACTAAAATAAAGCCTTTATATGAAACTCCGTTATCAAAGTCTCTTTATAAACCTTTAAAACTCCCGACCGATGTGGGACAGACTTACACAGCAACTGCATTAGAGAATATGTGGGATAATAATCTTATAGACTGGCCTAAATGTTCATTGACAGATGTAACTAACATTACGTCTCAATGGGTAACATTTGATATTGGTAAACCAGCTGTTGTTAGCAGAATAGTCGTATGGAATTATCCGGAATATTTGAATGCAGGAAGGATGTATTATTATGGAGGTAACTTAAAAGATTTTGAGATCTGGGGTTCAGATAATCCACCGGCTGATGGTAGTTTCAATAATTGGGTTATGCTGGGAACATTTAAATCAACCAAACCATCTGGAAGTCCATATGGTGTTCAAACTTCTGAGGATTATGCTTTTGCTAATGCTGGAATTAGTTATACCTTATCCTCTGCTGGCAAAAAAGTTCGTTACCTGCGTATCAAAACCAATAAAAACTGGCAGGGAACAACCTTCATGTCAATTTCTGAAATCCAATGTTACGGAGACCCTCGATAGATTTTATACCTATTAAAATTATAAATATGAATAATTACAACATAACATATGGCAGACTTAAAGTGCTTTTTGCACTCCTTCTTGTTGCTGTATTATATACTGCGTGTACAAAGCAGGATGACTTTAAGAAGTTTGTAGAAGGAGGTGAAATATCTTATACCGGAAAATTAGATTCTGTTAAGATGTTTTCAGGAGATAATAGGGTATTGTTAAAAGGTCTGTTTCTAGCTGATCCAAAAGTGGTTAAGTGTAAAATATTCTGGAACAATGGCCAAGATTCAGTGGTACTACCAATAGTTAAAAAAAATGCTATTGATACCCTCGTATATTCGATACAAAATGTAACTGAGGGTTTGCAAAATTTTACGATTTATACCTTTGATAAGGTTGGTAATAAATCTGTTCCCGTATACGCAAATGCAAGATCTTATGGAGATCGTTACAAAGCATCATTAAGTAACAGAGGGATAAATCTAGCACAAACAGGTTCGGATGGAGTAACAAAAATCGATTGGCTTGGGATGGATAGGTTAACAGGGGTATTTGCTACAGAAGTACAATATACGAATAACAGTAATCAAACAGTTACTATAAAGGCACCTATTGATGCTACCAGTACTGTATTAAGCAATTTTAAAACCAGTTCAACTATCAAGTATAGAACATTATTTCTCCCTGATACTAGTTGTGTTGACACTTTTAAAACAGACTTCGTTGATCGGTATATTCCACGCTATGTTGAGCAAGATTTAACATCAACTTATCTAAAAAACGCAGGCCCATTTAATAGGGATACTTGGGATGGATCAAGATGGGGCACACTAGCTGAATGGATCAGTAGCGCCGGCGCTAAAAATATCAGCAGTAATCGTTATGGCGGTTACGAATTGCGTGGTGGCGTGGGTGTATTGTCATTTGAATCCGGATGGGGAATTACTACGCCTGTTACCAATGGATTGATTTATCAAACAATTACACTTCCGGCTGGCACGTATAGCTTCCGTTTAAGTGGTATAGATCAAAATACCGGAGGCTCAAGATTTATTGCAGTGGCTGCTGGAAACAAGCTTCCGAATGTTACTGACATCACTTCAGCATCGATAGCTTTCGCAAATATCTCAGATGGTAAGTTAAATTTTACGCTTACACAGCAAACTACTGTTTCAATAGGTTTTGCTGTTTCAATAGACAACAGTGGTCAATATATTAAGATTGGTAGTGTTGGACTATTTAAACAGGTTTATCTGTAATGGTATTAGCAGACTTCCAAAGAAGTCTGCTAATTATTTAATATTCTATTAATAGATCAGGGCAATTTTTTCAGTTGAGCGCTCGAAATTATTAGAAATAAACTCAAATAATCGCTGGTTTTTATATCCAATAATCAATACGCCTGGTGAGATGCGCTTCCTTTTTTTATCCCGATAATAAAAGACAACCTGTTCATCTTTAGGTATTTTTCAAAAGTGGACTGCCCCAAAAGTGTCTAACTTTTTGGGGACAGTCCATTTTGGATACCCTCTTTGTCCTTTCTAAGGGTTTTGTGATAAATTAGGATTTTTATCTCTTTCGGTTTGTGGGATAAAATAAATTACCCGTGCATCAGTTGGGTTAATGGTTTGATTAACAGAGCCGTTAATGGTAGAGTGTGTGCCTGGGTAATCTCTTACCACTGGGCGGTTATTTCTAAATAGGTCGTAAGCCCGCTGGCCTTCAAAGGCCAGTTCTAACCATCTTTCTTCCAATACAATATCTAAAATACTATGTGTTGGTGTAACATCTGCCAAAGTATAAGTTGGAATGCCTGCACGGGTTCTAATTACATTCACATCATCTAAAGCCAGTTGTGTATTGTTCAGCTTGGCATTGGCCTCTGCTCTGTTTAGGTACATTTCTGCCAAACGGAGATAAACTGGCGAAGTTAAATTGGTAACCCCTTCTTGCAAGTTGTTTTTATTAACGTAGTAAATTGGGGTAGCGGGAGTTAGTTTCGGATTTAACTGTTGAACACCATTAACGATATAAGGAGAGATAAAACTCTTACGCTTATCCTGAGGGTATTTATTAAGGAAATTATAATACTTTACCGAAGCATAAATCTCTCCCCATCCGCTTTCTCCCTGGCCCAGTGCATTGCCATTAGCATCGCCACTATAGTATAACGAGCCAATAGCAGAATAATCGTAGTTCTCCGTTTTGGTATGTTTTATGGCAAAAATGCTTTCCCTGTTCGTTTCTGGTGCAACCCTAAAATAAGTTTGGTATTCGGCATTTTGAAGTAACTGATATTTGTTTGAACTAATTACCATGTTGGCATATTCTATGGCCTTGGCATTGTTATCCATGTAAAGATAAACCCTCGATAGGAGCGCGTAAGCAGCCAATTTTGAAGCAAAACTATTGCCTTTGTTCTCATCTGTTATAAACTGCGCCGCTTTTAAAAGATCGGCAATTACGGAATCATAAACCTGAGCTACTGTACTTCTTTTGATGGTGTAAGCATCTGCTTCGCTCACAGTTTCGTTTAAAATCGGGACCCCAGGATTAGTGGTTGGATTTTGTGTATAAGGCCTGCCAAACATTCTTACCAAATTAAAATGGAGCATAGCCCTTAAAAAAAGGTTTTCTCCTTTAATCTGCAGCAATTCTGCAGATGAACCATCAGGAATAACTTTAATAATCTTATTTGCCGCTGAGGCAATGTAATAGGCTTGTTGGAAATATGCGGTTGCGTTGGCAGAATTTACCAAATGGGTATATTTATACAAATTGGTTACATCGCTCGACGAGCCCTGTCCCTGAGCCACCTCATCGGAAGGGAGTTCGGCAAGCCAATGGTAATTGTTTTCGTAATTTAAGGATTTTAGGGTAGCATAATTACCCAAAGTGGCTGTTCGCATACCATCAATGGTGGTCAATAAATTGTTGTCTTCTACTTTATCTGAAGGAAAAAATGTTTTGCGACATGCCGATGCAGTTAAAATAATACTGACCGCAATGGCGATTTTTATAATGTGATTATGGTATATTTTCATGGTAATCTTATTAGTAATTAAAATGTTAGGTTAACACCAAAGACAAATCTTCTGCTTGATGGATATCTGAAAGATGATGTGCCATTAGTTAAATCAACTTCAGGGTCTACACCCGAAAATTTTGTAGCTGTAAACAGGTTATCTCCACTAACATATAAACGGGCTGAATTTATTGAAGCCTTTTTTAACCAATCTGCAGGGAGATTATAGCCTACGGTTACATTTCTCAATCTCAAATAACTTCCGTCTTCTAAAAAGCGGGTAGAGCTTTGGTGCGATTGCGCATTTCCTCCAAATTTAGCCTGTGGATGTGTAGCATCGGTTTGTCCGGGAGTTGTCCACCTTACCGAACCTTTAGGTAACACCTGTTGATTATAACTTTCGTACACGCCATCGTTATCAAAATAAAAGCGGCTATCGTTATATACCCAATTGCCATATACAAAATTTAAAAAGGCCGAAAGGGTGAAATTTTTATAAGCCAGTGTATTGGTCAATCCGCCACTAAATTTTGGTGCCGCCGATTTACCTGTAAATTGTCTTGTAGCCTGATTATAAGTGCTGGTTACACCACTAGGATCACCTAATTTTTCCCAAAGCGGCTTGCCATCTGCCGGATTTACACCTGCCCATTTTTGCATATACCACTCATCCATATCATGACCTAATGCTACTGGTTGTGTACCACTATTTACTACCAACAATCCCTGGTTTAACTCCATAACTTTGTTGCGGTTGAAAGACATGTTAAAGCTGGTTTCCCAGTTAAAGTCTTTTTGTTGGATGTTTTTGGTGTTAATGGTCAACTCGATACCCCTGTTTCTTACCTCGCCAACATTTCTTCTGATACTTCCATAACCAACAGTTGAAGGAAGTGGAACTGCAAATAATAGGTCAGAATTGCGTTTGTCATAAGCATCAATGGTAATATCTATACGTTTAAATAAACCAAAATCTAGTCCCAGGTTGTACGCTTTCGATTTTTCCCAAGTCAAATCTGGATTAGCGATTTGTGTAGGGAAAGCACCTGTTTGGCCATTGTAAGAGGCTGAGGCGTTTAAATTGTAAAGGCCAAGCGATTCGTATAAGCCATCGGGATTGTTGTCTACCCTAAATGTCTGGTTTCCAGTAGTACCAAAGCTGGCCCGCAGTTTTAGAAAGGTAAGGGTGGTGTTACTCTTTAAGAAATCTTCATTAGATAAAATCCATGATGCCCCTGCCTGGTAAAAAGTTGCAGCAGGATTGTTTTTTCCAAATCGGGAAGAATATTCGTTAACAACCGAGGCTACTAAATAATATTTACTTTGGTAGCTGTAATCTGCCTGGGCTAAGTATTTTATATTCTGATATTGGTCATATCTGCCAGTTGGTTTGTCGGTAATGTCGGTTGCCGTATTTATGGCATCTAATCCTGCAGGCAAGCCCTTGGCGGTAATTCCACTTGCGTCATATTTGTAACTTTCTACTTCTGCAACCCCTAAAACACTAAGGTTATGATTCCCCACATTTATATTATATTTAATCCTGTTCGAAGTTAATAATGTAGTAGAAAATGTATTGTCCAGAGATGCTGTTCCTAAGTTTGCAGCACCACTCTGGCTTCTTCTGTCGTAATAATTGTTTGATCTGCCGTTGGCAATTGTAGCCCTGTTGTAACTAGAAAGTGTTAGGTTTTTAAACAGATCATAATCCAGGTTTACATCGCCTGTTGTGGTATAACTTCTGGCTTTTGAATAGTTGTATTGTAAGCTCTGTAAAAAGTTAGAACGGTCTCTGCCTTTCCACGAAGGGATATCACGCGGATCGGTTGGGGTACCATCTGAATTGTAAGCAGGATCGAAAGGCATATTTAAATACGCCTGGTAAACAGCATCTTCTGGATTGTAATTGTCATTTATCACAATTCCACTTAATAAGGCCGTTAATTTTAACTTTTTAGTTAACTGCGAGGTAAGGTTTGCCCTTAAACTGTATTGTGTTTTATCATTGTTGATTAACGTTCCCTCTTCTTTAAAATAATTCCCCGATATGTAAAACTGGGTTTTTTCACTTCCTCCCGATGCGGTCAATGTATGGTTGTTTATCATTGCTGTTCTAAAGGCTTCATTCCACCAATTGGTATTGGTATTTAGTACCGAAGCATCAGGTGGGGTAGTAAAGAAAGATTTCTGGTAGTCGTAAAGTTGCTGGGCATCCATTAGCTTAAAATTACCAGTAGTAGCCTTTGCAATACCAATGGTAGAGTTTAGACTGAATCTGGTTTCTCCTGCTTTTCCTTTTTTAGTAGTTACAATAATAACACCATTGGCAGCTCTCGATCCGTATAAACCTGTAGCAGCGGCATCTCTCAATATCGTAATGTTATCCACGTCGGCCGGGTTATAAGTACCACCAATGTTTCCGTCAACCACAATTAGTGGTCCTGTACCGGCATTAATACTGCCTACGCCACGTACCACCACATTCGATCCTGCTGTTGGATCGCCAGAGGCAGAACTCGCCACTACACCGGGCGCTTTACCTTGTAACAGGTTTCCGAGGTTTACCGAGGTTACATCATTAAGCTGCGAGCCGCTTACGGTAGTTACCGCGCTCGAAATTTCTGATTTCTTCTTTATGGTATAACCTACAACAGTTACAGCGTCTAACTCAGTAGATTGATCTACTAAGGAAACATTTACAGAAGTATTTGTACCCACTTTAATGGTTTGTGTGGTAAAACCTAAAGCTTTAAACTCCAGAGTACTCTCATTATCAGCATTTATGGCATATTTTCCGTTTGCATCTGTTTGTATGGCGGTTTTTGTGCCCAGCACGGTTACGGTAATTCCCGGAAGCGGGAGTTTTTTGCTGTCGGTTACCATACCGGAAATGGTACGGTTTTGTGCCTTTACCACGAAAATACACGCAATAAAGGAAATCATTAAAAGAATTTTCTTCATGTTTTTTAGGTTAGATTAGTTATTGTTTTGTTATCTGTTGAGGAGCATTAATCAGATTAGGGAGGGCTAAAAGTTATTCTTAGGTTCATTAATAATATACTTTTTAGTAAAATGACTATTACTAAACTATAACCATAAAAGTCAAGATCAAACCGCGAATGCAGCGCAAACGTTTGCTTTAAATTTTATATAATGGATGGTGCGCTTACCATTTAAGCCTTTTTTGAAGGGTCATAAAGATTGTAGACCTGTGTTGGCGATATTATTAAGCGCAAACGTTTGCTTCTCTATGGTTTGATAGCACATTATAAAGAAAAGAGATAAGTTTTTTAGCGACTAAAATAAAAGGACGAATTACGCTTGTTGTTTTTTAGATTATTAGTGTATGAGGACAAATGGTGTATTTATTTATGGTTTTTAATTGATTTTGGGTATTTAAGATCGTGTTGGCATTAATTTTTATAAAATAATCTGATAATTGGCGTGTGTTTTAATGAAATGCAAAAAAAATAGCGTTAATTACCTTATGGAATTAGAGATTGAAATTTTAAAACCTATTTTTTATTTAATCTATACAAGCATAGAGAGCAGCTTGTTTAACAATAAGGAACTTAAAGCCTTGCTTAATCAGTGCAGAGATTTTAATAATCGGAATAACATTACCGGGGTATTATTATATGTAAGAGGTTTGCAAATTACAAAGAGTAAAGGGAGGTTTATGCAATTGCTTGAAGGAGATGAACGGGTCATTCGCAGACTTTTTAACAAAATCGTAAATGACGAACGTCATGAATCGGTTGTTTTACTGCAAATTGGCAAATATGAGCAGCGTTGTTTTACAGATTGGACTATGGGATTTGAGCAGACTGATGGAGAATTTTATCAATCGCTATCTGGGCATTTCGACTTAAATGATGTGGTTGCAAAATGTGATAAGCTTGGTGTTGCCGATGTCCCATTACAGTTTTTACAGAAGTTATCTTCAAATAATAAACAGCAGTTTGCCGAAACGTTTTATGGTTGAAACCACTAAAGCCTTGTAGTTAGTTCTGTATTAAGAGATAGGTTTATATTTATGATAAATGGATTACAATAAACTATAGTGTTAGAAAACAAAAACAACCTAATTACAGTTAACTTCGTATTAAGGTTATAATAGGTACGCTTGATCGGATTAGTTTGTTGATTTTTATCTGATGAAATTGTTAAATGATGTCACGTTCTTTTTGTTTTTCTGTCAAAACTTGTAAATTGCCTAAGTAAAAAGATACAAATTGTCAGTTTTTGGTGTCGAAAAAATCCTTACAATAAACCGACAATAAAATATCTTTAACCGGATGTTTTTGGCAAATGTCCCTTTAAAACCTTTAGAACACTTATTACGTAGATAGATATAAATAAAATAATATTTATCTAAACGATAATCTTACATTGAATTTTGGGTTCTCAGGCATTCAAAAGCCTCTTTATCCACCCATATGGCGCAATTGTTGATAAAATAAAGA
>Ga0163161_10001496_pt1 | contig 17276 bp, 16 predicted proteins | sample S45metaG_FD_129847 | JGI IMG/M metagenome (GOLD analysis project Ga0163161, IMG submission 129847) | Switchgrass rhizosphere microbial communities from Kellogg Biological Station, Michigan, USA - S4-5 metaG | ecosystem: Host-associated > Plants > Roots > Rhizosphere > Soil | place: USA... | reverse complement strand
TCGTGCCGCTGGAGGACCTGCTCGCGCTGGAAGAGCAGCCCAACTTGCCCGGCACCATCGACGAGCATCCGAACTGGCGCCGCCGCCTGTCGGCACCGCTGGCCGACCTGATGGCCGAGCCTGCTACCGCCCGCCGCTTGTCCGCCCTGATCGCGGCACGTGGCCGATGAGCGGCCAGCAGATGAAGGGCCAGCCTAGCGCCACGTACCGATTGCAGTTCCACAAGGACTTCACCTTCGCCGAAGCGGAGGAGATCGTCCCCTACCTGGCGGACCTCGGCGTCAGCCACCTCTACGCCTCGCCGATCACTGTCGCCGCCGCCGGCTCGACGCACGGCTACGACGTGATTGATCCGACCCGCATCAATCCCGAACTCGGCGGCGAAGCGGGGCTGCTCAGCCTGGTGGAAGCGCTGCAGCGCCATGGCCTTGGCATCATCATCGATATCGTGCCCAACCACATGGGCGTCGCCGGTGACGAGAACGCCTGGTGGCTGGACGTGCTGGAGCATGGCCAGGCCAGCGACTACGCGCCCGGGTTCGACATCGACTGGAGCCGCAGGATCGTGCTGCCGGTGCTCGGCACGCCGCTGTCCGAGGCGCTGGACGAGGGCGTCATCAAGCTCGTCCCCCGGAGTGATCGGCTCGGGGTGCAGCTTTACGACGGTGCGATCTACCCGATCCGCGCCGACGATCCGGTGCATGCGCAAGGGCTGGATGCCACCCTGTCGCGCGATGACCTTGCCGCCTTGCTCGACCGCCAGCACTATCGCCTGACCTATTGGCGCGCCGCGAACGATGAACTCAACTGGCGGCGGTTCTTCTCGATCAACGAATTGGCCGGTGTGCGGATCGAGGATCCGGCGGTGTTTGAGCGCACCCACGCGCTCTACTTCGACTTGTTCGCACGTGGGCTGATCGATGGCGTGCGGGTCGACCATGTCGACGGGTTGACCGATCCTGCCGGCTACTGCCGCACCTTGCGCCGCCGCTTCGACGAGATCGCCCCCAATCGCCACGCCTACATTGTGGTCGAAAAGATCCTCGCCGCCGACGAGCCGTTCTCCACTGATTGGCGGATCGAGGGCACCAGCGGCTACGACTTCATGCGCCAAGCCAGCGAAGTGCTGCACGACCCCGCCGGTCAGGTGCCGCTGGGCGATCTGTGGGAAAAGATCAGCGGCCGCAGCGCCACCTTTGCGGACGAGGCCGTGCCCGCGCGACAGGACTTGCTCGAATGGCAGTTCGAAGGTCAGCTGCAGGCTTGTGTCGCCGGCTTCGTCGCGCTGGCCAAGGCCGAGGGCCTCGATGGGATCACGCCCGGCATGCTGCGCCGCGCGATCGAACGGCTGCTGTGGGTGTTCCCTGTCTATCGCACCTACGCGACCGGCGAAGGCGCCCCGCCAGCCGACGCTCCGATCCGCCAGGCCGCGCGCGAGGCTGCCTTGCCGCTCATGCCGCCGGGTGAGGCGCCGGTGCTCGACCTGCTGCTCGGCTGGTTGGCGGGCGAGAGCTGCGCCGACGCGCCTGTGCTGGGCGAGGCGGTTCGCCGGTACCAGCAGCTGTCCGCCCCGATCGCCGCCAAGGGGGTGGAGGACACTGCGTTCTATCGCCATGGCGTGCTGCTTTCCGCCAACGACGTCGGCTTCGAGCCCGGCCGCTTCGCCGGCAGCATCGCCGACTTCCATGCCGCGATGACCGCGCGTGCCACGGCGACGCCCAAGGCGATGCTGGCCACCGCAACGCATGATCACAAGCGCGGTGAGGATGCCCGCGCCCGCCTCGCGGTGTTGAGCGCGGTGCCGGATGCCTGGGCCACGCGGGTTCACGGCTGGCTCGAACTGGCCGAAACCCATGCCGAGGCTGTCGATGCCGCCGATGCCTACATGCTGTTCCAGACGCTGGTCGGCGCCTGGCAGGACGGTGACGAGGAACTGCTGACCCGGGTGCACGACTGGCAGCGCAAGGCCTTGCGCGAGGCCAAGCTGCGCTCGTCCTGGGAAGCGCCTGACGAGGCCTATGAGACGCAGTGCCATGACCTCGCCACGCTGCTGCTGACCGGCGAAGCGGGCGCGGCTTTCCGGAAGGACTTCGCCACGTTCATGGCGCAGATTTCCGCCGGGGCGATGGCGAACACGCTGGCGCAGACCGCGCTGCATCTGCTCGCCCCAGGCGTGCCCGACATCTACCAGGGCTGCGAGTTGCTGGACCTGTCGATGGTCGATCCCGACAACCGTCGGCCTGTCGATTACGCGCGCCGTCGCGACCTGCTGGCCAGCGACGGTGCCGATGGCGAGGCGGCCAAGTTCCGGCTCGTCGCGTCGTTGCTGACCTTACGCCAGCGCAGCGCGGCCGCGCGCGATGGTGCTTACGAGCCGCTGCCGGTCACCGGCCCTCGTGCCGAACACGTTGTCGCCTTTGCGCGCCGTCAGAGCGGGGAGACGGTGGTCTGCGCGGTGGCGGTGCGGCTCGGCGCGGCTTTGCTGGGCGCGGACAGCGTGGTGCCCGATGCGGACTGGTGGGGGGACACCGAGGTCGAGGCGGACGGGCAGCGTTTGCCTGCGCGAGACCTCTTCGCCCAGAGCCCCATCGCCGTCAAATGATCGTGCCGCCAAGGTGGGGCTGTTCTACAGACCCCGGCCTGGTGCAGAAGGATGTCATGACCCAGCCGACCGAATCGCATCGCCCCCGCTTCTCCACCGCTTGCCGGCAGGCGCCCGACATGGGCTTCTTGAACACCGGCAACTGCGGCAACCGAGAGGCGGCACGATGAGCGGCGCGCCCGAACTCGTCCTGTCGGGCGGACTCGTGCACACGCCGTCGGGGCCGGTCCATGCCGATGTCGCGGTGCGCGACGGGCGGATCGTCGGTATCGGCAGCTACCCCGATGCGGGCCGGCGCGTCGATTGTACTGGTCTGGACGTGCTGCCCGGCGTCATCGACAGCCAGGTCCATTTCCGCGAGCCGGGCTTGGAGCACAAGGAAGACCTCGAAAGCGGCAGCCGCGCCGCCGTCATGGGCGGGATCACCGCGGTGTTCGAGATGCCCAACACCAACCCCAACACCGACACTGCCGATCGCGTGCTCGACAAGCTGGCGCGCGGGCACCACCGCATGCACTGCGACCACGCGTTCTACGTCGGCGCCACTGCCGAGAACGCCGAGCACCTTGCCGAACTGGAGCGCATCCCGGGCACCGCTGGCGTGAAGATCTTTATGGGCGCGTCGACCGGCAGCTTGCTGGTGGCCGAGGACGGGGCGCTCGCCCGCGTGCTCGCCAGCGGCCGCCGCCGCGTCGCCATCCACGCCGAGGACGAGGCGCGGATGAACGACCGCAAGGATCACCGGGTTGAGGGCGATCCCTCCAGCCATCCGGTTTGGCGTGACGATGAGAGCGCGATGCTCGCGACCCGCCGCATCCTGCGCCTGGCGCGTGAGGCGAAGCGGCCGATCCACGTGCTGCACATCACCACGCCGGCCGAGCTGGAACTGATCGCGCAGCATCGTGATGTCGCGACCTGCGAAGTGACGCCGCAGCACCTGACGCTCGCGGCGGAGGACGCCTATCCCCGGCTCGGCACCTACGCGCAGATGAACCCGCCAATCCGCTCGGCCGCGCATCGCGACGGGCTGTGGCATTGGCTGCGGCAGGGCGTGCCCGACGTGCTCGGCTCCGACCATGCGCCGCACACGATCGAGGAAAAGGCCAAGACTTATCCCGCCAGCCCTAGCGGCATGCCCGGCGTGCAGACGCTGCTGCCGCTGATGCTCGACCACGTTGCGAAGGGCCGCATGACCCTGGAGCGACTGATCGACATGACCAGTGCCGGGGTACAGCGGGTGTTCGGCCTGGTCGGCAAGGGCCGCATCGCCACGGGGTACGACGCGGACTTCACCCTGGTCGACCGCAAGGGTCGCTTCACCGTCAGCGGGGACTGGCTGGAGAGCCGCTGCGGCTGGTCGCCGTTCACCGGCATGGAACTGGAAGGCCGCGTCGTCGGCACGATCGTGCGCGGGCACTTTGCGATGTGGGAAGGCCAGCTGGGCAACAAAGCACAGGGCGAACCGCTGCGCTTCGCCGGAGCGCTCTAGAGCATCGCTTCGCGCAAGCCGTCGATGACGTATTGCGCGGCGAGTGCGGCGAGCAGCACGCCGAGCAGGCGCGAGATCACGGCTTCCACCTGATCGCCGACCAGCCGCATCAGCGGCAGCGCGGCGATCAGCGCGATCAGCGAGAGCAGCAGCACCGCGAGCAGCGCCGCCAGGATCACCAGCGTCGCCTCGGTGCCGTGGGCACGGCTCATCAGCAGCATGACCGTGGCGATCGAGCCGGGCCCGGCGAGCATCGGCATCGCCATCGGGAACACCGAGACGTCGTCGATCTCCGGCGTCTCGTCATGCCGGGCGCGGACTTTCTCAGCTCGTTCGTTGCGGCGCTGGGTGCGCTTTTCGAACACCATTTCCAGTGCGATCAGGAACAGCATGATGCCGCCCGCAATGCGAAAGGAATTGAGCTCGATGTGCAGCGCCGACAGCAGCTGCTCGCCGAACAAGGCGAAGGCGAACAGGATGCCGGTGGCGATCAGGCAGGCGCGCACCGCCATCGCGCGCGCCTGGACGCTGCTGGCGCCGCTGGTCAGCCCGGCGAAGATCGGCGCGCAACCCGGCGGGTCGATCACCACGAACAGCGTGACGAACGCCGAGATGAACAGCGAGAGGAGTTCGGGACCGGTCATGCGGGGCAGGCTCCCGTAGCGACCATGTGCTTTGGCAGGACCGACTCCATCGGCTTGTCCTTGCCCCGGCCTAGGCTGACCGTCAGCGATCGCCCGCAATCGGCCTGGGTCGAGACCGACCAGCTCAGCGTGCGATCGTCGCTCCAGCCGCCGCGCGTCCCGGCGGGGAACGCCGGTGCCGCAGGCAGCGGGACGCCGGGTACGGGCGGGCGGGCATTGCGGTCACACGTCGCGACGGCAGCGCCGATCATCTCGGGCGCGGGCGGTGAGGCCGCCAGCGTGTTGCGCTGATCGAGAACCCATTTGTAGTCGCCTTTAGGCTGCCGCTGCCAGACGGTGGTGTAGTCGCCCTGGGCACCGCTCGGCTGCTGCCACGCCCCACGGCTGACCGCGAGCGAGCCATCGCAGCTGAGCCAGACTTGCTGCGACTGGCGGGTGATCGGCTGCGGCGCATCCTTGCGCGCCTTCAGCCACTCGCGCGCGACCACGGGTTGGGGGACGAACAGCACCGCGTCTTCGGTCGCAGTGTCACGCAACGCGGCCCATGTGCCCTTGCGCTGCGCGAGTTGCGAGAGGATGACGTCGGCGGCGACGATCGCGGCGGGGCTGGCGAAGCGCAGTTGCGGGCGCTTGGGCTTGGCGGCAACCGGCCCAGCCAGCGCGACGGCGAGCAGCGGCAACCAGGCCGCGCGCCGCATTAAAGCACGTCCGGCGAGAGGGCGATGCCGGCGTTGCGGTGCGCGGCGACCAGCGTATTGCGCAGCAGCACCGCGATCGTCATCGGTCCGACGCCGCCCGGTACCGGGGTGATGCCACCGGCGACGGCGGCCGCGCCGGCATAGTCGACATCGCCGACCAGGCGAGTCTTGCCCTCTTCGGCAGCGGGGACGCGGTTGATGCCGACATCGATCACGGTCGCGCCGGGCTTGATCCAGTCGCCTTGGACCATCTCGGGCCGGCCGACTGCGGCGACGACGATGTCGGCACGTCGCACGACGTCGGCGAGGTCGCGCGTGCGGCTGTGGGCCACGGTGACGGTGCAGCTTTCGGCCAGCAGCAACTGCGCCATCGGCTTGCCAACGATGTTGGAGCGCCCGATCACCACCGCGTCAAGGCCCGACAGCGAGCCGAGCCGGTCCTTGAGCAGCATCAGGCAGCCCAGCGGCGTGCACGGCACGAAGCCGGGCTGGCCGCCGGCGAGGCGCCCGGCGTTGATGACGTGGAAGCCGTCGACATCCTTGTCGGGGTCTATCGCGGCAATCACCTTCTGCTCGTCGATGTGCGCGGGCAGGGGCAGCTGGACCAGGATGCCGTCGACCGCCGCATCGGCGTTCAGCCGCGCCACCAGGTCGAGCAGGTCAGCTTCGGACGTTTCCACCGGCAGCTTGTGCTCGAAGCTGGCCATGCCGCTCGCCAAAGTCTGCTTGCCCTTCGAACGGACATAGACCTGGCTGGCCGGATCTTCGCCCACCAGCACCACGGCGAGGCCGGCCTTGCGGCCTGCCTCAGCCTCGAACGTCGCGGCGCGTTCGGCCACGCGGGCGCGCAAGGTTTCGGCGAACGCCTTGCCGTCGATCCGCTTGTCCACAGTTGTGGCCGCCTGGCTCACATGCCACCTCCGACGGAGGCGACCGCCAGGTTACGCAAGACGATGCGCACGATCTCGAGCCCGACGATCAGCACCAGCGGCGAGAAGTCGATCGCGCCGGTGTTGGGCATGAACCGCCGAATGGGGCGGAACAGCGGTTCGAGCAAGGCATTGACCGCCTTCCACACGGCGGCGACAAAGTCGTTGTGGACGTTGACCACGTTGAACGAGATCAGCAGGCTGAGCACGAACTGGACGATCACCAGCATCACGATGACCGAGATGATGTAGCCGACGATCTCGAACAGAGTGAGGAAGATCAAGGGAGCGCGCCTTTCGCATGAATGCGGAGAAGAAGCGCTGATAGCCGAGCGGGTGGCACCCCGGCAAGCTTGGTAGTGCGGGCTTGGACCAGAGTCAGCCCTGCGTTCAGGCCGGCGTTTCGGAAGGCTTCGTCGTCGCCTTGCGGGACCGCAGCAGATCCCAGCAAAACACTGCAATTGCCGCCCAGATCATCACGAAGCTGGCGAGTTGGGCCGGGCGCAAGGCTTCGTGGAAGACGAACACGCCCAGCAGGAACACCAGGGTGGGCGCGAGGAACTGGACGAAGCCGAGCGCCGAATAGCTCATCCGGCGCGCCGCCGTGGCGAACAGCAGCAGCGGCACGCCAGTGACGATCCCGGCCATCGATAATGTCAGATCGATGCGGGCCGATTGGCCCAGCGAGATGCCGGCGGGCTGCATGGCCTGCCAGCCGACGACGGCGAGCGCGGGAACGATCAACACCAGCGTCTCGATCGTCAGGCCGGGCAGAGGGTTGACGGGTGCGAGCTTGCGGACGAGGCCATAGCCGCAGAACGAAGCTGCCAGGCTGACGCTGATCCATAGCGTGTTGAGCGCACCCCAGGCGAGGACCGCCACGCCCATCGCCGCCAGAGCGACGGCGAGCCACTGCCGGCGCAAGAGCTTTTCGTGCAGGAAGAGCGTGCCCGCCAGGACGTTCATCAAAGGGTTGATGTAGTAGCCGAGACTCGCGGCGAGGACGTGATCGGTGGCGATCGCGATCACGTAGATCAGCCAGTTCGCGGCGATCAGCAAGGCGCTCGCCGCCAGCGCTGCCAGCGTGCGCGGTGTCGTGATTGCGTGCCGTACCTCGCCGAACTGGCGCAAGGCCGCGACCAGGATCAGGCAAACCGGGACCGTGAACAACACTCGCCAGCCGACGAGTTCGAATGGCGGCACCGTATGCAGCAGGCGGAAGTAGAGCGGGATCAGTCCCCAGATCAGGTAGACACCGATCGCGTAGGGCAAGCCGCTCGGGCGATGTTCGGCCTGGCTCATGAGCGCTGCTCCTAAGCGGGGGGCGCGAGGCCTTCAAGCAACTCGTCGCAAGTTTTGGCTCGGTTCGTCAAAACTTTCAAATCTGACGAGCGCGTTGCCATCTGTTCAGAATAACGACGCTAAACATGAATGGGTAAGGCGGATCTCCCCGGTGCCGCCGATCAGGAGAAACATGATGAAAACTCTGCTGAAGATTTCCGCGCTCGTTGCTGCCGCCGCTACCATGGGTACGGCCCTGCCGGCGACGGCCGCCGTCGCATACAGCGCCAACGAAGCGACTTTCGCTGCGCCCGGTACCGAGACCTACAACGACCATCGTGACTGGCGCGACCGTCGCTACTCGCGGGGCGATTACCGTCGCGGCTACGGCAACAGCGACCGCTACTATCGCGGCAACGATCGCCGCTATGCCTGCCGTCGCGGCAGCGGCACCACCGGCCTGATCCTGGGTGGTGGTGCAGGCGCCCTGCTGGGCCGCAGCATCGATGGCGGTCGCGACCGGACGTTGGGCACGATCCTGGGTGCCGGTGCCGGCGCGCTGCTGGGCCGCGAAGTCGATCGCGGTAGCTCGCGCTGCCGCTGACACTAACGACATTCCCTTGTGCGGACGGCGACGCATGAGGGGGCAGTCCGGCTCGCGAGCTTCACATCCTGCTTGAGAGTCGGGCGAGAAGGGCGCTTCCCATGCGGAAGCGCCCTTCTTTACGTCCAGGCTGCGTGGCGGGCTTCACGTTTGCACTATGCCTTATCCCACAATGGCACGGCGTCGGTGTTAACCACGCTTGGCAGTTGCTCCTGGATGCGTTCTCCTCAAGGCTGATCCTCGATCAAGCACACCGGCCCGCGCGCGACTCCGTAGTTGCCGTGCCTGGCCGTGGGAGGACGTGACGATGAAGAGCCTGAACAGCCACACCCCGCGCATCATGGCGGCGACGGCCATGGCCACGGCGCTGCTGCTGGCCGGCTGCGGCAAGAAGGCAGACGAGCCCACGCCGGCGGAAAGCGATCCGGCACTCGCGGGCGCGCTGGGCGATGAGATCATGGTCGATCCCGAGATGTCGGGCAACGGCGGCGCCGCGCTCGCGCCGAATGGCGGCAAGATCGAGCTGCCGGCGCAGCAGCGCTCGCCCGAGGCGATCCAGGCCGCGCGCGACGAAGCGATGGCACAGGCCGGCGGCAACCTGAAGTCGGCTCCGCCGGCGCAGACCGGCTCGACGTCCTCGCTGGTCGAGAGCGCCGCCACCGCTGCGCAAGTCGCCCAGACTGCCAAAGCCGCCAGCGCCGACTGCACCAAAAAGGCGCAGTATTCCGCCACCTGGGCCGCCAAACTGCCCAAGGACCTGCCGGTCTATCCGCGCGGTGCGGTGCAGGAGGCGGCAGGGACCGATGCCGACGGGTGCCGCCTGCGCGTGGTCAACTTCGTCAGCCCGGTCACGCCCAAGGACGTGATCGACTTCTACTTCACGAAGGCGACCGGTGCCGGCTACGGCGCGGAATACCGCATGGATGGCGCCGACCACGTGCTGGGCGGACGCAAGGGCGGGCAGGCCTACGTCGTCTACGCGCGCAAGCTGGGCAACGGGCTGACCGAAGTGGACCTCGTCGCCAGCGGCAACTGAGGGCGGTTTACTTGAGCCCGACGCCGATCGCGGCGCGCGGCTGCTCCATCTCGCCTGAGGCGACGGGGTAGGCGCAGTAATCGGCGGCGTAGTAGCCCGTCGGGCGGTGATTGCCCGACAGGCCGATCCCGCCGACCGGCGCGGCATGGGCAGGGCCGATCGTTGGCCGGTTCCAGTTGACGATGCCGGCGCGGATCTCGGCCCAGAAGCGACCGTACTCCTGCGGGGTGCCGCCCACCAACGACGCGACCAGGCCGAAGCGCGTGCTGTTCGCTTCGGCGATCGCGTGGTCGAGATCGTCGACTTTGATGACCTGCAGGATCGGGCCGAACAGCTCGACGTCCGGGCGGTCGGCCATCGCCGTCACGTCGATCATCGCCGGCGAGAGGAACGGCAGTGATTCGTCGGGCCGGACCAGATGCTTGATCGCGCGGCCGCCGTGGCTGAGCAGATAGACGAAGCTCTCGCTCAAGCCGTCGGCGGCGGCATTGTCGATCATCGGGCCCATGAACGGCGCGGGCGAATCGAACGGCGCGCCGACGATGATGCGGTCGGCCAGCGCCTTCACTTCCGCGATCAGCGCATCGTACATCGTCGACTTGACGATCAGCCTGCGCGCGGCGGTGCAGCGCTGCCCGGCCGACGCAAAGGCGGATTGGACGACGATCGCGGCGGCGTCGGTCAGCTTGGGCGTGTCCCACACCACCAGCGGGTTGTTGCCGCCCATCTCCAGCGCGACCAGCTTGTCGGGCCGCATCGCGAGCTTGCGGTTGATGGCGATGCCGGTGTTGGCGGAGCCGGTGAACAGCACCCCATCGACGCCATCGTGCACCACCAGCTGCTGGCCTTGCGCAGGGCCGCCGATGCAGACCTGGATCACCGTCTTGGGGATGCCGGCGCGATGAAAGCAGCCTGCGAGCATTTCGGCGGTGGCGGGTGCCTTCTCGCTTGGCTTGAAGATCACGACGTTGCCTGCGATCAGCGCCGGGATGATGTGGGCGCAGGGCAGATGCGCGGGAAAGTTGAACGGCCCCAGCACCGCCAGCAGGCCATGCGGCTTGTGGCGCACCGCCATCGTCCCCTGCAGCGCGCTGTCGAGTTTGCGCTGCGATGTGCGGTCGGCATAGGCGCGGATCGAAAGTTCGACCTTGGCGATCACGCTCTCGACTTCGGTGCGGGCCTCCCACAAGGGCTTGCCGGTCTCTCGCGCGATCAAGGTCGCAAGGGGCTCGGCGTCCTTGCGCACTTCGTTGGCGAAGCGGCGGACCAGCTCCATGCGAGTCGATAGCGGCTGCCCGGCCCAGGTCGGCATGGCGCGACGGGCACGAGCGACACATTCGTCGACATCGCCGATCGCCCCGCGCCACAGCTCGGCGCCAGTCGCCGGCTCGTAGGACACGAGCTCAGGCGCGGCCGCAGCTCGGGGAAGGCCCGGTGCCTGGCTTGCTTGTGCCTCTCGCGTCGTGACGCCGTCCATTAGGGTTGATGTTCCGTTATTGCGATCGCTTTCAGGCCGCATGCGCTATGGCACGCGGCGTGTTACCGGGGTGCTAACGCGCGCAGGATTAACCACTTAGCGCTGGGCACGCGGCACTCGCTTGCGGTTCGCGTCTCATCAGGCGATACTGGCCGCCAGGCGCCCGCCGATCAAGCCGGGCGATCAAGCAAGGGCGCCGAGACGGTCATGACGCGATACGAAGATCGGTTCTGGTCCAGCCGGGACGGGTTGAAGCTGCACTATCGCGACTATGCAGGGCGGGCCGATCTGGGGCTCTACGCTCCACCGCCGATCGTGTGCCTGCACGGGCTGACCCGCAACGCGCGCGACTTTGAGCCGCTGGCCGAGCGCCTCTCGCCCGACTGGCGCGTGCTGTGCCCGGAAATGCGTGGGCGGGGCGAGAGCGAATATGCTCGCGAGGCCGCCAGCTACAACCCGCTGCAATATGTCGAGGATGTCACCGCCTTGCTCGACGAGCAAGGGATCGACCGTTTCGTTTCTGTCGGCACTTCACTGGGCGGCCTGATGACGATGCTAATGGCGCTGCAGAACCCGGAACGCATCGCGGCGGCGGTGATCAACGACGTCGGGCCTTACCTGGAGCCCGCCGGGCTTGAGCGGATCAAGGACTACGTCGGGCAGGGACGCAGCTTTCCGACTTGGGTGCACGCCGCGCGCGGGCTGGAGGAGATGCACGGCACGGCGCATCCCAACCGTGACCTGCCGTTCTGGATCGCCGCGGCCAAGCGGGTGATGACCCTGTCCAGCAACGCGCGCATCGTCTTCGACTATGACATGAAGATCGCCGAGCCCTTCGCGCAGCTCGATCCGGCGGCGGCGCAGGCGGACATGTGGCCGGCGCTCGAAGCCTTGCGCGGCAAGCCGGTGCTGATCATGCGCGGGGCGCTGTCGGACTTGCTGAGCACCCAGACGCTCGCCAAGATGCTGGAGCGCTTGCCGGAGGCCGAGGCGGTGACGATCCCCGATGTCGGCCATGCGCCGACGCTGTGCGAGCCCGAGGCGTTCGCCGCGATCGACCGCCTGCTGGCGCGGATCGGCTGACGCCTCTTGCGCATCCTCCACCTTCATTCCAGCTTCGATCGCGGCGGCAAGGAACTGCGCGCGGCGCGGCTGATGAACGCGTTCGGGCGCGGGCCTGAGCATGACGTGGTCTCGGCCGTGCCCGGCGCCATGGCCGCCGTCGCCGCGATCGAGCGTGGCGTCCGGGTGGGCTACCCCACCGACTTTCCCAGCCTTTCGGGCCGACCGACTCCAGGCCGGCTGCAGCGCCTTGCCGCCGCGATGAAGCCTTATGACCTGGTGCTGACCTACAACTGGGGCGCGATGGATGCGGTGATGGCGCACACGCTGTTTCGCGACTTCCTCAAGCTGCCGCCGCTGGTGCATCACGAGGACGGCTTCAACGAGGACGAGGCGGACAAGCTCAAGACCGGCCGCAACTGGTACCGTCGCCTGGCGCTTTACCGGGCTTCGGCGCTGGTGGTGCCCTCGCGCCAGTTGGAGGCGGTCGCGCTCGGCCCCTGGCAGCAGCCGCGCGGGCGCGTCCACCTGATCCCCAACGGCATCGCGCTGGGTGCCTATGCGAAAAAACCCAGGGCTGACGCGCTGCCACGCATCGTCAAGCGACCGGGCGAGCTATGGGTCGGCACGCTGGCGGGGCTGCGCGCGGTGAAGAACCTGCCGCGCCTGGTGCGCGCCTTCGCCGGCCTGCCCGAACCCTGGCAACTGGTGATCCTTGGCGACGGGCCGGAGCGCGACGCGATCAAAGCACAGGCGCACGAAAGCGGCGTCGCCCACCGCGTCCACTTGCCCGGCTTCGCGCCGGATCCGGCCAAGGCGGTAGGCCTGTTCGACGTGTTCGCACTGTCCTCCGATAGCGAGCAGTTTCCCATCTCCGTCGTTGAGGCCATGACCGCGGGCTTGCCGATCGCCTCGCCTGCCGTTGGCGATGTCGCCGGGATGGTCGCGCCTGAGAACCGCGACTTCATCTGCGCCCCGCACGACGATGCCGATCTGGCACAGGCGATGGCGCGGCTCGCTGCCGATGAGCCCTTACGCCGCAGGATCGGTGCCGCCAACCGCGCCTATGCCTTGGCGCAATACGATGAAAAGGCGATGATTTCCGCCTATGCGCGGGTCTATGCCCGGGCGCTGGGTGCGGCGTCGTTTCCCTGAGACCCACGTTCACCCACGCTTCAGCCGCAAGGCGCCACCGATCATCACCGTTGAATTGCGGCGCTCATCCGCTAAACAGCGGCCGGATCGTCCCGTTACCCCATGAAAGCGCCCAGCCTTGGCCGTGCCCCCGCAGACCCCTGTGACCAACCCTGCCGCCGCCCGCCGTCAAGCGGAGCAGAGCGGCGTGTTCATGCGCGAAGTCGACGACGCGATGCGCAAGGATCAGGTCGAGACGTTCCTGCTGCGCTATGGCAAGCCGCTGCTGGCGGCGATCGTGATCGCGCTGCTGGCGCTGGCGGGCTTCCTCTATTGGCAGCACCGCCAGAAGGCCGAGGCCGAGACCGCGTCCGAGCAGTTGATCCTCGCGCTCGATGATCTCGACGCCGGCAACGCCGCGGGGGCCCAGGCCAAGCTAGCGCCGATCGCGACCGGCTCGGGCGGGGCGGCGACGATGGCGCAGCTGGCCCAGGCCGGCGCCTTGCTGGAAAAGGGCAAGGGCGACGACGCGGCCAAGCTGTACTCCAAGGTGGCGCAGGACAGCGCCACGCCGCAGCCGCTGCGCGATCTCGCCACCGTGCGCGAAATCGCCGCCGCTTATGACAAGCTGCCGCCCCAGACGGTGATCGACCGCTTGTCCGCGCTGTCGCAGCCCGGCAATCCGTGGTTCGGCATCGCCGGCGAGATGGTGGGCGTGGCCTACCTCAAGCAGGGCAAGGTCAAGCAGGCCGGTCCGCTTTTCGTAAAGATCGCCAAGGACAGGACCCAGCCCGACGCGTTGCGGGCGCGAGTGCGCCAGCTGGCGGGTCAGCTGGGCTATGACGCGATCGACGATGTCGTGACTGCGGCCGGGCCGGACGGCGCCGATGCCGGTGGAGAATAAGAACGTGGCTGCAAAGGCTGACGACATGATTTCGACCCGTACAAGCGCGCGCCTGGTCATCCCCGCGCTGGTGGCGCTGTCGCTGGGGCTCTCGGGTTGCGGCATCTTCAAGGGCAAGAACGGCGGCCCCAAGACCCCGACCGTGGGTGAGCGGGTGCCGATCCTCTCGCGCATCGAATCGGGCGCGAAAGTCGATCCCGAACTCGCCGGCGTCTCGGTGATCCTGCCCCCGGCCGAAGCCAACACGGAATGGGCACAGGGCGGCGGCACGGCCAACAAGGCCTATGGCCACCTGGCGCTCGGCGCCTCGCCGGCCCGGATCTGGACCGCGCGGGTCGCCGGCGCCAGCAACAAGCGCCGCCTTGCGGCCGCCCCCGTCATCGGCGGCGGGCTGCTCTACGTCATGGATACCAGCGGCGTCGTTAGCGCCTTCAACGCCGATACGGGCGGCAAGGTGTGGAGCAAGAACTTCGACGTCGCGGGCGATACCAAGGCGATCTTCGGTGGCGGCGTCAGCTTCGATTCCGGCACCGTCTTCGTTACGACCGGCTTGGGCGAAGTCGCGGCCTTGAACGCCAGCGATGGCGTGCAGAAGTGGAAGGTGCGCCCCGCCGGCCCGCTGCGCGGATCGCCGACGATCGGCTTCAACGCCGTCTACGTCATGACGCAGGACAACCAGATCGTCTCGCTCGACGCCGCCGACGGCAAGCAGCTGTGGAGCCAGTCCGCGTCGGTCACACAGTCGGGCGTGTTCGGGGTCGCCGCGCCGGCGGCTGGGCAGGGCACCGTGGTTTCGGGCTACTCCTCGGGCGAACTGGTCGCCTACCGCTACGAGAACGGCCGCCAGTTGTGGTCTGACGCGCTCGCGCGCACCTCGATCTCCACCGAAGTGGGCAGCCTAACCGACGTCGACGCCGACCCGATCATCGACCGGGGCCGCGTCTTCGCGCTCGGCCAAGGCGGGCGCATGGCCGCGTACGAACTCACTACCGGCCAGCGGATCTGGGAGCTCAACCTCGCAGGCATCTCGACCCCGGCAGTGGCAGGTGACTGGGTGTTCACGCTGACCGATCATGCGCAACTGCTCGCGATTACGCGCGGCACCGGCAAGGTGCGTTGGCTCAACCAGCTGGAGCGCTACAAGAACGAGAAGAAGCGCAAGGGACCGGTGTTCTGGGTCGGCCCGGTCCTTGCCGGCAACCGTCTGTGGGTCGCCAATTCTGAGGGTGAGCTTGCCTACGCCGACCCGTCGGAAGGCACCCTGACACAGTACGGCAAGTTCAAGGGAGCGGTTTCGCTGGCGCCGGTTGTGGCCAACCAGACGCTCTACGTGCTGGACGACAGCGGCACGATCACCGCGTATCGCTGATGCACGATCCTCCCTGCAAGGGGAGGATCGAAGTTGCAGGACCAGTAGGCGTTTCGCGCCCCTTAACCTTTCCCGGTTAAGCCCGCGCCATGAGCAGCGTCCCGCAACGCCCGCAAAGTGATGTCTCCGCCAGCGTCGGCCTGGTCGGCGTGGCCGGGCTGTTCGCGTGGGTCATGATCTGTCGCCACTGGGCCTTCATCGCCGAGGCGTTGTCGATCCCCGGCCCGCGCGAGCCGATGTCCGGGCCTTACGCGGCGGTCATGACGCTGCTGTTCACCAGCGGCCCGATGATCGCCTGGTCGCTGCTGGTCGACAAGGTCCACCGCCGTCCCTCCACCGGCATCGACTGGACCGGCCCGCGCCGCTTGCGCGATACGCTGGACGTGTCGATCACCAAGCTCGCGGGGCTTTGGGCGACCTGGGCCGGCATCGGCATTTTCTATTGCATCGCTCGCTGGTACTGGAGCGGGCAGTACCTGTTCGCGATGGAGGTGATCGGTGCGTTCGCGCTGCCGCTGTTCCTGCTGTCCATCCCCTACGTGCTCTGGCTGGACCGCTATCTGGTGAACCCACGCGATGGCGCCTGGCACTTCGGCGCGCTGCTGATCGGGCGCGAGGCGTGGGAGCCCGATCAGGTGAAGCGGCACTGGCGGGCCTGGGCTATCAAGGGCTTTTTCGGCGCTTTCATGATCTCGATCCTACCGCCGGGCTTTGCGCTGGTCGTAACCAACGACTACGCCGCGCTGCTGCACGATCCCGCGCGCCTGGGCCAGAGCCTGACCGAGACGCTGTTCCTCATCGACGTGCAGATCGGCACCGTGGGCTATCTGCTGACCTTCCGGCCGCTCGACGCGCATATTCGTAGCGGCAATCCCCTGCTGGCCGGCTGGGTCGCGGCGCTGCTGTGCTATCCGCCGCTGGTCTGGGGCACGATGGGGCGGGCCGACGTGTTGAACTATACCGTCGCCACCGCCGATTGGGGGCGCTGGCTGGGCGGCAGCACGCCGCTGCTGTGGATCTGGGCGGGGCTGCTGGTGTTCCTCACCGGCGTCTACGCCTGGGCGACCTTCGCGTTCGGCATCCGGTTTTCCAACCTGACGTATCGCGGGGTCGTGACCAACGGGCCTTATTGTTTCACGCGGCATCCGGCCTACTTGTCGAAGAACCTCTTCTGGTGGTGCTCGGTCATGCCGTTCCTGGTGACCAACGGGTCGTACACCGACGCCATCCGCAACACCGTGCTGCTGGCGCTGGTGAGCGCGATCTATTTGTGGCGCGCGCGGACCGAGGAAGCGCATTTGCTGGCGGAGGATGCCAAGTACCGTGCGTATCATGCGTGGATGGCGGACAATGCGCTGATCACGCGGTCGGTTGCGGCGCTGGGGATGTGGCTGCGGCCGAGGCCGGCGTTGCGGCGGGACGTGGTTGTGCCTGGGGTTGATCGCTAGCGTCTTTTCGAGAGGAGAGGGTGCTGCCCCCACCGCCTTCGGCGGCGATCCCCCTCACCATTCAGCTTCGCAGAACAGGGAGGAAGTCAGCGACCCTTTCCAGTTCCTCCCTGTCGCGCAGCGATGGCGAGGGGAACCGCTCGCGAAGCGAGTGGTGGAGGGGGAAGGCGGCATAGCGCCAGCCCACCGGCAAGCATTGCCCGTTCATGTCCAAAAGGGTATCCCCCCACTCATGACGTGCCAACGCGAACCCAAGGCTAGGCAACGGTTCGCGCCTGCCGGCCATACGCGATGAGGCTCTTTCCCCAGCGGGCATCAGCGGCGCCGGAGTACCAGTTCGCCCCGCACGAACGTCCGACGATGCCGGGCTCGCCCGCCAACCCCGATCATCCCGCAGCGCGGCGCGCGGGCTATCTGGCGATTGGCATCCTGATCGGCATCACCGGAGGCCTGGGCAACGCGCTGGTCACGGTGAACCTCAACTTCGCGCAAGGCACGTTGGGCCTCGATATCGACCAGAGCGCGATGCTGACCGCCGCGTACCTGATGACCAACACCACTGCGAACCTGCTGCTGGTAAAGTACCGCCAGCAGTTCGG
>Ga0163161_10001495_pt1 | contig 17276 bp, 23 predicted proteins | sample S45metaG_FD_129847 | JGI IMG/M metagenome (GOLD analysis project Ga0163161, IMG submission 129847) | Switchgrass rhizosphere microbial communities from Kellogg Biological Station, Michigan, USA - S4-5 metaG | ecosystem: Host-associated > Plants > Roots > Rhizosphere > Soil | place: USA... | reverse complement strand
TCTGATTCCCAAGCTCCCCAAACGGTAAAAATACCGGTTTAGGCATGAACCTCGGATGAACGGGGCAGGAATCGAGCCCTATTTCGCCTTGGACACCTTGGTTCCGGAAGTCTGACTTACACATCAACTACGCCCCTTTGTAACGCGGCTCCCAATAAAATGAAGTCAGCGCTTCAATCCGACATGGTCGCGTCGTCGCGAGAATGGCTTCGCGTGCTATCATAGACTGTCGTTGAATGAGAGAGACCAGGCGAAGAGAGCCCATGAGCGCCGACAAGCTGAACGCCGAAGAGATCCGTAAGCTGCTCAAGCTCGAGCCGCACTCGACCTGCGGCTACGTGCGCGAAACCTATACATCCGCGCTGCATATCGCGCCGGGCGGCCTGCCCGCGCCCTTCGCCGACGGTCGACCGTTAGGCAGCGCGCTCTACTTCATGATGACGCCGGAAGCGCCGGTGAAGCTTCACCGCATCAAGAACCACCAGCTCTATCATTATTATCTCGGCGATCCCGTCGAGGTGCTGGTGCTGAACCGCGACGGCACGCACCATTTCGTGACCTTCGGGCCGGATGTGAAGCGCGGTCAGCGCGTACAGCTCTTCATTCCGGGCAACACCTTCCACACCGCGCGCATCACCGGCAAGCGCCGCTGGTTCCTCGGCGCCAGCACTGAATGGCCTGGCGTGGTGCCGTCCGAAGATGTGGAGGTCGGCGATCCGGACGCGCTGGCGAAGCAATATCCCGCCGTCGCGGATTTAATCCGGACATTTCCCGTGCCGGCTTAGCGCTGAGGCGACTCCTAAGCCGCCTCGGCGAGCGGTTCGGTCACGGCGCGATAGCGCACAATGCCGTGGAAGGTGTCGCCGTCCGGATCGGGGCGCGCCTCGGAGAATTCGTGGCGCAGATTGACCAGATGATGATCGGCGAGCGTGAGCGGCTTGTCATGCAGCACGCCGCGGATCGACTCGATGATCTCATGCACCTGCTTTTTGCCGCCGGCCCGCGACCAGACATGCAAGGTCAGAAGATGCTCCGCGCCGTCCTCGGTACCCGTGCTCCAATCGCGGAGCTCGGTCTGGCCGAGACTGACAAAGGGAAGGTTAGCCGCTTGCGGAGGGTCGTCATAGATCCGCGCGCCGCCAAGCAGCGAGGTAAGATTTGAGGAATTTGCCAGCGCCTGATAGATCCCCCGCTGGATCGCCCAACTTGCGCTTGCACTCATGACCGGTCTCCAAACACGAACATCCGTTAACCCTGATATGGGGTCGCGGCAGCTCCGTTTCAAACCCTCTAGGGACTGCCAGTAGAACCCCACTTCATCGCATTCTTGAGCAATCTCCGCAGATTATGCTTAAGGCGTGGTAAACGCCCATGCAGGACCGGCGAAAGCCAGGGATTTCCGGCTCTTTTGAAGGTGCCGAATTCGACGAAGAAGCCGGCCGGATCGTCGGTGCCTACACGGAAGCCGTCCAAGTTTTCGGTTTTCATTTCCGCGACATCGATCGATCGGGCGAGCTCGCCTGTGCCGCGCGTGGAAAGGTTTGCTCTGGCCAAGCGCGCCACCGCCTCGGCTTCGTCCCGCAAAGCCGGTTTCAAGCTGGGCAGCGCGGCCAATCTGGCAAAGCGCGTTCTCAAATTCTCAAGGCCGGTCAGGCGGGTCTCGTTCACAGCTCACGCTCCTCGCACAAACATTTGAGCCAGCGCTTCCGCTCCTCGACGTCGACCCTCCATCCGCATTACAATAAATGCAGCGGCCAAAACCTGGAAAAGAAATTCAGATGGGATTTTGCTGTTCCGGAAGTGGAGCAACCTAGGTGCTGCTCGCTTCCGGCCTCATCAGGTTGTATCCTCAAGCTGATGGACGCTGCAGCCCTTTGGCTTCACCACGAGCCGCCATTTTCATGAGTCTGGCTTCGAACGGAGGACAAGGCCATGGCCAGGAAGAAATTCAAAGGCACGATCTTCACCGGAACCGCTGGCGACGATGTCGCCGATGCCGATGGCGTTTTCTCCCACAGCCCACCGGGCATCACTGGCTTCACCCCGAACAATCTCGCCAAGCTCCAGGATAATAGGGGCGACATTATCCGTGGTCTTGCCGGGAACGATCAGGTCAGCGCGGGCCCCCGCGGCGACACGATCAAGGGCGGCGCCGGCTTCGACGATCTGCGGGGCAACGGCGGCAGGGATAACCTCGATGGAGGTGACGACGCCGACTCCTGCGACGGCGGCAATGGCAACGACGTGGTCAAGGGCGGCGCTGGCGACGACCTCCTGTTCGGCAGTGCGGGCAACGACAAGGTGTATGGCGGCGCCGGTAATGATTCCGGCCCGCCGGCAGTAGTTGGCCTGTTTGGCGGCACCGGAAATGATCTCGTCGATGGTGGCACGGGCAACGATTCTCTTTACGGCCAGGAAGGCAACGATCTCCTCAAGGGCGGCGTCGGCGCCGATTCCCTGAGCGGCGGAGAGGATGCCGACCGCCTCATCGGAGGAGTCGGGTTGGACGTCCTGACCGGAGACGCCGGTCAGGACAGATTCGTCTTCAAGACCAAGCACGACAGCGGCAAGGACCTGCTCACCGCCGACATTATTGGCGACTTCCACAGCATCACCGATGAGGCCGATCTTGCTGAGCGCGATCGCATCGATCTTCGCGGTCTGGAAAGGGCGATTGATCACAAGCTGCACTTCATTCCGGATGGGGCCGCCGACAACCTCGGCAGGGGTCAAGGCAAATACGGAATTGTTTTCACCGTCGGCGATCCGGCAGTCTCGGGCGATGAGGTCATCCTGATCGATCTCAACGGCAAAGCCGGAGCCGACTTCGCCATCAGGATGGACGACGTCACCGCGCTCTTAAGAGGAGACTTCATTCTCTAGGGACGTTGACCATTTCGCCGCGGGTAGCGAGACTGCCGCCTGACTACCGCAAATGACACGGCACGCCGATGGCGAAGCATTTGCTGTACAGGCCCTGCTTCACGCAAGAGAGATCGGCCTTGCCCGCAATCTCCCATGTGGTCAGCGGATCTTGTTTCTTGGCGAGCTCGAGCCAGGCGGCAATGGCCGCGTCTTCAGAGGCTTCCTGCGAGCTCAAGAAGCCTTGGCCGCTGCCTTCAATCGGATTGCCGTGACATTCGAGATTGGGCGGCGGTGTCGCGGGCGCTTCCTGGTCGCCCGGCATGCCCTCCTCCGCGGCCGGATCGTTGCCCGGAGCCTGATCGCCATTTTGCGCGAGGAGAGGCGACGAAAGCGCCACGATCAAACCGGCCGCCAAGACAAATCGGCACGCAACACTACTCGACATTCTTCCCCCTCCCCAGTCCTGCTTTTGTTTTTAGCCCGAAGGCTTGTCCTTGCAGTTCGGCGCATAGGTAAAATCGCCGGTATCTTTCAACGGCTCGCACGGGCTCATCGCGTCCGACGGCGGCGCCTCGACGGATGCCCCGAGCGGCTCGACGCAGAGCACGTGCCCCGTGACGGGATTCACTTCGGCCTTGCGGCATTCAGGCGCGGCCGGCTCCGCTTCGCCCGCCGCGAATGCAGGCCCGGCAAGCGCAACGATTGCGGCAACTCCCAACATTAGTGGTCTGATGTGCATGACATTCTCCTTGTGGCGCGCAGCATAGCCAAGGATGCGGCTTCCGGCGACACGATTTCTCAAAGCTAGCAGGCAATTCTGGATGCCAAATACGATAAGGGCCCGCGAGATTTCGCGGGCCCTTACGTCATGGCGAGTAGACGGAAAGTCTAGCCGCGATGCTCCTTCTGATAAAAGGCCTCGGCTTTCGTGAGATGGGTCGCCGGGTCCTTCATGAAGGTCTCTTTGGCGTTGTCGCTGCCGAAGCAATAGGTCTTGCCCTGATAAGAGCCGTTGATCGAGCAGTCGGTCTTGATCTGCTTATGCTGTGCCAGTCCTTCGGCGCAGAGGTTGTTGAACTCGCCCGTTGCCGCATAAGCGGCCGTGGTGAGCCCAAGCGCGAGAGCGGCTGCGAGCAGGGTGTGAGTCTTAAGCATGGTGAACCTCCTTGCGTTGACCCCCAGCGCAGCTAAAACGCCTCGCCTCGACACCGGTTCCCCTAAAACTGTCGCGAAACTATAGCTCGCTTAATAACGGGAAAGGGCGCAGTGTGAGGAAAGTGCGTGGGTGACCCGTCCGGTGAGTATGGTCACCTCTTGTGGCGTTCCCTGTAGATGCGGAGCTCACGCACACCGGCTCATCCCGGGCCCATCAGAAGTTTAGCAACACAATCCGAGGCTGAAAGTGGCGAGAGACTGGACGCCTGCGCAGATTCTCACGCGCCTATCCGCAATGATTTCGCCGCCGCCGCCTCGGGTGCGCAGACCGGTGCTGGTGGAGCACCGCCTCGCCCTCAGCGTCGGCAGGACAACTTTCGGCCAGCGGCCCTCGCCTCGAGCGGCCGCCGTGCTAGGAAAAAGGATATAACAAATGCAAATCGCAGTCCCTTGGTGGACCTATAGCGTCGCGGCCTATTTTCTCTGCATCACCGCTTTCATGGGGCTGCTGGTCTGGGGCATCGCCGGCTGAGGCCGACGCTCCGACAAAAAAACCATCAATGATAGGGTTTGGCGAGCATCCAGGTCTGCGCCGACACCTTGGCGCAGGAATTGGCGAACACGTCGGTGATATTCTGCGAGTTCGGACCGGGATTATCGAGGCAGCGCGGAAAGATTCGCATGTCCTCGTTGCGCAGCGCGACCCGATCGTTCCATTTCAGGGTTTCGGCCATGTCCTTGCTCAGCGTCGCGAACTTGATGCTGAGTTCCTTCAGGGCGGCGTCGAGACAGGCGATCTTCTCCTGATCGGTCCCTTGGTTGCAATCGCCGGCGCGCGCCGGAGACGAGAACACTTGGCCGGCAACAAGCACGAGCACGGCAATAACGGGCGCGAGGCGCATATGCATTTGGATCTCCTCCCAAGACTTTATCCGGGCAGATGCTAATTCAGGATCGCTGCTTTGTGCGAGAATTGCGCAACGCTGCTCACGCCATCGTGAACGCGACCAGCCCGACGCAGACCAATGTGTTGCCCGGGGGATTGACATGCCCCGCAGCCCTTCGACCTTGCTTGAATGGTGACTCCGCTAGCGCTTCTTCTTCGCCGGCGCCGGGTTCATGTAATAGGTGATCATCAAGAGCGCCATCAGCACGGCGGAGAATAGACCCGCTAAGGTGCCGATCCAGACCGGCGAGGCCTCGCCCAGGATCGTCGCGATGTCATGTCCCGCGAGGCTGCCGGCAATCGAGGCGATCACCGCATAGGTCAGCACCACGCTTGGCACGCGCGAATCATCCGGGCCTACGCCGGAGAAGCGGTGGACCAGCGTGTTGCGCGCGACGCTCGCGGCCAGCGTGCCGACGAAACCGGCGATCAGCGCCAGCACCACCGCGTTGCTGATAAATCCTCCGAGGCCAAGCCCGATCAGGGCGCCGACCACGGCGGCGGTGAATACCACCACCAAGATGCTTGCAGACGTCATTGTTTGATTCCCCCCAAATGCTATTGCCGTTGGCCCTTATAGCCCGCGCCGAACGGAACCGCCAAGGTGGAGTTCCCCGGGCACGAAGGCCGTCGTGCCGGCCATTATGCCGCTCTCCTTACCCGCTACGAACTGGTCTAAGGTCGAATGAGGTCACCAACCATGTTCACAAAACTTTTCCGCCGTACCCTCATCTCCATTGCCGTGATGGCGCTGCTGCTGTTCGTTCCAGCCGGCACCATCGATTGGCCGTCGGCCTGGATCTTCCTTGGCTCACAGCTCGTCCTATCGCTTGCCGGCGGTGCCTGGCTCGCGGAGAGCAACCCTGAGCTGCTCGAGGAGCGGCTGAAACCGCTGTTCCAGCCAGGGCAAAAGCGCTCCGACAAAATCGTCCTCCTGCTGCTGATCATCCTCGGCGTCTCGCTCTTCGTCGTCATGGGTCTCGACATCCGCTTCGGCGGGTCGCATGTGCCGCTCTTCGTTCAAATTTTCGGCGCCCTGCTCCTCGTCCCCATGGGCATGTTGAGCTATCTGACGTTTCGTGAGAACCGCTTCGCCGCGCCCGTGGTCAGGGTGCAAAAAGAGCGCGGCCACCACGTCATTGCCACTGGTCCTTACGCCTATGTGCGCCACCCGATGTATCTCGGCGCCATTTTCTTCGGGCTCGGCGTGCCGCTGATGCTCGGCGCGCTCTTTGGCCTCGTGGTCTCGGCTCTGCTGATCGTGCTGCTTGGGGTGCGGGCGGTTCTGGAGGAGCGGACACTCACCGCCGGACTGCCCGGCTACGCCGCTTATGCGGAGCGCGTCCGCTATCGCCTGGTGCCTAGGGTGTGGTGAGATGCCGCTCGCCCCGCGCTGAATCCTGCCCAGAATCTATCCCATTTCGGTGACCTTCTTGCGCGCACGCGCACCGCGCGGCTATGTTTTTAGGCTGCGGTTGAAATCGGCGGGCGGCGGGGGCCAGGCTTGAGCATGATCCGGAAAAGTGGGAACCGGTTTTCCGAAAAGATCATGCGCCTACAAAGTAGAGTTATGAGATCGGGTCGCAATTTTGCTGGACGCGGTCGCGCGGGAAGCCGGCGGGGCTTGGCGCTGATCGCCGCATTGCTCCTGCTTGCCGGCTGCAGTCATCCGAACCTGCCCCCGACCGCGACGGCAACCCCAGCCGCGAGGCCGGCGGTCGCCTCCGGCGATAAGCCCAATGCGGATGCCCGCGACGCGGCGAGCAAAGCCTGCAAGGACGAGACCGAGAAGAAGGGCTTCAGCAGCATCGTTGGCATCTTCTCGCGGCTTCGCCATGGCAGCACCGAAGAACAATTCGCAGCCTGCATGAAAACCCGCGGCTACGACGGTTAGAGCATGACCCCGAAAAGTTGCAGACTTTTCGGACGAGATCATGCGTCAAAGACAAAGATCTCGATAGCAATTAGTTAAAATTGGAGGGATCCAGCGGAGCAGCCCGCAAGGATTCTGCGCTAGCTTCCCCTGACAAGCACAAGGCGTCAGGCGACATGGAAAACCTCACCCACCCTCCCCTCGTCCTCATTGAATGGGTCGATAGCGGCCAGCCGATTCCAGGCTGGCAATGGCTCGACATGATCGAGGAGCGGAAGCCCCATCGCTGCGTCTCGGTCGGATTTCTGGTGCAGGATGATGATGCTGCGAAAGTGCTGGCGCCCAATCTCGGGGCCAGCGACGGCGGAAGCGGTTTCGATCAAGCCTCTGGCCTGACGACGATCCCCACTGCCGCCGTCGAAAACATGGTCGAGCTTACTTGGCCTTCGATTTCGGCTTCGCCTTGCTCGCGGCCTTCGCTTTCGGCTTGTCCGGACGCTGCGTCAACACCGATGCGGCGAGCGTCTTAATCTCTGTATGGCTCAGCGCGCCCGGATCCTTTAGCGCCTTCGAAGCAATCTTCCCGGCTGAGTCCCCAGACCTCTCAATTTTGGCCATTCATCCCTCCCCTTTTTGGCCGTCCGACTATACGCGCCTTTGGCAGGCCGACAAGCGCCTGCGGTATAGCGTTCCACACCCGCAATCTCTATAAATGGCCTCATTCCGAGTGTAGCTGTAGCCCCCGCCGGAGCGCCCGCCGGCCGGGTCGGGATGGGAACGGGCTCGCCTGAGAAGGCTCTAGACGGTGCGGGATTTCTACGGCGGCGGACGCCGCAAGCTCATCGATTGGCTGGCGATCGATTCCTGGATCGACTCCGGCCTCTATAATCTTTGGATCGGCTTCAAGAATTGGTGGGGCTCTTACTCCACATTCTTCGGCCGCTTCGAGGTCAAGGGCTTCGTCCGCGGACTTAACGAGCTGGCCTGCGAGACCCTAACGCTCGGCACCGGCGGGTTCGTTGTCTTGCTGGTCTTCGCGCTCCCCGCCTTCGAGATTGCACACGGTAAGATCAATCTGTCCGACGAATACAGCGTCACCTTCCTCGATCGTTTCGGCAATGAAATCGGCAAGCGCGGCCTGCTCCGCGACGACTCGGTTCCGCTCGAGGAAATCCCGGACATGATGATCAAGGCGACGCTCGCCACCGAAGATCGCCGCTTCTACGAGCATTTCGGCGTCGACGTCATGGGCACGTTCCGAGCCCTTGCCGAGAATGCGCGGCACGACTCCGTGGTGCAAGGCGGCAGCTCGCTCACCCAGCAGCTCGCCAAGAACATGTTTCTTTCTCCTGAACGCTCGCTCAGCCGCAAAATCAAGGAAGCTTTGATCGCCGTCTATCTCGAGGCGCATTACACCAAGCCGGAGATCCTGAAGCTCTATTTCGACCGCGCCTATCTCGGCGGCGGCTCTTATGGGGTGGAGGCGGCGGCTCAATTCTATTTCGGCAAGTCGATCCGCGATATCACACTTCCAGAGGCCGCCATGCTTGCCGGCATGTTCAAGGCCCCCACCCGCTACGCGCCGCATGTCGATCTCGCCGCGTCGCGCCGACGCGCCGACGAAGTCCTGACCAATATGGTCGAGGCCGGTTACCTGACCGAGGGTCAGGTCTATGGTGCCAGACAACATCCGGCGAAGATCGTCGAGCGCGGCGACTATTACAGCCCCGACTGGTTTCTCGACTGGGCCTTCGAGGAAGTGCAGCGTCTCATGCGAGGCAAGCCGGAGCACATTCTGTTAGCACGTACCACGGTCGATATCGGCTTGCAGAAACTGGCCGAGCAGTCGCTGCAGCAGACCATCGCAACGAATGGGCGCACCCGTCATTTCGATGAAGGCGCCATGGTCGTTTTGGAAACGGACGGCGCCGCGCGAGCCATTGTCGGCGGCAAGGACTACGGCACCAGCCAATTCAATCGCGCTACCCACGCGCTGCGCCAACCCGGATCTTCTTTCAAGGGCTACGTCTATCTCACGGCGCTCGAGAATGGCTTCACGCCGAAATCGATTGTCAGCGACGGATACGTGTCCTGTGGGCGATGGTCGCCCAAAAACTATTCCGGTGGTTTTCGTGGCCGCATGACACTCGCCGACGCGCTGGCAAAATCGATCAACACCATCGCGGTGAAGCTATCGCTGACCGTTGGACGCGAGAAAGTCCTCGCCAACGTGCGGAAATTGGGGAACGTCCATACCAAGATGACCTGCTCCATGGCGCTTGGCGACACCGGCATAACGCCGCTCGAGCACGTCGGCGGCTATGCGCACTTTGCTTCAGGCGGTCTGTCAGCGCGACCCTATGGCATCGACACCATCAGCACGCTACAGAACCAGATTGTCTATAACCGCGATGCTGACGAGCCGCCTCGGAAACAGGTCTTGGACCGCAAGGTCGTGGAGACGTTGAACACGATGCTGCAGGGTGTGGTGCTGAACGGGACCGGCAAAGCGGCGCAGCTCGACTATACCCACTCGGCCGGCAAGACCGGTACCAGCTCCAACTACCGCGACGCTTGGTTTATTGGCTTCACCGGCCAGTACGTCGCCGGCGTTTGGCTTGGCAATGACGACTTCACCCCGATGTCGAAAGTGACGGGCGGCAGTTTCCCGGCGCAGACCTGGCACAATTTCATGGTGGCGGCGCACGATACTGACAACATCCCAACCATCCCAGGCCTACCAGTGCATCCGGTACAACAAGCCGAACAGGCGCGTCTGGCACTGAACGCGCCTGCCGCCGCGCCAAATGCCGATCTTCCGGCGCCGTCGCCTGAAAGCGTCAAGGACATGCCGAGCGCGACAAAAGCGCTCCTCGAAAAGCTTGGTACCATGCTGAAAGGTGCGCCCCCTCTAACGCCAAGCGACAAGCCTGGTGAGCATCGCGCCGAGGCGCCTCCGGCGGCCATCGTGCCTTCCAACCCGAGCGTCCCAGCGGCAAATGGCGCGGCCAACTCTTCGGCCCCCGCAACCGGCACTCAGACCGCGACGGCGCCGCAAACATCATCGGCGGAAGCCGCCAATGGCGGTCTAACTTTGCCGCCGTAAGCAGTTTAACCCCCTCCTTGGCGCCGGCGCTTGACAAGCGCCTCCTCGATTGTGCTTGTTTTCCCCGGCCACTCTGTGGGCTTAAGGGCCCGTGCATGCGCACCATCATCTTCGTCGTTGCGACCTTCGCGGCCGCGCTCTTCATCGGCACCGGCTCGGCCTGGTACGTGATCGACCACGGCACGCCGCTGACCACGGAGCGGATCGGCCCCTGGGCGAGCTGGACCACCGAAGGCAATCCCCTTGCCGATCCCTACACCAAGGCGCATCTCGCCCGGAGCGGGCGTCTGCCCCTCACTTCGACGGCCGCGCGATACTTTGTTGCCCGCACCGATAGCGATGGCTACACGCTCAGCGCCGATTGCGAATACGCAATTTCTGGTCCTTCGATCAATGCGCGCTGGTGGTCGCTCGCTCTCTATGACGACCAGGGCTCCGTCATCGATAATCCGTCGCAACGTTACAGCTTCAATAGCGACGAACTGCTGCGCCGCGCCGACGGGACTTATCGTGTTAATCTCTCCAAGAATGCGCGTCCGGAGAATTGGCTGCCGAGCGGCGACGATTCCGGCCGGAACCTCGTGCTCATGCTCCGTATCTATTCGCCCCGTGTTACGGATGCGACCGGCACGGGACAGGTGCTTCCCGACCGCCTGCCCAAGATCGAGCGAAAATCATGCGACTGAGAATCCCCCTACTCTTTATCTTGATCGCCATCGTGCTGGGCGGACTCATTCATATCATGGCGGTCCTCGCCCTGCCGTCGCTCGCACCCAAGAATGCGTTCGCACGGCTGAAGTCGCTCGGCGAAGCCAACGTGATGATCGAGCTGCCGCCGGTGAAGCCCGGCGAAGAGACCATGCCAATGCAGGCGCCCGACGTGCGTTATGCCTTTTGCCGTTATGATCTTTCTGCCGGTCCCGTACGATTGAGCGCGGTCGTCCCCGACGATCTCTGGCTGATCGCGTTCTACACGCCGAAAGGCGACAATTTCTACGCCGTCTCCGGCGCCGATATGCGGCGCGGCCGCGTGAACATGCTCATCAACGAGACCGGTCAGCCCGTGCCGGACCTCGAAGGCGATGCGCCCGAGGAAGAGGAGGTCGTGGTAGTGGAATCGCCGCTGAAGGAAGGCATCGCCATGATCAGGGCACCGCTCTCAGGCGCGAGCCGCTCGGCACGAACCGCCGAGGCGCTGAAGTCGGCGAACTGCGCGCCGTTCTCCCGGTAGGCATAGGAAAAAATTATTTCTTGCGCCGCTGTGCCCGTCCGCGCGATGCGCTGCGTATAGGCCGCGGCGCCGGTCCGGGGTTCCGCCGCTCGATCCGCACGCCTGGAAAGATCACGATCTCCCCGCGCGGACCATCAGTGGAATCTTGCTGCTCGTCTCGATCGCGACTCCCCGCCGCCAGAAGGCTCTGGGCCGCAGGGCGGAACTCGAGGATGATCGCCATAGTCGGGGTCTCCTATATACCGCTCACGGCGTGAGGACCCATTGCTCCTTGGGCGTGCCCCCACGCGCCTTCCCCTATTAAGACGCCGGTAAGGTTAACGGAGTCCTAACCGGCTCATCCAAGCTCGGCGTCGACGAGATGATGTCGCCCTTGCCGATCCTCAATCTCAACAACCCAAAAATCGGAATCGAACTCGGCTTCACGCACGAGATATCTGTCGGCCTCTCGTCCCGCCACTCTATCGCTACTCAAGCAAATCACAAAGCGACGCTCGGTGCTACCCGTCTCGAGCCCCGCAGGCGCTGGACCATAGAGACTGACCGTGCCGTCGAGCCGATTGATTGAAAGATAGATAGCGCCGGCCTGATCGTCGCCGCGTCGAACCACGACCGCCGGTACACCCGCGACCTCGCAGCGCCGCAAATAGGCCTTCACCCAAATCTCGCTTCTGATACGCATGATGAAGACTCTAGCGTGGGAAATCGCGGGCGTCATACGCCGCGTGTCAGGAGTGACGCGAGGGGGACGCTACTCGATCGACTTGCCGGTCACCCGCTTGATCTCCCGCAACAAAACCGGCGTGATCCGGCCGTCCTGCACGAGCTTACGGTCCCTCTGGAAGGCTTCGATCGCGGTTTTCGTGGTGGCGCCCATCGCGCCATCGGAGGGACCAGGATCGTAACCGAGATCCGAAAGCACTTGCTGCACGCTCTTCACGGTGTTGTCGATGGCAACGGGCTTTGGCGCTTGTGGCGCCGGCGCCACCGATCCGGTCGTGGCTGCCGTCTTGGATGGCTGTCCCAGCAGCAGCCTCGCCAGCAACTGATCGGACGGCACACCGGTCACAGGCAGCCCTTCCGCCTTTTCATAGGCGGAAATCGCAGCCTTAGTATCGTCGCGCATTCTCCCGTCCGCTTCCCCGGCATCGTAGCCGCGTGCCTTCAGCTCCGTTTGTATGTCGCGCACGAGCTCGACTGGCTCGGGCTGAGCCGGAACGTCCTTGCGCACATCGCTTGTGGCGACTTGCGGACTTGGTGTCGGAAGCGGGACGATAACGGGGGTATCGCTCACGCTTACACGTGTGGAGGCAGGATTGGGATTCATGGCAGTGCCATGCCCTTCCTGAAGATAGAGAGCGTTATAGATGATAGCGCCAGTCAGGCCGAGAAAGGCCAGAAACGCTAACCGTGCCGAAACTACCCCCATCGCGTCTGGCAAGCCCAATTCATTGGTCGTTGAACCCCTGGAAAGGCGAAGAGAATCGCCTCCATCCCATCTTGGCGCCCGAAGCTAAAGAGTTGTTAAACGAGAGAAACTAGGCCGCCGAGGCTTTGTGCAGATCGAGCTTCGGAAGCGGCGCTGCGATGTAGTCTTCCAGCGGCAACAGCAGCGTGGCAACCGTCCCCTCCCCAAGCTTGCTCTTGAGGCTGAGATCCCCGTCATGAAGCCGCGCCAGCCCCTTCACCACGGAAAGCCCAAGTCCCGCCCCATCATGCTGCCGGTCATAGGAATTATTGGCTTGTATGAAGGGATTGCCGAGCTTGGCCAAGTCGGCCTCATCAATACCGATACCGTTATCCGCGACGACAAGCGCGACGCTCGTGCCCTCAAGCCGCGCCTCGATCCGCACCCACCCGCCGGCATCGGTGAACTTGATCGCGTTTGAGACCAGGTTGAGCAGCATCTGCTTCACCGCGCGCTTGTCGGCTGCGAGCTCTGGTAGACTAGGCGATGCATCCACGATCAATGTAATCTCTTTCTTCTCCGCAGCCTGCCGCGTCACCTCGCAGCAAACATCGATCAACGGCCTAACCGCGAAGGGTTCCTTGACGATCTTGAACTTGCCGACCTCGATCTTCGACATATCGAGAATGTCATTGACGACCTGCAACAGGTGCTGGCCGCTGTCATGGATATGCCCGGCGTAGTCCCGGTAGCGCGCATCGCCGAGCTCGCCAAACATCTCACCGTGGATAATCTCTGCGAACCCAATCACGGCATTGAGCGGTGTACGTAGCTCGTGACTCATATTGGCAAGGAATTGCGTCTTGGCGCGGTTGGCACTCTCGGCATCGTCGCGTGCGCGCACGAGCTCCTCTTCTTGAGCTTTGCGCTCGGTGATGTCGCGCGTGACCGCGACCACGCCCGCACGAAGCTTCTCTGCGCCGAACGTCGCCGTATTGACCGGACGACAGCGCATTTCGAGCCAGATATGTCGTCCCCTGCCGGGAGCGCCCTGCAATGCCCTGAACTCGACCGCCATCGGCGCGTTGGCCGCATAGCATCGCGACAATGTCGTGAGATAAGCCGGCCGATCTGCGACATGGACGCGCTCGAACAAGCCATCGCCGTAAAGTCTTGCCGGCAACTCGCCGAACATCGCTTGCGCTGCGAGCGAGGCGAACACCACGCGGCCGCGCTCGTCATGACGCGTAATAAGGTCGGAGGTGTTTTCCGCGAGTAGCCGGTAACGGTCTTCGCCGATCCGGACCGCGTCCTCAGAAGCACGATGCACGGACTGAAGGCTCACCGTGAGACCGGTGACGTAACCGAGCGCTGTGAAGGCGCCAAAGAAAGCGAGCGCGAGCGGTGGCAGTGATAGCTCGTTTGCGGGAAGCATGCCTGCCGCTCCAAACACCAGCAGCGTGACCAGTCCGAGCGAGGCTAGCAGCGTGGCGAAGGTGACGATGCGAATGTCCCTGGCGAGTGCTGCCTCAAGCGGCACCACGATCATCCAAGGCAGCAGAAAAGAGTGAATGCCTCCGGTCAGCCAACAGAAGAAGGTGACGAGGCCCGCGAAATTTGCCGCTGAGATCAGATGGGCAGCCGCGAATTTGCCGGTACGGGACAGAAAGATTGCGAGCCCGATGGGCGACAGCAGCCAGAGAAACGCGATTGCGCCGAGCAGTGTGGGCTTGCCCCCCACGACGAGATAGATCGGAAACACGAGGAGTGCGACGAACCCGGCGAGGACATGCGAAGCGATAAAGGATTGGTGCCGGGCTGATGCCACGGCATCGTCCTCCACCGAGACATGGACCAGCGAGCGGAAATATGCGCCCAGGCCCTTCACACTTTCGATGCCGATCCCATGCATGTTTCAAGCGCACCCACTCAACCCGACAACCGGCGCCGGCCCTATTTGAAGCATTATTGAGCGACTGACTTAAGGAAGCTTAAAGTTGTGACAAACATAGCCAGCTCGGCACTCAGCCAAAAATGGCTGAATTGCAACGATCTCAGGCACTACGCAGCATTTGACTAAAGTTTTAGAGAAATCGTAATGAAAATAAATGGGGTGTAAATCGCCGTCGTTCTGCTTAACAGAAGCTTTCACAGATCAAGTAAAATTATCTCAGTCAATCGATATTTCCTTATTTCCTTTGAGTTATAGTGTCCTCATCTGGGGAAGATGAACTGGCCATTTAGAGCCGGCATCAGTTGAAAGGGATAAGGCGATGTTTTTGATCAGGACTGCATTTTGGCTCGGGATCATCATTCTGCTGCTGCCGACCGATTCGAAGCAGCAGGGCGAGGTTTACGGAACGGCCCAGGCCGCGGTGAAGGACGTCACCGGGTTCTGCGACCGTAACCCTGACGCCTGCGCCAAGGGCATGGATGTCTTCCAAATGTTCGTGCAGAAGGCCGAATTCGGCTTCGAGATGCTGATGGGCTTCATCGAGAACAAGGACGTGGCGGCCTCGATCGCAGCCGATGTCCCTGCCGCCTCGATCCCTGAGCCGTCGGAGCCTGCGTCCTTCGAGCCGAGCCCGTCGCAAGACACACTCGAGCCGCAGGATCTGCAGCCGGCTTGGAACGGCCCGTCAGGCACCTAGCCGATTGCTGCCCTCGCGGCCCTGTCATGACGGCGTTCTCGTGTCTATATTGATTTGTATGGACCAGAGCCAACAGACCACGGCCGCGCCGCCCGGACGTATCGATGCCATCCTCGCCGATTTCGAGCTGCTCGACGATTGGGAGGATCGCTACCGTTATGTCATCGAGCTCGGCCGCACTCTGGAGCCGCTGCCCGACGACGCGCGGAACGCCGCCAATAAGGTGCAAGGCTGCGTGAGCCAGGTCTGGCTCGCCACCACGCCGCACCGCGACGGACGCAACACCAGCCTCACCTTTATCGGCGATAGCGATGCTCACATTGTGCGCGGCCTGATCGCAATCCTTCTCTCGCTTTATTCCGGTTTGAGCGCCGATGACATTCTCAAGATCGACGCCAACGCTGTCCTCAGCAAGCTCCACCTCAAGGAGCACCTCACCCCGCAGCGCTCGAACGGCCTGCTCTCCATGGTGGAGCGGATCAGAAGCGACGCGCGCGGAGCTCTTGCCACGCAAGCCGCTCACTGATCGCCGTCCTCGCGCCAGGCGTCGAGCGTCGGCCGATAGTCTTCGCTTCCCCAATGCCGTAACCGCCGCGAGGCGGCAGACCGCGAACCTTCCTCGCGGATCAAACCGTAGTCGTTGGCGAAATCAGCACGATGACAACGCGTTACGCGTATCCGCGAGTACCCGCTCTCGCAACTAATCCCCGGCTTCCGCATCAGGCGCATCCTCGGATGCAACTTCATCGGAGAATTGCGACATGGCCGGAACAGCGAGACAGCACCGAACGGGGATTAGTTGGCCACAACCGCGCTCAACCACTGCGCGAATTTATGCTGGAATGACCGACGCCGGCGCTCGCCACTATGTGCGAAGCGCGATTTGGCGAAGCTCATTCCGCTTTGGCCGCGCGAGATCGAGGACCAAAGCACGAATGGCGCTCTGCATATTCTCGCAAAGCTCCGCCGTGCCCTTCGCGCGGAGCATACACGCGGGCTTGCCGGTCATTGGTCGTACGACCTCAACCGTCATCTCGGATTATTGAGCGCCTTCAAGGGAGAGCTCGCATCCTATCGCCGATGCAGCTCAACTGCAGTGGATCTGCTGGGGCTCAGCCGCGACCTTGACCGGAATTGGCGTATAGCGCCGCTGGGGTGTCAAGGTCGTCACTTTAGCGGTTTCGACCGGCGCGGCGACGTCGAGGCAGAGGATGCGGTCGACACAAAGCCCATCCTGCGACAGCGGCAATCTCAGCCAGAACAACACGATATGATCGCGGCCCTCTGCCGGTCCCCGCACCACGCCATGATGCGGCGCGCCGGTCTCCAAGATGCGCTCATGCGCACGGCGCCAATAATCTGCCTGTCCGCCCGAGAACACTTGGCCGACACGCTGGCCGGTAATTTCCCTGCCATAGATGTCGTGGAAATTGGTGCCTGCGAGGCGGAACCGCGCCTCTTCGAGGCCATTGGCAACGTCGATCAAACCAATATTCGGCAGCAGCTTGGTAACACCCTGCGGATCGATATCGGAGCGCGCCGGCATTTGCCGGGAGCCTGCCGCTTCAAGCCAGTAGTCGAAAAGCATACGCTGTCCCTGAACAACCAGTTGTGCCCTAAAGGCTCGCCTGGACAGCATGTGGCCTCCCCCTGCCGCAAGTCGTTCAAAACGCCTGCGAATCGCCGCTATCTGTACAAGACTATGTGTGGTTCGGATTCGACGCGCAAGAGTCCTCGGCGAAATTCATAAAGAATCGCAATAGCTTGTAGCGGAATCGCGGTCGCTCTACTCGATATGGGTGCTTAAGCCGCCCGAGTAGGCTCGATCTGTTTCATAACGAAACAGCAAAACATCCAAAACCGCTGATTCGCGCGCTATTTGCGCCTCTGCCCCAGACCCATGCGCTTGGCGAGGTCAGACCGGGCGGCCGCATAATTCGGGGCGACCATGGGGTAGTCGTGCGGCAGGCCCCATTTCTCCCGATAGTCCTCAGGAGTCAGATTGTAATGGGTCCGCAGGTGGCGTTTGAGGGATTTGAAC
>Ga0163161_10001493_pt1 | contig 17279 bp, 21 predicted proteins | sample S45metaG_FD_129847 | JGI IMG/M metagenome (GOLD analysis project Ga0163161, IMG submission 129847) | Switchgrass rhizosphere microbial communities from Kellogg Biological Station, Michigan, USA - S4-5 metaG | ecosystem: Host-associated > Plants > Roots > Rhizosphere > Soil | place: USA... | reverse complement strand
ATTTCTCCAGTGGCTTGATAAAATTCACCTATGCCTGGCGGAGACTGGGCAAATGCTGAAAAAGGCAGGGCAAAAAAAAAGACAACCGAAGTTGTCTTTAGAATATCATGATTGGTTTTCATTTTGCCTCAATAAGGAATGGCCTTGGTGTACTCTATTAGGTTTGATTGAGCAAGTGAAAAAAGCTCTTTGAGGCTAACACCCCCTGTAGTTTGAAGCATGCCGGAAGAAATGGCTTGTCTCGTGGTGATTTCCTCGGTAGAAGATGGCGGTGAATCAGCAGAAGTTTGATCCGGATAAACTAGCTTCGCCTGATATTCTTCAGAAAAAACCAGCTCATTTTGATTACTGGTTGTTTTTGATCGCCCCCTCTTCATCAGGTCAAAGGCAATATTAAGCAAGTAATAAAATACGTAAACAAATATGAGGCTGCATGAAAATTGTGTCCAGTTCATAATTCAATGGTTTTAATGTTTTCTTTGATAAATTGTATAATTTCTGGGTGGACCGATAAAAACTGTTGAAGGCTAAAGGCGATAAGCTTATTCATATCTATTCCCTTAGCAATTTTTAGCTGTTTCAATAGAAATACTGTTCGGTCGTCCAATCTGATAAGGAGTTTTTCTTTGCCAGCCAGTTCAAAGCTTAGGATACTGAGAAAAAGCTTGTCCAATTGGGCATCCGTTGATTTTTTAATTCCTCTGGATGACTTGAGATTTTTTGTCTCAGGTGTTCCAGGGGAATCCTGATCGCCATGATTGCCGTCTTTCCGAATAGTTTCCCTAAGTTCATCAGCCAAAGATTTGATTTGTTTCATGTTTGCTCCTCCCACTTAAGATATTGGTCATATATCAGATCCAGCACCGGCAGTACTACAGGCAGAAGAATCAGTGGCGTCTGGAATGTGCTGATGCGCTGGAAGTCTACACGGTCAGCCAAGGCAGGAGCAACGATACCGAATCGTTGTATCACCTTTTCTACCTCTGTTTTCGTTTCATACTTAACCGTATTTTTTATTCTGTTAGGAATAAAGATAAAGGGTGCTTTACTGTTTACTTTTCTTAGTACCATTGCAAATAGTAGTGTAGAATCTATAGAAAACTCATCGTATGCAAAAGGACACAGCACAACATCCGCAGCGGCAAAAAGTGCCAGGAGACCGTCATCATCCATTTTGCCAGGAAGATCAATCAGGATAAGCTCTCCCAAACGGCGGCTAAGTGCATTATGTAAAGACGGAAAATGCTTGAGGTCTGCTGGAACAACTTCATACAGCGGTTCATTTTCTAGGATTTTTGCCTTTTCAGCTTTTGAAGCAAGAGACTGTTGATAATCCATATCTAATACAGTGACCTTACGCATCTTTATCTGGGTTAGATAATTCGCCAAAAGTAATGTAAGGGTGCTTTTTCCCGCCCCCCCTTTTTGATTTCCAATAAGTATTACCATAATTCTATAGTTTTGAAATTTATCGAGTATTTGTTCGTGCTTTACCCTTACGACGTCTATTCCGACCCAGTATAGCCTCATCATCAATGTCATCGGAGAGATCAAGCATCGTCCCTTGCCAATGGGAGGTTCGAATAGCTTCTTCTTGAAATGCGCTATTTTCTTCGGATTGTTGTAGTCCAGGTAAGATTTCTACTTCGGGGTCCCCTCGATCATCTATTATTTTATCATTATTTGGGCTGACAGAATTTAAAGATCCGGTTTGGATAAGGTTTTTTTCTGACTCGGTTTGTGATGATGAAGATTGTAGATCGTGCTGTTGCTCTGTTGGCGCTACACCATTCGGAACAATCGAGGCGCTATCGGTAATCGATTCTTCATTAACATTGCGATTCTGTTCCGTTTCATAATTAAATGGAGGAGAAATAAACTCTTCAATTGGCATGAGGTCACCACCTTTATATACTCTCTTTTGAGCATGATCTATTAAAGTATAGCCATATGGTAGCATCCCTGGTTTGCCATGGAATATGATTTGGATACCAAACTTTGATTCCAATAATTCGGACATCTTAGAAGTATAACCACTAGTTTTAGCTACCGGTACCCCTGGCATTGGTTGAGGTGTAAACTGTACGCTTGAGTCATGACTTCTTTGGTATTTTTTGGTAATAGCCCGAAGTTGTGCAAGTCGCGCAAGATCCTTATTGTACATTTTTATTCGACCATCTACATTTGCCGCATCTACACTACCCTGCTCCTTTCCAAACTTGATGAGTTGATAGGTATCATTTGTAAGTTTCAAAGTATACCCTTTAGATTCGAGTAGCATCATAAACTGGGCACGAGTCGCAAAATGATAGCTGAGCGCCTGACCCAAATCCTTTGCCAGCTGTACTTTTTCATCAACCCCTATCACCTGATTTAAGACCTGATATGCCCGGATCTTTTCATAACTATCATTTATCTTTTTACCGTCTTCGCCGATGCGGGTAGAAACGATATGGATGTGGTTATTATCTGTGTCTTTGTGAAATATTAACATGTAAGGTTGCTTTGCATACCCCATACCCATGAGCCAATCACTTGCTATTTGGGTCAGCTCATCTTTACTATGGGACTTTCCCTTACATGAAATCACCGCATGAAACTGTGGGAATTTCACTCTCGAACTTGTTTTTGATCGGGCTTTCAGGTAGTTAATGTAGTCCGATGGTCTAAGATAATCAAGGGATTGCAACGCACCAAAATTCACTACCTTCATCAGCTCGCCTTTATCCTTTTCAATTTTGTTAGTATTATAGCTTACCCCTTTGAATGTGGCTGATGGCGGTAATATTTTGACGATCATAAGCCTCTCATTAAGCGGATAATCTGCCTTATATTCTTTTCAAGATCTCGCTGCACATCAATGTGTCTCCCTAAAAGACAACTAAATTCAGTGACAATAGTTACATTAAGCAGTCCCTGTTTATGCAGTATGTTTGCGTGTTTCGCTAGCTGATTAATGTTATTTCCTGACCTTCCAAGTTCACTACCGACGGCATCCAACTGTTGTAAAAGCTCTTTACTGTTTACTAACATTTTAGCTGAATCCTTAAGAACCCGGATCCGGAAAATATCGGCTCGACTCAAACCAAGTGCCTTTTCCAATTCAAGAAACTGCTGCTCTTCTTGCTCACTTAACCTCAATCCGAAACGACGCGTCTTGAGAGCGTCAGCTCGGTCATTGGTTTGAAACTGTTTTTTCATAAAATTAAAGTGGAGGTATCACGATGCTTACGTACTCTACACCTTCTTGGCAATCTTACTGGCGCGAGAAAGACCACTATGCCGGGAAAAAAGGGAGTTGCGACCTTTTTTCTTCCTCTGCTTGCCTTTCCCCAACGGGGTTAGGCAAGTAGAGGCAAGTTAGCTTTTGTACGTCAGCCCTGCCATAGGCGGGCTGTACGTACAAAAACACAACTTGCAGATTACAAAACAAAAAAAAATGCTATTCCTTTTTACGAAAAGGTTGGATGTATCTACCGAAAATTCGATCAGACTGTTATTTGCTGATATTAGGACTGATCAAATTCCGATTGAGATAGTCTAGTTATACATATATATTAAATCTAGCCGAGCCGATCTATATATTTATGTCTAAACATATAGATGTATATATATATCTATAAACTTACATGTATTCACATATTTGAAGCGATATGTATAATCAGATATACAGATATAATTAGCGTCTAATTAACTAACTAGACATAAATAAGCTATCTATAGATATATAGAGATAGCTTGCTTGGTGTCCATCTCCCTACATGTCTATCTAGATAGTTTATCATCCATCGCAACACGTATATGGATAGCGAGATATTCTATTAATATCTATTGACATAGCTACATATTTTATCACCACATAAAGCAATATCTGTATGAGTGGTTAGTTTTTCTCATCGTTTCCTGAAAGTCCCTAGGTTCAAAATTTCTTTATTTATTTCGTCCCCTAAAAAATTAGCCTTGTTCAAATCGGCCTTCAATTTCTCATTATAGTCTTTATAGTCTCGATATTCAAAGGACCGGTCTACCGCCCTTGGTATTTCACTAGTCAAATTCTGAGTACATCTGCGCCCAGGTCCATCATTATCGAAATACACATCTACGAGTTGATATTTTTTTATTCTTTCAATTGCAAATCCTAGCATTGTTACCGCATTAAGCACAATAACAGTTGGCCGCATTTCCAAGTGCAATTTCTGCCAACTTAGATAATCCATGTACCCCTCAAATACGGCGGTGTGCTGTGAATCACCAGGAATTATTGAAATCCCTTTGGCTCCTATACTACTTTTAAAGCCTTTAGCATTGGCAAACTCCCAGCCACCGTGTTCATTTTGCCATCCAATTCCATAGTATACTGATTGACTGCCTGTGACACCTTTACGCGTATAATAAACTTCTTTTACCTGTTGCCTTTGTGCTATATCAAAAAGCCCCCGCGCATGCAGGTATTGATTGAGAACAAAATTATTGCCGATGTCCTTCAATTGAACCAACTCCCATTGGTAGGCTTCTTTTTCAGGATCCGGAGGATATATCTTTGGAGGTATATATGAGGGAATAAGTGTTGTATCCATATCACAGACTTCCTTTATTTTATTTAAGACTTCAACAAAGCTAGATCCTGACCAGTATGCCATCCCCAACTGTACAATACCCCCTTTGTAAATGCCTGTTCCATTAGCACCTCCCCAATCTTTCCAGCAATTCCCTGCATCCCAAACGGTGAATGAAGGTGTTTGTTTTTTGGTCTCACGCAACATACTGTGATAAAATTGCTCTTTCCCACTTTTTCTAACAGGATGATGACCTAACCGAGCCAAAAACTCTACGATTGAGATGTCCTGCAATTTAGAAATATCTACAAATTTAGACATATGAGAACTGGATTAATGTATGACTTATGTAATGCGCACTACATCATAGCTTTTCGGATGGCTACGTTTCAAAGCTGAAAAATCAGCATTCTGGAATTTTGCAGCTCTTCTTTTGGCAGCATCAAAAAAGTCAGAGGAATTCAATATAAGGACACTAGCGGGTGAAGTTCGATGCTCGTACTTCCAACTGAGGTAGTCAATGCAGTCGTCGAATAAAATAAGATGATTTGCCTTTCCAGATATAAAGCTCATCCCTTTGCGGCCAATACAACCTGCGAAATTTTTGCATCTTACTTCCCAGCCCCCATTTTCATTTTGCCAGCCAGCCGCAAAAAAGTCTTTGCGTCGGTGTTTCTCATCCACCACGTAGTAATAAACTTCTTTGAGTTCTCCTACAACCATTTCCCAGACACCCTGGGATTTAAGATATGAAGTGATTTCCGTATTGCTGCCTAGAGGCATGGTCTCCTGAACATGATAGTAAGGAATTTTTATTGCTCTTCTTTTTCTACCCCTTTTGCATTCTCCAGCTACACTATTCTTTAGGCAGATCTGTCTGATCTTGTCAAGAATCTGAGCGGAATTGAGATCAGACCAATATGTCATAGCAAAATCAACGACGTCACCGCTTTTTTTGGTATAACGGTCAAACCACAAATCCAGCTTTGTATTGATAGCAAGTGTTGGGCTTTGTTCGTAATTCCTAAATACATTCTTATATAAGTGTTCGTCGCCTATAATCTGTACAGGTTGGTAACCTATAAATGATAATAGCAAACCGAGTGACACTTGGTCTCGGATTGAATCAGGTTTAAAAGTTTTTGTGATCATAGCTATATTGATTGAGTATTTTACAAATGCATCATTGCATTCAAAGATTTACTAATGGCTTCCACCTCAATTCGGTCGATACGCCAGGAAGCAGAATGGCTGCCATCTTTCCGAGGTATGATAAGTCCCTGAGAAATCCACCTTTCAATATTTTTCCTTCCGAAGAGTTGAAAAGCTTGGGATTTATTCAAATAAGGTTTGATTTTGCCTGTTTTGGCAAGTGCAGATTTGGCACCCATTTCTGCGGCATCCTGTAAGAGCATGCCGAGTTGGTGACTGGTTAATACAATTTGCATATTGGAGGGATTTGATGGTAAAAAGAGCTTTGCTTTATGAGAACCGGCAACGGGCAACGAACCCGATTAATCCGCTTTTGCCGGTTATTTTTTCGGGACTACCTGCGTCGTATCCTACGATACGGACTTTCGCCTGCCAATGCGTGTTCAGTTGTTCATCCTAAGCCACAAAGCATAAGATTGCCTAGCAATATTATCCTGTGTGAGCAAATGACCTCACCTTCGCAAAATTTCCCGCTCTTCGCGAGATAATGCCTCATCCCCGTACGTCAAAGATCCGACGGAAATGATAATTCATCTCTCTGCACTAGGCAGATAGGTAGTCCGGTTACTAGAAGCTGCTACAGCTTCTAGTTTTGTCCGGTCCAAACATTTTTTGAGAAGGTTGTCTTTACAATGAGTGGGATTGATTAAGCCTTCGTTAACCCATCGATCTACATTGCCCCTACCATATATTCGGTAGGCTTCAGCTTTAGTAATCTGACATTTCAACTGTTCCCCTTCAGTAAGAGCATTTGAGGCTCCTTGTTCAGCGGCACTCCTTAACAGTTCAACCAGATCTTTTAACTTCATTCTGCTTTCCTTAAAATGTTGGTTTAATTATCATTTCCGAGACAAAGCAAAAGATTAACGATAGGTAAAAACAGGGACAGGGGGTGACCGAAATATGGTCACCCCCTGTCAAAAAGTGATATTCTAAGATGTATAACGATGTTTTCAGAATTATGCATCAACGATAATTTCTGAATTTATAGCAAACTTTAAAAGTGGGATATGTGGAGTCGAGTTGCTGATGTGATAGCTCAACAATTTTGCGAAGAATACCAAAGGCCCCAATTAAAAAACAGAGGCCTTTACTTGCATTATAGAGTAAGTGGTGTTAAGATTTACCTTTCTGTATTGGTATTTTTAAGTAATTCTATTTTTTCACGTTCACTTGCAAGTAAACGTTCGTACAGACTTCTGTTTTCCTCTAGAACTTCCATTAATTTGTCAAGCGGATTGAATGTGCAAAAGTTAGCGTTGAATGTTCCATTACTATTAGCGAAACTGTTATCATTGAAAGTATTGAAAAAGTTCACAATCCCTTCTTCGCTAAAGTTTCTGATTCCTGTAGCAGTAACACCTAAGATCTGTGCAATCTTTTCCAAAGTTAAATCCTCAATTTCTTCACTCTGCTCAATTTTTGAAATCGTTTGCTGGCTTACCCCAAGTTCGGTAGCAAGGTAATCTTGCTTTATTCCTCTGATCTCACGAATACGGCTAATTTTCCTGCCTAGGTGCATTTTGCTAGATTTTGTAGGTGTTTCCATAAAGACAAATATAATAATTTCGAAGATAGTAAAGAACCAATCAAAGGTGGTAAGATACCACAAAATTTGGTAGGTTACGATCAAGGCATTGGTCAACTTTGGTTAAGAAACTAAAAAACCTAAGTATATGAAAACAACAATTCCAGGATCCGCAGAGATACAAAAAGATCATTTTTCAAAATTCATTAAACAGCTTGTAAGTAAATTTCAGCCTCTATACATCTACCGCTTTGGCAAGATTACAGAAGTAACAAACATAGAAGGGTGCTTTATTCAGGAATCTGCCAATGGCAATTATCAGTATTTTCTACTAATGGTAACAGAGAGTATTACCAGAATTGACCATGAGGTGCAAGAGTACGCCTCTACCCACTATCCCTTCGGATCAATCACAATTTTGTCACATGGACAGCAAGCCATTAGGGAAGCCATTAATGACAACAATAGATTTTTCCTAACAATTTATAACCACGGACAACTTTTGTACAGCCATAACGGCATGAGTAACTTAGATTTCAATAGAAAGTTTATCCCAACTCATTCAGCGAATAAAGCTAAAAAGCATTTCGATCACGGTATATTCCTCGCCGAAGGATTTTTACATGGTGCGAGTGAATGTCTTAATCAACAGGATAATACCATTGCCACTTTTCTTCTTCACCAAGCAGTAGAACAATGCTGTATTGTTCTCATACGTGTACATCTGGCATATCGCTCAGAGATACATAATTTATTTCGCATGCTGAATTTATGCAGGTCTTTTTCGGATCGTCCAATGAAGACATTTATCTGTGATAACCCGGAAGATAAACGGTTGTTCAATCTCCTTCTCAAAAGTTACTCGGATTCAAGATACGGGAGCAGCTTCTATGTTTCACAGCATGATGCTCAAATCTTATATGATCGCATCTTATCGTTTGTAAGTCTTGTAAAAGAAATGTGCTGTACAAAAATTCAAGAATTGACACACGAAGCAATGCTATTTCAGGAACTCAAAGAAATAAGCGGTGGAGAATTAAATTGAAAAGGCGGGATATGACAATTATCAACAAACTATGAGAAAGAAAAAGATCATCAGAAGTCTCAATTATCAGCCAACTAAACTGGTAAGGCATCAAATTGACAATCCGTTCAAAGTAATGACGTATTTCTTTATTGATTTCACAATACATGAAACGCGTGATAACCTTTTGGAACTATATCAAGGATGGGTTTATCATTCTCCAGCGTATGCGGATGATCAGGCGATTAAAGATATGCTCTGCTTTTACATTCAACTCAGGGAATTTTTAGAAGATAGCTATCTATATACTCAACTAACAAAACATATGTAAATGTATATAATTAAATATTCTATGAAAACTGTCAATCACCAGCATATTGCAATTCCATTGGAGTTCAATGTCGCTTGTACCATATATAAACTTTCTGTAGTAGAGGTTTTACAAGTCTTTATTAATCATGTTAAACTGTACAACCTTATCGACAAGACGTACGATGAAGGATTCTCTGAGGCCATCCATGCTATCATATTCTATGTCAGGGCGAAAGAACAGCGATGCAGAAGCAAGGCTATAAATAAATGTGAGGATACGTTTAACAACTGTTTTCACCAACTATACACGATAGCTGAACCCAAAAATTCTGAACTGTTAATGGTTAAAAAAAGAGAATATGCTGAACATGCGATAGCCACAATTTTTGAGGCTATAGAACGGCCATATACCTCGTCAGATAAAATATATCTTGATGAATATTCCTATTTGAAGCTATCACCAGATTTTTGTATTCTGTGCGAAATCTATAATTGCTATCCCAAAGAATATCTGGAATATTTTATGGGCTCAATTTCTCTTGCTGATGCTCATGCCCATAAAGGTTTAAAGCTCAGATACAATAATTTCGTTTTCGATTTCTTCAAGAAAATAGCTACTGGTTTTGGAAGAGATAGTCCCTCGGTACATGAGTTGAGTGAGGAAGAACTTGACTTTTACGACTTGATGGCAGAACTACCACTTAAACTTTACCATATACGTGGTGTGGAAGAGAGATTCCTACTTCTGCAAAAAGTTTATCATTTACATTATAAAACTATGAATAAACATTAAATACATCTTATGCAAACCACAATCACACTTAATCTTTCAGAAGATTTCAGTGCACTCTGCTGTATATACCAAATAAAACCAGATGTTTTTCTGCAAACATTAGCTGATCAGATATCATTCCCATCTTATTATAGCAATCCGATGGGAAATGACAGATGGGCAACTTTCTGTTTTCTGAATTTTGTACAGGAAGAAGAGCCGAAGTATCAGGTAGACCGAGTACTAGAAGAGAGGTTTCTTCACGAATTGGACGCTGTCAACGATTACAATATCTATGCATCTCCTACTGAAATGGAGAAATCAAAAATTAAGATTACGGAAGTCATGAATAAATGGCTTAAAGAAGTTCTGTCGAATCGTTCTAGCTATATTATAAAAAATTTGTAAACTACCTAGTTATTCACTTACGTAATGACTCTTGACTTAAACTCCATATTAAATGCGACAAAATTTCCGCATTTAATATGGAATTCCTAAATTTACGTAACAGGCAAAATGTTTTTAGCTCACCAATTGCAGATCCTACTTTTATGATTGATTTAAATATTACTCTAAAAGAGCTGAACCCGGACGAGCATTTCATCGAACAGTCTCACAGTATGGGGCTCTTTACCTTAGCAAACATTCTAGATTCCAGACTAGATGCCCTTACCAAAAAGAAAGCTTTTAGCTACAGCTGGTATGGTGATCTTTTAGATTTATTGAAAAAACATGATCTTCTAGGCGAATTTCAGAAGCGTCAGTTATGACTCTTTGTAGTTAGATAGGTTGTAGTTTTCATTCAACCAGTTCAACATCGCTATCAAATTTGCCTTCAATTTCTGAGCAGTGCTAAATTCAACATCTGTAGACTTCTTTCTCAAACTGTCCGCTGAAATGAACGTCGTTTGCGGGGTGCAGAAGTGGGCGGCAAAAAAACTAAATTGATCTCCAATATTTTCTTTTAGTAGTAAGCCTTTTTCTATTTGAACTCTTATAAACAACGCAAACTGTGCTACAGAAAGATTAATCTTTACTTTGTTTGAGGATTTCGATAAATCGGGATCCCGCAATATCACGCGCTGCAGTTTTAGCATTTTAAGGATATAATGCTCTCTTTCTGAAAGGTACTGAGTTAGTTGTAAAACAAGATCGTCGAGCTCGGGAAGCATTATCGTTTTTTGTATGACTGGTAAACCTTTGAGTTTGTCCTTTTCGCCAATAACTGTTTCCAACTGGTCGTAGAGTCCTGACTTATCAGTTAAAGCATTCTTTAAATTAGTAATGCAATAGAGATAGAACTCTGGCAGGTTGAAGCCATTTACATAAAGGATTTCTGTGAGTAGCTTAGTGTTTAAATCATTCTCTCCAATTATAGTATTCATCAAGTTCTGACAATATTCAACATTAAGATGAGTGATTCCTTTTTTAGTAATCAATTGATAAACTCCATTTTGGACTATGCATTTAAGTTCATTGTCAATATCTCCTCTTTGAAGTTGAGCGACAAAAATCTTATAGTATTTCTTCATCTCCATCACCAGTTTAGGCCGCAAATAGAGGGTAATACTAATCTTTTTACTGGCTTTAAGATCAAACATGCTGAAATCTTCAATCGCTTGTTCCAAACCATTGAGACAATAGAGATAAAATGACTTGATTATCGAGGCCATAATACTATTATTCCAACCAGCCGCTAATTGGTTGAGATAGCTATAAATAATATTGCTGATGTCTACTATTCGTTTTAAAATGGATTTAAGCTGCTTTTTTGAGAGAAGAATGTTTTTAAAAAGCCTATTCTTAATTAATTGCAGCTCCTCAGATAATCGTTCCTTCAGAATAAAGAAATCAGAATCGCTGATAGAGCTGTGGACAAGTTGGCTTGGATGAATTGTTACTTCCACCCAATTGAGTAAAAAAACTAGATTTTCGTTCATAGGTATGTGAATTAGTTAATATTTGGATTTAAGATGTATATCAAAAATCAACACTAAGAACTTGATTACCAATACGTAAATCGGAGATTTTACTACGCAATTCTACGTATTTTATCTAGTTATTATTATTTTTTATCTTCGAGAACCCAGAATTCCAACTTACGCAGCAGATCCAATCGACTGTGAGTAGTAGTTTTGCCCATCATGTTATGGAGATGAGTCGTAACTGTCCTGTCGGCTATGTGCAATCGATCTGCAATTTCACGGACGGTGTATCCTTCATGCAGCAAACTAACAATTTCTATCTGTCTTGTAGTAAATCCAAAGTTGATACAGTTTTCCTGGAATAGTTCTGGCCTGATTCCATTGACAGAAATATCATGAAGTTTACTAATGTCTTCCCTATCTTCCTGAATAAACTTGGAGATGAATATTATGGTAACTATCACAAAACCTATGTTGGTAGATAGTGCTTCCACCATTTGTCCAAGATCGAAGTAGGATATTATACTAAGCGCACCCCATGGAATAACCGCAGCATACACTAATCTTTCTTCCCAATAATATTTCTTCATTCTTTGTTTCTTATAAGCCACTCTTATAGCACGGAAAATGGCGCAGAGTAAAACAAATGCATAAAAAAAAGGGATTATGATGCCATGTTGAATTGTTGAGGCCAAATCATGATCAAAAGAATAAGAGATTACAAAAAACACAAGATAGGGAAGCAACAGAAACATTGGTACACCATATAGCGCATGAAATCGTAATAGTTTCAAATCAAAGGCCTTATAAAAATAATAAGGAAAATAGGAGGCCATTAAAAAACCGCTTCCATATGCAATGATATTTTGTATAAAAATTGGAATAGGTATCTTAGGATCGGGCAATAGACCGCCTGTGATATTATAGAATAATAATAAAGTCAAAAGAAGTAAGTAGAGTCGTCGTTGTTTATCCTGAATCCTATTTAAATATCCTGCTAAAAGAAAAATCAACATTAGGAACTCAAGAACAACAAACACAAATGTAACAACATGCATCTCACTTCCGAACACCAACATCAGGCAATTACTTAGAGGTCAAACGTCTGAGAAAGAAAAGAGTATAACTTAGTTCAATTTGGTTATAAATCTCAAAACCAAATTGCTGATACCAGGGCAGATTATTTAGAGTGGACGTCTCCAAGTAGATCGGCAAACTTTGATTCTCAGCTTTTTTAATGAGATCTTCCAAAAGACTACTGCCTATACCCTGTTTTTGGCATAATGGGTCAACACCAATGAACCAAATATATAGCATAGAATCTTTTGCTTGTTTATCTTTGATCAATCCCTCCCGCTTAAATGCTTTGTTAATTCCAGTTAACCCAATTGCTCGAAATATAAGCCTTAAGTCTAGCAATATAGATCGCAGCATAGTTCTCTTTTTTGAGGATATAAGATAAGAGCGCAACCTTTATCGTCGTCAGATAGTAGAACTTCACCAAACATCGAACAAACATCAATTGAGTAATCCATTAGAGCTTGGATACGCCTCATGCGTTTTGCGTCTTGTTTAATTATATAATTTACACTTAAATTGGAGGCAAAGGAGTTGGTTAAAATATCCTTAATCAAAGGTTTATCATAAGAAGTGGCTCTTTTCATAAAGTGTGATTCAAATATTGCTAGTAAATCTACTACTTTAAGGAATAAAATATATCCCCAATATTAGTGTTGATTATTTGATTTGTATCCCTCTAATGTCATTAGAATATTGGTGTGAAATATTCATATTTCTCACAATTATCTTCCTCAAATTTAGGAGGGGATGTATAGACGGTAAATGCCGAGCCACTGAAACATGGATTATCAAATAAAACCCTCTAGGGTTTGACCGTTAAGCTTCTTGGAAATCTCGTAATATATCCTCTATCTTCAGTATTCAGATCATCAGGGATCTCTTTGATCGTTTGGCCACTTCGTAATTAGCCTTAGTTTCGTAATACGACGATTATACTGAATGTTTTATTTTCTATAATTTATATATGGAAATATTAAAATGGTCTTCCGCTACCTTAACAATCAGATTATTTATGAGTAATAAATAATGGTCTTACCGTGAAAGACAACCCTACAGAATATTCAGTCCTTCCATTGCGTATTTTACGAGTACTTGTAAACATTTTCGCATAAATGACTTAGTAGTTTTACTTCCAACTAGTAGATCTGGTCGCTTACTTACCAAATGCAATTACTGGCCGCATGAATAATTTATACTATTTCTTATTTCTTGATCGACGAATGTCGTAGCAGATTCAAAACCAAATTTATTTGCAATTAATTGTGTCAAAAAGACGATCGACGGTTTACTATAAATATAATATGAATTCAAAAAATTAATATCCCAGTCTAAAGATTAAAATTACTATCCTAGTAAAATAAGGGTAAAATATTCCCCGTCATTTTACCCAACTTTGCAAGATATGCAACAATTAGCAACATTCCTATGAAGTGTAAATCAGCCATTTTATTGCTCTTGATCCTTTTTATCAAGCAATCCATCGTTCAGGCACAAGCTAAGCATACGATTAGTGGGTATGTAAAAAGTTCTACAACTGGGGAAGCGATCATCGGCGCAAATATTCAAATCGAAGGTATCAAAAACGTTAAAGCAGTTTCCAATGCTTATGGATTTTTCTCTCTAACTGTCAAGAGGGCGAATTATAGATTGTTGGTAAGTGCTTTGGGATACAAAATGTATAAACGGAACATTATATTAAATAAAGACTTCCAATATATCGTGCAATTGAATCCTCAGACCAGTGATCTTGCTGAAGTGGTAATCTCAGGTAAGACCAATAATCAGGAGCCTGGTGCTACAGCAATAATGGGCTCCCAGAATTTGAGCATGAAAGAGATTGAGAACATACCGGTGATTTTTGGAGAACGTGATCTGGTAAAAGTGATCCAGTTGATGCCTGGAGTAAAGTCAGCCGGAGAAGGGAGCAGCGGTTTCTTCGTCCGGGGGGGAGCAGCAGATCAGAACCTGGTGATGCTGGATGAAGCAGTATTATATAACCCATCCCATTTAATGGGCTTCTTTTCTACCTTCAATTCTGATGCTATCAAGAATGTCACACTATATAAAGGCAGTATTCCTGCGCAGTACGGTGGGCGATTGTCCTCTATGATGGACGTGAGGATGAACGATGGTAACAACCAGAAATTCAGTTTTCACGGAGGTTTGGGGATCATTGCCTCAAGACTTACGGTAGAGGGGCCTATCATAAAGAATAGGGGATCTTTTTTGATTAGCGCCAGACGTACCTATGCCGACCTTTTCTTAAAGCTGAGTAAAGATACCATGGTTAACCGAAGTGCGCTGTATTTTTATGATATCAATTTTAAGGCAAACTATGAGCTTGGCAACCGCGACAGGATTTACGCCTCTGGCTATCTTGGCCAGGACAAACTTAAATTAGGGAACCTGTTTGGTATTGATTGGGGCAATACAGCCGGCACATTAAGATGGAACCATCAGTTTAATCACAGGCTATTTTCAAACACCTCTTTGATTTACAGCGATTATCAATATAATATTGACCTGAATAGCACAGCTACGGCTACAGGACATATCAGCTCCACAATAAAGGATTGGAATGTCAAAGAAGAACTGAGTTTTTACCAAAGCACCACCAGTACCTGGCGTTTTGGTGTAAATTCGATTTATCACACAATCAAACCAGGCGAATACACTGGCCAGATTACCACAAACAACAAACCGCTCACCTATAGCTGGGAGAACGGATTATATGTGAATAATGAGATCAAGGTTTCCGAACATCTCAGGTTTAATTACGGCTTGCGCCTCAGTACATTTTCAGCGTTAGGCGGCCCTGCTCCTTTTTATACCCTAAACAATGCGGGCAGGATTATTGACACCATGACTTATGATAAGGGCAAAATAGTGAAAACGTACTTCAACCTTGAACCGCGTCTCTCTGCTGCTTATCAGCTAAATCCTTTTTCTTCTTTAAAAGCTTCCTATTCCCGAAATACACAATCTCTGCATCAACTATATTCTTCATCCATCAATACGCCTACTGATAAATGGGTGGCAACAAACAATATCATCAAACCCGAGATCTCTGACCAGGCATCCCTGGGATACGTCAGAAACCTATCCTCAAATACATATGAGTTTAGCACAGAAGCCTACTATAAACGTATGGAAAACCAGGTAGATTACCGCGATGGTGCCAACGTTCGAAGTAACGATGCAATAGAACCACAACTGCTTTTCGGTAAAGGCAGGGCTTATGGAATAGAATTTTTACTGCGTAAAAGAGCGGGAAGATTAACTGGCTGGTTAGGTTACACCCTGTCACGTACTCAGAAACAGATAGAAGGCATCAATAATGGAGCCTGGTATAACGCCCGCCAGGATCGTACACATGACGTTTCCATGGTGGGGATTTATGACTTGAGCAAAAAGTGGGTGTTCTCTGCCACTTTTGTATATTATACAGGAAACGCAGTATCTTTTCCCAGCGGAAAATACATTATTGATAACCAGGTAATCTTTTTGTATGCTAAAAGAAATGCCTACCGGATGCCAGCGTATCACCGTCTGGATTTAAGCGCTACATACCGATTAGTAAAACATAAAAACTTCTCCTCAGAATTGGCTTTAGGTTTATACAATGCCTATGGTCGTGAAAACCCTTATACCATCACTTTTAGGCAAAGCGCAAAGGATCCTGCAAGTACAGAAGCAGTACAAACTTCCTTATTTAAATATATCCCTTCAGTCTCCTACAACTTTAAATTTTAGCACAATGAAAACATCAATTTATGCCTGTTTTGCCATAATAATTATTTTTTGCTCCTCTTGTAGCAAAGTGATTGATGTGAAGCTGGACGATTTAGCGTCGCAGATCATCATTGAGGGACAAGTAACTAATAACAAAGGTCCTTGTAAAGTTACCGTAACGGAGTCACTTAATTTTGGTGAAAACAATAACTTTCCGGGACGTGACGATGCTACGGTGATCATCCGGGATCTCAGTAGCAATACTGCTGAAACCCTAAGCAGCAAGGGCAAAGGAGTTTACGAAACATCAAAGTTGCTGGGGATTGCAGGTCACACTTATCAATTAATGGTGACTTTGGATAGCAAGATGTATACAGCTAGCTCAACTATTCCGTTGACAGCAGTAAAATTAGAGCGACTATATGCCAAAAAGTTTGCACTGGATAATGATAAAGTATTTATGGTACCTGTATTTAAAGATCCATCTGGCAAAGGCAATTATTACCGGATACGCCAGTGGGTTAATGATGTGCCCATTAAAGGTAGTTTTACAATCAGTGACGATGCGGCCGATGGTCTGACCAATAATGGTCAATTGTTTTATAGCACTGCTGCTGCTGATGGTAACCCGCTAATCAAGAATGGCGATACGATGACTGCGGAGTTGCAGTGTATAGATAAAGATGTGTATGATTATTTCAGAACACTTGGGACTACTATAGATCAGAATGCGGCTACACCATCAAATCCATTGAGTAATTTTACCGGTGGTGCTATGGGAGTATTTAATGCCTGCCGCTCGGTGAAATTAAGCAGCAAAGCAACTTTCTGATGATAAAATCGGCTGAGAGTAATGACTACACATAGGATCTGTAAAAGATTGCTTTGAGTTCGTTGCAGTATTGGTTTCGATCGCATTTGAATTCATTGCATTCTTATTATTAAAAGCGGAACAGTGATGGCAGTTCAGCAGAATTATTACTAATGAGTAATTCTTTATAAGATTACGGCTTTCGAAATTTCAATCGTTAATTTTACTTTTTTTTTGTGGTCATTTGCTTAGCCTGCTCTATAGTCATTGCTTTATCCCAGATGACTTCAGACCTATAAGTTTTTTTCAGCAAGCTCATATAATCCT
>Ga0163161_10001491_pt1 | contig 17280 bp, 22 predicted proteins | sample S45metaG_FD_129847 | JGI IMG/M metagenome (GOLD analysis project Ga0163161, IMG submission 129847) | Switchgrass rhizosphere microbial communities from Kellogg Biological Station, Michigan, USA - S4-5 metaG | ecosystem: Host-associated > Plants > Roots > Rhizosphere > Soil | place: USA... | reverse complement strand
TGTCGGAAAAAATCGGCGTGCAGTATCAGGACGACACCGAACTGGTGGTGATCTGCGGACGTCAGCTGCTGGCTGACAAGTATTTCCCGCTGGTCAATCAGAGCCAGCCCAACACCGAAGCGCTGGCCGCTGATCTGATCATCAGCCAGAAGCGCATCGGCGGCCTGCAGGCGGTCCGCGCCCCGTACTTCCCGGCGAATGCGCTGCTGATCACCCGCCTGGATAACCTGTCCATCTACTGGCAGGAAGAAACCCGCCGCCGCTCGATCATCGACAACCCGAAACGTGACCGCATCGAAAACCTTGAGTCGGTCAACGAGGCTTACGTGGTCGAGGACTACGACTGCACCTGCCTGGTGGAAAACATCGAGCTGCTGGAGCAGGAGCCGGAAAAAGCGCCGGGCGAAATGAGCGACGCGGAAATTGCACGTATCGCCGCCGTGGCGGCCAGCGTGGTCAAGACCATGACCGGCGCGGGCAGTTCAGCCGCCAGCGCGGACACCACGCAGACCGGTGATGCCGGTGATGGCAGCAAAGGCGGAGCGTAACCCGTGACTAACCCTTTCCGCGCGCATACGCGCTTTATTCAGGCACAGGAGGCCGCCCGGTCGGGCGGCAGTGGCCGCAGCACAAAGGGCTATGACCTGATGCTGCTGCAGCTGAACGAAGACCGCCGCCGCCTCAAGGGCATTCAGTCCAACGTCCGTAAGGCCGAAATCAAGGTGGAGGTGCTGCCAAAGTACGCCGCCTGGGCTGAGGGCGTGCTGAGCGCGGACGGCGCACAGCAGGACGATGTGCTGATGTACGTGATGCTCTGGCGCGTTGATGCCGGTGACTATGCCGGTGCGCTGGCGATTGGCCGCCACGCACTGAAGCACGGCTGGGCGATGCCGCTGGGACAACGCACCACGGCGACGGTGCTGGCCGAAGAAATTGCCGACGCGGCAAAGGCCGCCATTCTGGCGCAGACGCCGTTTGATCCGGCCCTGCTGCTGGAGGCGCTGGAGGTAGTGGACGCACACGACATGCCCGATCAGTCACGCGCCCGTCTGCACAAGTCCATTGGATGGGTGCTGACGGAAAGCAGCCCGGCGTCCGCGCTGAACCATCTGAAGCGCGCCCTGCAGCTGGACGAGAAATGCGGCGTTAAAAAAGACATTGAGCAGCTGGAGCGGAAAATCCGTAACGCCAGCTGATAACCGGACGTGCCCACGCGCGGGGCGGCACGGGGTGGCGACAGGCAGCGCCGCATCAAAACCCCGTCCACCGCCCACCTATTCAGGAGTAACAGAGCAATGGAATTTATCGCGCCACAGAAGGCGACGGGAACGCCGGACATCATCCCCAATAACTCATTCTGGCCGGACGTTGATCTGGCGAAGTTCCGCACCGTCATGCGCGTTGACGGCACCGTGACGCCGGAGCGTCTGCGTCAGGTGGTGCTGACCGCGATGGCGGAGGTTAACGCGGAGCTTTACCCGTGGCGTGAGCGGCAGGAGCTGGCCGGTCATAACGGCCTGGCTGACGTTCCAGCTGAGAAGCTGGCCGGTGAGAGCGTGCGCCTGCATCACTACATGAACGCGGTGTGGTGCTGGACCCGCGCCGTGCTGAACGAGCGTTATCAGGATTTTGACGCCACCGCGACAGCGGTTAAGCGCGGCGAAGAACTGAGTGATGCCAGCGGCGATCTCTGGCGCGATGCGCGCTGGGCTATCAGCCGCGTGCAGGACATGCCGCACTGCACCGTGGAGCTTATCTGATGAAAGTGCGCGCACAGCAGTATGACACGGTGGACGCACTCTGCTGGCGTCACTACGGGCGCACGCAGGGCATGACGGAACAGGTGCTGCAGGCAAATCCGGGGCTGGCGGAGCACGGTCCCCTCTTACTGCACGGGCTGGAAGTGGAGCTGCCGGACGTGACAGCGACGGCCACCGTGCAGGCCGTCCAGCTTTGGGACTGAATCATGTGGGAAAAAATCAGCACCTTTTTAACCTGGTGCATTGCGGTAGTCATGGCGTGGCTGGGTGGCATGGACCTGAAAGACATGTCCACCGTGGCCGGTGTGCTTATCGGCCTGCTGATGGCGCTTATCAGCTGGTACTACAAGCACAAAACCTACCAGCTGCTGGCAAGCGGGCGCATCACGCGGGGGGAATATGAATCTGCAGACCGTTAAACGCTGCGCCGTGGGCGTGGTGCTGGCGCTGGCCGCATCAATGCCCGGCTTTCAGCAGCTGCATACCTCCGTGGAGGGGCTGCGGCTGATTGCGGATTACGAGGGCTGCCGCCTGCAGCCGTACCAGTGCAGCGCGGGAAAGTGGACCGACGGCATTGGTAACACGTCCGGCGTGGTGCCGGGCAGGTCCATCACGGAACGGCAGGCGGCGGGGAATTTCATCACCAACGTGTTGCGCACTGAAGCGGCACTGGCGCGCTGCGTGGCGGTTTCCATGCCGCAGCAGGTTTATGACGCGCTGGTGTCGCTGGCGTTCAACGTCGGGACCGGCAACGTGTGCGGCTCAACAATGGTGGCGTTGCTGAAAAAGGGTAAATGGCGCGATGCGTGTTATCAGCTGCCGCGCTGGGTGTACGTGAAAGGCGTATTTAATCAGGGGCTGGACAACCGGCGCGGGCGTGAGCTGGCCTGGTGCCTTAAAGGAGTGTGAAATGCAGATGATTAAAAAATGGTGGTTTACGGCGTCACTTACCGTCCTGCTGACGCTGGTCAGTATCAGTCACGGCAGCTTTGCGGGCTATCCGCTGGCGGCGCTGCTGTGGGCTGACTTCTTCGCCTGGGTCGTTATCGGGTTTTCCGGCCTGTACGCCTGCGCCCTGACCGGCAGTGACCGAAAGCAGGTGTTTGCCTGGCTGCTGCGGTTTGCGCAGCTGGCTGACCGCGTGCCGCTCAGATGGTATCACCGCGTATTTATTGCAGTGGTGATGTGGACAGCGGGCTGGAAGCTGGCGGCGTTTGCCGGTCTTCATGCGGTGTTTTATCGCCGCATGCTCAGGTCCGAGCTTGAGCGGGCAGCAGCATGACACGCGCACTGGCAGTCATTGTGCTGATCCTGCTGATTATCACTGGCGTGCAGTCTTACCGGCTGAGCAGCGCCCACGGCAGGATTGATGCACAGCAGACCACTATTGCGGGCCAGGGCAAAAAGCTGAGCCAGAAAAACAGTCAGCTGATTGCCCTGAATATCCTGACGCAGACCAGCAGCAAGGCGCAGACGCAGCTTTACGCCGCCGCCGAACGCAATGGCCAGCTGCTGCGTGACCGGCAGCGAAAGATTGAGGAACTGAAACGTGAAAATGAAGACCTTCGCCGCTGGAGCGATACCGCTTTGCCTGATCCTGTTGTCCGGCTGCGGCTGCGGCAGCGACCGGCCCTCGCAGGAGGTGAATCTTACCGTGAGTGGCTGTCCGAAAATCACCCGCTGCCAGCTGGACCCGGCAGCGCCGCGCACTAACGGCGACCTTCTGGCCCTGCTGGACGAAACGGAGGCCGCCTGGGCGGCATGTGCCGGTAAGGTCGATACCATTATCAGCTGTCAGGAAAAAGACGATGAACAAGCCGCAGTCCTTACGCAGCGCCCTGAATAAGTCCGTCCGGTATGTGGCCGACAACCCGGACCGCCTGCACCTGTTCGTGGACAGCGGCCAGCTGGTCGCCACGTCCGCCGCGTCCCTGTCGTGGGAGTATCGCTACACCCTTAACGTGGTGATCACCGACTTCACCGGCGATCAGAATCTGCTGATGGCCCCGGTGGCTTTGTGGCTGCGGGAAAATCAGCCAGATGCGCTGCAGAACAGTGAGGCGCGCGAAAGGCTGTTTACTTTTGAGGTGGATATTCTGGCGAATGACCGCTGTGACATCAGCATGGATCTGAAGCTGACAGAGCGTGTGATTGTGACTGAAGAGGATGGCAAAGCCCGGATTGAGGCGGTGCCGGAGCCGGACGCGCCGGAGGAGTTCTGGGTGGTGAAACGTGGCTGAACTGCATGAAGTGGATGCCTGGCTGGCGGCGCTGCTTTCACAGCTGGAGCCTGCCGCCCGGAAAAAGATGCTGCGGGAAGTGGCGCGCGATGTGCGCCGCATTCAGCAGGCAAACATCACCGCGCAGCGTTCCCCGGAAGGCACCGCATGGGAGCCGCGCCGCGTCAGTGCCCGCAGCAAAAAGGGCCGCATCCGTCGTGGCATGTTTGCGAAGCTGAAAACGGCAAAATATCTGAAGGCGCAGGCGGGTGCAGATGCCGCTGAGGTTGCCTTTGTTCCGGGCGTGCAGAAGCTGGCCCGCGTCCATCACTACGGCCTGCGGGACCGGGTAAGCCGTCGCGGCCCGATGGTGAAATATGCGGAGCGTCAATTGTTGGGAGTGAGTAATAATGTTGAAACATCCATTCGTGATGCATTATTGCGATGGCTCACAGATTGAGCTAGCAAAATATTTAAATGTTTCAACTTTCAATTGGGTTTTCATCTGATGTGTGTTGTTTGAAGTTTTCTAAATAAGAATTCACTTTAATAATAAGATTTTCGATGTGGTCTATCACCATATCAACCTCTTTTTCAGTAGGCTCGTGTGACGTATGCGTTGTTTTATGTCTTATGTTGTCCCTGTCTGTTTTAACATGATGCCACTCAAGAGGGCTAATTTCTGGAATTGATTTTAGATATTGACTTTTGAATAGCTTCTTACACCTATCTTCGAACCTGTTAACTACTGTTAAAGTTGATTCTATATCATCATCAGATAAGTTATTCTCTTTCATCTTATGAATTAAAAACAGTCTGACATAATTTTCCATTGAAGCAGAGGCTTCAAGCAAGGCAGACCGAAAGGCTCCTTTTGTTTTTAAATTCTTAGCTCTTATCAACAATAATTCCGAATGTTTACTAAAGTGAGAGTCCAATAAAACCTTTTTAAAATTGCTTGTTTGCTCCTTGTCATGGACATATAAGGCACCTCTCAGTATTGGTGGAAAAAGCCCTACTACAGGGATGGAGCTAATCGTTTCGTTGTCACAAAATAGTTGCAACATAATGCCATTGGTTAACCCCGACGCAACTTGATACAAGGATATCTCTTCAGCAAAATGATCACCAAAATGAACGCTGTAATGTCTGATAAAGTTATTAACTATATCTATGCAGTCCATGGCGCTTCTTGGTGGAAATAGTATTCCCGCTGTTTTCTCAATGGCGGCTCTATTAATAATTTCTCTTTTTTGATTCTCGTTAAGGCCTTGGAGTGTTTCCTCTGCTTCTTCCTCTGTAGGATAAGTATTTGTCATTGGTGTTATTCTGCGCAAGTAATCAAGTAACTCCTGAGCAGAGACGCTCGCTAACTCGCTTATGGCGTAACAACTTATCAAAGAGACTATCGTTTTCGCTTTAACTAAAGAGAGAGGCTCTTTTAAATGCTGTAATACTTCCTCTTTAAAGCCTATGGCAGCGGTTAATTGGCAGGAGTTAACAAAGCGAACTAGAGCATAAAGGTCATTATTAATATTCATTCTAATAATAGAGTCGTTATATCTGAAATCATAATCGCCATCAGAAAGGTTAACTATGTAAGGTAGTTCTATTAGGTATCTCGCAGTAAAAATCATAATTCGTCGTCTTAAATAATTTTGATGTGTGGTTCTCTACACATTGCCACAAAGCTGCAAAAAAATCCTCCAATAGCAATCATGTATTCATGAACGAAAAACTCACCGAAATTATGCGCCTTATCACCAACCTGATCCGCACCGGCACCGTGTCCGAAGTGGATTCGGTGAACTGGCTGTGCCGGGTAAAAACGGGCGATCTCGAAACCAACTGGATTAACTGGCTTACATTGCGTGCCGGTAGCACACGCACATGGTGGCAGCCCACTGTCGGGGAACAGGTTGTGCTGCTGAGCCTGGGCGGCAATCTTGAAACCGCCTTTGCGCTGCCCGCCATTTATTCCGAAGCCTTCCCGCCGCCAGACTATTCAGAAGACGGTGACACAACGGAATACAGCGACGGCGGTTTTTTCCAGTATGACCCGGCCCGGAACCTTTGGCTGATCAGGGGAGTGAAAAACGTGCTGGTTGAAGGGGCTGAAAACATAGAGCTGAACACAAAGAAATTTGCGCTGAATGCCGATGAAGCGGTGATTAACGCCGCAATGAAGATTAAAGGGGCCGTCACGCAGTCCGGCGGCGCAATGAGTTCAAACGGCGTCGTGGTTGATAAGCACGTACACGAAAAGGTGAAAAATGGTACCGACACGTCAGGAGGCCCGCAGTGATGTATCTCGGCATGAACCGCGACACCGGCGAAGCCATTACCGACATCAATCACATACGGCAGAGCATGCGCGACATCCTGATCACCCCGGAAGGTAGCCGCATCGCCCGGCGTGATTACGGTTCGCTGCTGTCAGTGCTGATGGACCAGCCTCAAAACGACGTGCTCCGCCTGCAGGTAATGGCAGCGGTGTATACCGCGCTCAGCCGCTGGGAGCCGCGCGTAAGGCTGAGCACCGTAAATCTTACCAGCGATTTTAACGGATCTATGGTGGTTGAACTGACCGGCCAGCGTGCTGACGGCTCGCCGGTTGCTATGTCTGTGCCAGTGGGGGTGAACAGTGGCAGTAATTGATCTTTCCCAGCTGCCTGCGCCGCAGATTATTGAGGTGCCGGACTTTGAGGCGCTGCTGGCAGAGCGTAAAGAGGCGCTGATTGCGCTTTATCCGGCGGATTCACAGGCCGCCATGCGCCGCGTGCTGGCGCTGGAGTCTGACCCGATTGTGAAGATGTTGCAGGAAAGCGTCTACCGGGAAATCCTGCTGCGCCAACGCATTAACGAGGCGGCGCAGGCGGTGATGGTGGCCTACGCCATCGGCAGCGATCTGGACCAGATGGCCGCCCGCAACAACGTGCAGCGCCTGACGGTTACCCCTGCGAACCCCGACGCGGTGCCGCCGGTGGATGCGGTAATGGAATCGGACGACGCACTGCGCGTGCGCGTGCCGGAAGCGTTCGAGGGGCTGAGCGTGGCCGGACCGACGGGCGCGTATGAGTTTCACGCTAAAAGCGCCGATGGCCGGGTACAGGACGTGTCCGCCATCAGCCCGTCACCGGCGACGGTGCTGATCACCGTTCTGAGCCGTGAGGGCGACGGAACGGCGGCAGCGGATTTGCTGACCACAGTGGACACCGCGCTGAACGCAGACAGCGTGCGCCCGGTGGCCGACCGCGTGACGGTTCAGGGGGCGACCATCCGCAGCTACAGCGTGAAGGCCAGGCTGCACCTGTTTGACGGCGTGGCCGCCGGTCCCTGCCTTGAGGCGGCAAATGCGAAGCTGGCCGCTTACCTGACCGAGCAGAAAAAGCTGGGCCGCAGCGTGCGGCGTGAGTCTTACGGGGCGGTGCTCCGCGTGGCCGGTGTGGACTGGGTGGAAATCACCGAACCGGCGGCGGACATCATCATGGACCGCACGCAGGCGGGTTACTGCACCGGCACGGATGTGTCCGTAGCGGGCGATCAGGGGGTGACATGAGCAACAGCAGCCTGATGCCGCCCGGCTCGTCTGCGCTGGAGCGCCGCCTGGCAGAAGCCTGCAGCGGCATTTCCGGGCTGAGCGTGCCGCTGCGGGATTTATGGAATCCGGCCACCTGCCCGGTGAGCTTTCTGCCGTATCTGGCCTGGGCGTTTTCGGTGGACCGCTGGGACGAAAGCTGGGTGGAAAGCGTCAAGCGGCAGGTGGTGAGCGATGCGTTTTACATTCATCAGCACAAGGGCACCATCAGCGCCATCCGCCGCGTGGTGGAGCCGTTCGGCTTCCTGATCCGGGTTATTGAGTGGTGGAAAAACGGTGAAGCGCCGGGCACGTTCCGGCTGGACATCGGCGTGCAGGACCAGGGCATTACAGAAGAAACCTATGCAGAACTTGAGCGGCTGATCAGCGATGCGAAGCCGTGCAGCCGTCACCTGCTGGGCATGTCCATCAACCTGCAGAGCGGCGGGACGTTATTCACCGGCGCGGGCAGCTATGACGGTGACGATCTCACCGTCTACCCCTATACCCCGGACATTATCTCCGTCGGCGGCCAGAGCTACACGGGCGCGGCGGTTCACGTTATCGACCTGATGGAAGTGGGACCATGACAAAATTCTATGCCATCGTGACCAGCACCGGCGCGGCAAAGATTGCCAACGCCGTGTCGCTCGGCACAAAACTGAACATCACGCACATGGCCGTGGGCGACGGCGGCGGCACGCTGCCAGCGCCGAACGCCAGCCAGACGAAGCTGGTTAACGAGGTGCGCCGCGCCGCGCTTAACTCGCTGACCGTGGACGCAGCCAACAGCAGCCAGATTATCGCGGAGCAGGTTATCCCGGAAAACGAGGGTGGATTCTGGATCCGTGAAATGGGGCTGTTTGACGGTGACGGCACGCTGATTGCCGTATGCAATACCGCCGAAACTTACAAGCCGCAGCTGCAGGAGGGCAGCGGGCGTACCCAGCGGCTGCGCATGATCATCATCGTCAGCAGCACCGACGCCGTGACGCTGAAGGTGGACCCGTCCGTGGTGCTGGCAACGCGGCAGTACGTGGACGACAGCGTGCTGGAGGTGCGCCAGTATGCGGACAAACTGACAGCCGCGCACCTTGCCGCCGCGAATCCACATCCGCAGTACCTGCTGGCCGCTGACGGTTCGGCCCTGCCGGTCGGCATTCCGCAGCCGTGGCCACTGGCAACGCCCCCGACCGGCTGGCTGAAGTGCAACGGCGCATCCTTCAGCGCCTCCGCCTATCCGGCGCTGGCCAAAGTCTATCCGTCACTGAAACTGCCCGACCTGCGCGGTGAGTTTATCCGCGGCTGGGACGACGGGCGCGGTGCGGACAGCGCGCGCGCACTGCTTTCGGCGCAGGGTGACGCCATCAGGAACATGACCGGCGTTCAGTCGCTGGCCGTGCCGTATAACGGCAGGTCAGACGGGGTTTTTTATAACAACGGTAAAAATGCCAACGAGGGTATTTATCCTGACGGAGCAGCCATTACCGACGGGCCTCCTGTTGGCAACACATCAAACGGGCAGTCTATGGGCGAGAAAATCTATTTTGACGCCTCGCGCGTGGTGCCGGTGGCAGCGGAGAACCGCCCGCGAAACGTGGCGTTTAACTACATCGTGAGGGCTGCATAATGGCAAAGGCAACGCTTGATAAGAACGGGCTGGCAAAAGCCGACGGCACGCTGACGGTGTATGGCTATGACGCGCTGACCGGGGAGTTTACCGGCGCGGTACAGGAATTTCTGGCGCAGGGCGTCGGCCTGCCTGCCTGTGCCTGCCTGACCGCACCGCCAGATGCACAGGCGGGCATGGTAGCCGTGTATCAGGACGGCAGCTGGCTGAACGTGCCGGATCATCGCGGCGAAACGGTTTACCCGTTATCCGGCGGCGCGCCGGTGAAAATCACGGCGCTGGGTGACTATCCGGCGGACACCACAACGCAGCCCCCCGCAACCGCGTTTGATAAGTGGGACGGCGTAAAGTGGGTGACCGACAGCGATGCACAGCAGCAGTCGCGGCTTGACGCGGCGGCCAGCGAAAAGGCGGCGCGCGTGAGCGAGGCAAGCGGTATCACCCAGGCATGGCAGACGCAGCTGCTGTTAGGCATCATCACCGATGCGGACAAGGCCACGCTTATCGCCTGGATGAAGTACGTGCAGGCGGTGCAGGCCACCGACGTGTCAGGTGCGCCGGATATCAGCTGGCCCGCAAAACCGCAGTAATCATCAGGCCCGCACCGGGCCTTTTTTCATTGTGTGATTTTCCACACAACGCCATCAGGGTGCGCCCGCGCCCGCGACCTTTCACCATAGCGGAACCCCTTCACAGGAGAACCGCCACATGGCACAGGATTATCACCACGGCGTGCGCGTTGAGGAAATCAACGAGGGCACGCGAACCATCACCACCGTCAGCACCGCGATTGTCGGGCTGGTCTGCACCGGCGACGACGCCGACGCGGCCACCTTCCCGCTTAACCGCCCGGTGCTGTTAACCGACGTACTCACCGCCAGCGGCAAGGCCGGGGAATCAGGCACGCTGGCCCGTTCACTGGACGCCATCGCGGACCAGTCCAAACCCGTGACCATCGTTGTGCGCGTGCCGCAGGGCCAGACCGAAGCGGAAACCACCGCCAACATTATCGGCGGCGTGACCGACGGCCAGCGCACCGGCATGAAAGCGTTGCTGGCCGCACAGTCCGTCTGCGGCGTTAAGCCCCGCATTCTGGGCGTACCGGGGCACGACACAAAAGCCGTCGCCACCGAGCTGCTGAGCGTGGCGCAGAGCCTGCGCGGCTTTGCGTACCTGTCCGCGTATGGCTGCAAGAGCGTTGAAGAGGCGATTGCCTACCGCAGCAACTTCAGCCAGCGCGAAGGTATGCTGATCTGGCCGGACTTTATCAGCTTTGACACGGTGCTGAAGGCGGATGCGACGGCCTACGCCACTGCGCGTGCGCTGGGCTTGCGCGCCAAAATCGACGAGCAGACCGGCTGGCATAAATCCCTGTCAAACGTCGGCGTGAACGGCGTCACCGGCATTTCAAAAGACGTTTTCTGGGACCTTCAGGATCCGGCCACCGATGCGGGCCTGCTGAACCAGAACGACGTCACCACGCTGATCCGTAAAGACGGCTTCCGCTTCTGGGGTTCCCGCTGCCTCAGTGATGACGCGCTGTTTCAGTTTGAGTGTTACACCCGCACCGCGCAGGTGCTGATGGACACGATGGCAGAAGCACAAATGTGGAGTGTTGACGGTGCGCTGAACCCGTCACTGGCCCGTGACATCATCGAGAGCATCCGCGCGAAGCTGCGCAGCTTGGTGAATCAGGGCTATCTGATTGGCGCGGACTGCTGGCTGGACGAGAGCGTGAACGACAAGGACACCCTCAAGGCGGGCAAGCTGCTGATCGATTACGACTACACGCCGGTGCCGCCGCTCGAAAACCTGCTGCTGCGCCAGCGCATTACCGACCAGTATCTGGTCGATTTCAGCAGCCGCGTCAGCGCATAAGGAGACTGAAAGATGGCATTACCCCGCAAACTCAAGCACCTGAACCTGTTCAACGCAGGCAACAACTGGCAGGGGCTGGTTGAGTCCCTGACGCTGCCGAAAGTCGCGCGCAAGTTCGAAAAGTATCGCGGCGGCGGCATGGCCGGTGCGGTGGACATCGACATGGGCCTGGACGACGGCGCGCTGGACACTGAATTTACCATCGGCGGCACCGAAGCCCTGCTGTTCAAACAGCTTGGCACCGAAACCGTTGACGGCATTCAGCTGCGCTTTACCGGCTCCATTCAGCGCGACGACACCGGCGAAGTGCAGGCGGTCGAGCTGGTCACGCGCGGGCGCTATAAGGAGCTTGATTCCGGCGAATGGAAAACCGGCGAATCCAGCACCACCAAAGTGTCCGCAACCAACAGCTACGCAAAGCTGACCATCAACGGCGAAGTGGTTTACGAAATTGACATCGTAAACATGATCCACATCGTGGACGGCACCGACCTGATGGAGAAGCACCGCAACGCGCTGGGCCTGTAATCACACCGGCAGGCCGCGCGCCTGCCGCTTATCTCTTTTTAACGGAATCGCAACATGACAGACAAAATCGCACCAAATGAAAAAGTCATTGAGCTGGACACCCCGATCCTGCGCGGTAAAACCGAAATCACCTCCGTCACCGTGCGTAAGCCGCAGTCCGGTGCGCTGCGCGGCACCCGCCTGCAGGCGCTGATGGACATGGACGTGAACGCACTGATCACCGTGCTGCCGCGTATCACCACCCCGGCGCTGACCACGGCGGAAATCAACGAAATGGACCCCGCCGATCTGGTGAGCCTGTCGGTTGAGGTGGTCACTTTTTTGCTGAAGAAGTCGGTCCTGTCAGATTTACCGACGGCCTGACGGTAGACGATCTGGTGGCGGACATCGCCACCGTCTTTCACTGGCCGCCCTCAGTTACCGAGTCCATGACGCTGACCGAGGTGCTGGAGTGGCGGCACAAAGCAATCCTGCGACACGGGACCAGCGATGAGTGATAAAAATCTGCGTCTGCAGGTCGTGCTGGGCGCGGTCGATAAGCTGACGCGCCCCTTCCGCAGCGCCCGCGACAGCACCCGTGAGCTGGCTGGCTCGCTGCGCGACACCCGCAACACCCTTAAAGAGCTGGACGCGCAGGCCGGACGTATCGACGGCTTTCGCAAGACCCGCTCACAGCTTGCCATCACCGCGAATAACCTGAAGGCCGCCCGCGAGGAAGCGGCGCGGCTGGCCGTGCAGTTTACGGAAACAAACAGGCCAACCGCCGCGCAGGCCCGCGTGCTGGAGCAGGCAAAAAACCGCGCCAGCCAGCTGCAGCAGACCTACAACGGGCTGCGCCTGTCGGTGCAGCGTCAGCGTGAGGCGCTGAGTGCTGCCGGTATTGACACGAAGAAACTGAGCCAGGCACAGCGCGATCTGAAAAATCAGTCGGACGAGGCGCGCGCCGCCATTGACCGGCAGCAGCAGTCGCTTAAAAAGCTGGGAGAACGTCAGGTAAAGCTGAGCGCGGTGCGTGAGCGATATTCGCGTTCGCTTGAGGTTCGCGACCGCGTGGCCGGTGCCGGTGCGGCAACGTCTGCCGCCGGGCTGGCGATGGTTGCACCTGTTGCCGCCGCCGTGCATGCATCAGCGGCAATGGAAGACGCCATGAAGGGCGTGGCAAAGCAGGTTAACGGGCTGCGCGACAACGAAGGAAACCGCACAAAGCAGTTCTATGACATGCAGGCCGCCATCAAGGCCGCCAGTGAGCAGCTGCCGATGGAAAACGGCGCAATTGACTACGCCGCGCTGGTTGAGGGCGGCGCGCGCATGGGCGTGACGAACCAGAACGACTCCTACGAGGACCAGAAACGCGACCTGCTGGCCTTTGCCACCACGGCGGCGAAGGCCTCGACCGCGTTTGAGCTGCCCGCTGGTGAGCTGGCCGAAGGGCTTGGCAAGATTGCGCAGCTGTACAAAATCCCCACGCGCAACATCGAGCAGCTGGGCGACGCGCTGAACTACCTGGACGACAACGCCATGTCCAAAGGGGCGGACATCATTGATGTTATGCAGCGCATGGGCGGCGTGGCCGACAGGATGAACTTCCGTCAGGTGGCAGCGCTGGGTTCAACGTTCCTGACGCTGGGTGCCACCTCTGAGATTGCGGCCAGTTCTGCTAATGCCATGGTGCGCGAGCTGTCCATAGCCACGATGCAGAGTAACCGGTTTATGGACGGCATGGACCTGCTGAAGCTGGACCCGGCAAAGATTGAAAAGCAGATGACCACGGACGCGATGGGCACAATCATGCGCGTGCTGGAAAAGGTTAAAAAGCTGCCGGACAGCAAGAGAGTGCCCGCGCTGACAATGCTCTTTGGCAAGGAGTTCGGCCCTGCAGCGGCAAAACTTGTCAATAACATGCCGGAGCTGCGCCGCCAGCTGGAACTGACGCAGGGCGACGGGGCGAAAGGCTCCATGCAGAAAGAATCTGACATCAATAAGGACTCGCTTTCTGCACAGTGGATGCTGACTAAAACCGGCGTATCTAACACCATGAGCGGCCTGGGCGATTCGCTGCGCACGCCGCTGATGGACATTATGGATATGGTGAAGAAAGTCACCGGCGTGACCCGTCGCTGGGTGGAAAACAACAAGGAACTGGCGGGCACGCTCGTGAAGGCAGTGGCGGCTGTATCGGTGGTGGTGATTGCGCTGGGCACGCTCATGATCGGCCTGGCTGCGGTGCTGGGACCGCTGGCGCTGCTGCGCCTGAGCTGCAACGTGCTGGGGCTTAAGGCGCTGCCGGGGCTTGCTTCAGCAGCATCACGGGCAGGCAGTATGCTCGGCTGGCTGGGGAGCGCCCCGCTTAACCTGCTGCGGCGGGGAATGGGTGACGCGGGCGGGCGCGTCAGCCTGCTGGCCGGGCCGCTTGCTTCACTCCGCGCCAGCGCAGGCATGGCGGGTAATGCCCTTAAGGCGGTGGCCGGTGCGCCACTGCGCATGTTCAGGGGGGCCATGCGCAGCGTGTCCGCCGCTGCCGGAATGATGATGAACCCGGTGGCGGCAGGGCGGGCGCTGCTGAGCGGTACGGGTCAGGTGCTGCGCTGGCTGGCGTCCGGTCCCGTGGCGGTGCTTCGCGTTGCGCTGACCGGCATTTCATGGGCCATGGGCGCGCTGCTGAGTCCGGTCGGGCTGCTGGTCGCCGCGCTGGCAGGCGTGGCGCTGGTTGTCTGGAAATACTGGCAGCCGATTAAAGCGTTTCTCGGCGGCGTGGTTGAGGGGTTCAGGGCTGCTGCCGCCCCGGTAAGTGAAGCGTTTGCCCCGCTGAAACCGGTTTTTCAGTGGATCGGGGATAAAGTGCAGGCGCTGTTCGGCTGGTTTCGCGACCTGCTGACGCCGGTGCAGTCCACGGGGGCAGAGCTGGACAGCGCAGCCGCTAAGGGTAAGGCGTTTGGTCAGGCGCTGGCCGATGGCCTCAGCATGGTGATGCACCCGCTGGACACGCTGAAATCAGGAGTGTCCTGGCTGCTGGAAAAACTCGGCATCGTGACGAAAGAGGCGGCGAACGCAAAACTGCCGGAGCACGTCACGCGCCAGCAGGCCGCCACGGTTAACGCGGACGGAAAAGTGGTGCTGCCGCCGGGCGGGTTCCCGCGCATGTACGACACCGGCGGCAATATTCCGTCCGGCCAGATGGGTATCGTGGGTGAGAACGGCCCCGAACTGATTAACGGCCCGGTCAGCGTGACCAGCCGCAGGCGCACCGCAGGGCTGGCGGCACTGGCGGCGCTGACGCTGGGCGGTGCGGCGGCACCTGCCACAGCCGCACCGCTGCACCCGCTGAGCCTGCCCGCGCAGGCATACCGGCAGGACGCGCCGCGCATGAGTGGCACATCGGCAAAAGCCGCACCGCAGATTAACGCCTCGTTCACTATCGTGCAGCAGCCGGGACAGAGCCAGCAGGATCTGGTTGACGAGGTGATGCGCAGGCTTCAGGCAGAGCAGCGGAAGGCTGAGGCGCGGGAGCGCAGCAGTTACCGCGACAGGGGAGGATTTGAGGAATGATGATGACGCTGGGCTTATTTGTTTTCATGCTAAAGACGGTGCCCTATCAGGAACTGCAGTATCAGCGCAGCTGGCGATTCCCGTCAAACAGCCGGGTAGGCGTGCGGCCATCACTGCAGTTTTTAGGCCCGGACAACGACACGCTGACGCTTTCCGGCGTGCTGCTGCCGGAGATTACCGGCGGCAGGCTGTCGCTGTTCGCGCTGGAGCAGATTGCGGAGCAGGGCCGGGCGTGGCCCCTCATTGAGGGCAGCGGCACGATTTACGGCATGTTCGTGATCGAGAGCCTTAACCAGACCAAAGCGGAGTTTTTCAGCAGCGGCGTGTGCCGCCGCATTGAGTTCACGCTGACGCTGAAGCGCACCGATGAATCGCTGGGGGAAATGTTCGGCAGCCTCAGCGATCAGCTGTCCGTCATGCAGAGTGCTGCTACCACTGCAGCCGGGAAGGTGAGCGCCGCAGCGGGAGGGTTATTCTCATGATGACCAGTCCGTGGATTACCGGTCAGCAGAATTCCCCCGCGTTTCGCCTGACGATGGACGGCACAGACATCACGCAGAAGCTGGAAAAGCGCCTGCTGAGCCTGACGCTTACCGATAACCGGGGCTTTGAGGCGGACCAGCTGGACATCGAGCTGGACGACGCAGACGGCCAGCTGAAGCTGCCACGCCGGGGCGTCGTGCTTTCGCTGTCGCTGGGCTGGCAGGGAGAGGCGCTTTATCCAAAAGGCAGCTACACGGTTGATGAAATCGAGCACAGCGGTACGCCTGACAGGCTGACGCTGAGGGCGCGCAGCGCCGACTTCCGGCAGACGCTGAACACGAAACGGGAGAAGTCCTGGCACAAAACCACCGCAGGCGAGATTGTCCGGGACATCGCCGGGCGCCATAAGCTGAAAGCGGCGATGGGTGAAGACATGGCCGCCACAGAGATTGACCACCTTGATCAGACCAACGAATCTGACGCCAGCTTTCTGATGCGCCTGGCTAAACAGTGCGGCGCTGTGGCCTGCGTCAAGGACGGCAATTTGCTGTTTATCCGGCAGGGGCAGGGAAAAACGGCAAGCGGTAAGGCACTGCCGGTGATCACTCTTCAGCGCAGGGACGGGGACGGGCACCGCTTCACACTGGCGGACCGCGACTCTTACACCGGCGTGATCGCCAGCTGGCTGCATACCCGCGAACCGGCAAAGAAGCCGGTGGCGAAGGTGAAGCGCAGGCGACGTAAAACTACCGCGAAGAAGAAAGAGCCGGAGGCGAAGCAGGGGGATTACCTGATCGGCACGGATGAAAACGTGCTGGTACTGAGCCGCACTTATGCAAACCGGAGCAACGCAGAGCGCGCTGCCAAAATGCAGTGGGAACGCCTGCAGCGCGGTGCTGCGACGTTTTCTATTCAGCTGGCAAAGGGGCGCGCGGAGCTATACACGGAAATGCCGGTAAAGGTCAGCGGCTTCAAGCAGCAGATTGATGCGGGAGAATGGATCATCACCACGCTGACGCACAGCCTGAGCGCGGACAGCGGATTTACTACCAGTATTGAACTGGAAGTGAAAATAGACTCATTAGAAATGGAATAACTCTTTAAAAAGTACTCAAAAGCATTACAATCCATCGGAAAGTTCGTAAAAGAGTTCAAAAGCGGGGTGTATCTAATAATGATGAATTGTCCAATATGCGGGAATGCGGCTCATACTCGCAGCAGTAGCCAGATCTCTAAGGAAACTAAAGAACGTTATAACCAGTGTCAGAATATCAACTGCAGTTGCACCTTTAAGTCTTTAGAAACCGTTTCATCAATCATAATGACGCCGGGCGATGTGAAGCCAGTGCCTCCGCATCCAGGCAGAAATCATCAACAAATGCTTTGGCTGTAATAAAAAAGCGAAAAAAACACCCGCAAATGCGGGTTTTTTTCTGCCTAAAAGTAAAGAGTTGCGCCGCCATTTTGCCGCCAATAACAAGTAAAATAAATTATATGTGATTGAATATATTATATATTTATTAGTTTATTCAAAATAGACCGATTTTCATGCAGATAACACTCTGTAAATACTGACTTTGGCGCAATTGTACCAGAAGCGCTGCTGAATCAGGCATAATGAGCATGATTTTACACCAGACGGCGGAGATAACGTGCAGG
>Ga0163161_10001488_pt1 | contig 17297 bp, 11 predicted proteins | sample S45metaG_FD_129847 | JGI IMG/M metagenome (GOLD analysis project Ga0163161, IMG submission 129847) | Switchgrass rhizosphere microbial communities from Kellogg Biological Station, Michigan, USA - S4-5 metaG | ecosystem: Host-associated > Plants > Roots > Rhizosphere > Soil | place: USA... | reverse complement strand
TAGTTGGGTCACGCGGTAACCGAACTCCGCGGCCATCAGGCGGATCTGCCGGTTGAGGCCCTGCTTGAGCACGATGGAAAAGCCGAACTTCGCGATCTTGCGCACGCGGCAGGGATCGGTCATCTGGTTGTGGATGCGCACGCCCTTGGCCATGCCGCGAATGAACTCATCGGTCACCGCCTTGTTCACCGCCACGAGGTATTCCTTCTCGTGGCCATTCTCTGAGCGCAGGATCTCGTTGACGATGTCGCCGTTGCTGGTCAGCAGGATCAGGCCTTCGGAGTCCTTGTCCAGGCGTCCGATGGGAAAGATGCGCTGCGGATGGTCCACGAAGTCGACGATGTTGCCGTCGACGGTCTGGTCGGTGGTGCAGGTGATGCCGACCGGCTTGTTCAGTGCGATATAGACACCGCGGGTCTTTGCCGATTCAGGGGCCATCGTGCGCGCGACGACGATCTCGCCGTCCACGCGCACCACGTCGCCGTCGAGCGCCTTGGCGCCCATGCCGACGACTTCCTCGTTGATCGTGACGCGGCCGGCGACGAGCAGTTCGTCCGCTTCGCGTCGCGAACACAGGCCGGCCTCGCTGATGTACTTGTTGACCCGCATGGCGTTACGAGCGAAGACCGACGCCGCGCGAGAGCAGGCGCAAGGCAACGGCGCTGAGGCCGACCACGAAGACCAGCATCACGATGAACGCAGTGACGATGGGTACGTCGCTCACGCCGAGCACGCCGAAGCGGAAGGCATTGACCATGTAAAGGATCGGATTGGCCAGCGAGATCGTGTGCCACGGCTCGCCAAGCAGGTCCACCGAATAGAACACGCCGCCGAGATAGGTGAGGGGCGTGAGCACGAAGGTCGGCACCAGGGCGATGTCGTCGAATTTCTTCGCGAAGACGGCGTTGACGAAGCCGGCCAGCGAGAACACCGTCGCGCCGAGTACCACCGAAACGAACGTGATGATCGGGTGGGCGACGTGCAGGTCGGTGAAGAACAGTGCGATCACCAGCACCAATGCACCCACGATCACGCCGCGGGTGACCGCGCCGGTGACATAGCCCAGCAGGATTACCCAGTTCGACATCGGCGAGACCAGCATCTCCTCGACGAAGCGGCCGAACTTCGCGCCGAAGAACGACGAAGAGATATTGCCGTAGCTGTTCGTGATGATGCTCATCATGACCAAGCCAGGCACGATGTACTGCATGTAGGTGAAGCCATGCATCAGGCCGATGCGGCTGCCGATGAGCTTGCCGAAGATGACGAAGTACAGCGTCATCGTGATCGCCGGCGGGATCAGCGTCTGCGTCCAGATGCGCAGGATGCGTGCGATCTCGCGACGAACGATGGTGTTCAGCGCGACGAGGTTGGTGGCCGCGCTCATGCCGCGTTCTCCCGGCCGTGCTCGACCAGTCGGACGAAGAGTTCTTCCAGGCGATTGGACTTGTTGCGCATCGAGGTCACGGTGACGCCGTGCGAGGAGAGCGCGGCGAACAGGGAGTTCAGGTCGTGGGAGCGGGACATCTCGGCTTCGATGGTGTGATCGTCCAGGGTACGCAGGACCACGCCGGGCAGGACGGGGAGGACGCCGGGAGCGCTGGGAACGTCGAGCACGAAGGTCTCGACATCGAGCGTGGCCAGCAGGCTCTTCATCGAGGTGTTCTGCACGATGCGGCCCTGGTCGATGATCGCGATGTTGCGGCAGAGCTGCTCGGCTTCCTCGAGGTAATGCGTGGTGAGGATCACCGTGGTGCCGGCGGCGTTGATGCCGCTGACGAACTGCCACATGGAGCGGCGGATCTCGATGTCGACGCCCGCGGTGGGCTCGTCGAGGATCAGCAGCTTCGGCTCGTTCATCATCGCGCGGGCGATCATCAGGCGGCGCTTCATGCCGCCCGAAAGCGTCCGGGCCTGCAGGTGCGCCTTGTCCCACAGGCGCAGTTCCTTCAGGTACTTCTCCGCGCGCTGGGAAGCCTCGGCGCGGCCGATGCCGTAGAAACCGGCCTGGTTCACGCAGATGTCGAAAGGCTTCTCGAACTGGTTGAAGTTGAGTTCCTGGGGCACCAGGCCGATCAGGCGCATCGCCTCGCTGCGGTGCTTGTGGATCGACACGCCGAAGATCTCCGCGTCGCCCGAGGTCGAGTTGACCAGGGAGGAGAGGATGCCGATGAGGGTCGATTTACCAGCACCGTTGGGCCCGAGCAGGGCGTAGAAATCGCCCGGTTCGACGGTCAGGGAGATGCCCTTGAGGCCTCCACGCCGTTGCCGTAGGTCTTGCGTAAGTTCGTGACGTTTAAAGCAGGAGTGGTCATGGGCTGCGCCGGGATGACAAGCCGCCTATTATACCGGGCTTTGTCTGCCCACCTTGTTCCCGCACGTCAACAGAGACTTTCCATGGCCGAACAATTCCAGCTCCGACTCGCCGACAGCTTCATGCTCGCCCCCTCGGTGCGGCACCTGTCGTTCGAGCGCGCCGACGGCCAGCCGCTGGCCTTCGTGCCCGGCCAGTTCCTCCAGGTCCACTTCCAGTACGACGATGGCAAACCGACCAAGCGCAGCTACTCGGTGGGCACGATCGGTGACGGGGCAGGCCCCGTCGAGCGGATCGAGATCGCCGTGAGCTACGTGGACGGCGGGGCGGCGACCAAGCTGCTGGGCGGTCTGAAGGCGGGTGAGACGGTCGATGCGAGTGGGCCGTACGGCCGTTTCTGCCTGATGGACGCCGACCAGAATCAGCGCTACATCCTGATCGCCACGGGCACCGGGGTCACCCCGTACCGCGCCATGTTGCCGCAGGTCGCCAGCCTCATCGCCAGCCGGGGCTGCCGTTTCGTGCTCCTTTACGGCGCCCGCAACGAGGGGGAGCTCCTCTATGGCGAAGAATTCGAGGCCTTTGCCCGTCAGCACGAGGGCTTCGATTTCCATCCCTGCCTGAGCCGCGGTGCCCGGCCGAATCCGCGTCCGCACGACCGGCTCGGCTACGTCCAGGACATGCTGGCCGAGCTGGAGCCCAACGGCGAGCGGGACATCGCCTACCTCTGCGGCAACCCGAACATGGTCGACGCCGCCTTCGCGGCCCTGAAGGACCAGGGCTTGTCGGTCCAGCACATCCGTCGCGAGAAATACATCTCATCCCGCTAAAACCGCCCGCCCGGCCTATACTTGCGCCCCATGCACGCCCACGTCCTTCCGCCCCATCTCACTCCGGACATGCGGCGCTACGCGGCGCTGGACCAGCGTCTGCTGGCGGCCGTCCGGGCCATCCGCATCCTGCCGACCGTGTCCTGGCCGGCCTCGGTCGAAGAGCGCCTCATCGCCGAATTCGGCGCAGGGCGGTTGTCACTGCCGGATATCCGCTATCGGCCGCCGGACCTGGGTGACACCCGGGCGGAGCTGGAAGCGATCGAGCGGGAGGTCTGCGAAGACCATCCGATCGCCGAGTACCTGCGCAGGACCGCCGAATCCTGGCGTGTGGCGACGGAAATGCTGGATGCCGCCGGCACCGATGGCGTGACTACCGCGTCGGTCGCGCTCTACGGCAAGCCGGGGGACGCCATCCCCGGCAGCAATCGCAGCAACCTGGATGCGGCCCGCTACTTCGTCGACCTGGCCGACGAGCTGGGCGCCGACCTGGAAACCGAGGACGCGACGGGGACGATCCCGGCGGAAGAACTGCGCCGGGACATGACCGAGATGCTCGATGCGTTCTTCTCGCCCGGCACGATTTCGGTGGAAGTGGATCCCGAACTCACCGCCAAGGCAGCGGCAGGTGCGACCCGTATCCGTCTGCGCGGCGGTATCCGCTTCACCGAATACGATCGCCACCAGTTGCTGGCGCACGAGGCCTTCGTGCATTCGCTCACCGCGCTCAACGGTCGCGAACAGCCGGTGCTTGCCTCGTTGGCGCGTACTTCGCCGCGGGTCACCGCGACGCAGGAAGGCCTGGCCGTCTTCGCCGAACTGATGTCGGGTGCGATCGATATTTCCCGGCTCAAGCGCATCAGCCTGCGCATCCTGGCGATCGACATGGCATTGAACGGCGCCGACTTCGTGGATGTATTCCGCTATTTCCGCGAATGCGGGCAGAACGTCGCGGACAGTTTCCACTCGGCACAGCGTGTGTTTCGCGGCGTGCCGCTGACCGGCGGTTCGGCCTTCGCCAAGGACAACGTCTACCTCACCGGCCTTCTGGCCGTGCACACGTTCTTCCGTTGGGCGCTGCGCCAGCGTCGCCTCGATCTGCTGCGTAACCTGTTTGCCGGAAAGCTCGCCCTGCACGACGTCATGAGCCTCGAGGCCCATTTTACGAATGGTGACATCGTCGCGCCGCGTTACCTGCCGCCGTGGATGCAACATGTGCATGGCCTGGCCGGCAAGCTCGCGTTCTCGTTGTTCGTCAACCACATCCATATGGCCGGCGTGGAAGCCGAGGAAATTTCCCTCGGCTTGTGACGTCGTGGTTTACCGGCCCGGCGCGATCGTGAAGTCGCCAGGCGAGACGGCGAAGAACGGTCGCCAATCGCAGCGTACGCGAAGGCGCGCATGATCCGTTTGCGTGGCGATGACGGGAAGCACGACGTCGGCTTCGCCGTCATTGCGCTCGTCCGTTGCCACGGGTTCGGGCAGCCACGTACGGCCGCCGTCGACGGAAAGATCGATATCGAGGAAGTGGCAGTCGATCGGCGCTGCCGTCGTGTCGGCAACATCCCAGTGCAGGCGAAGTGGCTGCCCGCCGACACCACGCGTTCCTTCGGTCGGCGACAGCACGGCGAAGGGGCGGCCGGTATCGATGACACGCACCCGGGTATCGGCACTGGCCACCGTGGCGTTGCCACCCCCGGTGTCCCTCACGGTCAGGCGAAAATTAAGAAGGCGCGAGGTGGTCGGCAAGGTTTCACCCGGTTCGGCGGTTTCATGGCCGAGCACGGCGGCCATTCTTGGAAAGCTGCGCGCGGCGGAGGACGTCGGTGCGAACGAACGAAACAAGGGACCGTTGCCGCGATCGGTCAGTTCGCGTTTCTGCGCGTCGCCGGCGTCCATCTGTTCCCACGCATACGTGAGGTGCGTGCCGGTCGCGTCGGGCTCCACCGATGCCTCGAGCATGAAGGCGGTTCGCGCCGGTATCACCTTCTCTTCCGCAAAGGGCTCGGGGTCGATCCATGGGGCAGCGACGGGGTTGATACGCTTGGCGGCGCATCGTCCGCCGCGTGATCCAAGCCAGGTTTGCATCTGCGCGATGTTCACCGCATGGAAATACAGGTCCGAACGATCCTGCAATTGCTGCGCCGCGCCTCCGCAGCCCGAGGGTGCGTAACCCATCGCCGTACTGCCGCCACCGGGTTCCATTGCACGGTCATCGAGTGTCGAGCGACCGCAGCCGTTGGCCTTCGGCCAGGCACCGAGCTGGCGCCCGAGCACGTGAATCATGAGGCCGACGGCATGAGGCTGGCTTTCGGGATGTGCGTGACCGCTCCAGGCAGCGGCTTTGTGCGTGGCGAAAAAGTCGGCACGACGATCGTCGCTGCACGAGGTTCCGATGTGGCTTTCTCCGCCGAACATCGTCGTCACGGCGTGGCCGATGTCGTAGTTCGCCTTGCCGATCTCGCGATCGATCAACTGTACCGTGGCCGGACCGGGATCCATGCGACGGTAAGGGTCACGTCGCGGGTTGGCGAGAATGATCCGGTCGTTGTTTTCGGCCAGGGTGAAGTGCACGCCGATATCCGTTTCGAAGACCTCGTTCGCACGGTTCACCGCGTGCACGATCTCGCCGAGTGCGCCGTCGACGGTGCCCCCAAAACGGGCGACATAGCGGCTGTCCGCGGCAACGGCCAGGCGGAAGTCGTAGCGCATGCCGCCGCCCGCGTGCGCCAGCGCCAATGCCGAGACAGATGCGAGATCCTTCGTGCCGAAGCCAGGCGCCGTGACGGCGGCCTCCGTCGACGGGGCTGACGTGTCAACCGACGCAGCCGCAGCCGCAGCCGTAGTCGTGGCCGCAGCCGCAGCCGCAGCCGCAGCCGCATCCAGCTCACCGGGGCGAACCAGCCACTCCGTCGCACCATGGCGAACGCTGGCTCTCACGCCGGCTGCCGAGAGGTCGAGTCGCACGGTGCGCCCTTCTGCGTCGCTTCCCCGGAAGCTTCGCAGGCCCGGAAATCGGGCGGCAAGGCCCGGCGGAAGCGTGCCTGAGTCGTGTACGCGGAAGCGCGATGATGTGGCGATGCCGGTGGGAAGATCCACCTCGGCGCTGCGGCTGGCATCGTGGGGCAGGCGGAGCAGGCTGCGACGCAACGCCGGCGCATCGATGACCCCGATCGCTTGCGATGCCAATGGGAAGAGGCCGCCCGCCAGGGCGGTAATGATGGCGAAACGTGACATCGCGATGCTCGACGATCAGGAAGGGTCGTCGACGGTAGGCGTATCCGCGCGGCACATCTGCCGGGATCCGCATGGCTGATATGTAGCCTTTTCATATCACTGGATGTCGCAATGCAACACACCCCGGGTCGGGCGAATCGCCATGGCGGTGCTAACATCGACGCCTTGTAGCGCGGCTTCCAGCCCGCTCCCTCGTCCCCATTCCATCCAGCTCCCACAGGACCCCATGGCCATCTCCGAGGAACTGCGGCAAGCCGCGCTCGAGTACCACCGCCTTCCCCGTCCGGGCAAGATCAAGGTCACGCCGACGACGTCGCTGCTGACCCAGCGCGATCTTTCCCTCGCGTATTCGCCCGGCGTGGCCGCGGCATGCGACGCGATCGTCGCCGACCCGAGGGAGGCCGCCGAGCTGACCGCGCGCTCCAACCTGGTCGCGGTGATCACCAACGGCACGGCGGTGCTGGGCCTGGGCAACATCGGTGCCCTGGCGAGCAAGCCGGTGATGGAAGGCAAGGGTGTCCTTTTCCAGAAGTTCGCCGGTATCGATGTGTTCGACATCGAGATCAACGAGAGCGACCCGGACAAGCTGGTCGACATCATCGCCAGCCTCGAGCCGACCTTCGGCGGCATCAACCTCGAAGACATCAAGGCGCCGGAGTGCTTCATCGTCGAGCGCAAGCTGCGCGAGCGGATGAAGATCCCCGTGTTTCATGACGACCAGCATGGCACGGCGATCATCGTCGGTGCGGCGGTCATCAATGCCTTGCTGGTCACCGGCAAGAAGATCGAAGACGTCAAGCTCGCCACCACCGGCATGGGCGCCGCAGGCATTTCCTGCGTCGACATGCTGGTAACGCTCGGCCTGAAGCGCGAAAACATCTTCGCCTTCGACCGCGACGGTGTGCTGCACACCGGCCGCACCGACCTGGACCCGGACAAGCAGCGCTATGCGCGCGACACCGACAAGCGCACGCTCGCCGAGATCGTGGTCGGCGCGGACATCTTCCTGGGTCTCTCGGCCGGCGGCATCCTCAAGCCGGAAATGGTCGCGACCATGGCCGAGCGTCCGATCATCTTCGCGCTGGCCAACCCGAACCCGGAGATCCTTCCGGAAGACGCGAAGGCGGTTCGCCCGGACTGCATCATGGCCACCGGCCGTTCGGATTACCCGAACCAGGTCAACAACGCCCTGTGTTTCCCGTACCTGTTCCGCGGCGCGCTGGACGTGGGCGCGTCGGTCATCAACGAACAGATGAAGGTAGCCTGCGTAAAGGCCATCGCCGAGCTGGCGCGGCGCGAAGCGTCCGATGTCAGTGCGCGTGCTTACGGCGGCAAGCCACCGAGCTTCGGCCCCGAGTACCTCATTCCGCAGCCGTTCGATCCGCGCCTGCTGATCCAGTTGCCGCCCGCGATCGCCCAGGCAGCGATGGATTCCGGCGTGGCGGAGCGTCCGATTACGGACTTCCCGGCCTACATCGACCAGCTCACCAGTTTCGTCTTCCGCACCGGCCTGCTGATGAAGCCGGTGTTCGATCGCGCCAAGGCCGATCCGAAGCGCGTGGTCTACGCCGAAGGCGAAGAAGAAACCACGCTGCGCGCCGTGCAGACCGTGGTCGACGAAGGCCTGGCCCGGCCGATCCTGGTCGGCCGTCCCGATGTCATCGAGCGCCGCATCGCGCGCGCTGGTCTGCGCCTCAAACCGGGCGTGGATTTCGAGATGTGCAACATCCACTCGGATCCTCGCTTCGAGGACTACTGGCGCCTCTATCACTCGATCATGGAGCGCCGAGGCGTCACGCCGGCTTCGGCGAAGGCCGTGGTCCGCTCGCGTCCGACCGTGATCGCCGCCCTGATGGTGGAGCGGGGCGAGGCGGACGCGATGATCTGTGGCCTGGTCGGCACGTATCACAGCAAGCTCGACTACATCACCGACATCATCGGCCTGGATGAAGGCATCGCCGAAGCCTCTGCCATGGCCGCGGTATCGACGGAGAAGGGCACGTTCTTCTTCCTCGATACCTATGTGCAGGACGATCCGACCGCCGAGCAGATCGCCGAGGCGACCCTGCAGGCCTCGCTCCGCCTGAAGCTGTTCGGCATCCAGCCGAAGATCGCCCTGCTGTCGAACTCCAATTTCGGTGGCCGGGAGACGCGCAGCTCGAAGAAGATGCGTGAAGCCCTGCGCCTGATCCGCGAAAAGGCGCCGCGCCTCGAGGTGGAAGGCGAAATGCAGGCCGATGTGGCCCTGACCCCGGAACTGCGCGAGAAGATCTTCCCGAACTCGCGTCTGGAAGGTAAGGCCAATGTCTTTGTCTTCCCCAACCTGGATGCCGCCAACACGGCCTACAACATGATCCGCGTCCTGTGCGACGGCGTGGTCATCGGCCCGATCCTGATGGGCGTGGCCAAGCCGGCCCACATCCTGACGCCGCAGGCCACGGTCCGCCGGGTGGTCAACATGACCTCGGTGGCTTGTGTCGAGGCACAGATCCGGGCAGGGAAGCCGCGTACCGTCGTAAACGATTGATCGGGCGGCGCTTTGCGCCGCTTCGCCGATAAATCGGCTCCCACACAAACGCCATGTGGGAGCCGCTTCAGCGGCGATCCCGGCGTCAGCCGCGCCAGGTACGAAACCCCCGCTACAAAACAATTTAGAACGAGATAAACCCCCATACCGCCGCGTATGTGAAAACTTCGCGGTATCATGGAAAGGTTTTCCCGCCACCCCAGCGGGCTTCCCAGACCTCATGAAGCGCGCGCCAGGCGCGAGCGGAGCATCCATGGACCAGATCGACGATATCCTGAACCAGGACCTCGACCCCACCGAAACCCGTGAATGGGTCGAGTCGCTCAACGCCGTCATCAATCACGATGGCACCGAGCGCGCGCACTTTCTGCTCGAGCGGATGGTCGACTCCACCCGTCGCTCGGGCGGCTACCTGCCGTTCGACCCGACGACCGAGTACGTCAACACCATCCCGCCGCACATGGAAGCGCGCAGCCCGGGTAACGCCGCCATCGAATGGCGCATCCGCTCGCTGATCCGCTGGAACGCACTGGCCACGGTCGTGCGCGCCAACCGCAAGCCGGGCGACCTCGGCGGCCATATCTCCAGCTTCGCCTCCTCGGCGACGCTGTACGACGTCGGCTTCAACCATTTCTGGCGCGCTCCGAGCGCCGAGCACCCGGGCGACCTGGTGTTCCATCAGGGCCATTCGGCGCCGGGCGTCTACGCACGTTCGTTCCTCGAAGGCCGCATCACCGAAGAACAGCTCGACCTCTTCCGCATGGAAGTGGAAGGCAAGGGCAAGGGTCTCTCCTCGTACCCGCATCCGTACCTGATGCCGGACTACTGGCAGGTACCGACCGTGTCGATGGGCCTGGGCCCGATCCAGGCGATCTACCAGGCACAGTTCTGGAAGTACCTCGAGCACCGCGGCCTCATCCCGAAGTCCGATCGCAAGATCTGGTGCTTCATGGGCGACGGCGAGTCGGACGAGCCGGAGTCGCTGGGTGCGATCTCGCTCGCCGGCCGCGAAGGCCTCGACAACCTCATCTTCGTCATCAACTGCAACCTGCAGCGCCTCGACGGCCCGGTCCGCGGTAACGGCAAGATCATCCAGGAACTGGAAGGTGTCTTCCGTGGCGCCGGCTGGAACGCGATCAAGGTCGCCTGGGGCAGCTACTGGGATCCGCTTCTCGCCCGCGACACCACGGGCAAGCTGCGCCAGCTGATGATGGAAACCGTCGACGGCGAGTACCAAGCCTGCAAGGCCTTCGGCGGCGCGTACACGCGCGAGAAGTTCTTCGGCAAGTACCCGGAAACGGCGGCGCTGGTCGCCAACATGTCCGACGACGACATCTGGCGCCTCAACCGCGGCGGTCACGATCCGCACAAGGTCTATGCGGCTTACCATGCGGCCGTGAACACCAAGGGCATGCCGACCGTGGTCCTCGCCAAGACGGTGAAGGGCTATGGCATGGGCGCGGCCGGTGAGTCGCAGAACCCGGCGCACAACCAGAAGAAGATGGACACGGACGCGATCCGCGCCTTCCGCGACCGCTTCAACATCCCCATTCCCGACGACAAGCTCGAGGAAGTGCCGTACTACCATCCGGGCAAGGACTCGGAAGAAGTGCAGTACATGCTCGAGCGCCGTCGTGCACTCGGCGGTTCGCTGCCGCAGCGTCGTCGCAAGTCCGACCAGTCGTTCACCGCACCCTCGCTCGAAGCCTTCGAGCAGATCACCAAGGGCACGGGCGAGCGCGAGATCTCGACCACGATGGCCCTCGTCCGCGGCATGAACCTCATGCTGCGTGACAAGGAGCTCGGCCCGCGCCTGGTGCCGATCGTCGCCGACGAAGCCCGCACCTTCGGCATGGAAGGCATGTTCCGTCAGATCGGCATCTATGCGCCGTTCGGTCAGAAGTACCGTCCGCAGGATGCCGACCAGCTGCTGTACTACCGCGAAGACCAGAAGGGCCAGGTCCTCCAGGAAGGCATCAGCGAAGCCGGCGGCATGAGCGCCTGGCTGGCGGCGGCGACGAGTTACAGCATCAGCAACGTGGCGATGCTGCCGTTCTTCATCTACTACTCGATGTTCGGCTTCCAGCGCATCGGCGACCTCTGCTGGGCAGCGGGCGACATGCGTGCGCGCGGCTTCCTCATCGGCGGCACCGCCGGCCGCACCACGCTCAACGGCGAAGGCCTGCAGCACGAAGACGGTCATTCGCACCTGCTCTCCGGCGCGATCCCGAACGTCATCTCCTACGATCCGACCTTCTCGTACGAGCTGGCGGTGATCCTGCAGGACGGCACGCGCCGGATGATGCAGGAGCAGGAAGACGTCTACTACTACATCACCGTGATGAACGAGAACTATGCCCATCCCGACCTGCCGAAGGGCAGCGAGGAAGGCATCGTCAAGGGCATGTACCTGTTCAAGGACGGTGGCAAGGCGAAGAAGAACGAGACGCGCGTGCAGCTGCTCGGTTCGGGCACGATCCTGCGCGAAGTCATCGCCGCCGCCGAGCTGCTGGAGAAGGATTTCGGCGTGTCGTCGGATATCTGGTCGGTGCCGAGCTTCTCGGAAGTCCGCCGCGAAGGCTTCGACGCCGAGCGCTGGAACCGCCTGCACCCGGAAGCCACGCAGCGCGTGCCGTACATCACCGGCCTGCTCGGTGAGCGTCAGGGCCCGGCGATCGCCGCGACCGACTACGTTCGTGAGTTCGCCGACCAGGTCCGCGCGTTCATGCCCGATGGCATGCGCTACACGGTGCTGGGCACGGACGGCTACGGTCGCAGCGACTCGCGCGCGAACCTGCGCAGCCACTTCGAGGTCGATCGCTACTGGATCGCCCACGCCGCCCTGGCCGCCCTCGCGAAGGACGGCAAGGTCAACGCGAAGGACGTGAGCCGCGCCATCAAGGAATACAAGCTGGACGTCGACAAGCCGAACCCGCTGTACGCCTGATAGCGAGAAACGAGAGGGGCCGGAGCAATCCGGCCCCTTTTCCATGAGCGCCGCTCCTGTAGGAGCCGATTCATCGGCGAAAGGGTGCTAGCCAAAACCTAACCCCCCACCAACGTCACATCCCGTCCATGGCATTGCCACCCCGAAGCTGGTATTTCTCCATGGCATACGAACCGGGATTCCTGCCATGCGCTACGTTCTTCTCGCCACAGCCATCCTCTCCCTCGCCGCCTGCGCGACCACGCCTTCCGACCACGGCTCCCGCTCGCGACTGCTGTATATCGCCGGCGCCAAGGTGCCTTGCACGAACGGCGTCATGAAGACCGAGTGCCTGCAGTACCGCGAAACGCCGAAGGACGCCTGGCAGATCAACTACGCGCCGGTCGAAGGTCTGGACTGGAAGGCGGGTAACGAATACCTGGTGAAGATCACCGAGGTGCACGCGAAGAACGTGCCGGCCGATGCGTCGCCGGTGACGTGGCATGTCGACAAGATTGTCGAACAGCATCCGGTGCCGTAAATCGCATCCAGCGGTGTGAGTCGCGCTGCGCGACTACAGACAACTGCAAGTTGATTTGATACGGTCGCTTCGTTGCCTGCGTTGTCGATTCGAAACACGTCGCAGGCAACCATCGCTCGATGCGGTGAGAAGCGCGGCCCGAGAGTGCTAGAACACTCCCGAGCCGCTGATCAAACCAACTTGTACGGAGCTGATTTGACTATGTCACATCATACGGCACCCGCTCGCCCGCCGAATCCCCTCGGCGACAGCCCCACCGGTTACCGGGACGTCCGCCGACACGGCAGACACGCCTGACGAACGGCGGCGACAGTCGTTTCCCTGAGGTTTTTCTTGGCCGTCCTACCCGGCGCGTAGCTGCGTGGGTTCGCGACCAGGGCTGACGCCGCTACCTACTTCGTCGAAGCACGCCACCCGGCGCCCGGTCTCGGGCCGCCGATGAACCCGCGAGTCCGTGTTTCACCCGCGGCACGCTGCGCTGTGCGTGGCGTGCCGCACCTTGGACGCGCGCTGCCCTTTCAGTTGCGAGCACACCATGAACTCATCGACTACAACCTGCACGAATTGTCGAGCCGACCCCTACGTCGATTCTCACAATCTGCTGAACGAAGCCACCGAGTGGCTGCAATACGCTCGAGGTCTCACGCAGTTGCTCGCAGAGCTCGTCCACGAAGCCGAGGCAGTTGACTGCCAGCGCATGTCGCTCGGGCTCGACGCCATTGCGGCGCTGACGCGCATGGGGCTGCAGTGCACGGCGGATGCGCATGCGCGACTGTCGTGGGAGCGAGCGGCGCGTGAGAGCGGAGGGCGGTGCGAATAGAAGAAATCGGAAAAATGCGCTCAATACGCCGGCGCGGCTCCGCTTTGTTTGTCATCTATTGCATGCTTGTTATCCAACTTTGGCGTGACGGAACGCGGCAGCATGAACGGCAAGATGAAGGCAATCGCTCTGTCGGTCCTCGGGCTATTCGCGGCTCTGGGCGGCGAATACCTTGCGGGATACCTGACGCTGTGGGCGCTCAAACTCGATAGTGTTCCGTTGGGGGTCGCGACGTACTGGGAATACTTCCGCGCGCTCGACCTGCCGCAAGTCGCCCCTTACGTATTGAAGATCAAACTCTGCGGTGCGTTCGGATTCGGTGTGCCGTTGGCAACGTGGCTATGTCTTCTCGTCTCCGCGTTGCGATCGAAGCCGGAGTCGACGCACGGTGACGCGCGCTTCGCGACGATGTCCGATCTGAAGAAGGCCGGGCTGCTCAAGCAGACTTCGCAGAGCATCCTGATGGGCAAGTACAAGGGCCGTTATTTGTGGCTCGGCGGCGCGCAGCATGTCATCACCATCAGTCCGACGCGCTCGGGCAAGACCACGAGCGTCGCCATCCCCGTGTTGTTGTCGTATGAGCAGTCGATGGTGGTGCTCGACCTCAAGGGCGAGCTTCACAAGGCGACCAGCGGCTGGCGCGAGGCCCTGGGCCAGGACATTCGCGTGTGGGCGCCGTACGACGAGAGCGGCCACACGCATCGCTTCAATCCAATGACGACCCTCGCGGGCATGAGTCCGGACAAGCGCATCGGCGAGATCCAGACCCTCTCGGCCATTCTTTACCCGGACCAGCCGGGCGGGGACCCGTTCTGGACGTCGCAGAGCCGTGCGGCGTTTACAGCCTTCACGTCATTCCTGTTCGAGCGCTGGGACCAGAAGGTGGCGTGCTGTATCGCGGGCGCGCAGGACAAGCCGAACATCAACGCGTCTCCCGATTACCCGAGCTTCGAGCGCGTGCTCCGTTTCTCCAGCGGGGAGGGCATGAACGGTACGAAGTCGTTGCTCGACGAACTTCTGAACAGCGCGACGTACGCCTTCATCACACCACAGACCCGGACGGTCTTCGGCAACCTTGCGGGCCTGGCGGAGCAGACATTCTCATCCGTCATCGCCTCCATGCAGGCACCGTTGCAGCAATTCCTCAGCCCGATCCTCGCGGCGGCCACCAACGCGAGCGACATCGATGTCACGAGTCTCCGTAAGAAGCTGACCACGCTGTACGTCATCATCCCGACGAACAAGCTCGACGAGAGTGCAAAGCTGCTGAATATTTTCTTCAGCACCGTGATTGGCAACAACCTCGGCAAGCAGCTCGGCGAGGAGCCCGAACTCAAATACCAGATGCTGATGCTTATGGACGAGTTCACCGCCATGGGTCGGGTCGATGTCTGGGCAAAGCGCATCTCCATCTCCGCCAGCTACGGCGTACGCGACCTCTGCATCGTGCAGAGCCGTGCCCAGCTCCGTGCCGCCTACGGCGACCACGACGCCGAGAACTTCATCACCAACCACGGCGCGCAGATCGTCTTCGCTCCGCGGGAACAGAGCGATGCCAACCAGTACAGCGAGATGCTTGGCTTCAAGACCGTCCGCAAGGAGCACCGGAGTACCAGTCGCGGCAATGGCTCGCGCCAGGTATCGACCAGCCACACCGAAGAGCGCCGCGCCTTGCTTCTGCCCCAGGAGATCAAGGAGCTGCCGGGCGACGAAGAGCTGATCTTCTATGAAGGCTGCAAGCCCATCCGCGCAAGGAAGAACTGGTTCTTCAAGGACAGGATGTTCAAGGAGCGTGCGGGCGTCGCGCCTGCGCTTGTTCGGCGCGAGACGACAGTGTCTTCGGATTCGGCGGATAGCACGACGTCCGGAACCCCGAAGGGTTCGAATCCGTTCGCTGAAAGGCCTCACCGAGCGTGTGCCGCGTGACTGTGTCGATACGAGGCGAGACCGAGCGTGATGCGTCTGACGAGGACGAAGGCGCGTGCCCGTCGTCGCAAGGGGCCGTGCATAGGTTAACCACAGCAGATCGGCACTACGACATTCAGTTGTTGCGTGACCTCGAGGCCGTCAATGCGCGGACGTGGCGTGCGCTCGGTCCGTTGCCGCCCGGTGGCATTCCGTCGGTCGTCAAACGGAGGCCTGATCTGCACACGATACCACCGCGCACCGAATCGACTGTTGGTCAGGTAACGGAGAACGAAGAGATGGATATCAAGTATCTGGCCATGGCGGCAGCCATGACCGTGGCGAGTGGTTGTCATTCGGGAATCAAGTCGTGGCACATGAAGTCGAAGATCGAGAACGGTGTGCTGAAAATACCGTTCTACGATCACAGTTTCGGCGCGAGGTGCTTCGACACACTCAGATGTCGCGTGCTCTACGGCAATGCCTACATTGTGAATAGCGGATCGCCGAGCGGTCCTTTCACAGGGCGCGATCGGCAAAACCTCTCGGGCGGTTGGGCAAACCTCGAATTTCCTTCAGTCGCGCGTGTCACGTGGACATCGAAGGACGGTACGAATCACGACGAGAAAATTGATCTAGGCGAGATATTTCGTTCCGGAATGGTCCGCTACGCGCCTGATCTGGACGTCAACGATGTACACCTCAGCGTGCCTCCGAGCGCACCCGACATCATTCTGGTAGTCGAGGATCGATCGATACATGTCTACATGAAAGCGTGGATCTGGCTACTTCACCCCACAGATCCAACGAACAAATTCTCCAACCTACGGACGGATGCGGTCATAGCGTATTCGCAAAGATTCTAACGGGAGTACATGGACGTGGTAGAGAAGCATAAGCGCGACAGTCGTGGCCGCCTGCAAGATGCCGTAAGAACGGATCCGGTGACGGACGCTGATCGGAAGGTATACGCGAAGGCGGCACAGGAAGTTGGAAGTCTGTCGGTCCCGCACATGTTTAGGGCGTCTGACCCGCACTCGCGCCTATACGTTGCAAATTTCGACGGTACCGGAAACGACCTTTGGGCGGATCCGGAGCATGTGACGAATGTCGGCAAGTTGCATCTGCAGTTATCGCACGCGGGCAGTGTCGAACCTCGGTTGCATGCGGACTACATCAAGGGCGCCGGTACACAGGAAGGCATCGTTGCCAGGACGGTCGATGGCGCGACTGGGGCATCCTACGACGAACGAATTGACTGGATGTACCTGAAGTTCTGCGAACGCGCCCAAGAGTGGCTGAAGGTCGATCCGAATGCTGATATCCGGCTGATGGCTACTGGTTTCAGTCGCGGTGCGGAGCAGGCCGCCGGATTCCTACGTAAGGTGCAGGAGTTGGGTATCCAGAACCCTGATGGGAGAGAGGTCATCCATCAACCGTTTGGCCCCGATATCGTCAAGTGGACCCTTGCGCCCTTGCGTGCGCCGGGCAGGATCGTGATGGGTGAGGTCCTCTTCGACCCTGTCGGAACAGGCGTGCCGAACAACCACGATCGTCAGCCTACAAGCTCAACGGTCACTGGAATACAAATTACTGCCCGTGACGAGCGGCGCAATGCGTTTCCCTCCACGCAGATTCTTCGGCCCGGGCGCTCGGCGGATGGCCGGTTCGTTGGCATCATCGTACCCGGCGCTCACTCGGATATCGGTGGCAGCTATCACCGTGACGGCCTTTCAATTCTCAACTTCAACATCGTCGCCGACTATTTGAACGCTCTTAGCGATACGCCATTAGTCCATAGAATGTTGGTGCCGACAGACCCTGAGATGTTCCAGATTCATCGTTCCGAAGATCATCTGTTTATCTATAGCACCTCGGAATTCAGACACGAGGGCTACCGCGACGTTATGGGATCGCAGGCATCACCACCGCACTGCAACGACGAGCGCAAGATGATCCTCTGCGCGCTGCCCGATCCGCTCGATCCACAAATCGCGGCACACCTCGGCCCTCGATACCTTGTGGGCGTCCACGGCCCCGATGCCGTTCGTGAACTCAGCGACCCCGCGCATCCCGACTACGCTATGTACCGCTCTACCAGCGTGCAGGTCATGGAGTTGCACGCGCGCTCCGGTATCGACCTTAATCGTGCTCAGGTCGATCAGCTGACCGCGGGCCTCGTGATCGAGGCCAGGCG
>Ga0163161_10001487_pt1 | contig 17303 bp, 13 predicted proteins | sample S45metaG_FD_129847 | JGI IMG/M metagenome (GOLD analysis project Ga0163161, IMG submission 129847) | Switchgrass rhizosphere microbial communities from Kellogg Biological Station, Michigan, USA - S4-5 metaG | ecosystem: Host-associated > Plants > Roots > Rhizosphere > Soil | place: USA... | reverse complement strand
TGCCGCCGCCCGGAGCGCCGCCGAATGTGTATCAATCCCCTGGGCTTGTGTCATACGAAAAATCAGGGCGGCGTAACGTCGCCGGACTCGGCATTCCCGAAAGATGGGCAGCTATTCTGCCTTACATGCCTTTCTCGTCGTGGCTGGGAATAATTATCGCGGTAGTCGAGCTGTTCCTGACACCGCGCACCGAGACGCGCGTGCGCTTTCACGCTTCACAAGCCCTGGGGTTACAAGCGGCAATCGCGGCCGTGACCACCTTACTGACCTTCATCGGACTGATTACCAACAGCAAGCTCAGCGGCGCAACCTTGGTGGGAGTCGCCGCGGTCGTCTTCCGTTTGGTGGCGGTCATAACGGTTTGGAAGGGTAAGCCTTTCGTAATTGCCCCGCTCGAGGACCCGCGGAAGTGGCTTGACGAAAAAATTAAGCCGCGCAAATAACCGCTCCACACTTTTTTCTGCTGAACGAAGCGGCCGTCGCCTTGCATCAAAAGAGGGTTCCAACGGAACTTTCGCATCGTGTCAGAAGCCCGACCGTGAGGGAGGGCAACTCAAGATACTAATGTCTTGAGCGATGAGAGTTGCCCTCCCTGACGGTCGGGCTTCTGACACTAACCTTACAGCCCCTGTTGATCGCGTTCAGGCCGTCCGAACGGCCAGGCGGTTTTTCCGCCTCGACTCATCCTGTCAGTCGCCGGATACGAAGTTAGGAAACCGTCGCCTTACGTCCCCGAAATTCAAAGGAGTTAGACATGAAAGCACTTGCTTACAGGGGCGCCGCAAAGGTGCTGACACTCGCCGTGGTGTTTGGGATCACGGTTACGCCGCTGGCCACTTATGCGCAAACCCCAACCCCAACCCAAATCAAGATTCACAGCAACAAGTTCGCGCTGGGTGACGACGTCAAGCTGGGTCAGGAAGCCGCCGGCCAGGCCGAGAAACAGATGCAGTTGGTGCGCGACCCTGAACTTGGGGACTATCTCGAGCGCGTCGGCCAGCGCTTGGCCGCCGCGATTCCCACAGAGTTTCAGCATCCCGAGTTTCGTTACTCATTCAAGGTCGTCAATGCCAAAGAGATCAATGCCTTTGCCTTGCCCGGTGGGCCGATGTATGTCAACAGCGGCATGATCGCCGCGGCGAAGAGCGAGGATGAAATGGCCGGCGTGATGGCGCACGAGATTAGCCATGTGGCCCTGCGGCACGGAACGGCCCAGGTGACTAAAGCGCAGAAGTACCAGATGCTGTCCGGCATCATGGGCATGGGCGGCCAGATACTTGGCGGGCCGCTGGGCACGATCGCGCAACTCGGGTCGCAAGGCGTCGGCGTTTACTTATTGAAGTTCAGCCGTGAGTATGAGACGGAAGCCGACTTGCTCGGTGCTCGCATCATGGCCGGCGCGGGTTACGATCCGCGCGAACTGGCCAATATGTTTAAGACGATCGAAGGGCAGGGCGGCAGTGGCAGTCCCAGCTTTCTCAGCGATCACCCCTCTCCTAAAGATCGCGTCGCGAAAATAAATCAGGAAGCGCAAGCCCTTCAGATCAATACGGCGGCAATTCCCGACAAGCATGACTTCATGATCGCGCAGCAACGGCTGACCGGACGGGGGGCTGGCGGATCTTTTACCGGCAATCAGGCCTACAATAATCAGGGGTATTCGAATCGAGATTCACAGCCATCGAACACCGGAAACACAGGGAATCCAAACTCCCGCGCCAACACCGGAGGCACAGCGAATCAGCCGAATGCTGCGAACGCTCCGAGCATGCCGCCGCCCAGCGGGCGCGTAGAGCCGACATCATCAAATTACAAGTCCTACAAAGAGGGCTTGGTCGCCGTCAATGTTCCTGACAATTGGCAGGAGCTTAATGATCAGAGCGGTTTATGGTTCGCGCCGAAAGGTGGCTACGGTTCTGCCAATGGTCAGAACGTGTTCACTCACGGAGTGAGCTTCGGGGCCATCCGCGCGGAAGGTAAGGCCTCGCAGCAGGCGACCGACGAATTCATCAAGTCCATGACTCAGGGCAATACCAACATGCGGGCGCGCGGTGGCTATCAACCGATGAATAACATTGCCGGGCGAAACTGGCAGCTAATTACCTTCGACAACGTCAATGAAGCCACCGGCCGGCCGGAACTGGTGAACATAGCCACGACGCCACTGCGAACTGGCGATCTAGTCTATATGATTGCTGTCTGTCCGACAGATGAATACCCGAAATACCAGAGTGTTTTCCTGACTATCTTGCGTTCGATACAGCTAACTGACTAGCCGGCATTGCCGGGAGCGCGGATGTGCTCGTCCGCAATGAATGCGAAGCGCGACCTATCTTCCGTGCCGAAAATGGGCGTGTTGCGCAGATTGTGCGGACGAGGACTGTCCGCGTTCCCAGCACCCAAACGCAATTAGAATACAACTCGTGCCGCCTCACTCTATGTAAAACCCAACCTTCTGTAGTAGCATCAAAGCCTTCTCTCCCGGTTTCGGCAATCCCCAATTATCAGAGGATGCAATTATGAACTACCGGTTTCATCGCGGCTTGAGAACCCTGCTCGTAATAATTCTGCTGTCGGCCTTTACAGGTCCCCAGCTGGCGCTGGCGCAATCGCAAAGTACAGTCGCGCCCACGAAAATCGTCCTGCACAAAAACAAATATTCTCCCATGGACGATGTGAGGATTGGACGCGAAGCGGCGGGACAGGCCGAACAAAAATTACACATTGTCAGAGATCAACAACTCGCTGAATACCTGGAAAGCGTCGGCCAGGGTCTGGTGCGCGCGATTCCGAGGGAGTTTCAGCATCCTGAATTTCGTTACTACTTCAGGGTTAACAATGATAAGTCGATCAATGCATTCGCGCTTCCGGGCGGCCCGATGTATGTGAACACCGGCGCGATCATGGCCGCCAGGAACGAAGGCGAGTTGGCGGGCGTGATGGCCCACGAATTAAGTCACGTTGCGTTGCGGCACGGCACCGCGCAAGCGACAAAGGCTGAGAGTCCTTCATTGCTGGCCGGCCTGGGACAAATTGGCGGTGCGATTCTTGGTGGCCCGCTGGGTGCCGTGGTGGCTACGGGCAGTCAAGTCGGCGGCGCCTGGTATCTCCTTCGCTACAGCCGCGAGTACGAAACCGAAGCCGACCTGCTCGGCGCGCGCATCATGGCGAACGCCGGATACGATCCGCGCGATCTGGCCAACATGTTCCGCACGATCGAACAACAAACAGGCGGCGGCGGTGGCGGCTGGTTCAGCGATCACCCAAGTCCGAAGGATCGTTACGCGAAGATAAATGCGGAAGCGACGCGGCTTCAGATCGCCGCAAATCCGATCAAGGTCACGCCGGGGTTTCAGACTACGCAACAGCTGATCAGTGGAAACACTGCTGGCTATCGGCGTAACCGCGGCAACAATCAGCAAAACTATCCTTCGACCGGCAACAATTACCCGTCGAGTGGCAACAACTACCCGACGGTTTCGACCGGCCGCGTAGATCCTCCTTCGATGCGCTACCGGACTTACGACAAAGGCGTGTTCACTGTGAACATTCCCGACAACTGGAATGAGCTCAACGAACAGAATGGGCTGTGGTATGCGCCACGCGGCGCATATGGATCAGCTAACGGTCAAATGGTGTTTACACATGGCGTGACTTTCGGCGCAGTGCAAACGCAAAGTCGCAACCTGCAACAGGCCTCTGCCGAATTCGTCAACACTCTGACCCAAAGCAGTAACAGCATGAGGGCGCGGGGCGGATATCAGCGGATGGACATTGCCGGCCGTTATGGACAGATAATCAGCTTCGATAGTGTCAATGAAGCCACCGGACGTCCCGAACTCATCAACATCGCGACCACGCAAATGCGCGACGGACATTTGTTCTACATGATTTCAGTCACTCCAAGCGATGATTATCAGAAATATCAAAACACTCTTTTGAGCGTTTTGCGCTCAGTACGACTGAATGATTGAAAAGGTTTTATTAGGGCAATAACATACTTGGTTAATGGTGTCTGATTGCCCTCTCCCTCTGGGAGAGGGTTGGGTGAGGGCCTAGCGGACGGTTCACAACTCCTCTTTATCTTGCGAGAGATGAATTCGCTTACGCGAATTCATCTCTCGCAAGAGTTTGATTTGGATTGACGCCGCTAGGCCCTCAACCCCGACCCTTCTCCCAACGGGAGAAGGGAGCATGAACCCATATTGGTTAGCCCAAGTATGAAGGTCCTGGTCAGAGGCCGCCGGATTCGATATCGGGCGGCCTCTTTCGTTTGCCTTCAGCAAATCAAAATTCCTTTCGTTGCTCAAAGAAATTCGATAAATTACGGCGCAATGCGCTGCCCCCCTCAAGTAGTAACTTTCGTTTTCGCAAGCTTATTCATCGTCGGCGGGCAGTCGGCACAGGCCCAATATCGATTCGACCATTGGACCGCCGATGATGGCTTGCCTCAGAACTCAGTCTACGCCATCACGCAGACGCGGGACGGCTATCTATGGCTGGCCACGGTCGATGGTCTGGTGCGCTTCGATGGTGTGCGTTTCACCGTGTTCGATCAGAGCAACTCAGCTGGCTTAAAGAGCAACCGGTTCACCTGTCTCTTCGAAGACGCCGAGGGAACGCTCTGGTCCGGCACTGAAGACGGCGGCCTGACGCGCTATCGCGACGGACACTTCAGGACCGTCACGACGGCCGATGGTCTCCCGACGAACGAGGTCAAGCAGATTCAAGCTGAGCCGGCGGGCGGCCTGCTGATCGCCACGACGAAGGGTTGGGTCAAGTATGCAAACGAAAGATTTTCGCCCGCTGCTACAAAAGGAAACTGGTACGACCTGAAAATTCGTTTTGCACGATCGGGCGCTGAATGGCGATACGATAAAGACGGACTCCACCAATTCGCCAACGGGGTTCAGCGCACGTTCCCGATTTTCGGCAGGGTCTCAGATTCATCTCTCTTTGAAAGCCGCGACGGAACTTTCTGGGCCGGCATCCCAACCCAAAAGCTCGCGCGCGTCAGCAACGGTGAACTCCGGATTTATTCTACGAAAGACGGCCTGCCTCCATTGCCGCCCGACGCCGCGGTCAGCGCTTTTGTAGAAGACGCCCACGGAAATCTCTGGTTGGGTACGGCAAACGGCCTGGCCCGTTTTCAGGGTGGGAGCTTTACGACATACACGACGGCTGACGGTCTCTCGAGCAACGGCATCCTCTCTCTCTTCGAAGATCGCGAAGGCACGATTTGGATAGGCACGACGACGGGCGGACTGAATCGCCTGACGCGTCAATTCATCACTTCATACTCCACGCGCGACGGTCTGGCCGGCGATAACGTCTACCCGATCTATCAGGATCGTGATGGCGCTATTTGGATCGGCACGCGCAGCCTTTGCTTTTTCAAAGACGGCGTCATCAAAGACATCCCCGGCAAGAGTTCTTTTCCGCCGGCACTGCGAGAGGTGCAAGCCATTGGCCAGGATCAGGAAGGGCGGCTGTGGGTAAGCAGCTACGAAAATATTGCTTACGTGCAGAACGGCCGCATAGTCGAGCCCGATATTGTCAAAACCATTCCGGGCGCCCAGGCAATTTATGCGGACAGGGAACGCAACGTTTGGTTCGGCACGAAGGAGGGAGTCTTCAGGCTGGCGGGCGAAGTCCTGACCGCCTACTCGTCACCCGATGTCTTCCCCGGCAAGGACGTCAAGGTCATCCATGAGGATCGATCGGGCGCGATTTGGTTCGGCACTTACAGCGGCCTCGTGCGATTGAAGGACGCCGCCTTCCAAATCTATTCCACGAAAGACGGTTTGGGCAGCGATCGCGTCCGATCAATTTATGAAGACGCCGATGGCATCATCTGGATTGGAACCTATGATGGCGGACTGAGTCGTCTGAAAGATGGCCGCATTACGACCTACAAAGTTACTGAGGGCCTCTTCAACAACGGCGTGTTTCAGATTCTTGAAGACGGTCGCGGGAATTTCTGGATGAGTTCCAACCGCGGGATCTATCGCGTCAGTCGTCAGCAACTCAACGACTTTGCCGAAGGGCGTATCAGCGCGATTAACTGCATCGCTTACGGAAAACTGGACGGCATGCACAACACCGAATGCAATGGTGGCCGTCAGCCGGCGGGCATCAAGGCCAACGACGGCAGACTTTGGTTTCCTACACAGGGCGGAGTCGTTGTGATCGATCCTGAAGCTGTGCCCTTCAACAGCCAACCGCCGCCGGTGCTGATCGAGACCGTCAATCTTGATGGCGCACTAGTCGGATTCGCCGATGGCTTGACGATGAAGCCGGGCCAATCAAGTCTCGAGATTCACTTCACCGGGCTAAGCTTTACCAAGCCGGAACAAGTTCGCTTCAAGTATCAGCTAATCGGGCAGGACGCAGACTGGGTGAGTTCGGGAACGCGGCGTACGGTCAACTATTCTTACCTGCCGCCGGGCCAATATACTTTCCAGGTCATCGCGACCAACAGCGACGGCATTTGGAATTCAAATCCCGCAAGGATGCGCGTCACCGTGCTGCCGCCTTTCTATCGGACCTGGTGGTTTGTCAGCATTGTTCTGATTGCCATTGTTGGTCTCGCGGCGGTTGCTTATACCATTCGCGTAAATCAACTCAAACGATTGAACGAGGCGCGCGAAGTATTCTCGCGGCAATTGATCGAATCGCAGGAAGGCGAACGCAAGCGCATCGCCGCCGAATTGCACGACAGCATTGGACAGAGTCTGCTGATCATCAAAAACCGCGCTTATCTGGGGTTGCATAACGAGCGCGGCCCTCAGGCTGCGCGCGAACAGTTGGAAGAAATCTCCGAATCGGTTTCCAGCGCCCTCCAGGAAGTGCGGGCGATCGCGCAGGACTTACGGCCGCCCCAGATGGAGCGGGTTGGGTTAACGACGACGCTGGAAGAGATGTTAGCGCGCGTGGCCACGGCGTCGGACATAGATTTTACTTATCAGGTCGCGGCGCTCGACGGAGTTTTCTCGCCGGCGGCCGAGATCAACTTTTTCCGCGTGGTCCAGGAAAGCATCAATAACATCATCAAGCATTCGGAAGCGACCAGCGCCAGAGTTGAGATTACGCGCACCGCGGATGCCGTGATCATGGAGGTCTCAGATAATGGAAAGGGCTTCTTGCCTGCCGAAGCTGGAGCTAATGGTGCGGGCCGTAGTTTCGGTTTAACCGGAATGGCGGAACGAGTCCGTATGCTTGACGGCGATTTTTCCATTCAATCTGCGCCGCGCTCGGGAACCACGATTAAGGTCAGGATCGATCAATCAAAGGTGAGCAAATGAACGATCCCATTCGCATAGTAATCGCTGACGATCATCCGATCTTTCGCAAAGGCTTGCGACAGGTGATCGAATCCGTGCCGGACTTGCTGGTGGTAGCTGAAGCAGAAAATGGCGACGAAGCCTTGAAAGCGATCGAAGCCGCCAACCCTCAGGTTGTGATTCTCGACGTGGACATGCCTGGCAGAGATGGCTTCGCGGTAGCGCAAGCGCTCCAGGAGAAGCGAGTCGCAGTCGAAATCATTTTCCTCACCATGCACAAAACCGAAGCCGTTTTCAATGCGGCCTTGAACCTGGGAATCAAAGGTTACGTGCTGAAAGACAGCGCCCTGGCGGACGTGGTCAACGCCATCAAGGCCGTCAGCTCCGGACAAAACTTTATCAGCCCGGCACTCTCTACTTTGCTACTTCAGCGCTCGCGACGCGCCACGCAGTTTGCTGCACAAACGCCGACCATCAACGACTTGACACCTACTGAGCGCCGCGTCCTGCGTCTCGTCGCCCAATCCAAAACAAACAAGCAGATCGCCGCCGAGCTTTGCGTCAGCGTCCGCACCGTCGAACATCATCGTTCGAACATTTGCGCCAAGCTTGGAATCACCGGCAGTCATAACCTCATCAGGTTCGCGATCACGCACCAATCCGAAATCTGAATTGGGCCTTAATTCTTCATGGTCCTGCCGCTGAACAACATTCGGCAGAAGCGCGAGCGTGTCAGAATCGGGAGCGGTAGCGACCGGATCAGGTGGATTCTTTGGAGCCACTTGATCCCGTCGCTACCGCTCCGGGTTCTGACACCGCCGGAAAGGCCGCCATCACGCCTTAAAACGGGCCACTCACAAAAATAGGTGGTAACACGGACCGCCAAATAGGTGTGAGCCACGATGTTCAAATGACGTGACTCTCACGATAATTCCCGCCGTTCGTGAAAGGTACGCAAAACTAACTCGATGATGAATCTTTTGATCGTGGATGACCATCAACCCATGCGACGGCTGATTAAAAGTTTACTGGCTGATGTCGCCGAAAGCATTTCCGAATGCGCCGACGGCGCGCAAGCGCTCGAAGCCTACCGAGCGACCCGACCCGACTGGGTGCTTATGGACATCGAGATGGAGCAGGTCGATGGGCTTACGGCTACCAGTCAAATCATCGAGGCATTTCCTGAGGCCAGGGTCGTGATCGTCACTAATTATGACAGTCCCAGGCTGAGGGTCGCCGCGCGCGCTGCCGGCGCATGCGGCTATGTGCTCAAAGAGAATCTGTTCGCGCTGCGCGAGATGCTGGGCGATCCGCACGCTCGCGCCGGCGGCAGCACAACGTGCGAGTAAGCAAACAATTCAGTCCAATTTCAGTTCACAGGAGGAGAAGACAATGAAACGCACCTTCATTTTCGCCATTACGTTGTTAACGATAGCTCTGACCATGTCCAGCGCAGGGCGGGCGATCGCCGCCGGCAAGGATGATGTTGAAATCACCAGCGCTCAGATCAATCCAGCGAACAACCGCATCACCATCAACGGCCAGAACTTTGGCAATAATCCGACGGTCCTCATGAACGGCGCGGTGTTGACGCAAGTCAGTCACACGCAGACTCAGATCGTAGCTCAACTTCCGCCGCTGACGCCGGGCACCTACTTGCTGATCGTCATTGACAAGCTCAAGAAGAAGATCGACGAGAAGGACAAAGATGTCGCCACCCTCGATGTCACGATTGGCGTCGGCCCCAAGGGACCGAAAGGTGAGAAAGGCGATAAAGGCGACAGGGGTTTGCAGGGCCCGTTGGGTCCGCAGGGATTAATGGGCCCGAAAGGCGATAAAGGTGACAAGGGTGATCAAGGTGAGAAAGGCGACACCGGGCAGCAGGGTCCGGTCGGCCCAGCCGGCGGCGGCGCGGAAGTCTATTTTAAGAGTCGCACCGGGATAGTTGTGACGCCAAGTAATACCCCGACAGGCTTCGTTGAAATGGTGGCGCTGGTGCTGCCCGAAGGAAGCTATCTCGTCTCTGCCAACGCTAACTTACGCTACTTCAACAGCGTGGATGGCTTCATCCAATGTCGGATTACCGATGACGCAGCCACGCAGGACCAGCGGGTTTTAGAAACGGCCTACGCCGGCAGCACGGACCTGTCGATCGGGTCAACTATAGCCATATCCTTCGGACCTGGCGGTGGCAGGGTGCGTTGGGACTGTTCCGGTTTTCCGAATGAACAATTCCGTTTTAGCGCGCGGGTGGCCAACATCTGGGCCGTCAAGGCCTCCACCTTAAGCATTCAATAGCAATGCGTACTGTTTCAGTTTCGCTTTCTTATTCACGCCGCGGCTTTAGCCCGGTGTGCGGGCTGGTCAAGGAACTTGTCATAGTTATAAAGGAGTAAACCATGCGTATTCGAATAGCTATCGCTCTTTGTTGCCTGCTGAGTGTCACGCCTTCAGCCAACGCGTTTCTTGAAGACCTTTGTCAATCGAGAGGATCCGGGTCGCTTACACTCGGCTATTGTGTCCGGCCCGTCTGCCCGGCGTCATTCGGGCCTAATCGTGCTTGCCCCGCGCAGTTGTTCGACTTCGCCACGATTAAGCCCGGTCGTAGCATGATTCACGCCGACTCCACCTACTTCATCGCGCAAGCCCTCGGCTACCGCGCCGACGTCGCGTATTGGATCACGGCCTACAACGAAGTCACCGATTACGCGCAGTACAAGCCGCTGGATCAGTGCGGCAACGAAGCCTCGACCCGGAACTCGGGCCGCAAATACATCTCTGCTTATTTCAACGGTTTTCAGCGCACACAACTGAAAACCGACGGTCCGCTGGATCACTACGTTGTCTCGTTTTCACCGAACGGTCAGGGCACCGACGTGCATGGCGCCGGCGGTGTGCAATCACTCTACCCGCTGCACTACCCGCAGCCGGGCTATCCCGCGAATATCGACGATACATATCAGAAGACGCTCGCCAACATGCGTCAATGGGCGATGCAGCCAGGGCCGGAGCCGGGCACGCTGTGCACCGTCGGCCTTACATCGTCAAACGGTAAGACGTGCCTGAGCGGCACGATCACTGGCAACGTCCCTCTGATTATGAAGTCCGCCAAGGGGATTCCACTCAACGTGCCGGCAGGAAAGAAGGTACTCAATTACGACAAGAACACCGATACCTTTGACTACTACGAAGCGCTTGGGGCTTACCTTAAAGACAAACGGAAAACGATCGGCACACTTTGGAAGGACCCGAATTCCGATTCCGTGCCGGTACAGCTGGCGCGCGTCGGGCTTTATCTGCATGTGCTTCAGGACACCTCGTCACACGCGACTTACTGCGGTGACGAGGCGCCGACGCCGCCCGGAGGCAGCAGCCCCGGCACCTTCATGTTCATTTCTGATCCCCGGACGAACACGGTGAAGGTATCATTCGGTAGCTCATGCGCCTCGAGCCCGCATCTCGCCAGCCATGTTCAGGAAACCGGCACCGGCGACGAGCCCCTGCCGCTGCGGGATTATGTCGCCCTAAACAACACCGTCGACGAATTGATAATTTTCGGCAACGAAGTCGCCCTGAAGCATCCCGGCTGGATTGTTAACCGCGAGCTGCTGCCGCCGAACCTGGTCGAAAAGAACCAGCAGGGATTCACTGCCAATGATTTGAAAGCAGAGCTCATTGGCACGATCGTGAGCGGAACGCCCTACAGCCGCGCCGAGATTTATGAGTCGGGAGTGGTTACGTCGCCACTCCAGTTGGCAGATGCGCTCCAGCGCCTGCACGCTCTAAACCGCGCCCTCGGCTCCTTCTCTGACACGCTCCGCAAGCGTTCGCCGCACGCGAGGTCTTTCATAGCCCTCGAGCCGATGCCCGGAAATGCCTTCGACCCGCAAGACCGAACCGTCTGCTGGCGCTAGCAGGCTTTGAGTCTGGCCCGCCTTGACAGGGCCGTTTTGCCCCCCTATAGTCCTTACTTGGCGCTCGCGAAATTCGCGGGCGCTATTGTTGAGAAGTAACGGAGATTTTGAATGCCTAATCACAAGTCAGCGGAAAAAAGAGTGCGCCAGAATGAGCGCCGCCGCGCAGTCAATCGTTCAAATCGCACCAAATTGCGCACTTCTATTAAGAATCTGCGCAGCACGCTGAAAGGCGGCGAGGCGAGCAAAGTTGGCGCACTGCTGCCGAAAACGGTTTCGGAAATCGACAAGGCTGTCCAAAAAGGCGTGCTGCACCGCAACGCAGCGGCGCGACATAAATCGCGCCTGACGATGCACGCCACTCAAGCGGCCGCGAAGTAATTCAAACCCGGCTGCATTAGCAGGCCGGCATTTTCAATCGCAAGCGAGGCGGATCGATTTAATCGGTCCGCCTCGCTTCTTTTTTGGAGGAATGGAGTCAGTACCATCTGCGTAAGCAGATGGGTCAGAGACGTATCTGGTCGAAGTCGATCGACTTTATCCCACCCGCTTACGCGGATGGGACTGACAACGAGGACACAGCTGGTACTGACATCGTGAGGAGAAGGTTATGAACTTTAAAAACGACGAGGAGATTATCGACCTGGTCCGACGATTTGAATCATGCGAAATCAACCCTGCGGACTTTCGTCATTATCAGCACCTGACCGTCGCGCTCTGGTATGTTCGCCAGTTTTCTTACGAGATTGCATCAGAAAAGATGCGAACAGGAATTCAGAGACTGGCTGCTGCTTACGGCAAGAGCGGCTACCATGAAACCATCACGCTGTTCTGGCTTGTGACCGTTCACGATTTCGTCGCGCGGGCTGACGGGGAGAAAACTATCTGCGATCTGGCGAATCGTCTGGTAGCGAGTTGTACCGGCAAGGACTTGATTAAGGAGTATTACTCGGCAGAACTGCTCAGCACGCCGGAAGCAAAAGAACGTTGGGTTGAGCCCGATTTGAAGTCATTGCCGCGGGCTGCGGAGTCAGTACCATCCGCGTCAGCGGATGGGATCAAGGTCGACATCCACGACGTCCAACATCCCACCTGCTGACGCTGGTGGTACTGACCCGCTTGCGCTACCTGCCCTCCCTTACGGTCGGGCTTCTGACACGTGGTAAGCTACGCGCCAAATTCTCATAGAAGGAGCGTCCGTCGTATGCGTTCTTTGGTTTTGATCTGCATTGTGTTTGTCTTTAGCTGCGTTGCTTTCGCACAACCTCAAACTCCACCGCAAAGAAACTATCCGGCGCCCGTCGAGGGCGATTACGTGATCAAAGATTTTCGTTTTCGCAGTGGCGAGACTCTGCCGGAATTGAAGATGCACTATCGGACCATCGGCACTCTCAAAACAAACAGCGCCGGGGTGGCCGTGAATGCTGTGCTCGCAGGTCATGGCACGGGTGGCAACGGGGGGAGTTTGCTCAATCCGTCATTTGCCAACGTGCTGTTCGGGCCGGGTCAACTGCTCGACGCGACTAAGTATTTCATCATCCTGCCCGACGGCATCGGTCACGGAAAATCGAGCAAGCCAAGCGACGGCTTGCACATGAAATTTCCGCGCTACACCTACGACGACATGGTCGCGGCGCTGCATGAAGTGTTGACCAAGAAGCTCGGCGTCAATCATCTGCGCCTGGTGATGGGCACCTCGATGGGCGGCATGCAGACCTGGGTTTGGGGCGAGATGTACCCGGATTTCATGGACGCGCTGATGCCGCTGGCGAGTAATCCGGTCGAGATAGCCGGCCGCAATCGCGTCTGGCGCTTCATGGCCATCGACGCAATCAAAAACGATCCTGAATGGATGGGCGGCGAATACAAGACTCAACCGATGCGGTCATTAACAACGGCCGAAGACCTTTTGCTGCTGGCGGGTAGTGCGCCCTTGAATTGGCAGTCCGCCGCGCCCACGCGTGAAGCCGCCGAGAAGTTTTATCTCGATCGATTCAAACCCGCAGTCGCGCGCCTGGACGCAAACGATCTGATCTATCAACTCGATGCCTCACGCGAATACAACCCGGCGCTAAAACTCGAATTGATTAAGGCGCCGCTCATCGCCGTGAATTCCGCCGATGATTTCATCAATCCGCCGGAGCTCGGAATTATCGAACGTGAAATCAAACGCGTGAAACGCGGCAAGTTTGTGAATATTCCAATTAGCGCAGAGACGCGCGGTCACGGCACGCATACGATCGCGAAAATTTGGCAGGGATATTTGAAAGAGTTGCTGGAGCAATCGGGCACGGCGCAGACTTCTGACCGTTAGTGAGTTTCACAAATCATCGAACATCTCTTCATCGATGTAGCACCAGCCCCAGTCTTCGCCCGGCTGAAACGATTTGATGATCGGGTGATTTGTCGCCTGAAAATGTTTGGTCGCGTGCCTGTTCTTTGAAGAATCGCAACAGCCGACGTGGCCGCAGGTCATGCAGAGCCGCAGGTGGACCCAGGTGTCGCCGATCTTCAGGCAGTCTTCACAGCCGTCGGCGCTGGGCGTTACTTCCTGGATTTGATCTAGATGAGTGCAGGCCATAGTTTGCTGATTCTAACGTTTCCCCGAAAAACCAGCCAAATTCGCGCCAGTTGAAAAACTCTCTTGCTTGCACGTCAGGCGCTTTGCTATGTTTTGTTATGGCGGTCCCGCCGCCACCTCAGAGCCTTCGGCCGCACCTGGCCATTCCAGGAGGAAACCCCATGAACAATAAAAGATGTCCAAGCTGTGGCTTTATCAACTTCGCGTCCGCAGCAGCTTGTCGCAAATGTGAAACCAGCCTGCACTTGGCAGGAACCCCCCAACCAGGCGGTCAGCAAACGTTGGGTTCTCCATATGGATCTGGATACGGTTACCAGTACCGCCCGCAACGAAAGAGCGGTATCCCAGTTTGGGCCAAAGCGTGTGCGGCTGTTGGCGTTCTGATAGTTGTGGCTTTTGTGGCCTCAGTCGCAGGTCTGGTGCTTTTTGTAAAGTCCCACTCGAAACTCGAGTGGCAGGAATTTCAACCTGGTGAGCAAGGTCTCAGTGTGATGATGCCGGGCCCGCCAAATGCCCACGACCCAATCGTCACTCCGGCGGCGAACGGTGAAATCAAAAACTACATCTACACATCAACCGTGATCGGGCAGGGTTCGGCAACGTTTTATATAGTGACGTTTCCCGATAGCTTCAATCGCGACAAGATTCAAAGCGACAAGATAGACAAAGTACTTGACGCCGAAATGGACAACATGCTCAAGGAAGTTGATGCGACTCTCGTTTCTAAAAGCAGATTTGATGAGGGAGAAGTGAAGGGCTTGTCATTTGAGTTCAAACCTCAGAGCAAAATGATGCGAGAGGATGAGCGCGGTTACGGAAAGTTGTATCTGACGGCGAATCGGCTTTATGCGTTGACTCTTGTGGCCAGAAAGAATTCGGAATTGCACCGGAGTAAAGAGAAATTTTTGAAGCCCACAATTCCCTACTTATAAGCCCTACCTCTAAATCAGAGCTTTAATCCAGCCCCCATCCACCGGAATCGACGTGCCGGTGATGAAGCTCGCACGTTCCGAAACCAGGAACGCGGCGAGCGCGGCGAATTCGCGCGGATCTCCGATGCGGCGCATCGGGATTTCTTTCTCCCAACGCGCGACGAATTCTTCCGGCGTGATGCCTTGCTTCACGGCCATCATCTTCGCCAACTCTTCGACGCGTTCAGTTCGCGTGTAACCCGGCATGATGTTATTGACCGTAATTCCAAACTGCGCGACTTCGTTGGCAAGCGTGCGGGCGAATCCGGTGACGGCGGCGCGCAAGCTGTTCGAAAGGATCAGGTTATCGACCGGTTGTTTCACGGCAATGGAAGTGATGTTGAGAATCCTTCCCCAACGACGCTCTTTCATTCCGGGCACGACGGCGCCGGCGAGGTTCACTGAACTGTAAAGCAGCAGGCGCGTAGCAGCTTCCCATTCTTCAAGGTCGAAAGCTTCGAATGGACCCGCAGGTGGGCCGCCCGAATTTGTTACGAGAATATCGATGCGGCCGAAGTTATCGATGACTGATTGGACCAGTCGCGCCACGTCATCAGGAATCGAGACATCAGCAGCTATCCCGATAACGTCTGCCCTGGTCGAATCGGCGATTTCATTGGCGACGCGCTCAATTGTTTCCGGCTTGCGCGCGCAGATCACGAGCGATGCACCTTCAGCGGCGAGTTCTTCTGCGACGGCGCGTCCCAAGCCGCGGCTGGCAGCACAGACTAGAGCGACTTTGTTGTGTAAACCCAAATCCATGGTGCGGACCAAGTACCACCCGCGTAAAGCGGGTGGGTCAAGCTCAAATCTGAATTATTCATTGGACCCATCCGCTGACGCGGATGGTACTGACCTCAAATAGTCGTCGGTCTTATCCAGCCAATCCTGACGCGGCGGACTGAAGATGTCCACGTCGAGCGTGTCTTCCAGCGCTTCTGCTTTGTGCTGTACGTGGGAAGGAATCTGCAATACTTCGCCCGCCATCACATCGATCACCTGCGATTCGTCCGGACCAATCCAGAAACGCAAACCACCTTCAAGGATGTAAGTCAGTTGTTCGTTCTCGTGCGAGTGGCGCGGTACGACGGCGCCCTTCTTCAGATAGACGTGGGCGAGCATCATCCGATCGCCGGTAATCAATTTTCGTGACAGCACGTCTGACAGAGGCTCTTCCGGAATGTCTGTCCAGCGATGATGCGTGACGGTTCGTTGATCCATCGAATGGTCTCCTGATCCAGGATTATGTCAGAAGCCCGCGCGTCAGCAAGGGCTAGCTTTGTAAGCTTGCCCTCCGTGACGGTCGACCGGCTGACAACGGCGCAAGTTAGCAACTTGCGCTACAAGTAACAAGTAAAATCGGAACTTGCGCTGCCACCGCGCGTGAAAAAGACCGGCGGACTCTGGGCGGCCGCAGCTGGCGTGCTAGAATTGCCCAATCCCGTAGCGATGTTTAGTAACCAAACTGGCGGCTGGGCCGTCTAATCTGGCAAGTATCTGCCGGGCATATCTTCCCTTTTGTTCTGGCTTCAGAGGAAATAACTGATGTTGAAAAGAATTCTTCCGTTTTTGATTTTGTTGGCATTGGTGGCGAGCGCCGTGGCGCAGGACGCGACTTCGCAGACAGCTACCGCCCAGGCATCCCCCGACCCGCAGCAGCTACAGGAAGAGAAGGCGAAACTGGAGAAGAAAGCGCTGGCTTTGCTCGAGCAGGTCGTCACTGATTCTCAGGGGTTGAAGCTGCCTGAGAACAAGCTGCGCGTGCAGATCGCCGCGGCCGACATGTTGTGGGACAAGAATCCCGCGCGGGCGCGTACTTTGTTGACGGATGCGGGAGCGATGCTCGGTCAGGTGATGTTGGAAGTCAATCGCACCGATCGCGATGACTTGATGACGATCAATCAATTGCGTCAGGAGTTGGTCTTGACGGCTGGGCGACACGATGCTGAATTGGGATATCAACTACTGCACTCAACCCAGCCGCCACCGCAACAGCAGTCACAACAGAATTTGGCTTTTGGACCCGGCCGCGGCAACCGGCCCCAGATTATTTTCGATCAGCAGAACAACAATCTCGAGCAGCAATTGTTGAATACAGTCGCGGCGACTGATCCGAAGTACGCGTATCAGAAAGCGATCGAGTCGCTCGACAAGAATGAATTTCCGCCATCGTTAAGCCGCATCCTCAATCAATTGCAGACGAAGGATCAGGAACTGTTCAAGAAGCTTTCGGACAAGACGCTCAACCGGCTGGCGTCGGACAGTTTGCTCGCGAGCAGTCAGGCCAGCAGCGTGGCAATCAATCTGTTGATGCCCGGGCCAGTGCCGGCGAATACCGCAACGGGTTCCCAGGCGACTACGACGAATTTGCCGTCCGCAACCAGTAAGCAACCGACGCCGGCAAATCCTAATCGCACGCCGGTGTTAGGCGAATCTGCCTATCACGATTTGCTTGACAGTGCGATTACGGCGGCGTTGTCAGTCACGTCCGCAGGTCCAATCAACAACATGCAACGTGGCGGCGGCGGAGGTGGGGGCGCGATCAGAGTGCAGC